>Ga0228701_1000011_pt1 | contig 348482 bp, 343 predicted proteins | sample McNCre117_Aug_MG_2_FD_178017 | JGI IMG/M metagenome (GOLD analysis project Ga0228701, IMG submission 178017) | Freshwater microbial communities from McNutts Creek, Athens, Georgia, United States - 11-17_Aug_MG | ecosystem: Environmental > Aquatic > Freshwater > Creek | place: USA: Georgia...
AGGAGCCTTCTAATCTCTTGGCCGCAGGTTCGATTCCTGCCGAGGGCACGAAATCGAAGTGGCCCGCAGGGTCGCGCCGATTTCGTGGTTCTGGCGGATGAGAACCTGCTCGTGGGCGCTAGCGCGAGAGCTGGAGTGAGCGCATCCGCGCTATTTCTGCCGACTGTTCAGCGATCACCGAGCGAGCGAAGGTCGTCATCGTTCCAGACCCTGTCTGCGTCAGACGCAGATTGGCCATCGTAATCGCCCCTTGATGGTGCAGCGTCATAAGACGCAGGAATTCGTCGCGCGCTTGTGGCCCGCTGAGCGTGGCGAAGTTCTGCATTTGTGCAGTCGTGAGCATGCCCGTCATCGCAGTGTGCGCGTGTGCATCACGCATCTCGGGCGATACGCCCCCGAGCCACGTGGTCAGGAATTCACGCTCCGCGGACTGTGTCTCGATAATTCGTTCCGCGATGGCTCGAACCTCGGGGTCAGTCACTGTCTGGAGAGCCAACGATGCGAGCTCAACGCCCTGAACGTGATGGGGCAGCATCGCTTGCGCAAACTGTATGTCCGCAACTGATAATCCGGGAATGACCGGAATTGCTGTCGCGCTCGAGCCATCCGGCCCACCAGGCCGAAGAATGCCGTTTTCGTTTGCCGAGCTGCATCCACTGAGAACGCATAGGGCCAGGCACGTAGCGATAATGACCGGCGCCGGTCGAGCTACCACGTGCGTCGCCGCTTTCGCCGGGCAATCACACGCCTGCGCAAAATGATCCAGGCCACGAGCAACCCAACAAGCACGACGGCAACACACGTGACGACAATCGCGAGCACCGGTGGTGGCGCCTTGACTGTGAGAACTGCGAAGGCAGGTTTGTCGGGTGATAGGTCACCGCGCGCGACGATGTCGTAGGTGCCGGCTTGTGTTTCGGCAGGCATCGTCACGGTGACTTTCGCTAGCGACCCATCCGCCTGAGCTTTCACAGTCGCGAGAACCTGTTTTGTGGGCATCAGCCAGAGGTCAACATGGTCACCCGGGGTAAAAGTGTGGGCTCCGGCACTGATGGTGACAGTTCGCGCCGCTGTGTCGTCAGATGACGTTCCGTTGTTTTGAACCATTTCCGCGGTACTGACCGTCAGCGGTGGAAGCGACGACCGGTCAGACGGTATGGTCGGCTCGGTTTTCCACACCCAAGCGTAGTGGGGTTGATTCTGAGGATTGAGGGACGTTGCGCTATAGCGCGTCGCGTCCGTGAACTTTTCCCCGACGAGAGCAAAGACTTCAAGGCCGCTCCACATATCGCTCGTGAAGATGTGCCCGTTGTAGTAGTACGCGCTCCAGATTCCTGCCGTGAATTCGTGAGTGGACGAGTAGGACGGCCACTGAGCGAAACCGATTTCTTTGGGCTTGGCTGTATCGGTCACATCGACGAGCGACAATCCCCCCTCGTACCACGCTTGTGCCAATATTTCGCGACCCGGAACGGGGATGACGTTGCCATTGTGAGCGGTGCATCGACGACCACCGTCTTGATTACGGGGGATTTTGAAATACCCGGCCTGAACCAGCGTGTTGCCCTCGACGGCCCAGATCGCATCGGCACCGCGTTTTCGGCTGACGCCACCGTTGCACGCGTTGAGAAGGCCATCCCCCATTTCATCTTGGAAAATGACGTGCTTGCCGTCGTTGGTAAAAATCGCCGAGTGCCAAAAACTCATCTGTTTGTCACGAACTTGCTCGAGCACCTTGGGCTTGAGCGGGTCACTAATGTCTAGCAACAATCCATCACCGCGACAGGCGGCCGCAGCACGGTTGCCGTACACAGTGATGTCGTGACAGCCGGACGTCGTGCGCGTATCGGCACCACCGGCAATGTGGTCTCCCGGCGTGTAAGGATCGCGGCCCGCGAACAGATCGACCTGAGCCACTACGCGTGCATTCCTCGGGGTCGCAAGAGGAACTGAAACGATTTGGAGCGGATTGAGACCGTTGCAGGTCGTCGACGGTCCACGACTGTAGGCGCTGACATACACAAGCACCTCACTGCTACTGGAAGTCGGAACAAGCGTGTTCGTGTGCGAGCCGCACCGGGTCTGCACGCTCTTCACATACGCGGGGTGCGCGGGATCAGAGATATCAAAAATCCTCAAGCCGTCCCAGTGTGGCGCTGTCTCGAGAACACGCGAAGCGTCGCATCGGTCATTAGACATCGTTTCGTCGTCCGAGAGAATGACGAGGTTGCCCGCGACGGAAACATCGCCCTGCCCACCCGCACACTCAACGGCACTGACCAGAGTGGGATTTGCCGGGTCCTTGATGTCCCAGACGGAAAAGCCGTCGAAATTGCCTTGGATGGCGTAGTCACCCGAGAAAGCCAGATCGGTATTCATGTACTCGTGACTCGACGATCCCTGCAGTAAGGGATTCTCGCGCTGTGCGAGGAGCTTGAGATTGGCGGAAGTTTTGGGAACGCGAGAATCGGTTGATGCTTGAACGGACACCGGAGCAATCAGCCCCGCTCCGGTAGCGGCGAATGCGACAACAGCCGCCAAAGTTCTCCACCACTGCGCGCGCTTCACCTCTTCATGGTAGCCGTGCCCTCCCTGACCCTTGGCTGAATTGGCAATAGAGTTGAGCCAAATGATCGTGGGAGTTGCGTGTGTCTAGCGGGTTCGACATGGATGACCAGGTGCTGCTCACGCAAACAAATCCACACTTTATGCAGTCGGATGCATGGGCCTCGTTCAAGTCGTCCTCGCCCTGGCACAGCAGCCTGGTTCAGGGCGGCGCGACACCCGTAGTTGCACGCGCTTACACCCGCGATGTGGATGGATTTGGCGCTCTGACGCACCTCCCGCGCGTGAGCGGAATCACGGTTGACAACGCGGCAAAGTTCACAGCCGCAGTGCAAGAACTCGGCACCGCCAGCCTGGCCTTCAAACTTGAGATCTATCAAGAACGGGACGACGATCTTCTCGCTGCCCTGCTTGAGCAGGGATGGACCGGCGCTCGGTCGACCCAGTACCGCTTCGGAGTAACCGCCGAGCTTCGCGAAGATTCCGACGAGGCTTTCATGCTGATCAAGAAGCGCGCACGAAACGAGGTGCGTCAGGCGGATGCGCGCGGCGTGAGTGCCTATCGCATCGAGTCGAGCGAGACAGTGCAATCGAAATTGCTCGAGCTCATCGATGCGATGCAGGATCGATCCGGCTCCTTCGTCCGCTCCGACGACTACCTACGGGCCTCGTGGAACGAATTCGTCAACTGCAATCAAGGTAGCTTCTACTTCGCGGAGGTCGCGGGAGAGATTGTCGCCGGCGCCTTCGTGATTGAGTACGGATCCAATGCGTTCTACAAAGACGGCGGCTCGTTCCGCGTTGAGTCGGGACTGCCAGTCGGTCGCGCTCTCCAATGGCACATCATCAAGGACCTCGGCTCGCGTGGCTTCTCACACTATGACTTGGGGAACGTGCCGAATCCGAATGAAGAGTCCGCAACGATGAGCGGCCTTCTCACCTTCAAGTCAGGATTTGCTCAAGACATCACTGAATACATGCCCGCTCTCGAGCTCCCCCTCGGCGACAGGGCCGATGAGTGGCGTGCTATCGAGCCCGAGTTTGTCGCTGGGTTCAAGAGCCAAACCGGCGACTCGTTCTACTGATTATTCGGCCGAGACGCGCACACAGAGCGCTTTATTCAGCACTGTCACGACCGCGCTGCTAATCTCGCCGAACGGGTCACCGTCATACTGAACCATCTCGGGCGTATCGAAACGCCACTCAACTCGGGGTGTTTGCCGGTAGCGAATTGACCGCAGTCGGGGCATCGCCCGGATGACCTTGGTTTTGAGCGGGGACTTTTTGACCGCGCTGCCGATAGCGATGATTTGCGCAATGCTCGTCCATCCGAAGACGGTCTTCGGATCAAGCGCAAGAACGTCAAGTAACCCGTCATCCAATTTGGCCCACGGCATGAGCAGTACTCCACCGGCGAGCGTTCCGCAGTTGCCGATGATGGCGGTGTGTTGTCGCCGTCGATCCTGACGACCGTCTTCGAGCACGACTGTCACCGTGCTCTTGTCATTCTTGAGGGTGGCTTTGACGATGGGACGAAGGTAAGCCAGCCATCCAAAACGGGCCTTCGCTCGCGGGTTGGTTTCGGCAGCCATCGCCGCGTCGAGCCCGATGCCCGCCATCACCATGAAGATGGCACTTCTCGGACCCATCGGCCCATCGGTCGACGCATGGGCGACATCGATGTTCCGATCGCGCCCCTCGAATGCGATGCGGACCAACGCCCGCATGTCGTTGACGGGCAAGTCGAGGTTTCGGGCCAGTAGATTGCCGGTGCCTCGAGGGATGATCCCTATCGGCACGCCCGTGCCGTGCATGACGGAAGCTGCAGCGCGAACGGTTCCGTCTCCCCCGACGACGAGCACAAGATCGGGGCTCTTCTCAAGGGCGCGACGCGTGGCAGCGACACCGCCATCGCCCGCGACCGTAGCGATCCAGGTCGGTTTTGAATAACCGTGCTTGTCGACGTAGAAATCGATTTGCTTGCGAACTGCGTCAATCCCCTTTTTCGTGGGATTGCACACCACGACGACGCGCCGCTTCATCAGACTTTGCTCGCTCGAATCTCGTGCCCTTGTGTGGTGAGGCAACGGCCGGTCTCGAGATCAAACTTCCAGTCGTGCAAACTGCACGTGAGCACGCCATTCTCAATCGAACCGGCAGTTGACAGGTCGGCACGGAGGTGGGGGCAGCGCTTCTGCACCTTCCAGCCATCGAGCAAGATGTCCGCACCGTCATCGGCTTGTTCGGAGTACCAGTTCTGCACATAGTCGATGCGCTGTTCGTTGAGGCACTTCATGAATACGTACAAGAACTCGTTGAATTTTCCGATGCGTCCGGCCTTGAAACGAACGGAGAGAAAGATGCTGTTCGACCAATCAAACTCGCGATCGCGAAGGTTGGTCGCCACGAGCTCCGGCGGAATTTCGAACCAATAGCGCACCGCCTCGTCGTTGAAAACTCGCACTTCACACTTGGGAAAATCAGCGACGAATTCGAGTGTTCCGACAGTAAATTTGACCAACGCGCCGATGCCGTCACACACAATTGGGGCGCGCTTCATGAGCGGCTCCCACCATGACTTGATCTGATTGAACATCTGTTCATCACTTGGGACCGGCGCCCACGAAGCGCGATCGGCGGCGAGCTCTGCTTGGTTATCGAGTCGCTGCTGCTCGAGGTACTCCCACTTGTGCTCGAACATGAATGCGATTTCGTCTTCGCTGTAGAGCGTCTGCGTTACCTCGACCTGTCCGGCGTTGATTTCGACAACTGTCCCCGGAATGAAAACGTGACCCGCAATATCAGGTCGAGCCTCGCTGAGCTGCGCGAGAAATTGCATCTGGTCAGTGAAGATGGCATCACCGTTCTGACCTTCACCGTTAAATTCAAAGAGTGCGTCGTCGTAAAACGCTGGAGGTCCCGCGTGGGGAAACACATGCGGGGCATCAATCTTGTCGATGTAGAACAGGGCGCGTTTAGTCTGCGCCTCGCGCTTCAGTTTTGCGAAGTGTTGGCGTTCCCCGAGCGGCAGGTCATAGGCCATGGGCCACCAGATAGCACCCGAAAACTGAGTGAAATAGGCATCAACTTTGCCAAATCCCAAGAGCGCATCTAGGTCGAGCGGATGTGCGTCGTTCTGGTCGAGGATGCACGCGGTACCGTCATCGAGCGACAGCGAAGAATCCCCCACCGGACCGTCACTGGGAGCGCGCATCGGTGTCACCATCATGCGCAGCCCATCCTTTTCGATGACTTCGCCGGCGCGCGTGTAAAGAATGTTGTTGAATCCGAGGGCACGCAGGTCAGATTCGAGATCGTCGGTGGGATATTCCGGCAACAGAACGGTGATGTCTTTCGACACGTACGTCTCGAGCAACCACGGGTCAAAGTGGTCGCGGTGCCGGTGCGAAATGTACAGATAGTCCGCTTTGCCGAAGCGTTCCCAGTCGAGCGAACGGTTATCGGGCCACACGAACCACGAACCGAAAAAGGCGGGTTTCACCCACGGGTCGCAGAGAACAGTTCCTCCGCGGGTTTCGACATAAAGACCCGCATGCCCCAAACACGTAACCCGCATGGGACTAGCTTAATTCATCGGCTCCGAGTGTTCGGTGGACAAGCCGGTTGATGAGCAGGATCCACTTCTCAGGATCCATGTTCGGTTGCGTGATGTCATCGATTGTGCGCCCCAGGGTATACGCCTGAATGAGAACAGCCGCGGCCTGAGCATCGAATTGATTGCTCAGCCACCGGCGAATTTGTCCCTCACGAATCAAGTCGGTATAGGCGCTCGTCAACCGGGCTTGTTGAACTCCCAACAATTCCCGGAACGATTCGCTGCGTGCAGCGCGAGCCAAGATCTGGAGGCGATTGAGACGGTTGGGGCGATTGGTGACGGCCTGACTCTCGCGCGTAATCGCGTCAATTCCCGCCCAAAATTCTTTTTCGGATTTCACCGAGTGGATGAGCGCAACGATTTGCTCGATTCCGACATCAACGTACGCCGCGAAGCGTTCTGCGAGCGCTACATCAACGAGGTCGTGAAAATCGACAAAGTGGTGATAGAGCGATCCCTTGGAAATGCCGGAGACACCGAGAACTTCGTCGACCGTGATGTCTTCGGGGGCCTTCGTCGCCAGCAACTCCACCACAACTTCGATGAGACGTTCACGTGTGGGGTGCTGTCGATTACGCATAGGGATAATTTTACTCCCGCACTAGTTCACTGCAGCGGGCGTCGAGAGAGACCAACGAGTCTTGACCGTGGCGGATGTATTCGTTGCTTTGACCTGAATGATCAAGTACTTAGTGCGATCGAGAGTTACCGGCACATACGTTGATGCGGTTGCACCGGAAATCACCGAACAGCCAGATGGCGACGACGTTGGCGTGACCACGACCGGGTTAGTGCAGCGCAGCCACTGATAGGCGAAGGTGGGATCGGTCGTTGTGGTGAGCGACTTCATGATTCCCCAGGTGCGCGGCCCGACGTAACCGTCCGCCAGCGGCACCTTGTGTTTGATTTGGAAACGCTTGACGTCAGCAATCGTTCGCGCGTCGTACTTGCCGGTGCGCGGCGTGCTGTAGCCGTCTGCTTGCAAGGCTTCCTGGATGCCATAGATGGGGTAGACGTCGTACTTGGGGCCGGTAAGCGTGAGCACAATCGGGGTCTTCACGCCGGGCCACTCGCCCGAAGTCGCGGACAGTGTCTGGCCAACCGTAGACGTGCCCGAAATGAGTGGCAGTTCGGGGTCGAGCGTCACGGCGGGGGTGGACGGTGTGACATCCGTGGTTTCTCCCACGGCATTGGTCGAGACGACCCTCGTCACGATGAACTTTCCACGTGCACTGGCGGGGATTGCTGCCGATGTCTGCGAACTTGCGGGTGCCAGGGCGGAGCATCCGCTCGCGGGCAGAGTCGAACTAGCGGTCTTGATGCTGCTGGCACAGGCGAAGAATTGATAGGTCTGAGCGGCAGATGGCACAGCTGTCCAGGTTCCTCCGCTTACTGTCACAGTCGCGCCCACAGCAGCCTTGCCACTGACGGCGTAGTGCTTCACGATGAGCGGCACGCTCTGCACCTGCACGGCTACGGGCGTCGTCACCGCAACAGTGCTGCGGTTTGTCGCGCTTACTTCGGCGATGAGGAACTTTCCGATATCAGCAGTCTTGGGCGTAAAAGATGCCCCGGTGACATTGGCTACCGTCACACAGGTTGCCGACTTCGTTGCCGTCGGGCAGATCATCCATTTGTAGGTGTAGGTGGGGGCGGGCAGACCCGTCCACGTTCCGGCACTGACTGTGGTCGCCTGAGACGGACGAGCAGTCGTGGTGAAGCTGGGCGCAACAGTGTTTGCGGGGGTCTGGTAGACGAAGGCTGTCGACGTCGTCAGACGGGTCACTTTGCCCGCCTGATTCGACTTGGTTACCAGAGGAGCAACGTACTTTCCGACCTCGGCGGCGGTGAGTGTGTAGGTCGCGGCTTTTGCACCGGTAATAATGCCACACCCTTGCGGAACCGACGTGAGGAGTTTGGCTACCGGGTCCGTGCACGCGTACCACTGGTACGCCGTCGAGGGCTTGGGATTACCGGTCCACGTGCCGGGATCAACCGACAGCACGTTGCCCACGGTTTCCTCGCCTACGGCATCACCGGTTTGGTCGGGTGGCGACGTCATCTTCGGCGGAATGCCGTTGGGATCGCCAAACCACATGAAGTAGTACCGGAAGAAGTTGCGGTTGCCGTAGGCACCACAGGGCGCAGTACCCCAACCAGCTTTGAGCGCTCCCGCGTTGGGCGTGTACGGCGTGTAGACGTAGAGCACGTGCGTCGCCTGGTTGGAGATATAAACCTTCTTGCTGCCACAGTTCACATCGACGCCGTAACGAACCCACACCGTCGACTTAGCACGGTGCATTGATGCGAAATCGGTTTCGTAATCGGTACCAGGCCCTGTGCCTGCCGGCTGCGTGTACCGCTTCATCATGTAGGTGCCGCGGTATACCTGGCGGAAGAATCCCGCTGTCAAACCGCAACCGTCGCCGGAGTCAGGGCAGTCGGCACCCATCGCATACTTGTACTGACGGGCACTTGGCCAGGTGTCGGTAACGAGTCCCTGCTCCTTTTGAAGCGTGACAAGAATGACTTTCTGGCTTATTCCACACGCGCGTCCGACTTTGTAGATGATCGAGGCAGCCGTTTCGCTGGCTGCACCGGAGTAGGCGGTGCACATGGGATTTGCCGGGATGTCGTAGGTCTTTTCGGTTTTCGACTTCAAACAGGTGTAGCCGGGGTCACAGACGGGAACTTTGGCGTTGAGAAACGACTGAACCTCAGACGCAGTCATAGCGCCCTTATCGAAAAACAAGTCGTCGGTAATGATCTGACCGGCGTTGAACTTCGACACATCGATGGTGTACTCGGGCCACGCAGCGGATGCCGACGCCGATCCGGCAATACCGACAGTCGCGGGCACGACGACGGAACCGACCACTGCCAGAGCAGTCAGCAGGGTGGTTGTCAGTGCACGAGCACGCAGCCAAAATCCTGTGATCCGGTTCATCACCTTTAAGTCTAAATCTTTGGTTGAATGTTCCGCGGATTTGCGCATCCAATATTTGGCCAAATTTCCGCCGGTATCGCAACGCGAAATCGGCTGTCGTTGGCGCTTACTAGACTTGGTGCATGGCTGCACAGGGTGATCGACTCGTCTGGATTGACTGCGAAATGACGGGTCTCGACCTCGAGATCGATGAACTCGTCGAGATCGCTGTGATTGTGACTGACTCTGAACTCACCCCCGTTCATGAGGGCTTCTCCGTGGTGATCAGGGCACACGAGAGTGCTCTGGCGAACATGGGCGAATTCGTTACTGAGATGCACACCAAATCAGGTCTCATCACCGAAATTGACGGTGGGGTGAGCGTGGGCGAGGCCGAAATTCTCGTACTCGACTATTTGCAGCAGCACATCCCCGAGGGTCAACGGCCCCCGCTCGCCGGCAATTCAATCGGCACGGATCGCATGTTCCTCACCAAGCAGATGCCGCGACTAGACACCTACCTGCACTATCGCAATGTCGACGTGTCCTCGATTAAGGAACTTGCCCGGCGTTGGTATCCCCGCGCGTACTTCAATTCGCCTCCCAAAGAGGGAAGCCACCGTGCCCTGACCGATATTCGGGAATCAATTCGCGAACTCGTTTACTATCGCGAAGCGATTATGGTCGCAGCACCGGGGCCCTCGAGTGACGACGCAGCCGCTGCCGCGAAACGAGCATCCTCTGCCTTGTAATAGACTTATTGGGTTGTGGCAACGCGACGCATGGTGGGTATAGCTCAGTCGGTAGAGCGCCTGGTTGTGGTCCAGGAGGCCGCGGGTTCAAGCCCCGTTACTCACCCCAAGTAGCAAGAATCCCCGCACTGTGTGCGGGGATTCTTGGCAAGTAGCGGGAGTACGAGAGTTACTCGTTCTCGTCTTCTGAAACAAACGGGTCACTGCTGCCCTCGTTGAACGAGTAGCGCACGTGCAGTTTTCCCTGAACTTCGCGCTCGTCGACCTCGTTGTACTTGAAAATCGATTCAAGACCGTCAACGAGAGAAACGACGTTGAGCTGTACGTCGTGCTTGCCGTGAATGAGGACTCGCTCTTCGCTCTCGCCGGCACGCGGGCCGTCGATGAACTCAGCGGTGTAGTAGACATCGTGCTGTTCAGACATAGCAACCAATCTACCGCGACTGGCGGACAACAAGTGACGCATAACGCTCGGGCGCGTGTTCCTCGCGGAATCGCTGGAACTGGATGTCCCACAGGTTCCAATGGCGTTCGAAGTCTTCTCCCCCGCGGCTCAATGCCCACTCCTTGCGCGCCTCGTCATCAGCGTTGATCCAGATGCTGAGATCGGCGTGCGCGGTCGTAGACCGAGTAATGGAACCACATCCTTCGATGATGAGGTCAGCAGTGGCGGGAATCTCATGCCAGTCCGCAAGCTGTTGCGTTGCCCAATCGAATCGCTGCCAGCGCACGGGTTGTGCGTCACGGCGGGCAGGCATGACAACGTCTTCAATAAAGCCGGAGGCCTCCTCGAGTCCACTCCACCCTCGATACAGGTCATCCATGTGTAATACAACGAGGGAACGCGAGGCTCGCCACCTCTTTCTCAAGTAGGCGGCGAGCCACGTTTTGCCTGCTCCACTGGGACCGTCGATGAGCAGACTCAGCGGTCGTGCGAATTCGCTGTTAGACACCCGCAACACCGCTTCCGTAGAGGACACTCGCTGTCACAATCGCCGCGCCGATCACGCCGCAGACGGCAACGAACCAGGTATCCCGCGGGCGCCAGAACGCTTGTCGCGCGTAGGTGCGTTGCCTAGACGCGCCAAACGCACGTGCCTCCATCGCTATGGCGAGCGTGTTGCCACGGCGCAGGGAAGAAACGAGAAGCGCAAATATCTGACCGAAGATTCGGGTTACTGCCGCTATCGGACCCCGACCCGATCCGATGCCACGCGCTCGACGCGCGAGCGAGAGCGTTTGCCAATCGTCGACGAGCACATCGACAAGCCGCAGGGAAGCGAGTGCGCCGAATACGAATCGTTGTGGGATTTTCCACAGTTGGGCGAGCGAATCCGCCAGATCTGTCGGGTCGACGCTCGCAAAGAGTGCAACGCCCGGCAGACCAATTGCGAGCACACGAAGCGCGACGGTCAACGCGAGAACGAGTGAACCGTGACTGACCAGTACCGGGCCCCAGTTCACAAAGATCTGCCCGGAGGTCCGTCCATAAAGCGCTGTAGTGAGTGCTGCGAATAGTGCAGCCACCAGAATCGGCCAGATGAGTCGGGCTATTCGACGCCCGGAGAGACCCAGGAGCGGGAGTGCGATGAATTCGATCGTGAGAAGCCCGCCTGCGATGTACGGGTTAAGCGAGGCGACGAGGGCGAGTGCTACGACGACGGCACCGATGAACTTAGCCAACGGGTTCACGAGCGCACCTCCAGCTCAATTGTGTTCTGAGCCCGTCCCGCAAGACGCGTGTCATGCGTTGCCGCCACAATTGCGCAACCATGTGCAGACAATTCCGACATCAAGTCAACGAGTTCACGCCACGTACGCGCATCCTGCCCAAACGTGGGTTCATCCATGACGAGCACATTGGGTCGTGTTGCCACCGCGATTCCGACGGATAAGCGTCGCTTCTGACCGCCCGAAAGCGTGAAGGGATGCGCACTGGCATGCCGCGTGAGGTTCAGTCGCGTGAGAAGCTCGTCCACGCGTTCGCTCACGAAGCGACCGCGAATGCCAGCAATGTGAAGAGCCAACTCGAGTTCACCCATCACGCTCGGGCGCACGAACGAGTGCTCAGGACTCTGAAAGACGTTGCCGATTCGTCGAGCAAGTTGTCGTGACGACCATCGATGCGGCGCCGAGCGAACTCCTTGAGCAAGGGATGGCGCTGCGTTCACAGTGCCGCCCTGAGGCGCGAGAAGCCCGCCCATCGTGAGCACGAACGTCGTCTTGCCGGCTCCGTTGAGGCCAGTCACCGCAGTGAACTCGCCCGATCGAATCTCGCAATCGTCAATTGAAATAGCGGGCTGGCTGCGACGACCCACCTCAAGACGGGTGGTCGAGAGGAGGGGAACGGATGTCGCTCGAGCAGTGACAAATTCTGGGGTCAACTGCTGGGGAAGCCAAACGCCTAGCGAATGCAAGAGCTCCCCATGCTCACGAAGTGCTGTAGCCATCGATGCGTCGACCACGAGAGCCCCAGTGTGGTCGAGTACCAGCACACGATCGAGGCTGTGCCACCACAGGTCCACGTTGTGATCAACGACGATCAGTGTTGATCGCGAAGCCTCGACCGACGACACGACCGCGTCACGCACATCCACCGCCCCCACCGGATCGAGATTCGCTGTGGGTTCATCGAGCAGCAGAATTGCAGGGCACATGGCCAGAGCCCCCGCGAGGGCCATGCGCTGACGCTGCCCGCCGGATAGGTGTGCTGTTGGATGGCCGAGGGGAACCGACAGATTTACCGCGTCGAGCGCTGCTCTCACGCGCGGCCAAATCTCATCGCGGGGTACGCCGAGATTTTCACATCCGAACGCCACATCATCGCCGACGCGAGCAGCAACTGTTTGCGACTCTGGGTCTTGAAGAACGAGGCCCACCGTACCGCGGGCGGCAACGGCAGGTTGCCCTCCGACAGTGAGCGTTCCGAGTTGTTCGCCCTCGTCGTCACCGAGGACTCCGGCTAGTGCGCGAAGCAGCGTGCTCTTACCCGAACCCGAAGGGCCGAGCAAGAGCACGCGCTCCCCTGGCGCGATGGTGAACGAGCCACCAGCGATTCCAAGTGACGGATTGGCGCCGAAGCGCCACCCCCATCCGTCTGCAATAACCGTAGAAGTAGCCACGGACAGTGAAGCCTTCGCTAGCCTTTTTGGGCGATGGCGAGGCGGGACAACGCACCGGTTTTGACGAGACCACGCGCGATGAGCCAGGGCACAACCCCTGCAAGCACAGCGCCCGAGATCAGCGTGGTTAGGGCGTAGGTGGCGACCACACTGACCGTAACGCCCGCGTAATAGAGGGGCACGCAAATGGCGATGTTTGCCACACCAGCGATGAGTCCCGCAACCACAGCAACATAGATTCTGGATGAAGCGTAGGCAAAAATGGCGATACCGATCTCGGCGCCGAGACCTTGAAGAAGCGCGACCGGGAGATTGGTGAATCCCCACTGCGTTCCAATGATCGATTCGACCACGCCAGCGACGAGTGATGCGAAAATCGCAGCGCCAGGCTTTCGTACGATGATTCCGGCGAGAACGCCAGCGAAGAGCCAGCCACCTGACGTGAGACCCTCGAGGCCGGGAGTAGTGGCCAGAGCGGCGGAAATTGGGCCGTAGGCGAGGTCCCACACCCAGAACAGAACGCCCGAGGCGACACCGAGAACGGCGGTGATGATGATGTCAACCGTGCGCCATGCGAAGCGGTTGGATGATGATGTTGCGTGCACTTTCGTGCCCCTTTCTTGATTAGCGAAATGAGGCACGGGATTGGTGAGATGAGTCTCCCTAACGCTGGCATGATCCAGATCAGGTTCGACGGTCGAACGCTCTAGCGTTCCTCTCAGCCCGTTGCTACGGACTCCCGTGTTCGAGAGCGAGTTTACTCGCTTCGGGCGGCTCCGTGAGCGGATTCATCGATTCCGCGCTCGTCGGGACCACGTACCAGCGATGCCGGCTTGAGCGTTCCTCGGCCAAATTTCGCAGCCAGTGCATCCTGAGCCTTGTCGATTTCACGCCAGGTCTCATTGGTCTCACCCCAGAGCGGCGTATCCCCCGCTCCGGCCGGCACGAGCTGCTCACCGCGAATGCCGATGAGGCGAATGGACCGGTAACTCAAATCCACTCCTTGCTCGCCGAGAAGAGTGTCGAGCAACTCGCACGCGGTTTCGTACATGGTTCGGCTGACGGCAGTCGGCAACTCGAGTGTGCGACTGCGCGAGACACTCACGCGATCACTAAAAGTCACCTTCAAGGCGACGGTACGGCACTCAACCCCGGAATCACGCAGTTGTGAGCTGACCCGCTCAGACTGCGCGAGCAGGGTGCGCTTGAGCACGTCAACCTCGGTGACATCGTTGTCGAAGGTGATCTCCCGACCGATGCTCTTTTCGCGCCGTTCCGCCACGACGGAGCGGGAATCTCGACCCCACGCGAGCTCGTGAAGGTGGTGACCGAGCGATTCGCCGAGCGCTGACACGAGTGTGCGTTCGGGAGTGTCGGCGATGTCCCCGACGGTGTGCAATCCGCGACGTTCGAGAGCCTTGGCGGTTTGCGGTCCGACTCCCCACAGGGCTCGAATCGGCAACGGATGCAAGAACTCGAGGACCTTTTCGGGTTTGACGACGAGCAGACCGTTGGGTTTGCACGCATCGCTTGCGAGTTTGGCGACGAACTTCGTAGATGCCACGCCAACCGAGCAGGTCAAGCCCGTTTCGTCGAACACGCGTGTTCGAATCTGTTTTGCGATGGATTCCGGGTCACCGAGGAGGCGTGTCGCACCGCGCACATCGAGAAAGGCCTCGTCGATACTGATGGGTTCGACGAGCGGCGTGAAGTCGCGAAAAATGCGCATGACATCCGCGGAGTACTTCGTGTACAGGTGACGATGCGGGGGCATCACAATGAGGTTTGGCACCTGCCGCAGGGCCACCGCGGTCGACATCGCACTACGAATCCCCAACGCTCGTGCCTCATAGGTGGCGCTCAACACGATGCCGCGGTTGGAGTGCGGCGAAACGACCGCGGGCTTGCCCCGAAATTCCGGGTGTTCGAGAAGCTCGACGTGCGCGAAAAACGCATCCATGTCGACATGGAGAATGCCGAGCTGCGCGTTCGAAGTCACGCTTCTATTGTCAGGCGGGAAGAACCGCAATCACTGCAGCGACTACGCCATCGACGTCGTCGGGGTGCACGAGCACACCGCGATCCATCACACTTGGGTCAATCGCCTTGCCCTCACGCGTGAACTGAACGACGCGTTTGAGTGGAATCTCGAGGCGCTTACCCGTGGCCGTGCGCGGCACGCTCGGCACCCACACGATGGTGTCGGGAACGTGGCGTGGCGACAACTCAGTGCGGATGCTCGTGCGAATGCTCTTTTCGAGAGCTTCCGTATCTACACCCGACTTGGCCACCGCGAGCAACACGAGTTGGCCCATGCCACCGGCGGGATCTTCGAAGTGCAACACCATCGAATCGGCGATACCGGGCAGCGGGTCGAGGATTCCGTAGAACTCGGCCGTGCCAAGGCGCACACCACCGCGGTTGAGTGTCGCATCCGAACGACCCGAAATGATCCAGGTGTCGCGCTCGGTGTGGATTAGCCAGTCACCGTGACGCCACACACCCGGGTAGACATCGAAGTAGGAAGCCTTGTAACGCTCGCCATTGTCATCACCCCAGAAAAACAGCGGCATCGATGGAAGCGGCTTCGTGCACACGAGTTCGCCGGGTTCACCAATCGGAACAGTCGTCGCCTCGGGGCTCCACGCATCGAGTGCGACACCGAGCATTGGCACCGCCATCTCGCCCGCGTAAACACCGGTCAACGCACTGCCGGAGAGAAAGCCCGAGCAGATGTCCGTTCCGCCGGATGCGGGAGCGAGCAGCAGATCGGGGTTCACATGGTCGTAAACCCAGACTGCAACATCGGATGCGAGCGGCGAACCCGAGCACTGAATCTCGCGCAACTTGCTGAGGTCCCACTTCTTGCCCGGCTCAATGCCCGCGTGAGCACTGGCCGCCAGGTAGGCCGAACCAGTCGCGAAGTATGTTGCTCCCGTGGTACCGAGCATGGCCCACTGTGACCACTCGCCGTCCATCGCCGGCCAGTTCGGGTCGCCGTCCATGAGCACCATGGATGCGCCGGTCATGAGAGTGGAAACACTGAGCGTCCAGACCATCCAGCCGGTGGTTGAGAACCAGAAGGTGCGGTCGCGCTCGTCGATGTTGAACATGAGCTTGAGGTCGCGCATGTGGGTCACAAGCAATCCGCCGTGACCGTGCACGATGGCCTTCGGCTTTCCTGTCGTTCCCGACGAGAAGAGCACAACCAGCGGCGTCGCAAAAGGGACCGGCTCGACGATGTAGTCGGCTGCCGTCGCGGTGAAGTCGCTCCAGGCGATGACACCGGCGGGAACATCCGCATTGGCATTGGCGTAGGGCAACAAGACAGCCGTGATGCCGGGCAACGCCTCACGAATTGCTGCGAGTTCCTCAACACGGCTGATCTGCTTCGCGCCCCAGCTGTAACCGTCAAGTGCGACGATCAGTCTCGGCTCGAGCTGTGAAATTCGGTCGAGCACGCTGCGGGTTCCCATCTCGGGAGGGACAGAGCAGAACACCGCACCGAGCGAGGTGGCCGCGATAAAGAGTGCAATAGTTTCGGGGATGTTCGGAAGGTAACCGACGACGCGGTCGCCATTCTTGATTCCGGCACGAATGAGCCCCTGCTGGATACGTGTGATGAGCTCAACGATCTCGTTGCCGGTCAGTTCGAAGGCGTCGCGGGTTTGGCTGCGCGCAATGAGCATGGGCTTGTCACCCTGCGACCGAAGCCCACGCACGAGGTGCTCACCCCAGTTGATAAGTGCGCCAGGGAACCACTCAGCACCCGGCATCTGCGTCGATCCGAGCACCGCACTGTAGGGAGCGTGCTCGATGATCGCGGTTTCACGCCAGAGTTCACCCCAGAATTGATCAAGGTTGTCGACCGACCACTGCCAGGCGTCACGGTACGTCTCGAAGTGAGTGCCAGTCTCAGCTTCGATGCGCTCGAAGAAGCGACCGGTCTGAGTCTTCGACCATTCCGTTCGCGCCGGAGCCGCCTTGAGCAGACGTCCCTGTGTCGATGACTCCATGATCCTTCTTTCGTTTCACTCAGTGAAAAGTTACGATGCTTGCTCGGTCGCCTGGAGCTCTTCGAGACGTTTACCGAGGCCAGCGGTGGCTTCAAGCAGTTCGGGAACACACACTTCGAGGTCGTCGCGCAACTGGTAATTGAGCAAGCCGATGGCCGCCTCAACCTTGCCGTTCACCATGACCGGAGCCGCGATGGCGAGCGATCCGAGCAAGTACTCCTCGCGCGAGTAGGCCCATCCTGCCTCTCGAATCTCAGCGAGATCTTTGAGCAGTGCTCGCTTCGTCGTGATGGTGTGGTCGGTGTAGCGAGCCAGCGGCATGCTCGTCATCACCTCGACGAACGCGGGATCACTGAAGGCCAGGATCGCTTTTCCGACGGCGGTTGCGTGCAACGGGATGCGCGCACCGACGCGCGTCTGCACCGGCGTGAGCGTGTTCATCGTCAGCTTTTCGATGTACACCGCATCAACACCATCACACACGGCAAGCTGAACGGTTTCACGCGTGGCGTACTGGAGATTAAGGAGGAACGGCATGGCCGCTTCACGTAGGTGACCGTGCACGGGGGTCAGTAGTCCCATCTCCCACATGCGAACGCCCAAGCGGTACAAACCTGAACTGTCGCGCTCGAGAAAGCGCCCCTCCTCGAGCTCTCCGGCCAGTCGGTAAACAGTGGCGACGGGAAGACCGGCGACACGCGCGAGCTGACTCAGTGTCATCGCAGGCTCTTCAACACGGAAGGCACCCAGAACCGCCAACGCGCGGGCGGTCACCGACTTCGCGGTGTTTTTCGGGTACTGAACTTCGTCGCTCATGATGCTTGCTACTTTACGCGAGAGCACTGGGGTTGTCAGTAGAGTTTTTCACTGAGTGAAAAACGATATTGCGCTCGGGGGTTCCCGAGGGTCAAACTAAAACCACCACATCCCTCCCCAACAATGATGTTTGGAGCACCATGTCAGACAAGCGCCGATTCCCAGACCCCTACGAGATCGAAACCCCCGCCGGGGCCGAGGGCTGGCAAGAGCTGTACGCGTACCACAACCTGTTTCAGGATGGTCGACGAGCGGTGGATGGCAAAAAGACCTGGTTCCGCAACTCGCTCCACTTTCCTGAGGTTTCTTTTCCGTTCGACCAGATCACGATTGACTGCGCCTTCATGGGGACGGGCGTAACCAACACTCGTGTTTTCGCGATGCCGCCGGCCAAGGGTCTCGACGTGCGCGTGGTCAACGGCTACACCTACATGTCGGCCCTGCCAGCACCGGCACCTGACGAAATTGAGCGCCGCGCGGCCGAGTTTGGCGTGCGTGCGGGCCACTACTTCATGAATTGGAACGACCTCTACGAAGATTGGGTCGCTCGCGTCAAAGGTGAGATCAACGCCGTCAAGTCGATCACGATTCCGGCCTTCTCGGAGTTCGAGTCGCTCGAGTACGTCACCGAAAAGCACGGCCCGACACAGGCAAACACACTTCTGGCCAACTACCTCGAGCTCATCGCCAAGGGTGACGCGATTTGGACTCTGCATTCCGAGTTCTTGAACCTCGGCTACGCCGCCTACCTGCAGTTCTTGCTCCTCTGCAAGGAGCACTTTCCCGACATCCAGGACCAGACCATCTCGCGCATGGTCTCGGGTATCGACGTCATCTTGTTCCGTCCGGACGATGAGCTTCGCCGTCTCGCAAAGCTCGCTGAAGAACTCGGCGTCGGCGATGCCGTGCAGGCCTCCAAGACTGAGGCCGACCTGATCGCCAACCTGTCGGGCACCGACGCAGGCAAAGAGTGGCTCGCCGACCTCGATGAGACCAAGAACCCCTGGTTCTACTTCTCGAACGGTTCAGGCATGTATCACCACCACCGCTCGTGGATCGATGACATGAGCATGCCGATTCAGGGCATCGGCGACTACATCAGCATGCTTCGCCGCGGCGAGTCGATCGAGCGCGAGCTCGACAAGCGCCAGGCCGAGCGCGACGAAGTTACCAACATCTACCGTGACCTGCTCGAGGGCGAAGCACTGGATGCATTCGACGCTGCACTCGGACTCTCGCGCACAGTGTTCCCCTACGTCGAGAACCACAACTTCTACATCGAGCACTGGTTCATGACCGAGTTCTGGAACAAGGTTCGCGAATTCGGCGCACTCTTCGCGTCATGGGGCTTCTGGAAGAACGAGGATGACATCTTCCTGCTCCGTCGTGCCGAGGTCGTTGACGCGGTCATCGACCTCGAGGCAGCCTGGTCGCACGGCACCGAGGCACAGGGCCCCGCCTACTGGCCGGCAATTGTGGAGCGTCGTCAGAAGATTTACAACGCACTCGCCGCATGGACTCCCCCGCCTGCACTCGGTCCAGTTCCCGAAGACGTGAGTGAGCCGCTCACCATCATGCTCTGGGGCATCACGCCCGAGACCGTTGACCGCTGGCTTGACCAGGCCGAAGGCGTCGGCAGTAAGAGTGAGCTCGGTGGCTTCGCAGCTGCTCCCGGTGTCGCTGAAGGTATCGCGCGCGTCGTGCTGACGCCCGACCAGCTCGACACCGTTCAAGAGGGAGAAATCCTCGTCGCTCCAGTGACCAACACGAGCTGGACGCCAGTCTTCAGCCGCATCAAGGCGGCCGTGTCTGACATCGGCGGCATCATGTGCCACGCTGCGATCGTGTCACGCGAGTACGGACTGCCCGCCGTCGTCGGTACGGGCTTCGGAACCACAACGATCAAGTCGGGCATGCGCATCCGTGTGGATGGCGACAACGGCAAAGTAACCATCCTTGAAGGGGAATAACCATGGCTGAACAGCCCACCTGGCAAGACCTGCTCGACCTCGTTGCGCAGTTGAACGAGAGCAACTTCGAGTCGGCAAGCGTTTCGTACGGCAACATTTCGGTTCAGCTGTCGAACTCGGATGCGTTCATGGGACAGGCTGCCGCTCCTGTTACGGCACCGGCTGCTTCTGCCCCGGCTGCCCCGCCGGTTGCTCCGGCTGCAGCACCCGGAGCCGTGGCCGAAGCACCCACAGCGGCACCGGCCAAGCCCGTCGGCGAGACCATCGATGCGCCGATGATCGGTACGTTCTACCGTCGCCCCGCTCCGGGAACCCCCGAGTTTGTGCAACCTGGCGACCGTGTTGAAGCCGACACCACCATCGGCATCATCGAGATCATGAAGCTCATGAACCCCATCGCCGCAGGCAAGGCCGGCGTCATCGGTGAGTTCCTGGTGTCGGACGCTGAGCCGGTCGAGTTCGGCACGCCGCTCGCCACCATCAACACGAACGCGTAAGTGATGACTGACAAACCCGTCGTCCTCGTTGCGAACCGAGGTGAGATTGCCATGCGCATCATCGCCGCGGCTCGTCGCATCGGGGCTTCGCCCGTGCTCGCTGTAAGCACCGCCGATGCCGACTCCCCCGCGGCACGCGCTGCCGACCGCTCAATCGTCATTGGCGCTGCGCCCGCAGGCCAGTCGTACCTTCGCCCGGAGCAGGTCGCGCAGGCGGCTGTGCAGGCGGGAGCATCCGTTGTGCACCCTGGTTACGGCTTCTTGAGCGAACAGCCCAAGCTGTGTGAGCTTCTTGAAGAAGAGGGCATCGCTTTTGCTGGCCCGCGTCCCGAGACTCTGCGCGCCGTGGGCGACAAGGGCAGTGCCCGCCAGGTCGCCATCGAGGCAGATGTTCCCGTTGCCGCCGGAATTGAAATTGAGGATGTCGACAACGTGCGCCACCTCGGCGACGAAATCGGCTACCCCCTGCTCATCAAGGCGATTCACGGTGGTGGTGGCCGAGGTATCCGTCTCGTGCACAACGGCGACGAACTTGCCGCACTTGCCCCGCAGGCGGCCGCTGAGGCCGTTGCTGCCTTTGGCAATGGAGCCCTCTACATCGAGCGCTACTACGGCAAGGCCCGCCACGTTGAGGTGCAGGTTTTCGGTGACGGCTTCGGCCGCGCTTGGATCTTCGGTGACCGCGACTGCTCCGTGCAGCGTCGCCACCAGAAGCTCATCGAGGAATGCCCTGCGCCGAACCTGTCCGACAAGCGTCGCCAGATTTTGCACGATGCCTCGCGCCGTCTCGTGAAGGCGCTGAACTATCGTGGTGCTGGCACCGTCGAGTTCCTTGTCGACACCGAGTCAGAAGACGTGCTCTTCCTCGAAGTCAACGCCCGCATCCAGGTGGAGCACCCGGTAACTGAGGAAGCCTTTGGCGTTGACCTCGTGGCCGCACAGTTGCGCCTTGCCTTGGGACTCGACCCTGAACTTCCTGAGGTCGGACCGGTGCCCGCCGCCACGGCAATCGAGTTGCGCATCAACGCGGAAGACCCGAACGCAGACTTCATGCCCAACGCCGGCGTCATCACCGCGTTGAGCTGGCCGCGCGGTCCGGGCATCCGTATCGACACCCAGATCGAAGAGGGCTACAAGTTCCCTGCGTTTTACGACAGCTTGATGGCCAAGTTGATTGTTCGCGCGAACACGCGCGAGGCGGCGGTCGCGGCAGTACTCTCAGCTGCTCGCAACACGCACATCGAGGGACTGAAGACCACACTGCCCATGCACGAGTTCGTGCTCACCCACCCCGATTTCGCGAGCGGCCCCGTGCCCACCTCGTGGTTTGGTCCGGTGTGGGAAGAGCGTAAGGAGTTCAGCTAAACATGTCCCCCGCACACAACCTGAGCGTCAGCGGTGGTCTGCCCCGCGTGCGTCGAAAGCCGATCAAAATCGTTGACACCAGCGTTCGCGACGGCAACCAGAGCCTCTGGGCCGCAACCGGAATCACCACCGGCATGGTCGAAGCCATGGGCCCGATCTACGAAGAGATGGGTCTGTTCGCGCTCGACTTCACGAGCTCGACTCACCTCTCGATGGGCGTGAAGTTCCACGGTGAGAACCCGTGGGAGCGCATCTCGCGCATGCGTGCGGCCGCCCCCAACCTGCACCTTTCGTGCATCACCACCGGCATGCGCTTCATGTCGTGGGAGAAGGCGGATGAGTCGGTCTATCGCATGTCGCTTCGCGTCATGGCGCGTCACGGCCTCAGCCGCCTCATGATCGCCGAGCCGATGAACGACATCGAGCAGACGCTCAAAGTCGCCGAATGGGCCAAGGAAGAGGGCATCACGCAAGTTCTTGCCGGCGTCGTGTTCACCGAATCTCCCGTGCACACCGACGAGAAGTACCGTCAGGCAACCGCTGCGTACGCAGCCAGCCCCTACATCGACTCGGTCTATCTCAAAGACCCGGGCGGACTGCTCACGGCCGAGCGCACGCGTGAACTCGTTCCGATGATGCGTGAAGCGCTCGGCGAGAAGACGTTCGAACTGCACAGCCACTGCACGACCGGCGCCGCATCCCACCTGTACCTCGTCGCCGCCGAACTCGGTGTTGATGTGTTGCACACCGGTATGGGTCCGCTCTCGAACGGAACCGCCCAGCCGAGTATCGAGCACCTGATTGACAACTTGGATGCCCTCGGCATCGAGGTCGACATCAACCGGGAAGCGGTCAAGCGCGGCGGCGAGCTGCTGCACGAGTTCGCCAAGGCTCAGGGCCTCAAGCCCGGAGCTCCGACCGAGTACGACCTGTCGTTCCATACACACCAGGTTCCCGGCGGAATGATGGGCACGATGAAGCGCCAGCTTGCTGAGATCGGCATGTCTGCGGATCTTCCGCTGGTCATCGAAGAGGCAGGTCGTGTTCGCGCTGACCTCGGTTATCCGATCATGGTGACCCCGTTCAGCCAATTCGTGGGCAGTCAGGCGCTGATGAACGTGCTCGCCATGAAGAGCGGTCAAGAACGCTACAGTCGAATCCCCGATGAGGTGCTCAAGTTCGTTCTCGGACATTTCGGCACGCCCGAGGGCCCGATCTCGCCCGAAGTGCTCGAGCGCGTCAACGCAATGCCCCGCACCGCTGAGCTTTCCGTTCCCAAGGTCGAACGCACGGTCGAGCAGCTTCACGACGAGTACGGCCCCGCCGATGGCACACGCCTGACTGAAGAGGAGCTCCTGCTTCGGATCGTGCTCCCCGCCGACCAGGCCGAGATTGCCAACACTGCTGCTCCAGCTCCTGCGTGGGGTTCTCGCCCAGTGAGAACAAACGCAACGGGATCAGCGACTAGCGCTGCATCCTTTATTGAGGCGGTCAACGCGCTTCCGAAGTGGAAGCAGTTGAACGTGGACTTCGACGGGGCACACATCCGCCTGCGTCGTGACGAGAAATAGGAAATCATGACGTCAACCGAATTGCTGCAATCCCTCACCAACACCAATGGCGTGATGTTCGACATCGATGGATGTCTCGTCATCTCTGACGGCCCGGCAGGTCAAGACGGACGCATCCTCGACGGTGCTGCCGAAGCGATCGAGTACATGAAGTCGAGCGGGCGCAAGTACTGCGTCTACACGAACGGAACCGCTCAGAAGCCGTCGGACATCGCCGCCCACCTGCGCGAACTCGGCATCGATGTTCCCGACGAACTCGTGCTCACGCCCGCCGTGGTCGCTGCTGAGGTTATCAAGGACATGTACGGCGACAAGCCGATCATGATGTTCGGTGGCGAGGGAATGCTTTACGACTTCGTTAAGCGCGGTGTCAACCTCGTCGATATCGATGCCGCCATCAAGGGTTCCAAGCCTGAGGTTGCCGCCGTCGTTATCGGTTGGGACACCGACTTCGGCAAGCCCAAGATTCAGGTCGCCGCCGAGGCGATTCTCGCCGGAGCAGCGCTTTACTGCACAAGCTTCTCGCCTGCGTTTGCTTCGAAGGATCGCCTCAACGTTGGCGTCAGCGGCTTCATCACCGCGGGTCTGCTCTTCGTTACTGAGACGACCGAGTTTGAAGTGCTAGGCAAGCCCTCACAGCACTCGATGAACATCATCAGCCGCATCCTCGACACTCCAATTCCTGAGATCCTCGTCATCGGTGACGACCTCTACCTTGAGGCGTCGATGGCGCGCAAGTCGGGCGCTGTCGCCGGACTCGTCACAACGGGAACGAGCAGTGCCGCCGACGCCGAAAAGTGTGCGCCTGAACTCAAACCGCACCTCGTCGTCGACAGCATGCTGGAGTTTGTTGCAGCGTTCTCCGACGCTGACGCTCAATTCCGCAAGTAAGGATCAATTTTATGGGTTCATTCGACAACCACGTTGCTCTTGTCACCGGTGCCGGTCAGGGACTCGGTGAGGCAATCGCGCTCGAACTTGGTCGCGAAGGCGCCGCTGTCGTGGCGACCGACATCAACCTCGCCACTGCCCAAGCGGTCGCGGACCGCATCGTGGCCGCTGGTGGACGCGCCATCGCGCTGAAACAGGACACGACCCAGCTCGAGGAACACGAGTCGACGGTTGCGGCGGCGGTTGCTGAGTTCGGCAAGCTCACCCTCGCGGTCAACAACGCCGGAATCGGAACCCCGGCAGGTTTCATGGGCGAGATGGACATGGACTCCTGGGACCGCATGATTGCCGTCAACCTGAGCGGTGTCGCCTATGGCCTTCGTCACCAGATTCCGGCGATCAAAGCCGCTGGTGGCGGTGCCATCGTCAACATGGCATCGATTCTCGGCTCGGTCGGCGCCGTAGGTGTACCGGCAAGCTATGTGGCTGCCAAGCACGGCGTGGTCGGTCTCACCAAGAACGCAGCCATGGAGCACGCAGCCGATGGCGTACGCGTCAATTCCGTGGGTCCTGCTTTCATCAAGACACCGCTTCTCGGCAATCTGCCCGATGAGGCACTCCCCGCGCTTGCCGCGCAGCATCCGATGGGTCGTCTCGGCGAGCCTGAAGAGGTCTCAGCACTCGTGTGCTTCCTGCTCTCCGACCGGGCCAGCTTCATTACTGGTAGCTATCACCTGGTCGACGGCGGCTACACCGCACAGTAACCGCCACCACGAGCGAAGGGCCCGCCACCAGTGTTGGTAGCGGGCCCTTCGGCCGTTCAGGGGCGACTTAGTCGCGCATCATGCGGGCCGGGATCCAGAAGCACAGGAACGAGACCGGCAGCGAAATGAAGAACAGGATAAACGCCAACGTTGGGTTGTGACCCTCGGTAACGGTATTGCCGCTGTAGTACGAGCCGCCGTTGGCAGCTTCGAGGGCCAAGGCCATGAAAACCCATGAGGCGATGAAGGTAGCGAACCCAACAACAAACAGCAGAACGCGCACGCGATACTCCTTAGATTTCTTGACTCAATTATTGCGCAGTTGCACGCTCGAGCACGAGCTCTCGCACGCGTGCCGCATCCGCTTTGCCAGCCATAGCCTTCATGACGGCGCCAATTACCGCGCCAGCAGCTTGAACTTTGCCCTCGCGGATTTTTTCGAGAACATCCGGCTGAGCGGAAAGCGCCTCATCGATAGCGGCAATGAGCGCTCCATCGTCGCTGACAACGGCAAGTCCCTGCTTGTCGACAACCTCGCGCGGGCTTCCTTCGCCCGCGATGACCGCTTCGAGCACTTGGCGCGCCAAACGGTCGGTCAGTGTGCCCTCATCCACCAGCTGCTGCACTTCGGCAACCTGTTCTGGGGTCACGAGCGCGCTCGCATCGACGTCAGCGGCGTTAGCGAGACGGGCGATTTCGCCGGTCCACCACTTGCGGGCAGCCTGCGGGGATGCACCTGCCGCAACCGTCGCAACGAGCTCGTTGAGCAGACCCGCGTTGACCACGTCTTGGAACTCAAGGTCGGTGAATCCCCACTCGGCCTTGAGGCGACGACGACGCTCGACCGGCTGCTCGGGCAGTGCGGCACGAAGCTCTTCGATCAGTTCGGCACTCGGCACGACCGGCAGAAGATCGGGCTCGGGGAAATAGCGATAGTCATCGGCGTCAGACTTCGGTCGACCAGCGGAGGTCGTGCCGGTGTCTTCGTGCCAGTGACGGGTCTCCTGGGTGATCGTTCCACCCTCACTGAGAATCTGCGCCTGGCGCTGGATCTCGTAGCGAACCGCGCGCTCAACCGAACGAAGCGAGTTGACGTTCTTCGTCTCGGTTCGAGTACCGAGCTTCTCCTGCCCGCGCGGGCGAAGCGACACGTTGGCGTCACAGCGCAGGTTTCCACGTTCCATGCGGGCATCAGAGATCCCCAAAGCAATAACGATGTCACGAATGGCGGCAACATAGGCCTTGGCCAGCTCGGGAGCATCCTTCTCGGCACCAAAGATGGGCTTGGTGACAATCTCGACGAGCGGAACACCGGCGCGGTTGTAGTCGACGAGCGAATACTCAGCGCCCTGGATGCGACCGGTCGCGCCACCGACGTGGGTGAGCTTGCCCGCGTCTTCCTCCATGTGGGCGCGCTCGATCGGGATCGTCACGAGCTTTCCGTCGGCCAGTTCGATCTCAAGCGAGCCTTCAAATGCGATCGGTTCGTCGTACTGCGAGATCTGGTAGTTCTTGGCGAGGTCGGGGTAGAAGTAGTTCTTGCGGGCAAAACGGCTCGAGGGAGCAATGGAGCAACCGAGCGCGAGACCAAGGCTGATCGAGTAGCGAACCGCCTGCTCGTTGACAACCGGCAGCGACCCGGGCAGACCTAGGCAGACGGGCGTCGTGTGCGTGTTGGGCTCGCCACCGAACTCGTTCGGAGCCGACGAGAACATCTTCGTCTTGGTGTTCAGCTCGACGTGCACCTCGAAACCGAGAACGGGTTCGTAGATTTCGAGGGCCTTGTCGAAGTCCATCAGTTTGGCCTTGCTCATCGTGCGCCTCCCTTCAGGGCGGGCGCTTGGCTCAGGATCGAGCCACCCCACTTCGAGCTCAGCAGCGACTCGAGGGCGGCCGCGACGTTGTAGAGGCGGGCATCCTCACGTGCGGGAGCGAGGAACTGGATGCCGACGGGCAACCCATCCTCGTCAGCGAGACCGGCGGGGATGCTGATGCCGGGGATTCCAGCGAGGTTCGCGGGAATCGTGGCCACGTCGCCGCGCCACATGGCGAGCGGGTCATCGAGCTGCTCGCCGAGCTTCCACGCGGTGGTGGGCGCGGTCGGCGATGCGAGCACGTCGACACCGGCGAATGCCTTGGCGAAGTCTTGCTGAACCAGCGTGCGCACCTTCTGGGCACTGCCGTAGTACGCGTCGTAGTAACCGGCGGAGAGTGCGTAAGTGCCGAGGATGATGCGGCGCTTGACCTCAGCACCGAAGCCGGCGTCGCGGGTTGCGCTCATGACCTGCTCGACGGTGCCGCCACCCTGCGGGTTGACGCGCATGCCAAAGCGTACCGAGTCAAACTTGGCCAAGTTGCTCGAGGCCTCTGCCGGGAGAATCAGGTAGTAGGCGGCGACTGCGTGCTCGATGGCAGGCAGGTCAACCTCGACGATTTCTGCGCCGTTGGCAGCGAGCAAATCGAGCGACTCGCGGAAGCGGTTCATGACTCCGGCCTGAAAACCGTCACCCTCAAGCTGTTTGATAACACCAACGCGAACGCCCGTGAGGTCAGCGTTGCGAGCGGCGTCAGCGAACGACGGCCAGTTGTCGGTCAACGAGGTTGAATCGTGGCGGTCGTGACCCTTGATGACGTCGTGCAGCAGACCAGCGTCGAGAACGGTGCGCGTGCACGGACCGATCTGGTCGAGCGAGCTTGCCAGCGCGATTGCGCCGTAGCGGCTGACGCCACCGTAGGTGGGCTTGACGCCGACGGTTCCGGTAACGTGCGCGGGCTGACGAATCGAGCCGCCTGTGTCAGAACCGAGCGCAAGAGGTGCCTCGAAAGCGGCAACCGCAGCGGCCGATCCACCACCGGATCCACCGGGGATGCGGTCGAGGTCCCACGGGTTGCGCGTCGGTCCGTATGCCGAGTGCTCGGTCGATGAACCCATGGCGAACTCGTCCATGTTGGTCTTGCCGAGCGGCACGAGGCCAGCCTCGCGCAATTTGCGCACGGGGGTCGCGTCGTACGGGCTCATCCATCCTTCGAGGATTTTCGACCCGGCGGTCGAAGGCATGTCGGTGGTGACGAGAACGTCTTTGATAGCCACGGGAACACCATCGAGCGCGCCGAGCGCCTTGCCAGCGGCGCGACGCTCGTCAGAGGCCTTGGCGGCAGCGAGCGAAATCTCGGCGTTCACATGCAAGAACGCGTGCACGTCAGAGTCAACGGCAGAGATCTGGTCGAGGTGCGCCTGGGTGACAGCAACACTCGTGGTTGCGCCCGACGCGAGGGCGTCTGCCAGCTCGGCAGCAGTGTGGCGAATGAGGTTAGACATTTACTGCTCTTCCCCCAAAATGGCCGAAACGACGAAGCGGCTGCCGTCGGTCTCAGGCGCACCCGAGAGCGCCTGCTCGAGCGTGAGAACGTCGTCGGTGACCACGTCTTCGCGGTACACGTTCGTCAGCGGGATGGGGTGGCTTGTCGCGGGGGTATCGGCGTCAACGGCGCTGGTCACCTGCGCAACAACATCCACGATTTGGACGAGTTCAGCGGTGAGCGCGGTCACTTCCGCGTCGGAAAGGTCGATGCGAGCAAGGCCAGCGAGGTGGCGGACGCTCTCTTCAGAAATGTCAGACATAGCGCTTTCTAGCCTACCGATTGGCGGGCAGGCAGAAACTCACGATGGACCAGTGTGACACGCCGGGTGTAAAGCAAACTTGACATCATGCAGCATGTAAAGCATGCTTGACACATGCAGAGCACACTTCGTGATCTTCGAGCTCAGGCCGGGCTTTCGCAGGCTGACCTGGCGGAGAAGTTGGGCGTATCCCGCCAAACCGTCAACGCCATCGAAACCCAGCGATACGACCCGTCGCTTGAGCTCGCCGTCCATATCGCCCGTTTTTTTTCAACAACCGTAGAAGAGGTTTTCCATGTCGACTAAAAGCCGCCCGGTAGCACTCGTGGGAGTGATTACAACCACCGCAATATTCCTCATCGGAATCATTTTGTTGCTCCTTCAGGTCTACACAGTCGGCTTATTGGCCGTCGTCATCGGGACTGGATGCCTCGTAATTACTCTGCTTGCGCGACGCAAGAGCAGCACCACTTTCGAACGAGTTCTGACACTCTCGCCTCGCGATGAACGTGACGAGATCAAAATTCAGTGGGGATTTGCTCTCGTTGGCAAAGTGACTCTCGTGTTTATGACGCTCTTGGGACTTGCAACACTCGCCATCTTCGGTGCAATAGGACTGAACTTCACTGAGTGCCACACGCAGGGACAGGCAATCGCATGCACTGTGACCGAGCCGACGCTGATCGCACTCATCATGACAGCCGTCGTCGTCTTCTTTGCGGTAACACTCGTGACGTCAGCCGTGATCAGCACGTTTAAACGCAACTAAACAGCCGAGGGGCCACCCTCGAGCAAGCGCTTGAAACCCGCTGCGTCAAGCACAGGGATCCCGAGTTCCTCGGCTTTGGTGAGCTTCGATCCGGCACCGGGGCCTGCCGCAACGAAGTCGGTCTTCTTGGAGACACTCGAGGCGGGTTTGCCACCAGCAGCAATGATTGCTTCTTGAGCGCCCTCGCGGGTAAATCCTTCAAGGCTTCCTGTTGCAACGATCGTCAGGCCTGAACAGGGGCCGTCAATCTCAGCAGCAGCCCCAGGTCCAGCGTGACCAGGCGTTGCAAGCTGAACACCGGCATCAGCCCACTCGCGCACGATCTCGTCGTGCCAGTCGATGATGAACCAGTTGGTGACCGATTCGGCGATGATCCCACCGACGCCGTCCACCGCGGCAAGTTCATCCAGCGAGGCTGCGCGAATCGCATCCACCGAGCCGAAGTAGTCAGCCAGGGCGCGTGCCGCGACCGGGCCAACATGGCGAATATTGAACGAGACGAGGATGCGCCACAGCGGCTTGGTCTTGGCGATTTCGAGGTTCGCGAGGAGCTCAAGAGCACCCTTGGATGCGCTGCCGTCCTTATTGCGGAAGAACTCGACCGCGAGCAGATCGTCTAGGGTGAGCGCGAATAGGTTCGCCTCGGTTTCGAGCGGCGGAACTTGTCCGTCGATGTGGTTGGTTAGCGCAGCCGCGGCAACCTCACCAAGACCCTCGATGTCGAGCCCGCCACGCGAGCCGATGTGCTCGACGCGTCCGCGCACTTGGGCGGGGCATCCCCGCGCGTTGGGGCAGCGAAGATCAACGTCGTCTTCACTCATCGGACGCAGGGTCGCACCGCACTCCGGGCAACCGGTGGGCATCACGAAAGGTCGCTCAGACCCGTCACGCAAGCCCAGAACCGGACCGAGAACTTCAGGAATAACGTCGCCCGCCTTGCGAATGACGATGGTGTCCCCGATGAGGACGCCCTTGGCCTTCACCACGTCCTGGTTATGCAAGGTGGCGAACTCGACGGTTGATCCGGCGACCTTGACTGGCTCGACAACCGCATACGGCGTGGCACGCCCGGTGCGACCCACCGAAACACGAATGTCGACGAGCTTAGTGTTCACCTGCTCGGGCGGATACTTGTACGCAATAGCCCAGCGCGGTGCGCGCGAGGTGGCGCCAAGTTCACGCTGGAGCGCAATCTCGTTGACCTTGATGACGATTCCGTCAATCTCATGCTCGACGCTCTCGCGTGTCTCACCCATTTCAGTGATGAACGCATAGGCCGCTTCGGCCGAATCGACAACGCGGTAGCGGTCTGACGTAGGCAGACCCCAGCTTGCGAGCAGCTCGTAGACCTGCGACTGCGAGTCGACGGGAACATCAGCCCACGCACCGATGCCGTGCACGAGCATGCGCAACGGACGCTTGGCTGTCTTGGACGCATCCTTTTGACGAAGTGAGCCACTCGCCGCGTTACGCGGGTTGGCAAAAACCTTCTCGCCCTCTTCTGCGAGTTCAGCATTGAGCCTGCGGAATGCCGCAACCGGGAAGAAGATTTCACCACGCACCTCAACAACCGCAGGGTGACCCTCGCCCGACAAGCGATGCGGGATGCCCTCAATGGTCTTGACGTTCGCCGTCACGTCTTCGCCGACAACACCGTCACCACGAGTGGCGGCCGAAACGAGAACACCGTTCTCGTAGCGCAGGCTGATGGCCAGACCGTCGATCTTGAGTTCGCAGAGGAACGCCGACTTGCGACCCGCATCCTTGTAGACACGCTCTGCCCAGACTAGAAACTGCTCTTCGCTGAAGACGTTGTCGAGGCTCATCATGCGTTCAGCGTGGGCAACTGGCGCGAACGTGCTGTTGGCCGCACCTCCGACGCTGAGAGTTGGAGAATCTTGCCCCTGAAGCTGCGGGTACGCCGACTCGATTTCTTCGAGGCGACGCATCATCGTGTCGTATTCGGCATCCGAAATGATGCTCTCGTTGCGCTCGTAATAGGCAGCCTGCGCGTCGAGGATGCGCTCAATCAGCGCTTCGGATTCGACCAGCGCCTCGTCAAACGTGGGCAGGTTGCTCATGCGAGTACCGCCGACTTCGTGCGGGAGATGGTGAACTGACCGAGCACGCGCGTACCGACGTAGATCACCGCGGTCTGCCCGGTTGCCACCGAGTTGAGCGGGGTCATCGGGCGCACCACGATCTCGCCATCGGCGACGAACGCAACCGCCGGCACGGGATCAGCGTGCGCACGAATCTGCACTTCGCAGTCGAACTCAGTTTCGGGCGATGACGGCGCGGTGCCGCACCAGGTGAACTTTTCCCCCGCAATTTCGGCAATGTCGAGGAGTGCCTTCGGGCCGACCACAACCGTGTTTTCGGCTGGCTTGACCTCGAGCACAAAACGCGGCCGACCGTCAGCAGCGGGCACACCGAGGTGGAGGCCCTTGCGCTGACCAACCGTGAAACCGTGCGTTCCGTCGTGCGAACCGACGACCGCACCGGTTTCGTCGAGAATCTGACCTGGAATCTCGGGCAAACGCTCCGAGAGCCAACCGCGCGTGTCACCGTCGGGAATGAAGCAGATGTCGTGACTGTCGGGCTTCTGTGCGACTGACAGGCCGCGGCGCTCTGCCTCGGCACGAACATCCGCCTTGGAGGGCGTGTCGGCAAGTGGGAACATCGCGTGCTTGAGCTGGTCGGCGGTTAAGACACCGAGCACATAAGACTGGTCTTTCGCCCACGCGTTAGCGCGGTGCAGTTCGAGTTCACCATCGGCGCCAGGCACGACTGCCGCGTAGTGACCAGTGCAGACTGCGTCGAAACCGAGCGCAAGCGCCTTCTCCATAAGCGCAGCAAACTTGATGCGCTCGTTGCAACGCATGCACGGGTTGGGAGTGCGACCGGCTTCATACTCGGCGATGAAGTCATCGACCACGTCTTCTTTGAACCGCTCGCTGAAGTCCCACACGTAATAGGGAATGCCGAGGGTGTTGGCGGCGCGCTGCGCATCCATCGAGTCTTCGATCGTGCAGCAACCGCGCGATCCGGTGCGCAGCGTGCCCGGCATTCGCGAAAGGGCGAGGTGAACGCCCACTACCTCATGGCCTGCCTCGACGGCGCGCGCGGCGGCAACGGCGGAGTCAACTCCACCACTCATCGCCGCTAAAACTCGCATGTATCAAGTTTAAGCGCGGGATGAGACAGCGCGGGCCTTGGCGATGACTCCGGGCAGCGCTTCAATGAGCGCGTCAACCTCGTCGTCCGTCGTGTCGTGTCCGAAACTGATGCGCAGCGTGCTCAGAGCTTGCTCCTCGGAATACCCCATGGCGAGCAGCACATGCGAGGGACGAACAACCCCCGCCTGACAGGCTGATCCGGCCGAAACCGAGATGCCCGCCTCGTCAAGTAGGTAAAGCATGTCAGCGCTGGTCGCGCCGTCGACGACGAGATGCAGATTGTTCGGAAGGCGAAGGGCTTGATCACCCGAGACGGTGACACCGTCCACGGTGGCAAGGATGCGTTCTTGCGCGTCGAATCGCATCAACTCGTAGTTCGACATGGTCACGGCATTGAAACTAAATGCCGATTGAATCGCGGCGGCCATGCTCGCCGCCGCCGGGGCATTCTGTGTGCCTGAACGCAGCTGACGCTGTTGTCCGCCACCGTGCAGCAAGGGCTCTAAGGAAGCAGCCCGGGACACGTAAAGGGCTCCAATTCCGGGCACGGATCCGATCTTGTGACCCGCCACGCTGAGTGCGGTAATTCCAGGAGCAACGCCCATATTTCCAGCGACGAGTTGCGACCCGGCGCGATACATGAAGCAGTAGTTGCCATACATCGCGACCGCATCGACGTGCAGCGGAACACCCGCTGCTTCTGCGAGCGCCGCCAGTTCAATCACGGGCTGAATCGTGCCGACCTCGTTGTTCGCCCACAGACAGGTTGCGAGGGCGATCGTCTCCGGCGAGCGCTCGAGCGCTGAACGCCAAGCGTCCATTGAAATGCGACCGAGTGAATCCAGCGGAATCCACTCGATGACAGCATCCTCGTGCTTTTCGAGCCACTCAACGGTGTCAATCGTGGCGTGATGTTCCCCCTCGGGAACGATCACACGCAGCCGTGCGGGCGAAGCTGCCCGGCGAGCACGGTAGAGGCCGGTGATGCCCAGATTCACGCTCTCCGTTCCGCCCGAAGTGAATACCACCTCGATCGGGTCGCAGCCGAGAGAAGCCGCGACGACAGCACGAGCATCCTCGAGGATCTGCTTAGCGCGCTGACCGTCACGGTGAATAGACGAGGGATTGCCCGTCACCGCGAGCGCCTCAAGGAACGCGGAATGCGCCTCAACGCGAACGGGTGAGGAGGCCGCATGGTCAAGGTAGACCGTCACATCGCACCCCTCGGGTTGGAATAAACATGCGCAACTTCTTACTAGTGTAGGCAGAGTGATTGCCTCAGGACTGCCCCAGGACCTCGGGGTTTCACTCGCGCGTGGACGCGGTGAGATTCGGGTATATTCGGCGCACGCTACAGGCATCGACCTTCTCGTCTACGACGAAGCAACTCCCGATCGCGTCTCAGACCGCGTGCACCTCAAGCCTGGTTCCGACAAAGTGTGGACGGGCAAGTCGAGTCACCTCGTTCCGGGCGCACGCTACGCGCTGCAAGCCTGGGGCCCCGCAGGCGCAGAACACCACTTCAACCCAGAGCTTCTTCTGCTTGACCCCTACGCGCGTGGCGTGGAACAGCTCAGCCCCTCGCAATGGCGCTCGGTCGTGGTGGCGGAAGAGTTCGAGTGGAGTGGCGTTACCAAGCCAGGCACTCCCCGCGACGAGAGTGTCATCTACGAGGGACACATCCGTGGTCTCACCAAACAACGAGCCGGTCTCCCCCTCGAAGTGCGCGGAACCTATGCCGGTCTCGGTCACGAGAACATGATCGCCTACCTGAACGACCTCGGTGTCACTGCGGTCGAGCTCCTTCCGATTCACGTCTTCGCAGACGAGCACTACTTGCAGATGCAGGGCATGGCCAACTACTGGGGCTACAACACCCTCAACTACTTCTGCCCCGAGCCGCTGTACGCAACCCGTGCCGCCCGCGAAGAAGGCCCTGCTGCTGTCATTCGTGAGTTCAAGCAGATGGTCAAGAACCTGCACTCTGCAGGCATCGAACTTCTGCTTGACGTGGTCTACAACCACACCGCAGAAGAAGGCCCTAAGGGGCCGACAACGAGCTTCCGCGGCCTCGACAACGCTACGTACTATCGTCACACCGACGAGGGTCACTACATCGACGTGACGGGCTGTGGCAACTCGCTCGACACCTCGAAGCCCGCTGTGCAGGGTCTCATCCTCGACAGCCTGCGCTATTGGGCTCGGGACATGCAAGTGGACGGGTTCCGCTTCGACCTCGCCGTTACCCTCGGGCGCGACGCCGGACACGAATACCAGCGTGAACACGAATTACTCGAAGCGATTCGCACCGACCCGTTCCTTTCGGACGTGAAACTCATCGCCGAGCCCTGGGATACCGGCATGGGTGGGTGGCAGACCGGCAATTTCGCCCCCGGCTGGATGGAGTGGAACGACCGCTACCGCGACCGAGTTCGCAACTTCTGGCTCGTCGACATCGCGCACGCGCGTGAGCACGGCGCAGCACCCACGGGTGTTGGAGGATTCGCAACACGCCTTGCTGGTTCATCGAATACCTTCTCCGAAGAGCGCGGGCCGGTTGCCTCGGTGAACTTCGTCACCGCTCACGACGGATTCACCCTCGCTGACCTCACCACGTACAACTACAAACACAACATCGGCAACGGCGAAGACAACCGTGACGGAACCGGCGACAACCGCTCGTTCAACCACGGATTCGAGGGCCCGGCCGACGATCTCACCATTGTGCAGACCCGCCGCCGCGCCATGCGCAACCTGATGGGCACGCTCCTGCTCTCGGCGGGTGTACCGATGATCACCGCGGGTGACGAGATGGGTCGCACCCAGCACGGCAATAACAACGCCTATTGCCACGACTCTCCACTGACGTGGTTGAACTGGGAGCTACTTCCCTGGCAAGAAGAGCTATTGGCGACCACCAGATTGCTCATCAGCCTGCGCAAAGAACTCCCCGCGCTTCGCCCGCTGAAATTCGGACGATTCGGCGAGACGATTCCAAACGCGAGCCAGATGGATTGGTTCAACGCTGCCGGCAAAGAGATGACCGACCAGGCGTGGAACGACCCGTCCAACCGAACTCTGCAGTACCTTGCCGCGAGCACCCCCGAGGATGGCGAACTCTCGCGCATTTTGCTCATCGTGCATGGCGTTGAAGCCCCCGAAGACGTCGTGGTTCCGACTCACGCTGGGGTGAAGTTTTACGAGCCACTTTGGTTCAGCACGAACGCAGCACCCCGCGACATTCCGGGTGTTTTGCGCCCGGGCGAAACAATCAAAGTCGGACCGACGAGCCTTCTGCTATTCAAAGCCTCCTAACCCCGATAGTTTCGTTGCATGGCTACCGCAATTGGACGCATCCCTGTCGTCAATGTGACACCTCGTCTGGACGAATCCGACCTGAGCCCGAAAGCATTTGTCGGCGAAATTGTGCCCTTCGGTGCGACCGTCTTTCGCGAGGGTCACGACGCAGTCGGCGTCGCCCTGCACCTGACTGACCCGGCCGGAAAGACAACCCGCCACAGCATGCACGCCCTCGGTGCCGGACTCGATCGCTGGGGCACCGACGTGATGCTCTCCACCGCGGGAGCCCACACCTTTCAGGTCGAGGGCTACGGCGACGACTACGAGACCTGGGTTCACAACGCCGAAATCAAGGTAGCAGCCGGCATTGATGTTGAACTCGTGATGACCATCGGCGTCGAGCTCTTTACCCGGGCTGGTACCGAGAAGAAGCGCTCGGCATCCGACCGCAAGGCGCTGACTGCGATCGCCAAACGGCTCGCCGACACCGGCGTGGACGCGCTCACGCGCCTGTACGACGCAACCACGGATGACGTGCACGCACTGCTCGCGAATCAGCCCATTCAGAGTCTCTCGACGTTCAGTGACAAGATGTCCCTCCGCGTTGAGCGCAAACTTGCCGGCGTAGCCAGCTGGTACGAATTTTTCCCCCGCTCCGAGGGCGCAGTCAAGAATGCCGACGGCAGTTGGAAGTCGGGCACCTTCAAGACCGCGACTAAACGTCTCGCCGGCGTGGCAAAAATGGGCTTTGACGTGCTCTACATGCCACCGATTCACCCCATCGGGCGTATCAACCGCAAGGGTCCAAACAACACGCTCACACCCGGTGAGCACGACCCCGGTTCGCCGTGGGCGGTCGGTGCTGTCGAGGGCGGCCACGATGCAATTCACCCCGACCTCGGCACGATGAAGGACTTCGATGCGTTCGTTAAGGCCGCCAACAAACTCGGTCTTGAAATTGCCCTAGACCTCGCTCTGCAGGCCGCTCCCGACCATCCCTGGGCTGCTGAACACCCGGAGTGGTTCACGGTTTTGCCCGACGGCACGATCGCCTACGCCGAAAACCCGCCCAAGAAATACCAGGACATTTACCCGGTCAACTTCGATCGCGACCCCGAAGGAATCCGCGCCGAAGTTCTGCGCATCGTGAGGCTCTGGATTGACCACGGCGTGAAGATCTTCCGCGTCGACAACCCGCACACCAAACCGGTCGATTTCTGGCAGTGGCTCATCGCCACCGTCAACGCTGAGCACCCGGACGTAATTTTCTTGGCTGAGGCGTTCACTCGCCCTGCGATGATGCAAACACTCGCCAAGGTGGGCTTTCAGCAGTCGTACTCGTACTTCACGTGGCGAAACACAAAGGCGGAACTGACTGAGTTCTTGACGTCGGTCAGTCGCGACACCGCTGATTTCATGCGCCCGAATCTGTTCGTCAATACTCCCGACATTCTCACGCAGTACCTGCAATTCGGCGGCCGCGCCGCGTACACCGTGCGCGCGACCGTAGCTGCCACGGCAGCACCGCTCTGGGGTGTCTACGCGGGATTCGAACTCTACGAGTGCGTCGCACGCCCGGGCGCCGAAGAAAACATCGACAACGAGAAGTACGAATACAAGGAGCGCGATTGGGCCGGCGCCGAGGCGGCTGGCAACTCGCTCGCGCCGTACCTGACAAAGCTCAACGCCATTCGCAAGGCACACCCTGCCCTCCAGCAGCTGCGCAACATTCGTTTTCACACCACCGACGACGACGCGATTCTCTGCTACAGCAAGCACATTCCAGCCGAGCAATCCTCCACGGGTATGGCGGATACCGTCGTTGTGGTGGTCAATACTGATCCGTACGCGGTGCGCGAGACGAGCATCCATCTCGACATGCCGGCGCTCGGACTCGAGTGGGATGACCAGTTCATCGCGCACGAGCTCGTTTCAGAAACCGCATTCGAATGGCGCAACAACAACTACGTTCGCCTCGACCCGTACCAGTCCCCCGTTCACATCATCGCCGTAGAGAGACGCTAATGGCTATTCGTAAAAAGAAGGGTGCACTGCCGGATGCTTGGCAGGCCCCGGTTCCTGATTCGGCGGTTCTGTGGGCGGTTGCTCACGGCGCGTACTACGACCCGCACTCGGTGCTCGGTCAACACGATGTGACACCCGAGGGTGTGAAAGACAGCGTCGTCGTCATTCGTGTACGTCGCCCACTCGCCCTCGAAGTGACGGCGATTCTCGCCGGCGGACAGCGCGTGGGCCTCGAGCACACGGAACATGGAATTTGGCAGGGCGCTCACATTCTGGGATTCGTCGACTACCAGATTGAAACCCGCTATTCCGACGGCAATGTGTGGATCGCTGAAGATCCGTATCGATTCGCGCCGATGCTGGGCGAACTCGACCTGCACCTCATCCGCGAGGGACGACACGAGCGACTGTGGGATGCCCTCGGCGCACGCTACATCGACCACGCGACGGCCGCAGGAACCGTAAGTGGAACCGCCTTCACGGTGTGGGCCCCGAACGCACAGGCCGTGCGTGTCATGGGCACGTTCAACGAGTGGGATGGCCAGGGCCACCCGATGCGGTCGCTCGGCAACTCGGGTGTGTGGGAACTCTTTATTCCGGATGTGCACCCCGGCGCGATATACAAGTTCAACGTCCTGACCAAGAGCGGTCAGTGGATTGAGAAGGCGGACCCGATGGCCCGCCAGACGGAATGTCCGCCGTTGACGGGCTCCGTGATCACATCGTCACACTTTGAATGGTCTGACGGCGATTGGGTCAACAAGCGTCAGAAGAGCCAGCCGCACGCGGAACCGATGAGCATCTACGAGCTGCATGTCGGTTCGTGGCGCCCGGGCCTTTCGTACCGCGATCTCGCCGACGACCTGATCGGTCACGTTCAGCACCTCGGTTTCACGCACGTGGAGTTCATGCCGCTCGCTGAACACCCCTACGGCCCGTCGTGGGGCTACCAGGTGACGGGCTACTACGCACCGACTGCGCGCTTCGGCTCCCCCGACGACCTCAAGTACCTCATCAATCGCCTTCACGAGGCCGGAATTGGCGTGCTGGTTGACTGGGTTCCCGGACACTTCCCCAAAGACGAGTGGGCTCTCGCCCGCTTCGATGGGCAACCACTCTACGAACACAGCGACCCGCGCCGAGGAGAACACCCCGACTGGGGCACGTACATCTTCGACTTCGGACGCAACGAGGTGCGCAACTTCCTGGTTGCCAACGCGCTGTTCTGGATCGAGGAGTTCCACATCGACGGGCTGCGTGTCGACGCAGTCGCATCGATGCTCTACCTCGACTACAGCCGCGAAGACGGCCAGTGGCTGCCCAACCAGTTCGGCGGCCGTGAAAACCTCGAGGCCATCAACTTCATGCAAGAGACCAACGCCACGGTCTACAAGCACCACCCGGGCGTGATTATGGCTGCCGAAGAATCGACCTCCTGGGGTGGCGTCACGGCCCAAACCGAGAGCGGCGGTCTGGGTTACGGTTTCAAATGGAACATGGGCTGGATGCACGACTCGCTCGAGTACATCCACACTGACCCGATGTATCGCTCGTGGCATCACTGGGACATTACGTTCTCGTTCCAGTACGCGTTCAGCGAGAACTTCATCTTGCCGATCAGCCACGACGAAGTCGTGCACGGCAAAGGATCGCTGCTCGCCAAGATGCCCGGCGATCACTGGCAGAAACTCGCGAACATGCGCGCCTACCTCGCCTTCATGTGGGGTCACCCCGGCAAACAACTGCTGTTTATGGGCCAAGAGTTCGGTCAACCGAGCGAGTGGAACTCGGAACGCGGACTCGATTGGTGGATTCTTGACCAGCCGGTACACCAAGGCCTGCAAGAGATGGTTCGTCAGCTGAACCTCATCTATCGTGACACTCCCGCGCTGTGGCAACGCGATTGCGATCCAGCCGGCTTCCAGTGGATCGACGGCGCAGACAACGGTCGCCAAATTGTCTCGTTCGTGCGTTACGACAACGAGGGCAACGCCGTCGCAGTCATCGCGAACTTCGCCGGACACCCGCACAACGATGTAGCTATCGGGCTACCGTCGAATGGCGAGTGGACCGAGCTGTTCAACTCCGACGCGCAGGCATTCGGCGGCAGCGGAGTGGGCAACTTCGGATCAGTTCACGCACACGATGATCAGTGGGGGCACATGCCGGCAACGGCACACGTGAACCTTCCGCCACTCGGCGTGCTGTTCTTGTATCGCGCCGCGAAGTAGCTAGAACAGCAAGTTTGCGAGCTGCGTGCGCGCAGTAATAACGCGAGGATCTGTCGCGCCGACGACCAAGAAGTATTCGAGTAAGCGTTCGCGGATGCGTGTCTTGTCATCTGACTCGGCCGCAACGAAGAGTGCGAGCAGGCGTGAGCACGCATCCTCAACATGCCCGCCTGAGAGGTCGAGGTCAGCCACATCGAGTGCAGCATCCAAATCGGATGCGTTATCGGCCGCACGCGCGCGAATTTCCGCGAGCGTTTTACCCTGAAGCCGCGCAATCAGTTGCACTTGGGCGCGTCCGGCCTGAGCAAGATCATCCGCAGGGTTCTCAGCGAGCGCGCGATCATAGGCGTCGATAGCGGCGGGATAATCGGCGCGCTCAATGGCGTCGAAGGCTTCTTGGTGGAGCGGCGAGAGTGGCTCGTCGGTCGACTCGTGCTGACCCTCAGTCGCTTCGCTCACCGTCACGGTGCCGCTAATACCGTTCTGGGATGCCGCCTCGAGAACTTTCGTCAGCACTGTGGCGACGGTGGGTTCGGCTTGAGCGCCCTCAAAGAGTGGCGCCAGTTGTCCGCCGATGAGCGCGACCACGGTCGGAAGCGAGCGGACCTGCATTGCCGAGACAACCTCAGGACTATCTTTCGCATCGACGTTCACCAGCAACAGTCGACCGGAAAGCCCACGAATGAGGCGTTCGAGCGTCGCCGTCAGCTCCCTCGATGCCAGATCTGTCGCGGAGAACACATTGACGACGACAGGGACAGTTGCCGAGAGGTCAAGATACTGAACAAAAGTTTCGTCGGTTGCCGAGACAACCAAGTCGGGAACGACTGTGGTGTGAGGATCATTCATCACTTGGCGAACGTCACCCCGATGAGGTTCTCGGTGAATGCAAGCAGCTGTATCGGCTTATTCGATCCGACCGGAGGAACGTAGAACAACACTTGGAATCCGTAAGACGCCATGGTCGCGTGCTGAGTGATCTGAATGCCGGAAAGGGCCGTGAGCTCCCCGGCAAGCTTCAGATCGAGGTTGTTTAGTGGCGTGTAGGTTCCAACCTCTTTGAATTGTGTCGCGACAATTGCTCCAGCATCCATCGTGGCGTAGGCCACCGGCTGAGCTCCCGTCGCAGAATCGCGGAATTTCACGCCGACGTTTTTGTTTCCCTTTTGCTGAGCTCGTTCAGTAACCAGCGTGGGGCGCAGTTGATCGGTCTGCTGATCGAAGTGCGAGTAGAACTTACTCTTCGTGCCCTTGTTCAAGACATCGGCATAGGTCGCTGCGAGCAAGTTCGGCGAAACGGTGAGAAGAGTTGTGTCGAGCGCGACAAGTGGGGTACCAACCTGGGCAGACGACACTTCGGGAGTTCGCTGTTTTGGCTGCAGATTCGTGAGATATGTCACCTTGTAGTTCGTGCGTGGTGAATCCTGCGTCAACGAGACAACCATCGACGGTGCTGGATCCGACTTGGTGGCGGCCGAATTGGATTTCACCACCGCGAGAACCGATCGAGGCCAGAGCTCGGTCGCCTGCGGCAAGAGAAGTTGAACGGTATTGGCGCGGAAGCCCGGCAACGACGAAATCTTCGCGTTGGTCTTGCGCATGGCATAACGCGCAAGACGCGCATCAAGCGCAGGCCCGGAGAACCGAGTACGAATGACATCGTTATCGTTCTTGGCATCCGCCTCTTTGATGACCGATTGAATTTTGCCGAGGATGACCCCGACCTGCTCCTCGGTGACGACGGCGCGCGGCCCTTCATTCACAGGGAGGTCGGAACTTGTAGGCGTTGGTGTCGGCTTGGACAGCCCGTCGTTGTACTGCGTGCAACCGGTGAGACCGAGCGCGACCACGCCGACGATGCCGGCGACTGCAACGCTGGAGCGACCTAGGGCGCGACGACCGGACGACGGACCCCGCACGGCACTCTGATTGCGGCCCAGACGAGCATTGGGTCGAGGACCCCGCGGCAAACGGCCTCGACGGCGTGGGCCACGACCACCACGGAGAAAGCCGAGCGACCAGATGTAGAGTCCGATACCAACGAGCAGGACGACTCCACCAACGATGAAGAGCGTGTCATCCGTCATTCCCAAGAAACGCTGCTTGGGTTTCGGCCACGACACCATGATGTCGGTGGGCAATTCAGACTTACCGTCGGAAGCAACGATTACAGACTCGTCCATGCCAATCTCGAGTGCGAGAGAGGCCACCTCCGAGCGAACCGTCGACTCTCCTAGCCACATGTCAGAACCGGCGGGTGAGACGATTTCGGTATCTTGCGCGGCAGCAGCCGTGGGAGCCTCGGCCGCACTCGTCTGCGGGCTGACGTCACTGGTCTCAAGTTTGTGGGTGACGGGATTGAGCGTGATCTGAACATAGGCCGAGCCTCCGAGCCAGGACAACACATCACTGGTGGAACCAAATGCAACCGTGTTGAGTGATGCGCCGCTGGCGGAAACCACTTCGCCACCGGGGTGAAGACGCAGAACCTCGGGACTGATCACGGCATACCTCGCCGATGAGGAGACCGGAACGGGAAGCGTGAAATCGGCCGGCCCGGAGAAGAACTTAAAGGTGAAGCCGACGATGAGCAGTGCCGCCGCTGCGAAAAACGCAACGATGGCAGAGATTAAACGCACCACGTAAAACGCTCCCGAGCTCAACAAAACAGTCTTGTCAAAGATACCGGATACGCCCTGTGAGGAACCTCCACGCTCATATTCCCGCGGAAAAGCAGACCTGCAGCGAGCGGATAGACTCAACTGCATTTGTCCGCGATAGAAATTCCAGGAGGCTCGGTTGGCTCACTCTGATGCAGAGTTTCCGCGTGCCTTTCGCGGTTACGACCCGGAATATGTTGATTCGGTCATTACCCGACTGCGTCGCGAACTGGTGCTGGCAAAAACGGAACTCGACCGAAAAACGATCAGCGCATCGGAGTTAGCTGAGCAGGTCGCGACACTTCAGAACGAATTGGAACAGGTGGGCAAGCCGACCTTTTCCGGGCTCGGAAAAGCACTGGTCACCACGCTGAGTACCGCCGAACAACAGGCTAAGACTCTTCTCGCGCAAGCCTCGGCTGACGCCTACAATCTGAAACTCGCGGCAGAGCGTGAACTCGCACGCGCTACCGATGAAGAACGTGCCACGGTCGCCGCGGAATCCGCGCGGGCGCGCGAACAGGTGGCCGAAATCCTCGCCGGCGCCGAACGCGAGTCGGCCAGGATTCTCCGCGATGCACAGAGCGAGGCAGCACGCATCATCTCCGATGCTGAACATGAAGCAACGACTATCCACCGCCGGGGCGTCACCGAGGTAGCGCGCGAGCGTGCCGACATGGTGCGTGAGCTCGAGATGGCGCGCGCACACGCCGAACGAGAAACCGCTGAGCTCAGGCTCATCGTGACTTCGCACGCGGCGCAGGATCGCGCATCCACCGACACTGACGCGATTCTTGATCTCGTGAAACTCGAAGCAAACATCAGCGTGAGACGCGAAGAGTTGGAACAACAACTACTCGATGCCCAGTCTCAGGCAGTCACCGAAACACAGCACTTTCTCGATGAAGCGCACCTCCAGATTCAGGGGCTTCGAGCTCAGCAGAGTGCAATTCGACGACAGAATGACGAATTGCACGCTCAAGCCGAGGCCGACCGTGCCGCGTTGATGGCCGCAGTGGATCAACGCGCGCTTCTCATCTTGGCCCAGGCCCAAGAACAAGCTCGGGAGGTGTTGAACACCGCGAGCGCTCGTGCTGACGAGACCCTTCGCGAAGCCACTGCGCGTCTGGAGAGCGTCAATACTCAACGTGACGTGCTCTCATCCCACCTCGACGAAATCACTGATGTCATTGCCCAAGCGGAGTCCCGCGCGCAAGAATCAGTGGCGCCCACGAAGTCGCCCCGAAAAACCTCACGTTAGGCACGAGCAATGCCCACACCGAAAAAGAAGTCCGTCAAGTCCCCTGTGACAGCCACGCCCATCCGCATTGCGCATCCCTTCCGGGTCGGTTTTGTCGCGACCCTCGGCGTGGGTCTTGCGATCATGTTGTTGACCGCGGTGGGTTCTCTCGCCACAATCCTCACCTACATTGGGGCCGCACTTTTTCTCGCCCTGGGGCTTGACCCGGCGGTGGCGTGGCTCGAACACAAGGGCATGAAGCGTTGGGCGGCGATTCTGGTTGTCGTTGTGGTCGTGCTCGCAGCGTTCACCGTGTTACTGCTCTCGGTGATCCCCCTCGTGATTGACCAGGCCAGCACCTTCATCGCCGGCCTGCCCGCGTTGATCGAGCAAATCAAGAACTCTCACTGGATCGAACAGGTCAATGCCGCACTGGGCGGATTCGTCGACGTCAACAAGCTCCTGCAGGATGCCGCCAAGTTCTTCAGCGACCCGGCAAACATTTCCAAAATCGCTGGTGGCGCGCTGGCCATCGGTGTGGGACTCGCAAACGGCGTGTTCGGCGTCATCATTGTGCTCATCCTCACCCTCTACTTCACTGCGTCTCTTCACCACATCAAGCAAGTGAGCTACCGTTTTGTGCCGTTTAGCAAGCGCGAGCGGTTCATTCAGCTGAGCGAACAGATCACGAGCGGGGTGGGCCGCTACGTGGTCGGGCAGATATCCCTCGCATTCGTCAACGCAGTCTGCACGTTCTTCTTGTTGACCATCATTGGGGGCAAGGCAGCCATCGTGTTCGCCTTCATCGCTTTTCTGCTCTCACTTATCCCCCTCGTGGGAACACTGTCGGCATCCATCATCATCGTGCTGTCACAGCTACTCATGGCGAGCCCCCTGACGGCACTCATCGCCGGCATTTGGTACATCGTCTACATGCAGGTCGAGGCTTATGTCTTGAGCCCGCGCATCATGAACCGTGCGGTGTCGGTACCAGGCTCGATTGTCGTGATCGCAGCCCTAGCGGGAGGCGCGCTGCTCGGCATCCTGGGTGCACTCATCGCGATCCCGGTAGCGGCGTCAATCATCCTCATTGTGAAAGAAGTCGTGTTGCCGACCCAAGACGACAAGTAACTCCGGCTCTAGCCGAGGGGGCCATCCCACACGCCGGGAAGTTCACCCACGCTTGGATTCACGCATCGAACAATCTCATTGAGCACGCGACGCGTCTGGTTTTCGCCAACCCAGAGGTGCTTGCCGCCCTCGACGTTCACCAACTCGATGTTGGGCACGCTCGCGAAACGCTCAGCTGCCTCGGCGGGCTGTAGGTAGTCATCGAATTCTGGGATGAGCGCGATGAGCCGACGCTGGTCGCCACTCCACGCGGCCACCTCAGCGTCGGTTGCGCGGTGAAGCGGGGGCGAAAGCAAGATCGCTCCCACGATGTCGTGATTGCGTCCGTACTTCAGGGCCAGTTCTGTTCCAAATGACCAGCCGAGAAGCCACGGGTTGGGCAATCCCCGTTCGCGTACAAAAGCTAAGGCAGCGGCCACATCCAAACGCTCGGCAACTCCCCCATCGAACTCGCCTTCGCTGCGACCACGGGGGCTCGAGGTGCCACGCGTGTTGAACCGAAGAACGGCGAGATTCGCGAGTGCAGGCAAGCGCGCCGATGCTTTTCGCATGATGTGGGAATCCATGAATCCCCCTGCAGTCGGGAGCGGATGCAGACACACCAGCGTTGCTATCGGACTGCCTGTGAGTGGCGTCGCGAGCTCGCCGACAAGGGTCAGCCCGTCTTCCGTGTGCAGCAAGATTTCTTCACGCACCGCGGGAAGAACAATCGAACCTTTGATTTCCTCGGTCACCGCGAACTAGCCAATCTTCCAACAGTGGGTGTGCCAGTGCCGTCTCGCCTCAATATCCGCCTGATCACCGAGAATGCCATCGTGACGCCATGCGGCAATGTGGGCGGTGCCAGGTTCAATCGTTCCCTGACATCCGGGACAGGTGTAACTCTTGATCGCGTTCGACTCAGAAATAGGCTGCACGGTCCACACACCATCGCGCCGCGATTCAGTTGTGCGCTGCCCAAAAGTCAATCGTTCGACATCGAGTGGAACATATGGCTGGTCGCGTTTGGATGAGCGTTTCCGAGCCATGTTTCTAGGCTAATACCAGTTGTACTCTTCCGAGTGAGCCCAGGCGCCGCAGGGCGTTCCATAGCGATTCTGGATGTACCCCAGTCCCCAAATGATTTGGGTACGCGGGTTGGTTCGCCAGTCGGCGCCCGCCGAAGCCATCTTGCTTCCCGGAAGCGCTTGGGGAATTCCGTGAGCACCACTACTAGTGTTGTGCGAGTTCACATTCCAGTGCGATTCGCGGTTCCACAGACTGACGAGGCAGTCAAATTCCTTGCCGCTCCAGCCCTTCTTGGCCACCAGAATGTAGGCGATGGCTTGGGCGCTGCCGGGGTCAGGAATTCCAGCTGCCGGAGCCAAACTAACCACTGTGTCGAGACCGTCGCGCTTATTGACGGCCAGAGTCACGTGATCAGCCGTGAGTGACTGACTCTCAATCAGGCGTGTCGCTTCAGTCAGGGCGTAATCAGGTGACGCCACCGCGCCCGAGGACGGGTCAATCGTGTAAACCATGAGAAAGGCAACAACGACGGCGAAAACGGTCGCATACGTTGCCGGCTTACTGCGGGAGAAATGCAGTCGCTGGCGCGTCGCTTGACGAGCCTGCTGTGTCGCGATGCCACCGTGGTGACGTTGCGCTGCTACCGCAAGATGTTTTCCCATGGTCTGCCTAGTTTACCCGGGCATACATTCAACTCATAGTTGAGAGTTGAACGAGGAGACTTAGGCCTGCCCCGCGGCCATGAGCGCAGCGATCAAATCATCAAGAATGAGATCCACCTCATGTTCGCTGTATCCGCCCTTTTGCGGGCGAAACATGGCTTGACGAACCCACGAAGCGCGCAGGGTCGATGCAGTGTCGAGTCCGACGAGGGCCTCGTCGACAAAAGCGTCAACATCGGTGATTCGGTATCCAGCGGTGAACATGTTCACACGCTTAAACCGCTTCTTAGCCGGTCGTGACAGGCGGTTCTTAATCTCTTCCACGGCCTGCAGGGATCGGCGTGATAGCCCCTCCCAGCCTTCGGCCATAACGACCTGCTCGCGTTCCAATTCAGCGAGAGCCGCCTCGAGACGCTCGAGTCCGGCGTCTACGGCACGCGCGGAATAGCCCTTCTTCGCCAGGTCAAACGCGGCGCGACGCACCTCGATCGCGGTGATTTCAGGTGCGTTGGGCTGGTAGTTGTCGTACGCGCTGCGCGCTTGCGAGAGAAACGCATCCACTTGAGCGACGTTGTACGCGAGTTCTTTGCGTTTAGCAAGGGGAAAAGTCACAGACACACTTCCATTCTGGCAAACAATTCGAGTCACCACGGCGAAGGTGGCGGGCAGGTTTAGTGGAAGCTCTCGACCACGAGGTAGACGATGTAAACAACCACGCCCGACGGCAGAATCGAGTCGATGCGATCGAGGTATCCGCCATGGCCCGCGAGCCAGGTGCTCATGTCTTTGATACCAATGACGCGCTTGAGATACGACTCGCCGAGATCACCCCAGGTCGCCACGAACAGTAGCGCGATGCCCAGGATGAGTCCGGTCCACCACACTTCGTGCAGCATGAGCCAGGTGACGAGAACACCGGCGATACACGCCAGTACTCCCGCTCCCGCAAAGCCTTCCCAAGTCTTCTTGGGGCTGATTTTTGGTGCGAGGAGGTGTCGTCCGAACAGCATGCCGCTCGCGTAGGCACCGATGTCGACCGAGACCACCACAATCAAAAACGCGAGAGTCCACCACTGACCTTGTGGGCTCGCGACGAGGGCCACCGTGAACGCGCCGAACAGCGTGACATACCCTTGCGCGAACGCAGACGCGGCGAAAGACGTCGCGAGCGTTGCTCCCGGAATTGAGTGCCGCCAGCTAAGCCGAATGAGTAGCCAGAGAAAAATAACGCCCAGCCCACCCAACATGACGACGATGCCCATGGGCAGTCCATAGATGTAGGTGACAGGCACGACGAGCACCGAAACGGCCGTCGAGAGGTATCGTGGCACGTACCACCGTCGGTGACGCATAGCGGTTGCCAGCTCAAACGAGGCAACACCCAACAGCGCGATCGCTGCCAGCATGAAGTATCGCTTGTCGATGATGAGGCTCGCAATGATGCCGCCGCCCAGTATGACACCCATCGCAATGGCGCCCAGAAGGTTGCGCCCGGTGCGCTTGTTGATGCGGTTTTGAACATCCTCGAACTGAGCGCGGGCCTGTTCGACGTTTTTCTCGAGCCGATCACGACCTTGCTCGACGGTCTTCTCAAACTGCACGCGCGCCTGCTCCATGTTGCGCTCGAAATCGGCGCGCGCCTGCTCGTATTGGAGTCGCAGTTGCCCCGTCGGTGGGTTCTTCTCGCCCTTATCTGCCGGGCGCTGGTCAGACACGGTCAGACCTAAACTTCGAGAAGCTCAGCTTCTTTGCGCTTGAGCGCCTCGTCGATCTGGTCGGTGTGTGACTTGGTCACGGCCTCAAGTTCTTTTTCACCGCGAGCGAGGTCGTCGTCGCCGATTTCGCCCTTGAGCGCGTCGAGGTCATCCTTGGCCTTACGGCGAATGTTTCGAATGGCCACCTTGGCATCCTCGCCCTTGGCACGAACAATCTTGACGTACTCCTTGCGGCGCTCTTCGGTGAGTTCCGGCAGCGTAACGCGGATGGTGTTGCCGTCATTGGTCGGGTTGGCGCCGAGGTTCGGCATGTCACGGATTGCCTGCTCGATGTCGCGCAGTGCACCCTTGTCAAACGGGGCCACCATAACCGTGCGCGCCTCAGGAACATTGAGGGAGGCAAGCTGCGCAAGAGGCGTTGGCGTTCCGTAGTAGGTCACCATGATTTTTTGGAACAACGCCGGGTTGGCACGGCCGGTGCGAACCGACGAGAAGTCTTCCTTTGCCGATTCAACAGCCTTGTCCATGCGTTCGCCGGCTTCGGCGAGAACAGCAGAAATCACGTGGTGCTCCTCGAATTTCGTGAATGACGTCTGTCGACGAGTCTAGTTGGTGACAAGCGTGCCGATGGCTTCGCCCGTAATCGCCTTGGTGATGTTGCCGGCCGGTTCCATGCCGAAAACGCGCATCGGCATCTTGTTATCCATGCACAGACTGAAGGCCGTCGAGTCGACCACTTTGAGACCCTGATCGAGCGCTTGGCGGAAAGTGACACGGTCAAGCTTGGTCGCGGTGGGATCCTGTTTGGGGTCAGCGGTGTAAACCCCGTCCACACCGTTTTTAGCGACGAGCACCTCGTCACAGTGGATTTCGAGCGCACGCTGAGCCGAAACGGTGTCGGTTGAGAAGAACGGGAGTCCCGCACCGGCACCGAAAATCACGACACGGCCCTTCTCCAGATGGCGAATCGCTCGCAGTGGCAGGTAAGGCTCGGCGACCTGCGCCATGGCGATAGCCGACTGCACACGCGGCTGAGCACCAGCCTGCTCAAGAAAGTCCTGCAGGGCGAGTGCATTCATCACGGTACCGAGCATGCCCATGTAGTCGGCGCGTGCGCGGTCCATGCCGCGCTGCGAAAGCTCAGCGCCGCGGAAGAAGTTACCGCCACCAACAACGACGGCGATTTCGGTGGTCTTAGAGGCTTCCGCAATTTCACGGGCAATCTGCCCAACGACATCCGGGTTTACGCCCAGCGAACCGGCACCGAACGCCTCACCAGACAGTTTGAGGAGGACTCGACGGCGGGTTTTGGGATTCATGAGTCCTTCTTCGATTCAGGTGCGGATGCTCGTACAAATTTAGCGCGAGCGTGCGGGTTAAACGTCGAAGACCCGACGCGTTTTTACACGAATCGGGCCTTCGAAAGGTTTAGTCAGTGACTAGGCGCCAACCTTGAAGCGAGCGAAGCCAACAACGGTCAATCCAGCGTCAGCCACAACCTTGGCCACGGTGAACTTGTTGTCGCGAGCGTACTCCTGCTCGAGGAGTGCAACCTGCTTGAAGTAAGCACCGAGACGACCGTCAACGATTTTCTCGAGCTGAGCCTCAGGCTTGCCCTCGTTACGGCTGATCTCCGTCACGATCTGACGCTCCTTCTCAACCTCCGACGCCGGAACGTCTTCGCGGGTGAGGTACTGGGGGTCAGCGAACGAGATGTGCTGTGCGATGCTGCGAGCGGTCTCAGCGTCGGTACCGGAGTATCCGACGATGACACCAACCTGCGGCGGCAGGTCCTGGCTGGTCTTGTGCAGGTAGATGGCGAAGTTGTCAGCCTCGACCACTGCAATGCGACGAACCTCAATCTTCTCGCCGATGATGGCAGCCTCGTCGGCAATGGCGTCAGCGACGGTCTTGCCATCGAGCGGTGCAGCGTTTGCCTCGTCGACAGTCTTAGCGCCAGCAGCAACAACGGCTGCGAGCACCTTGTCAGCGAGGGCGATGAACTTGTCACCCTTAGCGACAAAGTCGGTCTCGCAAGCGAGCTCGACCATCGTGGCGGCCTTGCCGTTCTCGGCTGCGGCAACGAGGCCCTCAGCGGTCGAGCGGTCAGCACGCTTTGCGTTGCCCTTGGCACCCTTGAGACGCAGGATTTCTACTGCCTTCTCCATGTCGCCATCGGCTTCAACAAGCGCGTTCTTGGTGTCAACCATGCCGGTGCCGAGGCGCTCGCGCAGGGTCTTGACGTCTTCCAGGCTGAAGTTAGCCATTCGTCTTATCTCCTAGTTAGGGGTGAAAAATTACTTGGTCTCTTCGGCAGGCGCAGCAACCTCAACGGCAGCTTCGACAACCTCAGCAGCGGTAGCTGCAGCAGCTTCGGCCTGACCAGCCTCGAGAAGCTCGCGCTCCCACTCGGCCATCGGCGAAGCGTCTTCACCCTCAGCGGGCTTCTGGTGACGAGCGATGAGACCCTCGGCAACAGCATCCGCGATGATCTTGGTGAGAAGACCGACCGAACGGATAGCGTCGTCGTTACCCGGGATCGGGTAAGCGAGCTCGTCGGGGTCGCAGTTGGTGTCGAGGATGCCGACAACCGGGATACCAAGCTTCTTGGCCTCGTCGATGGCGAGGTGTTCCTTCTTGGTGTCGACGACCCAGATAGCGCTCGGGGTCTTGGTCAGGTTGCGGATACCACCGAGGCTCTTGTGGAGTTTGTCGAGTTCACGCTTCTTGAGCAGGAGCTCCTTCTTGGTGAAGCCCGACTTTGCGGGGTCTTCGAAGTCGAGCTGCTCGAGCTCCTTCATAGTCTGCAGACGACCACCGATGGTCGAGAAGTTGGTCAGAAGACCACCAAGCCAACGCTCAGCAACGTAGGGCTGACCAACACGGGTTGCCTCGTTGACGATTGCTTCGTGAGCCTGCTTCTTGGTTCCGACGAAGAGGATGGTGCCACCGTGAGCAACCGTCTCCTTGACGAACTCGTAGGCCTTGTCGATGTAAGACAACGACTGCTGGAGGTCGATGATGTGGATGCCCGAACGCTCGGCAAGCACAAAACGCTTGACCTTCGGGTTCCAACGACGGGTCTGGTGACCAAAGTGAACGCCGCTGTCGAGCAGCTGGCGAATAGTTACGACGGCCATGGCCATCTCCTGTTCTTGACGCACGCCAATTGCTCAGCGAAACGCCACTTGCGGTTGAGTCGCGAAACTCGGAGAGTTTCGCCCTAGTGCCCGTATTTCACACCCGCGGTGATTGCTCACCGACCGGTGGGTGATCCACTTGGTGGACACGCGAAGTCACCCTCGTAAAAGGGTGCGTCTCGAGTGTACCAGCCAGCGCGCGTGCGACAGAATCGAAAGGTGAGTACTCCCCGCGGAAATGCCCCTGCTCGAGCATCCCTCGTTCTCGTCGCCCTCATCTTGGCGGCGGGTGTGGCAAACATGAACCTGTCGATTGCCAACGTCGCACTTCCAGACATCGCGCTGAGCCTCGGCGCATCGCAGGTTGGCCTCAACTTGGTCGCGGTCGGATTCTCACTCGGACTGTCAATTTCGGTGCTGTATTTGGGCGCGCTCGGCGACCGCTACGGTCGCAAGGGAATGCTCGTTGCGGGTCTCATTCTCGGTATTCCGGCGGCGATCCTCGCTGCCCTGTCCCCGAACGTCGAGACACTTCTCGCTGCCCGCCTTCTCGGTGGTATCGCGGCCGGTATGGCCTACCCCACCACTCTCGCGTTGATAACTGCGCTCTGGTCTGGGCCGGGGCGTACCCGCGCTATTGCACTGTGGTCGGCACTCGGTGCCGGGCTCTCGGCGCTCTCACCTGTGCTTGCGGGTGCTTTACTCACGGTTGCCCCGTGGGGGTGGGCATTCATCATCCCAATCCCCTTCGGTCTGGTTGCGCTTGGTCTCGTGATCTGGGCTGTGCCCGCCAAAGTCAATGAAGGGGACGAGCCGGTCGATCACGCCGGAGGCGTACTCTCTGCCGTGTTTATCGGTGCCTTCGTCATCGCCATCAACTTTGCCGCGCTCGACAACCAGTGGGCTACTGTGCTGGTCTCGCTCGCGATTGCCGTGGTGGGTGGAGTGCTGTTTTTTTGGCGTCAACGACGCGCACAGTATCCACTGTTCGATCTGACCTTTGCCAAGCGGCCCACCTTCTGGGTCGCGGCAACCGCGGGCATCATCGTCTTCGGCTCGCTCATGGGTGCAATGTTCGTCGGAATGCAGTACCTGCAGAACGTGCTCGGTTACAACACCCTCATCGCCGGTCTCGCGATTTTGCCGTGCCCCATTTTCATGGTTGTGGTCGCGCCTTACTCGAGCACGATGATCGCCAAGTGGGGTTCGCGAGTCACCTTGCTTATTGGTTTTGCCTTCTGCCTGGTCGGGTTCACGTCGATGCTGCTCATCTGGGGCATGAACTCCGGCTATCCAGCCATTGGACTGGCCTACGCGCTGGTCGGCATCGGCGTCGGTATCGCAGGTACGCCGTCGTCCCACGCCTTGACCGACTCCGTGCCCGTTTCAAAGGTGGGCATGGCTTCGGGTACCGGCGACCTTCAGCGCGACCTCGGCGGAGCGGTGATGCAGTCGATCATGGGCGCAATTCTCGGTGCCGGGTACGCGAGCGCCCTGTCGAAACAGATTGCGGACGCGCCCGCCAATGTGCGCGAGCAGATCACCACATCAATCAAGGATGCGCTCACTAAGTCCTTCGGCAGTGCCGTCGATCTCGCCGATAAGTATCCGCAATACAAGTCCGGAATTATCGCCGCGGCGAAGGAGTCGTTCCTCGCCGGAGTGAACTGGGCCTACCTCAGTGGAATCACCGCCGCGGTCATTGGCGCGGCCCTCGTATGGTTCTTCTTCCCCAAGAAGGATCGCGAGCGAGCTCTGTACAGCGAGTACGGTTCGGAGAACCCCCGCACTGAGGACTAGCCAGAATTGAGCGATGCTCGCTCGATTGCTCGCACTCATCTCGGCATTCGCCCTTGCGGTCGCTGGCGCTTGGTGCGGCTCTCTTCCGTCAGCACATGCGCTGACCGAGCGAACCCGCCCGCACTGGTCGTGGCCGCTCTCCCCCGCGATTCAAACGCGACCATATGTCGCTCCGCAAACCGCTTACGGAAGCGCGCATCGGGGTCTCGATCTGGCCGCGACGCCGGGCACCGTGCTGAGAATGCCATTCGACGGACGCGTGATTTTTGTGGGGCGAGTGGTCGATCGCACCGTTCTCACAGTCTCCAACTCGCCGGATTGGTTGCTGAGTTTTGAGGCAATCGCATCCACCGTTCACATCGGCGATCGCGTGTCGCGCGGCGCTGCCATCGCTCGAGTCACTAACGGCCCACACTGTGCTTGCATTCACATCGGAGTTCGCTGGCGTGGAATGTACGTCAATCCCCTGCTTGTATTCGACTCGTTGCCACGGTCAGTCCTGTTGCCGTGGTGAGAGCGAATCAGGCTCTGGGATGTGCCTGCTTGTACGACGCAGTCAGGCGCTCCATCGACACGTGCGTGTATCGCTGAGTCGTGCCGAGGCTGGCGTGGCCGAGCATCTCTTGCACGATACGCAGGTCGGCCCCACCGTCGAGCAGATGAGTCGCTGCGGTATGGCGCAGCGCGTGTGGCCCTGACGGTCCGGTACCGGGAACATCCACGAGCAGTGATGCGACGAGCTGGTACACCGTGCGCACATTGAGGCGTCCGCCGCGCGACCCCAAAAACAAAGCTTCGGGCGGGGATTGGTCGCGCACCAGGGAAGGTCGCCCCCGACGAATGTAGTCAGCGAGAGCATCCGCCGCAGGTGCGCCAAACGGAACGATGCGCTGCTTGTTTCCTTTTCCGGTCACGAGGGCGGTCAAACGGTCGAAATCGATGTCGTCCAGTGTCAAACCCACGAGCTCTGAGACTCGCATTCCTGATGCGTAGAGCAACTCAACGATGGCGTGATCCCGTAGCGGTACCGGTTCACCCGTGTTCGCACGTTGCTCTAGCGAAGCAAAAATGAAGTCGAGTGCGGATGGGTTGACCACCCGCGGCAGACTCGAGTCCGGTTGTGGCGCCCGCAAGCGCGAGCCAAGGTCTGTTTCGGTGATGCCCGCGGCACGCATCCACTTGGTAAAACTGCGTAGCGCAGCTGCTCGCCGCGCGAGTGAGGACTTGGCCATCCCCTGCTCGGACAACTGCCAGAGCCAGTCGCGAAGCAGTTCGAGGGTGACCTCGGTGCACTGCTCAACCTGACACTGCTGTGCGTAGAGCGTGAAGTTGTGCAAATCGGCGGTGTATGCGCGTGCCGTGTGGGCGCTGAACCCGCGCTGAGAAACGAGCGACGCAATGAAGTCGTTGCACGCTCGCGAGATCAGCATGAGTCAAGGCTACGCACGCAACCAGCCCGTCGCGTTCTGGCGCACCGCACCCTGAAGCTCCAGCAAACCGATCACGGACATCAACTGGAGTGGCGTCAGTCCCGATAGCGCAACGATTTCGTCGAGATTTCGCGCCCGCGTTCGCGACAGGGCGTCGAGAACTCGTGTGGCAAGGGGATGATCGAGATCAGGCACGACGAGGGCATCAGCGTGGCCGGTAATCAACTCAGCAACCTCGCTCGCGTTCGTGACACAGATGGCAGGCGTTTCTCGCAAGAGTCGATGCGTCCCGGCCGAGGATGCGCTTGTGACGGGTCCCGGCATTGAGCCCACCGGAATATCCATGTCGAGAGCGTGATGTGCCGTGTTGAGCGACCCCGACCGCCAACCCGCCTCGACCACAACGGTCGCGCAAGACAGAGCAGCGATGAGCCGATTGCGTTGCAGGAACCGCCACTTGGTTGGGGCAAAACCACACGGCAGCTCGGTAACGACCAAGCCGCTTTCGATGATGCGGCGGAGCAAGGCATCGTGCCCGCTGGGATAGAGCCGATCGATGCCTCCTGCCAGCACGGCAATGGTGTTTCCTTCACTGCTGAGGGCGGCTCGATGCGCCATGCCGTCGATACCGTAGGCGGCCCCAGAAACGATGCTGAAGCCCCGGTCAACGAGCGATGTCACCACATCCATCGTGACGTGTTCCCCGTAGCCGGTCGAGGCACGCGCACCAACGATGGAGACAGACTTGTCGAGGGTTTCGAGAACCCCCACGTTGCCACGCACCCAGAGCGCGCCGGGAGAATGCGCGCCCAGTCGCGACAGCCCTTCTGGCCACAGAGGATGCGAGGGAACTACGAGCGAGGCACCGATCCGGTGCGCTCGTTCGAGATGCCCCACAGCGTCAGAAGCTTGGAGGCGCGGAAGCCAGCGCTGCAGGGCCTCGTCGAGCATTTCAGCCAGAGCATCGTCGTCGTCATCCGGTGCGGATGCCGCCACCAGTCGAGCTAACTCTCGAGACGTTGGTCGTTCAGCTAAGGCGTCGAGCGCTGCCATGGGTCCAAGCGCATCGCAAATCATGCCCACGACGCGATCACCGGGTTCGCCGAGGCCCGACCACAGTGCGCGCGCAACCACGTCATCGAGTGATGCGAAGTCGTCCGGCTCCACTGGACGCGCCGACACTCGGTGTGCGACCTTGCGCGCACGATTGAGCTCGTCATTCGTCAGCAGTGTCATTCGACTGCTCCCTTTCTCATCATGAACGCCAATCCGACGTGGTCGATGCTGGGCGTCACCGCACCATTGACGTCGGCGATACTCCAGGCCAGGCGGAGGGTTCGGTCATAACCACGCATGCTCAGCTGATTACGTTCCAGAGCGAAATCGAGCTGCCGAGAAACCGCCGATGGTAAACGCCAGCGTTTCGAGCGCAACATCGCACCCGGCACGACCGCGTTTTTTGAAAACCCGTGATCTGACCATCGCGCGCGAGCCGCACCCCGCGCAGCGTCAACCCGCAGCCGAACCTGGGCCGTAGATTGACTGGGCAGCTCAGCATCACGAAGTCGCGCAACATTCACCGGACGAAGAGTGAGATGCACATCCACTCGATCCATCAACGGACCGGATAATCTGCCGAAATACCGGCGACGAAGATTCGGCGTGCACGTGCAGGAGTTCTCCCGTTGACCGTATTTGCCGCAGGGGCACGGATTTGCCGCGAGCACCAGTTGAAACCGGGCAGGAAAGTTGGCGCTCATGGTGGCACGCTGAATCACGATGTTGCCCGACTCGAGGGGCTGCCTGAGCGCTTCGAGAGCGTTGTGATGAAATTCGGGGGCTTCGTCGAGAAACAGCACGCCGTAGCTCGCCCGCGCAATCGCCCCCGGGCGAATAAAGGTTGTTCCACCGCCCACCAATGAGGTCGCCGACGAGGTGTGATGTGGCGCCTCGAAGGGTGGCCGTGTTGAAAGCTGTGTGGCCTCACCTGCCGAAGCCAACGAACGCAAACACGCCACCTCGAGCGCCTCGTCGTGAGTGAGGTCAGGCAACACGCCAACCAGCCGATTGGCCAACATGGTCTTTCCTGCCCCGGGAGAACCAACCATCGCGAGGTGATGTCCACCGGCAGCTACGTAGGTGAGTGCCTCGATGGCATGGTCTTGCCCAATCACGTCGGCGAGGTCAAGCTCGTCGTCATGTGCCGATTGCGTCGCCACCGATAGCAGCGGAGTGACCTGGTCGACATCGGAGGCAAGACCATGCCACTGCATTGCCTCGGCCAACGAAGCCGCTGCAACGACGGTCAGGTCAGGTACGAGCTCGGCTTCGGCTCGATTCGCCCAGGGCACGATGACGGCAGTGGCTCCCGCGCGGCGAGCACCCAAGACAGCCGGTAGAACGCCTGCTGTCGGCCGCAATCGGCCGTCGAGCGCCAATTCGCCGATGTGCACCGTGGATGCCACGCTCTCGGGAACCTGTGCATGCCCGGCGCTCAGCGCAGCCACGGCGATTGCCAGATCAAAGCCAGACCCTGTCTTCGGTAGCGATGCTGGCGACAGGTTGATTGTGACTCGCTGCGAGGGCATGGCAAATCCGCTGTTGACGATTGCCGAACGCACGCGATCGGTTGCCTCACCCAGCGCGCGATCGGGCAGACCGACGACGAGAAACTTCGGCAACCCCGCTGCGACATCTGCCTCGACATCCACACACAAACCCGCGAGGCCAACGAGGGCGACAGCTCGCGTTCGCCCGATAGTCACGAGAGAACGCCTCGAACATGCTCAATCGCGTACGGAGCATTTCGCGGCACGAGCACCCCGATGGCATCGATTCGCATCGGGCCGCTGTGCGCGGGGTGCGCCTGACGCCACAACGCTGCGAGCATACGCAGGCGTGTGAGTTTGCTTACCGTGACTGACTCAAGCGGATGCCCGTACGCAAGACCCGTACGCGTTTTTACTTCAACAAACACGAGCGTGGACGCGTCACGCGCGACTACGTCAATCTCACCCCGGGAACATCGCCAATTGCGGTCGAGCACGTGATACCCCGCACGTTGCAAAAATGTGACCGCGAGATCTTCGCCGAGCCGACCGAGCCGACCGCGTGGAGTGTCACCACCAGGTTGCGTCATGCTCGCGAGTATGGCGAGAGTGACGCTGCTCAAAGAAGATCCAGGTCAACTCTTGGGACGAGTTGAGTGGCGCTCTCCGTGTGGAGAAACCGACCTAATTACTCGTTAAGTTCGAGTTCCTTGGGGAGTTCAAAATCTTTCGACGCAAGCTCTTCAACATTGACATCTTTGAAGGTCAACACGCGCACGCTCTTCACGAAGCGGTCGGAACGGTAAATGTCCCACACCCAGACGTCCGACATATTCAATTCGAAGTAGAAGTCAGTATCCGTGTCGACACGAGTCAGTGAGACTTCATTCGCGAGGTAGAAGCGACGCTCGGTTTCAACGACGTATTTGAACTGACCCACAACATCGCGGTATTCGCGGTAGAGGGCAACTTCAGCTTCGCGGTCGTAGTCGTCGAATTCTTCTTCGTCCATGGTGCTACCAGTCTACGACTTGACCCACGACGCACGGTGATGCACCGTGATGCCTCGGGTTGCGATCGCCTCCATGTGGGCTGCCGATCCATATCCTTTATTCGAATCCCAGCCGTAGTCGACAAACTCGCTCGCGAGCTCGGCCATCAGGTTATCCCGTTGCACTTTCGCAGCCACTGAGGCAGCTGAGACGCTCGCGCAGTCTTGGTCAGCTTTCACACGTGTTTGAATGCGGATGGGTGACGCCAACACGGGCGTAAGCCAGTCGTGGGATCCATCGAGAAGTGCGTGGGCGGAGGCCACATCCACCCCGGATTCGAACAACAGCGCCAGGGCACGCTTGCCGGCCAAACCGAGCGCCCAGGTGATTCCGAATTGATCGATCTCAGCGGGCGAAGCAGATCCCACAGCTACTACGCCCCAGGCGCGCACGAGCGGGTCGAGTTCGCGACGCTTTTTCGCACTGACCAGTTTGGAATCTCGAAGCCCCAGCGGAAAGTCGCCGACCGTTGCGGTGATCGCGCAAGCGCCCACCATGACGGGCCCCGCCATCGCACCTCGGCCAACCTCATCCAACCCAATAATCACTCGCTCGCCCGACGCGAACAGCGCCCGCTCTAGCTCAAGCGTGGGTTCAGCAACCATGGGCTTCGAACGCGCTATCGGGGCTCGACGCTGGGTGTCGTATTGGCCGCGGGATCGACCGCCACCTTGGGAACGTCGGCAAACGTGTCCGAATAGTTGCTGAGCCAGGTCCATCGACTCATCGGCCAGCTGATGACAAAAGCGCGCCCCGTGACATCACTCATGGAAACAAAACCGTGGCCGGGTTTGTCGGTGTTGAAGCGTGAGTCTTTGGAATTGTCACGATTATCACCCATCACCCACAACGAGTTGGCGGGAACCGTCACCGAGAAGTCGACACTGGATGCGCGCGTTTCACCGGGGGGCAGTGTGATGTAGGGCTCTTTGATGGCGACGCCGTTGATGGTGAGCTGACCGCTGGGAGTACAGCATTTGACCGTGTCACCAGGAAGACCGATCACGCGCTTGATGAGGTGTTCATTGTTGTCGGGTGACGCTAGCCCGACCAGCGAGAGGAGCCAGTCAATGCCATCGCCGATCGGTCCTTTAGAAACCGGTGCCGTGGCGGTGAGCCATCCACCCGGGTCTTTGAAAACGATGATGTCGCCGTGCTGAACCGGCATCATGTCGGGAACCAGCTCATTGACGATCACGCGATCATCGATCTGCAGGGTTTGCTCCATCGACGCCGACGGAATGAAGAACGAGCGAATGAGGAAAGTCTTTACGACGAAGGACACCGTGATTGCAATGACGAGGATGACAACAACATCCCGCACGAACAGAAGGAACGACTGGAGAGGGGTGCGTGGCGGGCGCTTGTTGCCCTTGCGGTCGTGTTCCTTGCGACGACCTGACACCAGATCGAAAGAACTGTCGTTCGGTTCAGCCATCGCGGGGTCAGTCACCCCCTGAGTCTACGAGAGGCAAGCTTGGCAAAACGCTGTTAAACACGAGTGTCCCGGGAAGTACTCACCGGGACACTCGGATGTTTGCGTTTCGCGCGACCTAGTCTTCGCGAAGCTCCTTGATTTTCGCCTTCTTACCGCGAAGGTCGCGCAGGTAGTAGAGCTTGGCGCGACGAACGTCACCGCGCGTGACGAGCTCGATCTTGTCGAGAACCGGCGAGTGCACCGGGAAGGTACGCTCAACACCGACCTGGAACGAAACCTTACGCACGGTGAAGGTCTCGCGAACGCCCTCGCCTGAACGGCCGATGACAACGCCCTGGAAAACCTGAACACGCGAGCGGTTACCTTCGATGATGTTCACGTGCACCTTGACGGTGTCACCGGTACGGAAAGCCGGGATGTCGGAACGGAGGCTCGCTGCGTCTACTGCGTCGAGAATGTGCATTTTGTTATTCACAATCTGTGACCGCTGCAAGTCGAACACGGTTTTAGTTTGAAAGTGAGTGGCTGTTTCGTTAGCGAATTTCGAAGGGCCCCTTGCAGCAGGATTCGAAGCTCAAAACAACTTATCTAGTGTGCCACGGATGCGCGGGTGTGCGCAAAACGACCGGTCAGTCGTCGAGGAGGTCGGGGCGAACTTCGCGGGTTCGTTCGACCTGCTGGTCGTGACGCCAATCCGCAATCGCTTTGTGATTGCCCGACAGCAGTACAGACGGAACCTCGAGATCACGCCAGGTCTGCGGCTTGGTGTAGCTCGGGTACTCGAGCAGACCGTTCTCGTGGCTCTCCTCGACGAGTGAGTCGGGATTGCCCACCATTCCGGGGATTAACCGGGTAATCGCCTCAACCATGGCAACAACGGCAACTTCACCGCCGTTGAGCACGTAATCACCCAGCGAGAGCGGGCGCACGCGCATCCGCGTTGAGAAGTGGTCAATCACACGCTGGTCGATGCCTTCGTAACGTCCGCAGGCAAAAACGAGGTGCTTCTCGTCGGCCAGTTCGCGGGCCACGGACTGTGTGAAACGCTCACCCGCCGGGCTGGGCACGATGAGAACCGCGTCTGTGTCGCCCTCACCAATGATGGAGTCGAGTGCTTCACCCCAGGGCTCGGGCTTCATCACCATGCCGGCTCCCCCGCCGTACGGGGTGTCGTCGACAGTGCGGTGCGAGTCATGCGTGAAATCACGCAGGTCGGTCACGCGCGCGTCAACGAGGCCCGACTGGCGAGCCTTGCCGACGAGCGAAACGTCGAGCACCGAGAAGAATTCGGGAAAAATGCTGACGATGTCGAGGCGCATTAGTCGGCCGAATCCTCGTCGACGATCTCCTCGAAGAGACCACCGGGGGGTGTGATGGTCACCGTTTTTGCGTCGATATCAACACTCGGAACGAGCGCTTTGACGAACGGCAGCATGACTTCACCGCTCGACGAGGCGATCACGAGAAGGTCTTGGGCGGGCATGTGTTCGAGTCGCGCAACCGTGCCAACCTTGACTCCGTCGCGGAGCACATCAAGGCCAACGAGCTGGTGGTCGTACCATGCGTCGGGATCGGTCTGGGTTTCACCAGCAATGTCGACCCACAAGATGGCCTTGACCAGCGTCTCGGCAATGTTGCGGTCGTCGACATCCTTGAAAAAGCCGACCGGATGCTCGTTGTACCAACGAAGTTCGTTCAGCTCGAGCTCTTTGCCAACCCATACCGAGTCTTCGGGAACTTGCAGCGTGAACTTAGCGCCAGGGACGAAGCGCTTCTCAGGCTCGTCGGTGTACAGCTCAATTTTGAGGGCCCCTTTGAGGCCGTGAGCTTTCGTCAAGCGCCCGACGCGGCGCATAGTTTCGCGCGCGGGTTCAGGAACCTTAGGCATCGGTGTCGACGACGTCGACACGAACATTGCGGCCCCCGGGAAGCGCACCGACAATCGTGCGCAGGGCTTTGGCGGTGCGTCCAGCACGGCCGATAACGCGACCGAGGTCCTCGGGGTTCACGCGAACCTCAAGGACCTGGCCACGGTTGTTGGAACGCGAAGCAACCTTCACGTCATCGGGGTGATCGACGATTCCCTTGATGAGGTGGGACAGTGCGTTTTCCAACATGATGTTTGTTTACCGAATTACTCGGCGGCTGCTTCTTCAGCTGCCTCAGCAACAACCTCAGCGGCTGCTTCTTCAGCAACAACCTCAGCTACTACCTCTTCAGCGACAGCCTCTGCTACTGCTTCTTCAACAGCCTCGACGACTGCCTCAGCAACAACCTCTTCGGCTACAGCTTCTGCAACAGCCTCTTCGACTGCCTCGACAGCTGCTTCTTCAGCGGCCTCGTCTGCAGCGGGAGCCTCAGCAACCGGGGCCGGCTTTTCAGTCTTGGGACGAAGGACAGGCTTCTTCTTGGTGTCTACCGCGAACTCAACCTTGGCTTCCTTGGTCTGAACGGTGTTCTTAGCACCCTTCTCACCCTTGAAGGTTCCCCAGTCGCCGGTCAGCTTGAGCAGCGCGGTGACCTGCTCGGTCGGCTGTGCGCCAACGCCGAGCCAGTACTGAGCGCGCTCAGAGTTGATTTCGATGAACGAAGGGTTCTCGGTCGGAATGTAACGACCGATCTCTTCGATGACACGACCGTCACGGTGCGTACGCGAGTCAGCGACGACGACACGGTAGTGAGGCGCGCGGATTTTTCCGATGCGCTTAAGGCGGATCTTTACAGCCACAATTCTCCTGTGAGAGTTAGTTGGGATGAACGTAAACCGAAAGCGTGGGGTGCACACTCGGTGAAGCTCTAAGGGATTCGAGTTCGCATCTGATTAGAGGGTCGGACACGAACCGAACACAAGTGTCTAGTCTGCCAGATAACCGGCGTTTCGCGCCAATCGAGGAACGAGCGGGCTAGTTGCCACCCAGCATCTTCTTGAGTGCTTCCATTTCCTCGGCGCTCGGAGCTCCCTTGGCTCCCCCGCCAAGACCGAATCCGGAACCGCCGGCCCCGCCCGCAGGCTTAGCGCCCGACGCGAGAGCGGCGTTTTCGGCAGCGCGCTTAGCGGGGTTTCCTGACTTGGAGCCCTTCTTGCCCTGCTGCTTCTTGTTCTTGCCACCGCCGCCGTGACCCATCTGGGGCATACCGGGCATCTGTGGCATTCCACCCTTGGCGACGGTCTTCATCATCTTGGCGGCTTGTTCGAAGCGCGCAACGAGTTGGTTGACATCGGTGACGGTCATACCCGAGCCCTTGGCAATGCGCAGGCGGCGTGATCCGTTGAGAAGTTTGGTATTGCGACGCTCGGCCGGCGTCATCGAACGAATGATCGCCTCGGTGCGGGTGAGTTCACGCTCGTCGAAGTTGTCGAGCTGATCCTTCATTTTGTTGGCACCCGGGAGCATGCCCATGATGCCCTTGAGCGAACCCATCTTCTTGATCTGCTGCATCTGATCAAGGAAGTCTTCAAGTGTGAAACTGTCCGTCGCGATCTTCTCGGCAGCCTTGGCAGCTTCTTCGGCATCGAATACCTGCTGCGCTTGCTCGATAAGGGTGAGAATGTCACCAAGATCGAGGATGCGGCTGGCCATGCGATCCGGGTAGAACGGCTCGAAGTCATCGAGGGTTTCACCGGTCGACGCGAAAAGGATGGGCCTCTCGGTGACCGAGGTCACCGAGAGTGCGGCACCACCGCGGGCGTCACCGTCGAGCTTTGACAGCACGACACCGGTGAAGTCCACGCCCTCCTGGAACGCCTTCGCGGTGTTGATTGCGTCTTGACCGATCATGGCGTCGATGACGAACAGAACCTCATCCGGGTTGGTCGCCTTACGAATGTCGGATGCCTGTTTCATCATCTCGGCGTCAACGCCGAGGCGTCCGGCCGTGTCAATGATGACCACGTCGTACTGCTTGTCGGTGGCGTACTTGATGGAGTCTTTCGCGACCTTGACCGGGTCGCCGACCCCATTGCCACGCTCGGGTGCGTAGATGGCGGCACCCGCCTGCTGAGCGACAACTTCGAGCTGGTTCACCGCGTTAGGACGCTGGAGGTCACACGCGACGAGAAGTGGCGTGTGCTTCTCTTTGACGAGCCACTTGGACAGCTTGCCCGCGAGCGTCGTCTTACCGGCACCCTGAAGACCAGCGAGCATGATGACCGTCGGCGGCTTCTTGGCGAATTCGAGGCGGCGCTGCTGGCCACCGAGAATCGCGACGAGCTCCTCGTTGACGATCTGAACAACCTGCTGGGCTGGGTTGAGTGCCTTGTTGACGTCGTCACTCAGGGCACGCTCACGAATGGTTGCGGTGAATTCTTTGACAACGGGCAGAGCGACGTCCGCGTCGAGGAGTGCTCGACGAATCTCACGAACTGTGCCGTCAACATCGGCCGGGCTCAGCTTGCCCTTGCTGCGAAGGTTTTTGAGCGCGTCTGTTAAGCGCGACGAGAGATCACCGAAAGTTGCCATAACCAGTCCAGATTACTAGGCGCTACTCGACCAGCTGCGCGGCGAATGCGACCGGACTGAAGCCCTGCAGGTCATCGATACCCTCGCCACTGCCAACAAGTTTGACCGGGATGCCCGTCTTCTCTTGCACGGCAAGCACGAAGCCACCCTTGGCCGAGCCGTCCAGTTTGGTGAGCACCAGGCCGGTGACGCCGGCGTGCTCGAGGAAGGCTTGAGCCTGAAGAAGACCGTTTTGACCGGTAGTGGCATCGAGCACGAGCAGTACTTCGGCGATGGGCGCCTGCTTCTCGATGACGCGACGGATTTTGGAAAGTTCATCCATGAGTCCGCCCTTCGTGTGAAGGCGACCTGCAGTATCGATGATCACGATTTCCGTCTGGTTCTTGATCGCAAATTCGACGGTTTGGTAGGCGACCGAGGATGGGTCTTGACCCTCCTGCTGAGGTTTCACAATCTGCGCGCCCGCGCGATCGGCCCACGTGGCGACCTGATCGACAGCGGCGGCACGGAAGGTGTCGGCCGCGCCAACGACGACCGAGCGACCAGCGTTGATCACAAACTTGGCGAACTTGCCGATTGTCGTGGTTTTGCCGACGCCGTTTACGCCCACGATGAGCACCACGGCGGGGCGCTCGCTGAGCTTGAGCGTCGTATCGAACTTGGAGAGGCGCTCTTCGAGGGCTTCACGAAGCATTCGGATGAAGTCTTGCTCGTCCACCGAGGCGTACTTGGCGACGTTGGCACGCATGACTTCGATGAGTTCGTCCGTGACATCCGGCCCGAAGTCGGCGCCCAGAAGCGTTGCCTCAAGGTCATCCCAAATTTCTTCGGTGAAAACGATTGACCGGGAGCGACGCGGGGCGGGTGCTTTGGCCGCTGCCGGAGCCTTTGCTGGTGCCGGAGCCTTCGCCGGCGCTGGCTCAGCGGTTTTCTCTCTTTTGGGCTTACCAAAGAGTGGCTTCTTGTTCGTGACTGACTCGGGGGTCGACTCAACCGGGGTCTCGGGCTCAGGTGCCGGCTCCGCGACAGCGACGGGCTCCAGCTCTGGTTCAATCACCGGTTCGGGTGTGGTTTCGGCAACCGCAATGGGTGGCTCGTCCTCAACCGGGGCGTCCTCGACCGCAACTGATGAATCCTCGACAATGTCGGGCTCGTCGAAGGTGGGTCGTGCAGGCGCCGCAATGAGATCTTCGAGATCCTCCTGGGGCTCGTCAGACCCACCCGAGAAGAGACTCTTCAGCTTGGCGCCGAGGCCCCACTTCTTCTTTTCCGCCATGACTAGGCGCTCGCTCCGACCGGTTCGGCCTTCTTGTCTTCGGCCGCGACACGCTGACCAACGACAGCAGAGACACCGTCTTGGCGCATCGAGACGCCGTAGAGGGCATCCGCAATCTCCATCGTGCGCTTCTGGTGCGTGATGACGATGAGCTGCGAGCTCTCGCGCAGGTCTTCAAAAATAGTGAGCAGACGCCCGAGGTTGGCGTCATCGAGCGCTGCCTCGACCTCATCCATGATGTAGAAGGGCGAGGGGCGCGCCTTGAAGATTGCGATGAGCAGACAGACTGCGGCAAGCGAGCGCTCACCACCCGAGAGCAGCGAGAGGCGTTCAATCTTCTTACCGGCTGGCTTGACCGAAACCTCGATACCCGTGGTGAGCAGGTCATCGGGGTTCGTTAGTGCGAGGTAACCGGTTCCACCAGGGAACAGAATCGGCAGAACCTTCTCGAACGCGGCCCTGGTGTCGTCAAACGCCGACTCGAACACGGACTGCATGGTCGCGTCCACGTCTTCAATGATCGAGAGTAGGTCTTTCTTGGTGTTCTGCAGGTCGGTCAACTGCTCAGTCAAGAAGTTGTGTCGCTGTTCAAGCGCCGCAAATTCTTCGAGGGCGAGCGGGTTGACCCGGCCAAGTTGGTTGAGCTTGCGCTCTGCCTTGTCGAGACGCGATTGCTGCTCGGAACGCACAAAGGGAACCGACGACTCGGCGCCACTCTCATCAACCGACACGATGGCAACCTCGGGGCCGTACTCGGCGACGAGGACATCCTCGACGAGACCAAGCTCGTTACCGGCGCGCTCGAGAAGTGTCGAGAGTTGAAGCTTCTTTTCGTAAATCTGCAGCTCGAGTCCGTGCACGTTTTCAGTGATGCCGTGCAGACGCTCACGCAGAGCCGACTCGTCGTGGCGCAGCTGGTTCAGTTCAGCATTGGCGGCAGCACGGTCTGCCTCGCGTTGAGCGAGCACAACGCGGGCTTCCGCGACGCTCGTGTCGATGGATGCCATCACCGGAGGGATGTCGTCTGCAACGGCCTGTGCCTTCTCCATCTGACGACGACGGATGACGATGCGGCGAGCTGCTTCTTCGGCGGCGGCGCGGTCGGCATCGAGCTGCTGACGCAGGCCCTCGACGCGGAGCTCTTCACCGCGAACACGCTCGCGAGCCGTCTCCAGACTCAGGCGTGCCTGCACCTCGGCCTCACGCTGAGCCTCGAGCGATGCGAAAAGCGCGTCACGCGATGACACGTCCAGAACTGGACGCTCACGCGACTCAAGACCCGCGAGTTCAACACTCGACGACTCGGCTTCAGCCTGGGCGGTCATCGCCTTCTCGGCAGTCTCGGCGATTCCGACCTGCAAACGATCGCATTCGGCAATGGCAGCTTCCGACTGAACGCGAGCACGGTTATGCGCCTCAGAGCGTGCGGCGAGCTGAGCGTCAAATTCGCGCAGTGCGGCAAGCGCGGTGGTCGAGCGCTCTTTAGCAACCTCAGCTTCGGCGCGCTGGTCCGCCAGGGCAAAGCGCGCGTTGTCAGCGAGCGAAATCACTTCATCGAGTCGCGTCTGCGCGCCATCGCGATCGGCGACGAGCTCAATGCGACTCTGCTTTGCTCCGCTGCCTCCGCGAAGCACGTAGCGCGTGAGCACATCCCCACCCTTGGTGATGACCGTGACTTCGCGGTCGAACTTGGCGTAGGTCGATTTCCACGCAGCCTGCGCGGCGTCAATGTCGTCAGCGACGACGGTATCGGCGAGGAGCGCGAGAAGTCCGTCCGGAGCCTTGACCACACTCGTTGCAGTGACGATGCCGGCGGCCGTCGGCAGGTCCGCGGCCTTGCGCGCCGCGTCAGCAACGATGATTTCGACGCGGCCGAGGTCGGCACTGTGCGCGTTCGAGAGCGCACCAACCGCAGAATCCATGTTCTCCGCGAGAACTGCGTCAGCGAGCGAACCGAGAGCGGCAGCAATCGCAGCTTCGAATCCGTTGTTCACGGTCACGTGCTCGGCAACGAGGCCACGAACACCGGCAAGCTTGGCGGCGACCAGAGCAGCGGAACCGTCCTTCTGGTCGAGAGCGAGCGACAGTGCCCCCACACGCGCCTGCAGGGCATCGCGCTCACGTTCAAGGGCGTGAAGCTCGTCGCGAAGGCGATCCATCTCCGCATCGGTTTTCTGCACGGCGGCCTGAGCCGCCTCATAAGCATCGTTGAGTCCGCTTTGGTCGGCCTCGGTTGCACCCGCCTCAGCCTCGACCTGCGACAGGGTGACCGCGGCTGCGTCACGACGATCGATTGCAGCATCCAGCGCGGCCTGCTGGCGTTCGCGCTCCCCCATCACTGCGGCAAGCATCGAAGCGGCGGACTCGGCTTTTCCACGCGCAGTAGCGAGCTCAAGGTCAAACTGCGACACCAAGGCGCTCTGTGCGGCGATCTGCTCGTCAATCGCATCGAGTTGGCCACGCACCTCAACGGTGAGCGCCTGCGCCTGTTGCCACGCCACTTCGGCCGTGGTTACCGCTGTGCGAAGAATCTGAACCTCGGCTTCGCCTGCGTCAATCATGGCCTGCGAAACACCCGATGCCAGTGGCGTCAATTCACCGTCGTTACCCAAGAGCGCGAGGCGCTGGTTGGCCAGCGTGTAAAGACCACGCAGTCGTTCCTGAATTGATTCGAGCGCAAAGACGGTCGAACGCGCTGACTCAACATCGGCCGCAGACTGGTCTGCCTCGAGATGACGAACGCGCAGAGTCGTGCGTTCGAGCTGTTCCTGAATAACAATGCGCTCGGTGTGGCGCTCGGCTTCAGTCTTGTTGTGCGCGTCGAGGGTCTGACGCAGCGTGACCACATCATCCGCAAGGATGCGCGCCCGCGCGTCGCGAACCTCGGCCTGAATCGACTGCGCTTCACGCGCAATCTCGGCCTGAGCTCCGAGCGGCTTGAGCTGTCGACGCACTTCGCCCGCGAGGTCGCTGAGGCGGGTGAGGTTTGCTTCCATCGCCTCGAGCTTGCGCACGGTCTTTTCTTTGCGGCGACGGTGCTTGAGGATTCCGGCCGCCTCTTCGATGAAGCCACGGCGATCCTCAGGCGAAGCCTGCAGCACGTTGTCGAGACGCCCCTGTCCGACGATGACGTGCATCTCGCGACCGAGTCCCGAGTCGCTCAGCAACTCCTGCACGTCGAGAAGACGGCACTGTTCGCCATTGATGGCGTACTCGCTCTGCCCGTTACGGAAGAGGGTTCGCGAGATCGTTACTTCGCTAAATTCAATCGGCAGTGCGCCATCCGCGTTGTCGATGGTCAGCAAGACTTCGGCGCGACCGAGCGGACCTCGGGTGGAGGTTCCGGCGAAGATGACGTCTTCCATCTTGCCGCCACGGAGGGTCTTCGCGCCCTGCTCACCCATCACCCAGGCGAGACCGTCGACGACGTTCGACTTACCCGAACCGTTGGGTCCGACGACACAGGTGACGCCGGGCTCGAAAGCGAAAGTCGTCGGGTTCGCGAACGACTTAAAGCCCTTGAGGGTGAGACTCTTCAGATACAAAGTGTGGCGCCTACTTCTTGTCTGCCAGGAAGGTGTTGATGAGGCGAGCGACAACGAGCGGATGCTCAACCGCAGCCTGGTGATAGGCCCCGGCGATGACTTCCAACGTGCCGTTCTGCACACCATCAGCGATGACTGCGCCGGCCGCCGGTGGCGTGCCGGGGTCGAGCTCGCCCGAAATAACAAGAACGGGGGCGGAAATGTTCTTCAACTCGTCCCGAACGTCAAAACGCCCGATGGCCTCGCACAGGTAGGCGTATGAGTTCTTGTCGGCAGCAGCAATCATATTCATCACATCATCGACGAGCCCACGCTCGCTCTCACGGAATTCGGGTGAGAACCAACGCTCTTCCATAACCGGAATGAGAACAGCCGGACCTTCTGCGCGAACGAGATCGGCACGCTCATCCCACGCGGCGGGCTCACCGAGCTTGGCGCCGGTGCAGATGGGAATGATCGCTTTCACGCGGTCGGGAAAACGCAGGGCGAGCTCGATCGACAGCGCACCGCCGACCGAGACTCCGGCGTAGGCGAACTTTTCGATGCCGAGCGAGTCGAGCAGGTCGATGATGCCCTGCGCAAGTTCCGCGAGGGTGAAAGAGTCACTAGCAACGGGCGAGCGTCCGTGACCGGGAAGGTCCCAACGAACGACGGTGTTGTTAGCCGAAAGCTCAGCGAGAGCGCCATCCCAGCTCGCCGTGGTCGAACCGAGCGAAGGACCGAGTACGAGAACATCGGAACGACCGGCAAGATCCACGGTGGGGATTTCGGTCGTCGCAGCGAGCACTGGGACAGTCATGATGCGTCTTTCGTCGGTGACAAGGGGTGTTTAGTGGTGGTCTTCGAGTTCGTGCGCGATAGTGTTTGCGGCCTGCTGCAGAATCGCGACGAGACGAGGAATTTCAAGACGGTTGAGGTGCGCGACGATGCCGACAGCAGCAATGGCACGGTTGTTGCGCAGAATGGGCACAGCGACTGAACCGCTGCCCATGGTCATCTCCTGACGCGCAACCGAGTAACCCTGCTGACGAATCTCGGTGAGCTCCTGCTCCAGCTTGAGCGGGTCAGAAATCGAGTGCGGAGTGGGGCGCTGAAGCGGACCAGTCAGGTATTTGGCGATCGCCTCTTTCGACTGGTACGCGAGCAGAACCTTGCCAACGCCGGTGGTGTGGAGCGGGAGGTGTCCCCCCGAGCGGCTCACGATCGGAACGCTACGCTCCCCCACGAGACGGTCAACATAGAGCGCCTGTCCGCGGTCGAGCACTGCCAGTGTGACGTTTTCGCCGGTCTCTTCGTAGAGACGAGCCAGAGTCGGCAACGCACGCTCACGCAGCTGCTCGCTCACCGGAGCGAGTTGCGCAATCGACCAGAGTCGCGTGCCGATGCGGTAGCGCTTGTCGTGGCCACGCACGAGGAATCCGCCCGCGACGAGCTCGGCCACAACGCGGTGCGTGCTCGACATCGGGAGCTTGGATTTGGCCGACAGCTCGGAGAGCGTGAGTGAACGGTTGCGTGCAGAGAAGCATCCGAGTACTGCAATTCCACGACCGATGGATGAAATAGGAGCGCCTGAAGTTGTGCGGGCGGGACTCATTTTTTGTAGCTCTTGTCCTTCGGTTCAGGCCACAGCGCATATTCCGGCTAGTGGAACGGGCCTTCGCTACTGACTCTATACGAGGCCGAGCGCCGTCGCGAGTTTGACAATCTTTTCGGCACGCCCGAGTCGGGGCAGGTCGCTGCCATCCCGCACCACGCGACCGCGGGACTCGAAATCAGCGAGGAATCCCTGCGCCCACTCGATGTCCGATCGTGTCGGAGAGATCGCCTCATTGATGACGGGAATCTTGTCGACGTCGATGACCAGCTTGCCGGTCATACCGAGTGCGACGGCAACCTCGGTCTTGTCACGAATGATGCTGTTGCTCGGGCTGATGGTCGGGCCGTCGATCGGCCCCGGCAGGTTGCCGATTCGACTCGCAACGACCAGGCGCGAACGCGGATAGGCCATGGCAAGGTCATCCGCTGCCGTGCCCGTGTCTTTGCGATAGTCACCACTGCCGAAGGCAAGTCGGAATGTGCCCTGCGCGCAAGCGATAGCGCGTGCTTCCTCGATGCCGAGTGCCGACTCAATCAGGGCGACGATTCGAACATCCGCACCGAGCGCGAGGCTGGTGTCGACCACGTGACTCGCGTCTTCGACCTTGGCGAGCATAACGCCCTTGAGATTTTTGCGCCCGGCTAGTTCGCGTACGTCATCGGCCCAGTACGGGCTTGGGCGATCGTTGATGCGCACCCACGCCTCGTTGCCGGACTCAAGCCACGAAATAACCGACGAGCGCGCCTCGCTTTTCTTAGCGGGGTCAACCGCATCTTCAATGTCGAGAATGATCTCGTCGGTTCGCGTCGCGGCCGCGGCGTCGAAGGTTTCAGGACGCGCGCCGTTGACCAGAAGCCAGGTGCGGGAAATATTGCTGGGGATGGAACTTGGGCTCACTGCTTGTCGTCTCCAAATTCGACGAGTTCGGATGCCTCGCGCAGTAGCGCGAGCAACCAAACGATTGCGGGGTCATTGGTCTTTGAGGGATGCCAATGGGCGGCTTCGACGAGAGTTGCCGACTTGACCGGCGTCGAGGCAATCACGAGGCCGAGTGCGTCCTTAGCCTGGAGTGCGAGGCGCTCAGGCACGAACCCGAGCAGGTCGGACCCAGCAACCACGTGCGGCACCGAGAGAAAACCCTGCACACTGAGTGCGATGGTTGGCGTCACGCCCGCCTGGATGAGCAGGTCGTCAACGATGGTCACAGCAACGTCACCGAAACGCGATTGGACGAAGCGGGCATCCACGAGGTCGTCCGTCGAGAATGCACCCGTGACCAACTTGGGGTGCGACGCGTCGGCGATGCAGACAAACGAGTCGCTGAAAAGAGACTGCTTCTTGCCCGGAAGTCCGGCGGTGGAGCTTGCGATGATCACATCGCGACGTAGCAGGTCGTCGACGGTGACACGTGCATCCACGGGCAGGTAATCGAACTCGATGTGCACGTTAGGTGCCTTCGCCTCGAGGAGTCCAAGCAAGACAGGAGTCATCTGGGCAAGCACATAGTCGCTGCCCGAAATCATGAATGTGCGCGTGCTCGTTGCCGGGTCAAAGATCGGCTGCAGGTCGAGCAAGCGAGAGACTTCGACCATCGCTTCGGAGACGAGGGGCACGAGCTCCTCCCCCTTGGCGGTGAGCTCGAACACGCGACCATTACGGGTGAGGATCGGATCATCGAACTGCTGGCGCAACCGCGCGAGTGCACCGCTGACCGCGGGCTGGGTCATACCCAGTTCTTCGCCGGCGCGCGTCAAATTGCGCTCGGTGAGGATGGCGTCAAGCACTACGAGGAGGTTGACATCAACCTTTCGCAGGTCGGTCATATCTAAAACCTACAGGCGGTCCTCGCTGTAGGTACGGCGAGCGCGTGGCACGCGGTACTCAGGAGTCGGCGAGTCGCACGGACCAACCGTGTTGCGAATCGTGCCAAGACCCTCAATCGTCATCTCAACCACATCGCCAACCTGGAGCGGCTTCGGGGTCTCGTACTGCTTCGAGCGGCTCCAGTGCTCACTCATGGCACCCATGCTCGCGGTTCCCGTGGCAAGGACATCCCCCGGGCCCACATTGGCGCCGCGGCTCGCGTGCGAGAGCATCTCTTCAAACGACCAGGACAGGTTCTTGAGCGAGTCACGACCGTACTCAACGCCGTTGACCTTGACGACCATTTCGAGGTCGAGACGGTCGCCTTCGCGGAACTGCTCAAGCTCATCCGGGGTCGTGATGTACGGCCCCATGGTGTTCGCGAAGTCTTTGCCCTTGTTCGGGCCGAGACCGACCTGCATCTCGCGACCCTGAATGTCACGTGCGGACCAGTCGTTGAAAATCGCGTAACCGGCGATGTAGTCGGGCGCCTGCTCCGCGGTCACATTGCGTGCCATCTTCTTGACGATGACACACGCTTCGAGTTCGAAGTCGAGTCGTTGCGTGAGGGGCGGCATGGGGATCTCGTCGGTAGCACCAAAGAGCGACCACGGGTTCATGAACAAGAATCCGGGCGCTTCGTACCATGCCTCGGGCACGGTACCGTCTCCGTCAAAGGACTTCTTCATGCCCGCGATATGTGCCTCGAAGCCGAGGAAGTCGCGCATGGCGCGCGGTTCAACCGGCGGCAGCCAGTGCGCCTCTTCGAGCGGGAAACGGTGTCGACGCCCAGCGGACGCGGACAGCGCATCCTGCTCTTCTTGCGGCAGGTTGAGAATCTCAATCACGTCGAGTCGCGTGTCCACCTTGTGAACGCGATCGTGGTGCACGACGCCAATCTGGACTGTTCCCTGGTGGAGGTAACGACCGATGCGCATGAGTTTCTCCCTACCTAAGAGTGGTGACTAGAAGTCGAGCGTCTCGTAAAAGTCGCGCTGGCGAACTTCGAGCGCCGGAATAGCCATTCCGAGTGCCCACTCCTTGAAGTGGTCGTACTCGGCGTGCTGCTTGAAGGCGGCCTCATCCTTGTAAACCTCAAAAATGCGGAAAGTGTTGGGCTCTTCCGGGCTCTGGTAGGCCTGGTAGTAGATGTTGCCCTCTTCGGTACGCGATGCCGGTGAGAGGTGCTTGAGCGCCTCGGCTACGGTGTGGGCTTCGCCCTCTTTGGCGACCCAGGTCGCTGCGCAAACAAATGCCATGGTGGCAGTCCTTTCGATTCGCCCAAGCGGGCATTGATTTCAATGTAGGTGGATATGCCACTCACGCGGTATCGCAGTCACGAATAGGTCTTATCGCGCCCACAAGGTCTTCTTTAGAGGCACATACCCCGGTCGACGACGATGGTCTGTCCGGTGATGCAGCGGGCGTCGTCGCTCGCGAGAAAAAGAATCGCGTTTGCCTGGTCGCGCGCATCGGAGAAGCCCACGCTCATGTCGGTGTGACGACCGCAGATTTCCATGAACTCTTGGTCGAAGGTCGCGATCATCTCGGGGGTGTTGAGCTCAGTCGGCGTCGGCCCCGGAGCAATGGCATTGCATCGGATGTCAGTGCCCGCATACTGCAGCGCGATATTGCGGGTCATCGCGATTTCACCCGCCTTCGCGGTCGAGTAGGCCACACCCGAGTTGGCGTAGACACCACCAATCGACGAAACGTTGACGATGGCGCCCGAACCGTTCTTGACCATGATCTCGAGCGCGTCTTTGCAGTAGTGAAAAACGCTGGTGAGGTCGATGCCGATGACTTCATCCCAGAACTCATCCGGCGTGCGCAGGGCGGGACGGTGCTTGTCAGCGATACCCGCGTTGTTGACGAGGATGTCGACGGTGCCGAACGCCTCGAGGGCACGGGCGAAAACGTTCCGGGTGTGGTCACGGTTGAGCGCCTCTGCTTGCACCGTAATGACCTCGGTCTGCGTGCTCAGCTCTGCGGCGAGCGCGGCGAGGCGATCCGCGTTGCGGCCGACCGCCACAATCTTCGCGCCGTGTTCAGCGAACAGCTCTGCGGTTGCCTTGCCAATACCGGCACTCGCGCCGGTGATGATTGCTACTTTTTCGTCGAGACGCTTCACGAGTTGCGCTCCCCCTTGGGCCAAATGCCCTGCTTGCCGGCGGACAGAATGCCATTCGGGTCGAGTGTGTCTTTGAGCTGGGTCAACAGCTTGTAGAGAGCGCCGTCATTGAAGTCCATCTGGTCGGCAATCTGATCCATGAAGTTCAGGTGGGATCGATACTCGGCGAAGCCCATCTTGCCGGCGTCATCGATGAGCTCAGCGAGGCACTCGTGACCGCCTCGCACGCGCTCTTCATCCGCCGTGTCATAGAACATGAGCGAGACCGCAAGAATCGTGCGCTCGTTCACGATCATGCCTGAGGTGTAGTCGTAGCCACGTCGGTGGTAGGCCTTCTTCATCAGGTCACTCAGTGCGCGAGCATCCTTGCCGGCCAACGGCGCGACCGGACCGAGCGAGAGGTGACCGCCGGTCGAGCCACCGTCAAAGCTGATGGATTCGACCAGGTCGAGGCTGGGCATACCCGCTTGTACAGTGATCGACTGCTCTTCGGTCTTGGGCGGCGGTCCGTTAAACTTTTGTGCTTCAACGACAGCACCAATGGCCTCAAATGCCGCGATAATACGTGCAATTCCATCGTCGACTACTGTCTCGGTGCCGTACAGGGCGCAGCGAATGTTCCAGGCGCCGATGCCCTCGGACTTTCCCATTTCCCAGACGACCTCGTCGGGAATCACGCCAGGATGGTCGTACAGCTCGTCACGGCCCTTGTAGAGACCAAGGCGCGCGAGGGCATTCCAAACCACGGGCAGGTTGGTGATGGTGCGGTCTTGCATGAACGGGCGCAGCGTATCGATGAGCGCTTCGAATTTGGCGTCATCGAAAATGCGAATCCACAGCGGCGCGTAGACCTCGGGCGCCGGCATCAGCCACACGCCACCCTTGGTGACGACGCCGAAGTTCGATTGGAAGAACAGTCCTTCAATCGACGGGCCGTAGCCGTGATTCGCAAGGTGCCACGTGTTGTTGCCGGGCATTGCACCAAAACCGGTGCGGATGAGCTCACCAGTGGGCAGCACTACTTCGAGACCGCGCAGGTTCTTGCCGTGGTCGCCGTAGGGCGTGTAACCAACGCCGTACTCGAGGGCGTTGCCCAGCACGGAACCCCAGCCAAGGTCCGGCGGATCCATCCAGAAGGCACCACTCGAGGCCTCTTTCACAGCGTCGTGCAATTCGAAAAAGTTGACGCCAGGCTCGACGACTGCGTAACCGTGCTCGAGGTTGACCTCGATGTTTTTCATGCGGCGCAGGTTGATGACGATGGATCCTAGCGTGCGCGTCGCCGATCCCCCGTAGCCGTTGTTGCGTCCCTGCGAGTTGAACCAGACGGGTTGCTTGAGTTCGTTGGCGACCCGAAGAATCTGCTGGATTTCGTCGACCGTCGCTGGCTGCACAACCGCGGGCGCTTTGAGCGCGTCACGGTCGGTGACGGTGGCGAAGGGATCACTGAACTCGATGGTCTGAGCCGCGTCAACCATGACGTTCTCGGCACCGACGATGCGCGTGAATTCTTCGATGGCTTTCGCCAGATTCTGGGTTGCCATGGGCACTCCTTGTGCGGTTAGGGAACCAGAACGACTTTGCCGCGCAGGTGTCGCGACTCGAGCAGTTCGAAGGCTTCGCGGAACTCGATGAGCGGGAAGGACCGCTCGATTGGAAGAACCAAGTCAATGGATGCGAACTGCTGCGCGAGCGACTCGAGCGTCGCCGTGCTGCGCTCGTAGCGGCCGGGGTTCGATAGCCCCAGCTCGGCAGTCGCTTTGTGATCGACGATGGTGCAAATCTTCTCAGGCGCGAGACCGTACTCGAGCATGTCGTCGATGAACTCACGGCCCCAGTTGTCCTGAGCGAAAGCCACACCGTTCGGGGTGAGTGTGTGCAGGCGCTCGACCAAGCCGGCGCCGTAGTTAATTGGTTCAACGCCGAGAGCGCGCAAATAGTCGTGGTTCGCTGCTGACGCCGTGCCAATCACACGAGCACCCGCCTTGATGGCGAGTTGGCAGTAAACCAAGCCAACAGCACCCGCTGCCGCACTGACGACAACCGTGTCGCCCGGCTGTGGGTTCATGAGCGCAATGCTGGCATCCGCCGTCAATGCCGCTGTCGCGAGCGAACCCGCGAGTTCCCAGCTCAAATCGGCGGGCTTGCGAGCGACATTGCTGGTGGGCACAACGAGCTGCTCGCGCATGGTGCCACCGTCAGACCAACCGAGCACCTCGTCACCGATGTGAATCGGTCGACCGTCGGAGTAAGTGGCGTTCGCCGTCACACCAGTGACGACACCGGCGAAATCCGTTCCGATACCTTTGGGAAACTCAACGGGCATCGGAATGATGCCCGAACGCAGCTTGAAGTCAAACGGGTTGAGACCAGCAGCTTTGACATCAACCGAAATCTGGCCCGACTCGGGGTAAACCGAATCAACATCAACGAGTTGAAGAACCTCAGGCCCACCCTGGCGGTTGTAAACGACGGCGCGTGGCATGTTAGCCCTCTCGCGGGGTCGGGCCGGAGGACCCGGACGTGTACTCGATCATCCAGCCTTCGATGGTGCCTGAGTTCTCAAACTCGGCGGTGTTCACCACGCGGCGGGCGTCATCCAGAAGGGTGAGGAACTTCTCGTTCACGAGAGCCTCGGTCAGGGCCGTTGCCTGCGCAAGGTCGACCAGTTCGGCACCGAGAACGAGGATGTTGGCATCGGCATGAGCGCGCGCATCCTTGACCACTTCGAGGCGGTCGGTGTGCACAGCACGCGCACCGTTGACCTTGTTGGTCGCAATGGCCTCGGCGGCACCCGTGCCACCAATCATCACGCCACGCGCGGTGATGCCGTTGTCTTCGTCTTCAACGACGGCCTGGCCCACGCGAATGCAGTAGACCGGGTAGTCGTCGTTGTCGTCGAACTGAGGAGCTGCCTGCCACACCACCTCGTGTCCGCTACCGATGAGCGCCTGCTCAAGCTTTCGAGCGAGGTCGTATCCCTGATAGTTGGCACCGAGGTGGATGCGCATGTGTAACTCCTAGAGCTGCCAGTGGTTCTTGTTGATGTTGGCGGGATCCTTGGCCAGGTAGCGCACGAAGCGACCGTCGGCATCCCACTTAGCAATAATGTCCTGCAACGTCGCGAAGTTCTTGTCACTCATGAACTTGAGCTGACGGTTCGTGAAGTCACTGTCGCCGAGGTACTGTCCCACGGTGACCGGCTGCGCGTATTCCATTGCTCCATTGAGGTACTCACGGTTGCGCACATCGTTGGCTGCGTCTTTGTAGACAAAGTATGAGGCGACATATGCCGGAGTTTGCATATCTAGCGCCATGTCGGGCAACGGGCGCATGAGGCCGTTACCAAACCAGATGGCGAATGCCTCGGGCTCTTCTTCGGGGATGTCAGCAAACAGCGGGCGGATCCGCTTGACGACCTCTTTCGGGTCACCGTCTACCCACACGTTGTCGGTGTACCAACGGTGATCTTCAGGGTTCATGCGAATCTGGTCGGCGCGACGCTCGGCCAAGGAAGTCGCCTCGTTCGGTTCGTTGACAAGGGCGCGGTCAATCGCCGGGCACTGCTGGAACGGCGCGAGGGCCTCATCCGCTGCCTCTTTCGAATCAACGAGGGCCAGACCGGTCACGGCAAGAACACGCTTGCGCGGTTCACCGTTCATGCTCGGTGGGGTGAGGCTCACGCAGACGATTTCAACGTCGGGACCAATGAGGTTCTTGTCAGCGTGGTACATCCACTCCATGACCTCGTCGAAGTCAGCCATGTCGTAGATCTGTACGTTGTGACCGACGTAGCCGAAGCGCGGACGAGTCTTGAGGTAGAACTTGACCACGATTCCGGGGAACGACGGGCCTGCGCCACGCGCTGCCCAGTAGAGGTCGCTGTTTTCGTTGGCGTCAGCGTGAACGAGCTCGCCCTCAGCGGTGACGACGTCAACACCGACGACCGACTCAGCGGCCCAGCCCCAGCCGCGCTGGCACCAGCCCTGCCCCCCCTGCAGCAGGAAGCCGCCGACACCAACGGGCGGGCAGTGTCCGCCGTTGAAGAAGCGGCCACGCTCGGCGAGGAACGGATCGAGCACGTTTCCACCCTGGATGGCCGGCTCAGCCCAAGCAATGCCGGTCTCTTCGTCGTAGCCAGCGTTGTGCAGGTGCTCGAGGTCGATGAGCAGCGTGTCGTTCTGAATCGACCACGCAGCCCAGGAGTGACCGCCCGAACGAACGGTGACGGCGAGGTTGTTGGCCTTAGCCCACTTCACACCCGCGATGACGTCGTCGACATCAGCGGCGCGCAGAACTGCGCTGGGCAGACGGTCGGTGGGGCGACGCTTGTTGAACGCGCGCGAAAACGCCTCTTCAACAAAGTTTTCGTCACTCGGTACGAAGAATTTTCCCTTGAAGTCGCTCATCCGAGAACCGACCCTCCTCCATCTACAACCAGGTTTATCCCGGTAATCCACGACGCCTCATCAGACGCCAAGAACAGTGCCGCATTGACGATGTCTTGCGGTTGACCCACACGCTGCAACGGGATGCGCGCGATGTTGTCTTTGAACGGCTGCGGGCCGCCCTCGACCAGCCAAGCCGTCGACGGGGTGACGGTAAAGCCGGGGCTCACGCAGACCACGCGAATCTTGTGCTTGCCTCCCTCAACAGCGAGCTGCTGGGTCAAGTTGATAACTCCCGCCTTGGCCGTTCCGTGCGCGTTCTGCGGCATGAACTCGACACCGCGGGTGCCGGCAATCGAACCGACGTTGACGATGACGCCCTGCGTCTTTTTGAGGTGCGGCCAGACCGCCTTGCAGGCATAGAACACGAGGTTGAGCTCGTTGTTCATGACGTAGTCCCAGTCTTCGACCGAAAGCTCGTCGACCGCGCCAAACTTGGGGTGCGAGGCATTGTTGTAGAGGATGTCGATCTTGCCGTAAACGTCAGCGGCGGCATCAATCCACTGTTGTGATTCAGCAGCGTTGGCCAGATTGACCGGTGCGAAGTTGGTGACTTCACCGCCGGCGGCCTTGACCAGTGCGACAGTCTCTTCTGCACCCTCGGGATGCAGGTCACAACCGACGACCTTGGCGCCTTCAGCGGCAAAGCGGAGTGCGGCTTCGCGCCCCATTCCGCCACCGATGCCAGTGATGAGCGCTACTTTTCCTGCGAGACGACCCATGACGTTTCCTTAGCTTTCAGCGCCGACTAAACCGGAGGAGCGACGAAGAGACCCTTGTCGACATCGTTGAACGACTCGCGAGCGATGAGCTCGGTGAATTCGTTCGCTGTGCCCCACTGATCCTGTGTAGTGACCTGCGTGACGTCGAGAACGCTCGGGTGCCACGCGTCTTCGTCCTCGATGGTGGCCAGCTCGGTGGTGTACTCCACCGTGTTGCGAGCCGGGCTCAAGAAGTAGGCGAAGGTGTTGTCACCGGCGTTGTGGCGACCCGGGCCCCAGACCATACGGGTGCCGGAGCGAAGAATCTTGCCGCAGCCGCGCATCCATTCTTCGACACCGCGCATCTCGAACGACATGTGGTGAAGCGATGCGTGCGGACCTGAGGCGATAGCCAGCGAGTGGTGCGCCGGGTTGCAACGAAGGAAGTGCATGATCGGACCCATCTCGGGGTGCGCGAGAGTGTCACTGATCGCGAAGTCGAGGTTCTCGATGTACCAGTCGACCGAGAAGTTCAGGTCGGTCGTGTTGAACACGATGTGCGAGAGCTTTACGGGAATGGGCTCGCGCTCTTCGATCTTGCGGCTGTTCTTGAGCTGAACGTCGCTCGAAACCTCGAGGGTGCGTCCGTCGCCGTCGTAAAAGCGCATGCCGTAGCCGCCACCGAAACCGGTGAGCTCCTGGGGCTCGTGCACGAACTGAACACCGTTTGCCTTGAGCTTTTCGTAGAGGGCGTCAACGTCAGCGCGCGAGTGGGCACCGAAACCAGCGAGGTCGATGCGCTTCTCCCCCTTGCGCAAGCGAACCGAGAACGGTTCGGGCGAACCCTCAGCCGAGAGATAGACAGTGTCGCCGTCGCGGTGTGCGATCGAGAGACCCCAGTGCTTGGAGAAGAATTCCACTTCGGTATCGAGGTCTGGCACGGCCAGAGCGATGTATCGCAAGTGTGAAAGCTGACGGACGGTCATCGTTGAACTCCTTGAGTGAACGCGCGTTAAACGCAGGCGGATTCCCTACTCGTGAGACTACGACGGTGCACGGGGGCACTGCTATAGCGCGGGCGGGATAGTAACTATCGCGTCACTGGTTGCGACTCGTGGCTGGTCGAGCGCGACTGATCAGTAAGGCGCCGAGCACGAACAGGGCTGCGGTTCCCGCGATTGCGATAAACGACACGAGAGCGTCATTGCTCACTACGCCAACGAGGAAAGCCGAGACAGACGCGGAGGCGAATTGGATGCTGCCCAGCAGCGCGACGGCGGTTCCGGCAGCGAAGCGCACCTCCATCATCGCTAGGGCCGTCACCGGGCCGAAAACGAATCCCATCGCAATGACGAGAAAGAACATCTCGACCATGATCAACGGTGCCGAAACAAATCCGCCGAAGAAGGTGACGAGAAGCGCAACCATGGCACTGAGCTGAGTAATGACTCCGATGGTCAGCATGCGCTTGGGTCCAGCGCGGTCGACGATGCGCGAGGTAATGAAACTCGTGATGATGAGTCCCGTTCCGTTCACCGCAAAGCTTGCGGCAAAGTCGCCCGCGGTCAGATTGAGCTTCTCCTGCACGATGAACGAATAAGACGAGATGTAGGCAAACATGAGGCCGAAACTGAGCCACAGAATCAACGCGTGGGTGATGTACTGACGATTACGCAGGATGCGCCCGGCATTACTGAAGACCTGAGCCAAACCACCGGGATGACGGTCGGCGCGCGGCAGACTCTCGGGCACAGCAATGAAGACGCCAATTGTCGCAATGGCGGCGAAGATCGCCAGCCCGACGAAGATCGCTCGCCAGCTGCCGAACGCCGTCAACAAGAGCGCACCGCCGATGGGGCCCAGAATCGGACCAATGCTCGTCACCATGCCGAGCGTGGCGAAGGGTTTTGCCGCACGTTCCCCCGGAACCAGATCAGCGACGAGCGCGCGTCCACCGGTGAGACCACCGGCCGCGCTCAGCCCCATCACGAGACACAGAGCCAGAAGTACGGAGATGTTGGTAGCGAACGCTGCGAGCGCCGCAGCGACGGTCATCATGGCGCCACCGCCAACGATGATGATGCGACGACCGACCCGGTCTGACAGAGATCCTGAGACAAACTGACCGACCGCCATGCCGATCGTGAACGCGGCGAGTGTGGCCTGAGCGAGCCCCATGGAGATACGCAGGTCGCGCGCCATCGCCGGCAGTGCGGGTGTGTACGTGTCGGTTCCGAACGGGCCCATCATGCCGAGCACACCGAGGGTCACCAAGACCCACGTCGTAAATACCGGTTTGCCCTGCGCCTTCACCCCTCCACCCTGTCACGGTGTCGTAACTACACCCAACCAATAGAGTGGTGAAACCACGATTCGTCTCGCGCTACAGGAGGTCACGTCAATGTCATATGCGGGCAAAGACCTCAACCTCCTCATCGCTCTGCGCACACTGCTCGAGGAAGAGAACGTCTCCCGCGCCGGCGAGCGCATTGGCATGGGACAGTCGTCCATGTCGTCAGCGCTTGCTCGTCTGCGCACGCAGTTCAACGACGAGTTGTTGGTACGTGTCGGCCGCGACTACCAGCTCACCCCGATGGCCCGGCAAATCCTCCCGCAGGTTCAGCTGACTATTCCGCTCATCGAACGAGCTCTCGGCAGCGGTGGCCCCTTCGATCCAGCAACGAGCACGCGTGTGTTTTCGATCATGTGCTCCGACTACGCGGCCCTCGAGCTGGCTCCCCGCTTCGCTGAAGCTCTCGCGGCGGCGCCGAACATCCGCATTGAGGTGTCGCCTCTGCCCGAAAACCCCACCGATTCGGGTCGCGACCTGCTGACTCACGACTTCGTCATCGCAGTTCCCGGCATTGGCATCGACGGCGAACACCGAGAACTGTGGATTGACGACTACGTGTGCGTGCTCGACCCTGCAAACGAAGCCATCGTTGACGGCGCAATCACCTGGGTTGCCTTTACTGAACTTCCCCAAGCGGTTAGCGACTTCGGTCAAGCACACCTCACGCCGGCAGAGCGACGGATGCGCGAACTCGGCTTCTCGCGCGCACCCCACGTCACCACCTCGAGCTTTTTGCCCCTGCCCTCGGTCGTGGTGGGAACAGAGCTCGTCGGCGTGCTGCCGCGTCGACTCGCCGAGCGCTTCGCCGCGATCTCACCCATCGCCATTATCGAAGCGCCGTTCGGCCGCGTTGAAATCCGCGAGACGCTCTATTGGCACACCACCCACAACGCCGACACCGCCCACGAATGGCTCAAGGACATCCTCAGTCGATAGTTGTTATCACGGCGAACACCTGTCGCAGGGTTCGGGCCGGGGCTAGCGTGATTCTCAGCGCACAGTTGCGTATTGAGGAGATTGGTCAACATGACTGTCAATAACGTTCTCGTAATCGGTGGAGGCATCACCGGTACCGTCGCCGCCATCGCACTCGCTCAGCAGGGCGTCAAGGTGACCATGCTTGAGATTTCGCCCCAGTGGCACGGTGTCGGTCACGGCATCACCGTGCAGGGAAACCTGCTCAAGGTCTTCCGCGCTATCGGTGCCTACGATGAGATCGCCGAGAAGGGTCACACCTTCAACAACATGCGCCTCTACAACGCCGACGGCAGCCCGATCGCCGAAATTCCGATCGCACACACCGGTGGCGACGACCTCCCCTCGACCATGGGCGCACTGCGCTCCGACCTGCAGAACGTGCTCGTCAACAAGTTCAAGGCGCTCGGCATCGAGATTCACCTCGGCACGACGATGACCTCTTACGAGAACAAGGGCGACACCATCGACGTCACCTACAACGACGGTAGTGTTCACAACTTCGACCTCGTCATCGCCGCCGACGGCATTAAGTCGCCGACCCGCAAGATGCTGGGTAGTAAGCACGACAAGAAGCAGACCGGTCTCGGTATCTGGCGCGTTGTCACCAAGCGCTCGCCCGAGATGGACTGCTCGGGCATGGCCTACGGCGGAGACGAGTACAAGGCCGGCTACACGCCCATCTCGGAAGACCTCTGCTACTGCTTCGTTCTCACCGAGCCGGTTCGCCCCGACAACGGACTCACCGACGCGCAAGAAATGAAGCGCCTGCTCGCTAGCTACCACGGTGACTTCGACTTCATTCGCGAGAACATCCAAGAAGACGACTACATGAACTTCACCCCCATCGAGTGGTTGTTCATCGACGACGAGCCGTGGCACGACGGTCGCCTCATCGCGATCGGCGATGCAGTGCACGCCTGCCCGCCGCTCATCGCCCAGGGCGCCGCACAGTGCTCGGAAGACGCCTACGTGCTCGCACAGTACGTCACCAAGGACGGCGACATGGAGCAGCTACTCACCGACTACACCGAGGCCCGCAAGGCTCGCCTCAAGATCGTTGTGGATGCGTCACTGCAACTCGTCGATTGGGAAATCCACCCAGACACCCCCGGCGCGAACCCCGGCGCACTCATGGCGTCCTCGCTCAAGGCACTCGCAGACAACCCGGCGTTCTAAATGTCGGACAACCTCCCCAGCGGAACCGTTCCTCGTCGTGTCGTTACCGGGCACGACGAGAACGGCGTTTCAGTGGTCGTTTCTGACGGCATCGTTCCGGTGCACCGCGTCATGCCGCAAGATGGCGTGGGCTTCTACGAGATTTGGCAGACCGAGGTCACCCCGGCGCCGATTCACCGCGTTGAGCCGAGCGAACCCACGGAACGCACCCTGCGGGTGCCACCGGAGCCCAATGGCACCAAGATCCGCATCAATGAATTCTTCCCCGGCTTCATCAACGAGCTCGGAAACCAGTCGCCGATTCACCGCACTGAATCGATCGACTACGGCATTGTGCTCGAGGGCGAGATTTATCTCGTGCTCGACGACAGCGAGGTACTGCTGAAGGCCGGGGATGTTGTTGTACAGCGTGGCACCGACCACGCGTGGGCGAACCGCAGCTCCACGGTGTGCCGCGTGGCATTCATCCTCGTCGGCGGAACCTTCGAACAGGACGTGCTCGATGTTCTGCCCGAGGGCGCCTCGCTCATGCAGCACGGACCCCACGACTAAGCGAGGAACGCAGATGCATTTCGATCACGTCGGTTTGAACGTTGGCGACCTCGAGGCTCAGGCCGCTTGGTACGAGAAGGCCTTGGGTCTGCGTCGTACACATCCGTTCACGGTTCCCCCGATTGAGATGACCGGAATCTTCTTGATCGATGGCAACGGCATCGCGATCGAGCTCGTGCACCGCCCCAACAACCAGGCCGGCATGGATGCGCCTAACCCCGCGGTTGCCGCACTCACCCGCGGCTGGGGTCACATCTGCCTGCGCGTTGACGATGTGGATGCACTCTACGCGCAGCTGATCACCGCCGGCGCTGAGAGCGCAATGGCACCGCAAGAATCCCCCGAACCCGGCGTTCGCTTCGCCTGGGTTCGCGACCCCGAGGGCAACCTCATCGAATTCCACGACCGAAAGACGCCGGTTATCTAATGGCTTCCAAAAAGACTCCGATTGCCCTACCCGGTCTCGAGGGCAAGATCATCGTCATCACCGGCGCCGGTCGCGGCCAGGGCTTTGCCGAGGCGGTTGCCCTGCTCGCCAGCGGCTCGACCGTGATTGCCACCGACCTCGCTGAAACATGCCCAACACCGCTCGCCAAGGCGGGCGACTCACTGCCCGGAACTCTCGTTTACGCACCGCTCGACATTGCAAACGAAGCCGAGTGGACTGGTCTCGCCAGCTACCTCAAGAAGACATACAAGCGCGTTGACGGTCTCGTGAACAACGCCGGCATCCCCTTCCGCGGCCGTATTGGCGAAATCAAGCGCGAGGACTGGGACAAGGTTTTCGCCATCAATGTGACCGGCGCCATGCTCGGCATTCAGGCGTTGGCTCCGCTCATGAAAAAGGGCGCGTCCATCGTCAATATCGGCTCGTCGGCTGCCCTGAACGCACACCACACCGTCGCGTACACCTCGAGCAAGTGGGCCCTCCGCGGTCTCACCCACGTCACGGCCACCGAGTTCGGCCCGCGCGGAATTCGCACCAACATCGTTCACCCCGGCTACATCGAGACCGAGATGATGGCAGCAGCTCCGGCAATTATGACGGATGCGCAGCTCGCCCTCACCCCGCTGGAGCGCACCGGTCAACCCGAGGAAGTTGCTGCAACCGTCGCCTTCCTACTCTCCGACAACGCCTCGTACATCAATGGCGCTGAGATTCCCGTCGACGGCGGATTCATCTCGAGTGCGGGCGTCAAATACATGTCCGACACGATCAAGAAATTCATGGCTGCGCAGAAGTAGCGCCGGTCACGACAAAGTAAGGAACCCCTCATGTTCATGTACTTCCCCACCAACTACGTGTGGTCGATGGCGGTTGTTGCGACCCTCAACAACGGTGGCCTCATCGACGAGGTTGACCGCGCTTGCAAGCCGGTGCTCGAGGCCTCCAAGAACGGTGACGACGCGGGTACCGAAGAGCTTTACGCAGCGTGGGTTGAGGTCGCTGACCGACTGATTGCATCGGCTCAGGATGACGAGAAGCGCGGCCGCCTGATCGGCGCCGGCGATAAGTACTACCGCTCGAGCCTCTACGTTTCGCAGTCCGAGCGCCTGCAGTCCCCCACCTGGGCCGGACGCAAAGCCGCCTACCAGAAGAGCATCGATCTGTTGCTCAAGCACATCGAGCTCTCGGGCGTTCCGATGACGAAGCTCGACATCCCGTTTGAAGACACGAGCCTGCCGGCGTACTACTACCGCGCTGAGCCGAAGGATGGCAAGCCCGCGCCTGTCGTCATTCAGCTCAACGGCCTCGACTCGACCAAAGAGATGATGTACTACTCGGGCTTTCCGCAGATGCTCGCGCGTCGTGGAATCTCGACCATCATGGTCGACCACGGTGGCACCGGTGAAGCACTGCGCTTGCGCGACATCAAGGCACGCGTGGAAACCGAAACCTTCATCTCGCCAATCATTGACTGGATCGAGAAGCAGCCTGAGCTCGACGCCAACCAGGTTGGCATCGTCGGCTGGTCGCTCGGTGGCTACTACGCACCGCGTGCAGCCGCTTTCGACGACCGCCTGAAGCTTTGCGTAGCGTGGGGCGCGAACCACAACTGGGCCGAGGTCCAGCAGGGTCGCCGCAACCGCGAGGGCGAGAACCCGGTTCCCCACTACTGGGAGCACGTGTTCTGGGTGTGGGGCGTCGACAACATCGACGACTTCATGGAGAAGACCAAGGGCATGCACCTCAACGGTGTCGTCGAGCGAATCACGGCTCCGTTCCTCATCACGCACGGCGCCAACGACCGTCAGATCAACGTCAAGTACGCCCAGCAGTCCTATGACGCAGCAACCGCGTCGAGCAAGCGCGAACTGCGCATCTTCGACGAGCCCGAGGGCGGAACCGAGCACATCAGCATCGACCACATGCCCTACGTGGCCGGCTACATCGCCGACTGGGTCGCCGAGACCTTTGCCGAGATCAAGTAATCAAGGAGATTCCCATGGCTGAGGCTTATCCCAAAGAGAAGTTCGACCAGTACATCGCGCGCTTCAACGCCGAAGACCACACTGCGTTCGAGGACTTTCTGCACCCCCAGATGCACATGATGAACGGCACGCTCGAATACACCGGCATTGAGGGCATGATCCACCACTACAAGGTGAACATCTGGCCCGATTTCAAAGAGGTGCTCTACGTTCCCCGCTTCGTGAGCGATGACAAGCACATTGCGATTCACATGAACACGCATTTTGAGGCCCGTCATGACAAAGAGGATTCGCTGTTCGGACCGGTCAAGAAGGGCGAGACCTTCGACTTCAACGGTCTCATCATGTACGACCTTGAGGATGGTCTGTTCAAGGACATCCAGGTGGCCTACAACTCCTTCGTTTTCACAGATGTGGACGGCAACAAGAAAGACCTCGGTCTGCCCCACTAGTTCTCGCTAGGTTTATCACTATGACTAGCGAAACCTTCGTCGTCACAGGCGGTGCACAGGGTATTGGCGCGGGAATCGTCGCGCGCTTGGTGGCCGACGGCCACCGCGTGGCGATCATCGACATCATTGACCCCGATCCGTCGGTGCTTGCCGAAAGTGGCGGTCGCGTGAGCTTTATTCACGCGGATTTGTCCGTGGCTTCCGAGGCGCGTCGCGCGGCACGTGAGGCTCTTGCTGAGCTGGGGCACGTGTACAGCCTCGTCCACTGTGCCGCCTACATTCCGCTGGTCTCGTTCGCAGAGCTGACCGACGATCTATGGGAGAAGTCTTTCGCGGTCAACGTCACGAGCGCTTTTGCCCTCACGCAGGAGCTCACCCCGAGCATGCGCGAGCGCAAGTCGGGTCGAGTGGTGTTGTTCGCGTCGTCAACCATGTTTGCGCCCGCGCCGAACATGAGTCACTACGTAGCCACCAAGGGTGCGGTTATCGGATTCGCGCGGGCGCTCGCGCACGAGCTCGGCCCCGATTTCATCACGGTGAATGCGATTGCACCCGGACTCACCGCGACCGCCGGCTCGGTCACCACGATCCCCCAGCAGCACTTCGACCTGGTCGCCTCACGCCAAGCGATCCCTCGCACCGGTCAGATTGATGACCAGGTGGCCGCCGTTTCGTACCTGGTCAGCCCCGAAGCCGGTTTCATGACAGGGCAGACCCTGCTTGTCGACGGCGGCGAAAGCCACATCTAGTCCACTCCACAAACCTAAGGAATCTTATGCTCACCTCTCTCGCTCTCGTCGAAATCGAGCGCCCCACCCGCTACGGCAAGCAACTCGCGAATCACATCGCCAACCGAGTCCAGATGGATGAGGTTGACGGCGGTTGGAACCTGCACATTGGAGACGGTCTCGGGGAAATTCGCCCCCACGAAGACGCAACTCCCACCAGACTCGAATTACGCGCATCCGCTGAAACTCCCGAGATGCTCGCCCGCGTCAAAGAAGTGCTGGGAAAACATCTGCTCCAATTCACCACCAAGTTGCCCGCTGTGACAATTACGTGGAACGACAACTAGATAGCCTCAAAGAGTGGCACGACCAACGCAGCCGGACGGCACAACACCGGTCCTGACCAAGACGATTCTGTTTTGGCTGGGATTCATCGGAATCCTCGGGCCGATGGCGATCGACTTGTACTTGCCAGCCCTCCCGGCGATGGCCAAGGACTTCGGCACAAGCGCAGCCACGGTTCAGCTCGGCCTCGCCACAACCACGATCGGCATGGCACTCGGCACGTTCATCGTCGGCGCAATGTCCGACAGCTTGGGGCGTCGTCGCCCCCTGATTGCAACCGGAATCCTCATGGTTCTCGGCGCCAGCGCCGCATCCGCCTCGATGAACATCTACTGGTTTCTCGCCTGCTGCCTGGTCATGGGTATTTCGGCCTCGGCCGTCCAAGTTTCGGGCCGCGGGGTTATCGCTGACCTTACCGAAGGGTCCGATTCGACGCGCGCCTTCTCGTTTTTCAGCAGCATCGTGATGGTGGGACCGATTTTCGGTCCGGTGGGCGGTGTTCTGCTGCTCTCGATTGCCGGTTGGCGTGGCATCTTTGTCGCTCTCGCTGCCTTTGCCCTCGTCGGCACGATCGCAATCTGGAGCTTCGTTCCCGAATCACTACCGGTCGCTAAACGTCACACACACGGCCTGCTCGCGACTCTCAAGGCAATGACCGGGATGTGGCGCAACAGCGTCTTCTCCTGGTTCGCGGTGGTCAACTTCACGGCATACGCAATCATGTTCACCTACTTGGGAACGTGCTCGCTCACCATCCAGGTCGAGCTCGGCGCTCCGGCGTGGGTTGCGGCTTCGGCTTTTGCGGTAAACGGTGCTGCCATCGTCCTTGCCGGCCTTGTCGCCGCCGCACTTGCAAAGCGCCTCAGCAGCGTCGCCATCGTCGTAATCAGCGTGGCCGGTCAGGCAGTGGGCATCGCGTTCCTCGGCGTCATTGTGGCCCTCAACGCCCTCAGCCTTGTGAGTATCTTCATCATCTACGCAATCATCTGCTTCAGCGTGGGAATCATCTTCGGCCCGGTCACGTCACTCGCACTCACCCACGTGCGTAACGCGTCAGGAACTGCCCTCGGTCTGCTCGGGCTCGTTCAGTTCGTCATCGCGGCGGCGACATCGGTCTTCGTGGGCACAATCAACCCCAGCCCCGCCATGGCCATGCTCATCATCGGTGGCACCGTCGTTGGCGTTGCGGTCATCACGACCGTTGGCGGACGGGCAGCGCTCCGGCGCGATCCCGACCCCGCTCAGGTCTAGCCGCGCGCTACGCGGGGCGGTGGATCGACTTCAGTCGCGTGTAAGCGCTGATTCCCTCGGGACCGTACTCCATACCCAAACCGGAATCCTTCCAGCCACCAAAGGGAGCAGCCTGGTTGTTCTGGAAGAAATTGATACCGGTCGAACCACTCTCGACGCGACGCGCGAGCGCCTCGGCGTGGTCCACATCCGCACTGTAAATGGTGCCACCGAGACCGAAGTCGGAGTCATTCGCAATGGCGATGGCATCATCCTCGTTCTCGTAAGGAATGACCACCAAAACCGGTCCAAAAATCTCTTCGCGAGCAACGCGCATCTGGTTGTTCACGTTCGCGAACACGGTCGGCTTGGCAAAGTAGCCCTTGTCGAGGCCCTCAGGGCGCCCTGAGCCGCCGGTAGCGACGCTTGCGCCCTCTTCCTGACCGATGCGAATGTAGTCCGTCACCGTGGCAAACTGCTTCTTCGAGGCGGAGGGACCGTAGACGGTCTTCGGGTCGAACGGGTCACCCTGCGGCGCGTTGCGAACCGCCGACGCGACAGCCTCAACCACCTCGTCGTAGCGCGAACGCGGTGCGAGGATGCGCGTCGAGTTGTAACAGGTCTGACCAGTGTTGCGCAGGCAGGTCTTATTGATCATCGACTCGAAGTAGTTGAGGTCAGCATCTTCGAGCACGATGCTCGCCGACTTGCCGCCCAGTTCGAGGGTGACGGGCTTGAGCAGGCGTCCGCACTGCTCCGCGAGCATGCGGCCCACCTCGGTCGAACCCGTGAAGGCGACCTTGGCGACGTCCGGGTGCTCCACGAGCGCACCGATGGTGTGACGCGTCGCTGTGACGAGGTTAATGACACCGGCAGGAATTCCAGCAGCCTGTGCTGCCTCCATGAGTACACGCAGGTCAAGCGGGGTCTCCGATGCGGGCTTGATGACGACCGTGCAGCCGGCGATGAGCGCGGGTGCGAGCTTGATCATGACCAGGGCGACCGGGTAATTCCAGGGCGCAATCAGCGCGCATACACCGCGCGGAAGGCGCACAACCTGCGAATACTGCTTGGGGTTGCCCGGGTAGGGTCGGCGGTCATCCGCGTCGACGTAGTCGGCCAGACCCGCGTAGTAGCGCAACAGACCAGCGCCGTGCTTGGCAGCCTGGCTGGTCTCACCAACTGGCGTGCCGTTTTCGCTCGTGATGATCTGCGAGAGCTGTTCTGCACGTGCCTCGAACTCATCCGCAAGACGGTTGATGTACACGGCGCGAGCGGCGGCTCCGATGTCGCTCCAGCCCTTACCGCGGAAGGCACGCTTGGCAGCCGCGACGGCCTTGTTGATGTCCTCTTCGTCGGCCGCGGGAACGCGCGCCCAGATCTCTTCGGTTGCCGGGTCGGTGACGTCAACGAACACGCCGGAGTTGGATTTCACCCATTCGCCACCAATGAACAGGTCATCGGTGTACATCTCGAGAGTTGTCATAACAGCGCTTTCGTTCGTGAGAAATCGGATCGGGTAGGCGGGTGGACGAACCCGCGGCGTTTAGAGGATGTCGAGACGAAGAATTTTCATCGACTGGCTGAGTTCCGCCTCCGCCATCGCACGTCCAGCTGGCGTAATCATTTCGCCCATGACGCGACCGGTCAGATCTGCGAGCACCCACGTGGGAGTTTGACCAAACCACTCGGCGGAGAAGCCAAGACCGGTCGGGTGGAAGCGCCAGAGACGGTCCGCGTCACGAACGATGGAGTCCTCGGTCGAGTAGCTGACAGGGCGTGTGTCGTGACCGTCGATGATCGCGGTCACTTTTTCGATGAACTCGTCATCGAATCCACAAGCGGGAAGAATCTCTCGAGCTATATCGCAGCCGAATATTTCGTGCTGCACTCGTATATCGCTCGTCAAGAAGTTGTCGCTTCGAAATCCCTCTTCCAGAATCTTTGACTCGTCAACACGCGACCAACCAACATCGTGAAGCATCGCAGCCACTCGCGTAACCAGCTCGTCTGCTTCAGGAATTGTGTCGAGAATCAGTTCCGCGTAGAGCAACGTCATGGGAAGGTGCACATCGTTCATTCGAGTACGCATGTGCGGTTCCGCCGCGAGCCAAACGTGATCGAGGTTCGTGTAGGTGCCGACCGGGAAGGCTCCATTGCCCAAGGTTCGGGTATTTGCCATTGTGTGCGTGAATTCCATGATTTCCTAATCCTCGACGAGTTCTTTGAGCTTGACCGAGGTGTCAGCGACCTTATCGGCGGGCATGTTCTGCCCCGCGCCGAGCGCCTTGCGCACGGCCATGTAGTCGAGCACCTCATTGACCGAATCAATCGCGATGACGCGACCGTTCTTGTAATACAAAACCGAGAATTTCTCTTCGTCGGGGTTTCCGCGCACGACGGTCTGGTCGTATCCAATGTTCAAACCGGCCATCTGCAGCTTCATGGTGTCTTGGTCTGACCAGAACCACGGAACCGCGGTGTACGCCGTCTCTTCGCCCATGATCGTCTTGGCGACGACCTTGGCCTGGTCGACGGCGTTCTGAACCGACTCGAGCACGATCTGGCCCTCTTGCGTGAGCGGATGGGGCATCGTCACCGCGTCGCCAGCAGCGAGAACGCGAGGATCGGATGTGCGTGCTTGTGCATCCACAACAATCGAACCGTTCGCCAGCTCGAGTCCGAGCTTCTCAGCGAGGTCCGAGCGCGGAATCACGCCGACACCGACCATGACGAGATCGGCGGGGATAACCTCGCCACCCTCAAGCTCGACTCCGGTGACCTTGCCGTTCTCGCCCACGAAGCGGGCGAAGTTGGTGTTAAGGAGAATCGTCGTTCCACGACGCTCGTGCGCCTGCTTGAAGAACTCGCTCGTCTCGGGGGCAACCACGCGTGACAGCAGTCGGGTGTTGCGGTGTACGACCGTCGTGGTCTTACCATTCTTACGCGCAACCGCAGCAACCTCGAGGCCGATGAAACCTCCGCCGATGACAACCACGTTCTTTGCCGCGTCCCAGCGCTGCTTGAGGCCTTGTGCGTCGGCCATTCCGCGCAGGTACAGAACACCGTCGAGATCTTCGCCTTCGACGCCGAGGCGACGAACATCCGCACCCGTGGTGAGCGCGAGCTTGTCGAAGGGGACCTCGCGGCCCGTGTCGGTGACAGCGGTGCCGTGAGCGGCATCCCAGCGCACATCCACAACGCGTTCACCCGTGATGACGACGATGTTGTTCTCGACGTAAAACGCCGGGCTACGCAGTTCGAGCGACTCCTCGTCAGACTCCCCCGCCAAATAGGCCTTGGAGAGCGGCGGACGCTGGTACGGACCGTGCGGCTCTTCACCGATCATGGTGATCGAACCGTCGAACTCCGCGTCACGCAGCGACACCGCGATCTGCATACCGGCCTGCCCAGCCCCGATGATGAGGATGCGCTCAGACATGATTAGACCTGTTCGTTGGCGATGCGAACGCGAAGACCGTCGAGGTCAGCGTTCATCTTGATCTGGCACGAGAGACGGCTGCACTCGGTACGGTTGTCGGCGGCACCATCGAGCATGTCATCTTCGAGGTCGCCGGGCTGGCCGACCTTGTCCATGAACTGTTCTTCGACGAACACGTGGCAAGTCGCGCATGCGCAGGCGCCACCACACTCGGCAATGATGCCCTTGACGCCATTGCGAACAGCGGTCTCCATGACCGAGTCACCGTCACGGGCCTCAATGGTTACCTCTTGGCCGTTGGGCTGGATGTAGGTCACGTTAGGCATTTTTGCTCCTTGTTATGAAATCTGCGTTTGGAAACCGGGTTAGAGGAATTGCTTGCCGCCATCGACGATGAGCGTTTGTCCCGTGATGTACGAGGCGTCATCGCTGGCCAGAAACAGCGCGGTTCCGACCATGTCTTCCGGCTGGCTCGCGCGCTTGATTGCGCGGCTAGAAACACCGTAGCTCTCGGCGTCTTCCATGATCGAGAGGCTCGCTTCGGTGAGCGTGAATCCGGGGGCGATCGCGTTGACGGTGATGTTCCTGCCACCAACCTCACGCGCCATCACGCGCGTCATGCCGATGACAGCGCCCTTCGAGGCCACGTAGTGCATCCACAGGGGTGAGCCACTGAATACGGTGGCCGACGCGATGTTGATGATGGATCCGCCCTCGTTCATGCGGGTGAAGGCAGCGCCCGAGGCCAGCCATGCTCCCTTGACGTTGACCGCCATGACCTTGTCCCACTCGTTGGGGTCAATCTCCCAAAAGTTGGCGCGCTCGATGGTGGCGTAGATGGCGGCATTGTTCACGAGGATGTCGAGACCGCCGAAAGCAGAAACAGCAGCTTCGGCCATGGCGTCGACGGATGCTTTGTCGGTGACGTTGGTCTTGACTGCGATGGCCTTGCCGCCGGCAGCTTCGATGAGCGAAACAGTCTCAGCGGAGCCCCCCTCGTTCATGTCAGCAACGACAACGTTGGCGCCACGCTCGGCGAAGCCAAGAGCAAAAGCGCGACCGAGACCACCGGCGGCACCGGTAATGATTGCGGTCTTACCACTCAGTTGTTGTGACATTGGCACGTCCTCTTTCTTGCATTTCTGCCATTTGCGCACTGATGTCCATCGACTCAAGTGCCATGATGGCCAGCGACATGTGCTTGGCCTGTTCGGTAAACAAAACTTTTTCGTAGGCACGAATGCCGTTGATGCGCAGGCTCTCTTCACGGTTGAGGCCGAAGCGCGGCATGGCCACGTCGATTCCGTGCGGAGTTATGCGCCAAACCTTGTCAGCATCTTTCACGAGCGAGTCGTTGAGGCTGGTGCTGGTCAGACGCGTGTCGTGCCCATCGATGATCGCGCAGATTTCGTCTATGTCTGCGGGCGCGTAATCAACCTGCTCGAGAATTTCGCGTGCAATGCGAGCACCCTCTTTTTCGTGCTGAATGATGGCCCAGGTGTAGGTGCCGTCGCGCCCCGGAGCAATTGCCTGGAACGCGATTTCTTCATCCACGGTCGACCATCCACTGTCGTGCATGATGATCGCAGGAAGAACGATGTGCTCGTCTGCTTCAGGAATCACGCGACACAGCTGTGCAGCGATGCTGTACGAGTACAGCGTGTGCACATCGTTGTCGCGGGTCTGCAGATACGGCGTGACGAGCTCCCAGATACGCGCATCCCGCTCGCCCATCTTCACCAGACCGGGTACGTCATCCCACACGGGGATTTTGTCAGTGACGTCTCGACCTAGGTGGTTGATAGGCGAACGGGATACGCGCTTCATCTGAGAGTGTTACCTATTCGAATTACTTCGAGAGGATCTCGACGGTGCCGTTCGTACCGTCAACACGGAGCATCATGCCCGTCTTGATGGTCGTCGAGGCCTTACCGGTTCCGGTAACAGCGGGCAGACCGTACTCACGGCACACGATAGCGGCGTGCGACATCATGCCTCCGATGTCGGTAACGGTTGCGCTGATCTTGCCGAAGACCGGACCCCACGACGGAGCCGTAACCGGTGCCACGAGGATTTCGCCCTGAACGAGCTCACCGAGCTGGTCGGGGCTCATGATCACGCGAGCGCGACCCTCGACGACACCGCCCGAAGCGGCCATACCCTTGAGGCCACCCTTACCGCTGTCATCGGCACCCAGCCACTGCTGGACCTGAGCCGTGGTGATACCCCACAGCATGACGGTGAAGGGCTCGTTGATCTCTGCGGGCGGCTCGTTGAACGCAGGTGCGGGACGCTGCGTCTCGAGTGCCGAGATGATCTTGGCGCGACGAGCAATTTCGGTCGGCCAGTAGGTCGGTCCGATCGGCTCGGTGCCAACAGCCCAGGCGTTTGCGTAGTCGAACAGAACCGGGCGAACTTCGTCGCGGTTGAGGTACAGGATGTCCGTGGCCGAGCCCCAGAATCCCTCGTCAGCAAGGAGCTGTCCCAGCTGACGAACCTTGCGCCAGAACACACCCATGGTCCAGTGCTCGATGTAGAAGTTGTGGTCCTCAACGTAGGGGTACACAACGCGAGCGAGACCGAGCTTGCCCATGAAGGTTTCAGCAGCTTCAGCGTCGAGAGCCGATGCGTACTCTTCGGTGATGCGGTCGCGCTCACCGATGAGCTCATCCTTCGGACGGTGCAGACGCTCGCCCTTGGCAGCGCGTGCAACGTAGTCCGAGATGTAGCCGATCGGCAGGTCGAGGTTGTCGCACCAGTAGACGTCGGTTCCGTAGAAACCGTTACCTACGGTGTAGTTGAACCACGGGTCCTGTGCCTTCTCGAATGCGGCGATCCACTCGGCGCCGTTCGATGCAGCAGCAACAGCAGCGAGAACGGTCTTCGAGTCGTCGCCGGTGAAGGCAGCGGTCAGGCCGAGCTTCACAGCGAGGTCAGCGAGGGTCTTCAGCTCGTCGTCCGGACGGAAGAGAACCGAGTCCACACCCATAACCATCTTGGCGATAGCGAGGTCGGGGATACCGGGGAAGGCTTCCTTACAGAACATGAACAGGTCGAGGTACGCGACGTAGCCCAGGTTGAGGAACTCGAAGTGACGCTCCCAGTTCTTGTAGCAGAGCGAGATGAGACGGTCGAAGTCGTCGAACAGCTGAACCGAGGGGTCCATACCTTTGCCGCCCGTGATGTCCTCGAGGGGAACCATGTCGGGAAGCTTGGTGAAGTTGATCGAGTTGATCTCTTCGATGTTCTTGAGCACATCCTTGCGCCAGTTCTCGAGCAGGTCGCCCCAGTTTGCGAAGTAGTGGCCAGCGCGCTCGAGGAAGTGAGGAACGCGGTCAGGAATCAGCTCCGGTGCAACACCAACAGGGCTGAAGTAGTTGTAGCCCATGTGGATGCGGAAGTCGATGCCGTTTGCCGGCGGGATGATGTAGTGGCGCGTGTTGTAAGCGCCGAGGCAGCGTGAAGCGAACTCCACACCGATGACCTCGAAGGGCTTGAACACGTTCGGCCAGTGCTGGCTGTCACAGAACCAGAACTTTGCGTCCTCCTGCTTGCGGAGGTTGTCACGGAACGTGAGGTAGTAGGGGTAGAGGTCCTGCCAGCCTTCGGCGCCCTTGGGGGCCTTCATGCTGTACGGCGACGGGAAACTCTTTGCGGCTTTAGGCGACATTGCTTATTGCCTTTCCTTGTCTCAGATGAATAGTTGGGGGTCTTGCTGTGGTGCTATTTGTTGAGATTCATGGACGCGAGCATCGACTTGGTGATGGCCTCGATTCCTGAACCAGCAGAGACAACCTTCGTCTCCGACTTCTTCTGCGACCAGACCGTCTCGGGACGGCTCTGGAGCAGAAGAACATTGTGTCCGGCGGGAAGATCGGAATCGATCGCCCACTCGACGTCTTGAACGGTGCCGTAGTGCTTTTCGGCAGCCTTGGCGAGCTTGGCGACGGCGATGATTTCCTCTTCGCTCAAGCTCGACGAGTTACGGCGCTCTTCGTCAACTTCGCGACGAGCGATGGATCCGTGTCCGGTGGGCACGAGCTCTTCGTGCTTGTCGGAGATGATGCGGTTGGTCACCGAGAGCATGACCTTGTCGACCATGTAGTTGTCGGGGGTAACTTCACCCGAGACAACCATCTCGCCGAGGCCCCAGCTGGAATCAATGACGATCTTGGTGCGATCACCGTTTGCCGGGTCGATGGTCATGGCAACACCTGAGGAGCGCGAGTTGACCATCTTCTGAACGGCAACGGCGATCGAGAGGCCCTCGTCGGGGATGTTGTTGGCTGCACGGTAGGTAATGGCACGTGCGGTGTAGAGCGAAGCCCAGCATTCGCGAATCTTCTGCAGCACGTAGGTCTCCCCCGTTATCCACAGGTAGGTGTCCTGCTGACCGGCGAACGATGCGTCAGGCAGGTCTTCTGCGGTTGCGCTCGAGCGAACCGCAACGGGAACCTCGCCGCCACACAGCTCCATGAGGGCCTGGTATGCACCGTGCACCTCGTTGTAGACCTCATCCGGAACCGGCTGGGTCAGGATGAGCTCGCGGATCTCAGCAGCACCGTGGTCGAGGTCGGCCACGTTGTCGAGGTCGATGCGCTTGAGAATGGTGTGGATTTGATCCTGAAGTTTCTTGTCGTTCACGACTGCGTCGTACGCATTCGTGGTCACCGCGAATCCGGGGGGAACCGGCATGCCGGCACCCGTCATGATTGCGAGGCTCGTGCACTTACCGCCGAGGCGGTCGTGCTCAGGGGTTTCCGTGCTATCGAACGGGAAGGTGTACAGCGCCATTGCTTTCCTTGTGTTTCGTGTGGATTGAACCTAGTGGGATTACCAGGTGACCGGAACGGTGAGCGGAACACGGAACGACAAGTTGTCGCCGAATTCGATGCTGTCACCATCCACGATGTGGAGGTCGGGCAGCTTGGCGGTGAGCTCCTCGAGCGCAACGCGCGTCTGAAGTTTTCCGAGCATGTTGCCAATGCAGTAGTGGATGCCGTAGCCGAACGACAGGTGCTGACGGGCGTTTTCGCGCTCGATGTCGAACTTGTCGGGGTTCGGGAACATCTCTGGGTCGTAGTTCGCAGCACCCATAACAACGAGCACCTGTGAGTCCTTGGGGATGTCTACTCCGCCAACGACCGCGTCACGCTCAGCGGTACGACGCCACGCGATGATCGAACCAGCGGAACGAAGAACCTCTTCGATTGCGCCGGGGATCTTGGTCTGGTCCGCTTTGATGGCTTCCCAGCTGTCGCGGTTGATGAGCAGCTGACGAGTCGCGTTCGAAATGAGCGTCGTCGTGGTCTCGTGACCTGCGAACAGAAGACTGTAGAGGAACGACGCAATTTCGTGGTCGGTGATCTCTTCGCCGGCAGCCTGCAGGTTGACGAGGTCGGTAACCAGGTTGTCGCCGGGGTTCGCCTTGGCGTTGGTCACGATCGACTGACAGAAGTTCCAGTACGCCACCATGTTGTGTGCGTGCGGGAGCTGCTCTTCATCGGTGAGGTCAGCCCAGGTGATAACGGCGCGACTGGTTGCCCACTCCTTGACCTGGTCGATCATGTCGTGCGGCACACCGATGAGGGTGAAGATCGTGATGGTCGGCAGGTCGTAGGCCAAGTCGGTGAGGATGTCACCCGAGTTGGTGCCCTTGGCAATCATCGCGTCGATGAGCTTGTCGGCGTTCTCGCGGATGTAGGGCTCGAGCACCTTGTAACGACGGGGCGTGAAAGCCTTGGTCGCTACGGCGCGAATGCGCGTGTGCTCCGGTGGGATGCGAGCCGAAAGACCTGAGTACGTGGTGAATCCACCGTCTGCCATGATCTTCTTTGCTTCGGCACACAGCGGGCGGATGGGCTGCTGTGCGTCCTTGGACGAGAAGGTCTCCCAGTCTTCAAAAACGCCCTTGACGTCCTCGTAGCGGGTAACAACGAACATGTTGATGCGGTCATCCCACATCACCGGAGCCTGCTCACGAAGCTCTTTCCACGAGCCGAACGGGCTGGTCAACTTAAAGGGCTCAAAGCCGTGGTAGTTCTTACCGAAGTGCATGGTCTCGGTTGCAGTGGGGCTCATAGCGGTTCCTCCTCGAACACGAATGTTCTTAGTGTTCACCCGCTGGCAAGCGAAACCTACACATTCTTCTCACTCAGTGAGAATTTGGTTTCTTGCGGAAGCGCGAATTGCCTGGACTAGCCGACGATGCGGGTCGGCGACCCCGCCATCGACGCCTCAATGCGCTCAACCGTGCCCCGCAGCAGCGGCATGAGGCGTTGCACTTCGCGGTAGCGAATGACCTCGAACACGAGACCAACCGATGCCACAATCTGGCCGTTGTAGTTCACCGGTAGTGCCATCGACAGCATGCCGACGCGCATTTGCTCGTGCGTGACCGAGAAGCCATCGCGCTGCACATCCGTGATGATGTCAGCGAGAAGCTTGGGATCGGTGATGGTTTTGGGAGTGGGCGCCTCGAGCTCGCGTTGAAGGTACGCGTCGATGAACCACTGGGGCTGGGCCGACAGCAGAACGCGACCAACGGCCGTGGCATGCATAGGCAAACGACCGCCAATGCGCGACACCACGGGCATCTTGCGCGATCCGTAGACCTTGTCGACGTAGAGCGTCTGCATGCCATCACGAATTGCCATGTGCACGTTCTCGTGCGTGAGTTCGAACAGGTCTTGCAAGAAGGGGTGCGCGCGGTCGCGCAGGCGACGACCGGCAAGCTGACCAAGCTCCCAGATGCGGAATCCAATCTGGTACTTGCCGTCGGAACCCTTTCGCAGTCCACCCCACTCTTCAAGCTCGCGAACAAGTCGATACGTGGTGGAGAGAGGAAGGTGTGCCTTCTGGGCGATGCGCGCGACAGAGAGCGAACCGGTGGAGTTCTCAAACGCGGCAAGGATGGCGAGAGCACGCGAAGTCACGCTGGCGCCGGCCTGCGGCTGCTCATTCGATGCCAAGTCGCTCATGCTCACCTCCTCGTGGCTTTTCCTATGTTCTCACGCTGGCATCGCGGACAGAAATGGGACCCGCGGTTCATAAACGACACGCGACGGATGGCAGTGCCGCACCGCGGACAGGGCTCACCCTGACGCCCGTAGGCGTTGAGGCTGTGGGCGAAGTATCCTGCTTCGCCGTTGACGTTCAAGTATTGGGCGTCAAAACTCGTGCCGCCCTCGGCAAGTGCCTTGTTCAACACGACGCGAATCTCGGCGAGAAGGGTTTTCGCCTGCGCAGCCGTGAGGCTATCCCCCGGCCGCTCGCCGTGCAGCTTGGACGCCCACAGCGACTCATCCGCATAGATGTTTCCCACCCCGCTGATGAGAGTTTGGTCAAGAATCGCACGCTTGACCCCGGTGTGTTTCGCGCGCAGACGACGCACAAACACCGCGTCGTCGAACGCGGGTTCGAGCGGGTCTGGCGCGATGTGTGCCACCTGGCTAGGCACGCGTCGCTCGCCCACGGTGACCATTTCATCCACCGCCATTGAGCCAAAGATGCGCTGATCGACGAAATTGACGAGCACGTCATCGCGGTCCGGGTGTTCAACCACAAATTGGATGCGCAGATGGCGATCAACCGGCGCACCCACGCTTCGCAACAGAACTTGACCACTCATTCCGAGATGGGTGACCAGTGCATCGCCCGTTTCGAGCTCGAACCACATGAACTTGCCCCGGCGACTAGCCGACAGCACGCGCTGGCCGGTGAGCATGCCGACGAAGTCACCTCGTCGAGCGTCGTGGCGCTTGAGTGAGCGCGGGTCGAAGACCTGCACGGATGCGATGCGCGAACCGACGAGTGCCGGCTCGAGACCCGCGCGAACCACCTCAACCTCAGGAAGCTCAGGCATGACTACTCGTTCGCGGTCGCGTCCGTGAGCGTGTTCCAGGCGACGAGAGCAGCCGCCATCTCGGCGTGCTTCTTGCTGCTTCCGGTTCCGGTGGCGATTTGCTCGCCGCCAACAAACACCGCGGCGGTGAACTCTTTGGCGTGATCGGGGCCAGTTGACTCCACCTTGTACGACACCGCCTTCGACAGTCGCGCAGCAAGCTCTTGCAGGTAAGTCTTGGGGTCGGTAGCCGCGCCGAAGCGGTTGACATCCTGCTCGAGAGGAGCGATCAGTCGGTGCACGAGTGCGCTGGCAGTGTCGGCCCCCGACGAGAGATAGGTAGCCCCAATGAGCGCTTCAACGGTGTCAGCCAGAATCGAATCCTTGTTGCGTCCGCCGGTCAGTTCTTCACCTCGGCCCAGGCGCACAAACTCACCGAGACCGATGCCACGGGCAATCTCAGCGAGCGCAACCGTCGACACGAGTGCCGCGCGATGGCGTGCGAGTTCCCCCTCATCAAAGTCGGGGTGATCCTCGAACAACTTGCTCGTTACCGCGAGACCGAGCACCGAATCGCCGAGAAACTCGAGGCGTTCATTGTGCGGAATCCCGCCGTGCTCATAGCTGTAGGAACGATGAGTCAGCGCTTGCTCCAACAACTCTGTTGCGGGTTCGCAACCGAGCGCCGAAACAAGCGCTGAAAGATCAGGATGCTCGCTCATGAGCGTTCCCAATCGAATTAGATGTCAGCGACCTTGCGGCCCTTGTACTCCATGAAGAGCGGGGTGCCAGCAGAGTCCTCAACGACCTTGGCGCGGTGAGGGAGGCTGTAAACGACCTTGCCGTTCTCGATGGTCTTGACGAGCGTGGGGGCCTCAGCCTTCCATGCCGAACGACGGTGCGCGGTGCGCGAACGCGACGATTTCCGCTTGGGTACAGCCATGATGATCTCTTTTCGTACGTACTAAATCTGCAGTTTTAGCTCTGGGGTTCTTCGGATGCCCCGAACTCCCGCAGAGCTGCCCAGCGAGAATCAAGCGATTCCTCTGGGTCCAGCGCACGTGGTTCAGCCAGCTTTTCGCCGGTCTCACTGTCGAGACCTGCGCAGTCTGGCCGGCACACCGGCTGGAACGGAAGTGCAAGCACAACCGCATCTCTGATCAAAGGTTCACAATCCACGTGGTCATCGTGAACATTAAAGTCAAAGGCTTCCTCAACAGAATACGCGAAAAGTTCTTGAAATTCGACTTGGAGGTCTTCGGCGATGGGGTCGAGGCATCGTCCGCACTCTCCGACGGCTCGAACATCCACTTCACCAGTGGCCAAAATTCCCTCGTGAACCGACTCGAGACGCAGATCCACGTGCATTTGTGTGCCCGCTTCAACGGCAATGAGACCCTCGCCGAGTTTTTCTGGAACAGCGAAATCGAGCTGAACTTCGCGGTGAACTCCCGGGCGATGCATGAGCTCGTGAACGCTCACCGTGTAGGGCGTGTGGATGAACTTTGCCACGGTTATCGCGCCGTGTTGAGGTAGTCAGCGACGATGTGCGGCACATAGGGGCGCACATCACCCTTGAGCGCGGCGACCTGACGCACGAGCGAGCTCGACACGTAGGCGTGACCTGGTTCGGGAAGCATAAACATCGTCTCGATGCCGGCGAGGTTGCGGTTAACCAGCGCCATCGGCGTCTCGTAGGTGACGTCGGCCTGGTTACGAATGCCCTTGATGACCACCTTCGCGCCCACCTTCGAGCAGTAGTCCACGAGCAGACCTTCACCCCAGGATGCGACCACGATGTTGTTGGGCAGACCCGCGTTAGCGATGGCCTTGGTGATGAGCTCGACGCGCACGTCGAGAGGGAGCAGTGCGGTCTTGCCGGGGTTGTGCACGACCACCACGTGAAGCTCGTCATAGAGGTCTGCCGCGCGGGCGATGACGTCGATGTGGCCAAGGGTCACCGGGTCGAACGATCCCGGAACAACTGCAATCCTGCTCATGAGTCGAGCCTAATTCTTTTCGAGGAATTCGGCTTGCGTCTCTTTGAGAGCGCGATCGATGGCCGATCGCAGGCCGGGGTGGTTCGTAAGCGTGGCGTCTTGATCGAGGATTGCCGCTCCCGCCTCGCGCGCCTGTGCGATGAGGTCGCCATCGCGGGTGACGCGCAAGAGCCTGAGCGATGAGCGACCACCAGACTGTCGCGCACCAAGCACGTCACCCTCAGCGCGGAGTTCGAGGTCGATGCGCGCGAGTTCAAATCCATCGCTGGTGCTGGCCACCGCGTCTACGCGCTGACGCGCGAGCGAGCCTTCCGGCGCGTGCGTCACGAATAGGGCAAGGCCTGCGTAGCCGCCACGGCCGACCCGACCGCGCAGCTGGTGAAGCTGCGAGACACCAAAGCGATCCGCGTCGAGAACCACCATCGTGGATGCGTTGGGTACATCCACACCCACCTCGATAACGGTGGTTGATACAACCACGTCGATGTCACCCGCGGCAAAGGCTTGCATGACGGCATCCTTCTCGTCGGATTTCATGCGGCCGTGCAGGGCAGCGATGCGACGACCGGCGAGCGCGGGTGTGTTCTGAAGAAGCGCCATCGTCGATTCGACCGAGGCTTTTTCACGGGGCTGCTCCCCTGCAGTCTCGGTTTCTTCAGCCAGTGAACCGTCGCCCTCATCGGCACCTGTCGAATCGATTGCCGGGCAGACCACGAACGCCTGGCGCCCGGTCGCGAGTTCTTCGCCCACGCGCTCCCATACCCGCGACACCCAACGCGGGTGTTCGGCGAGCGCTACCGTGTAGCTCACGATGCCTGCACGACCGGCAGGCAGCTGGGCGATGACGGACACGTCGAGGTCACCGAAAACCGTCATTGCAACGGTTCGCGGAATCGGTGTTGCGGTGAGTACGAGCGAATGTGGCACGGTCTCGGACTTGAGGCGCAGTGCCGCACGCTGTTCGACACCGAATCGGTGCTGCTCGTCGACGACAACTAAACCGAGGTCATAGAACTCAACTTTGTCTGAGATGAGCGCGTGCGTACCGACAACAATGCGCGCTTGGCCCGACACAACGCGCAGCATGGCCTTGCGTTTCTCGGCGGCCCCGAGTTGCCCGGTCACCAGCGTGGGCACTAACTGTGCGGCGAGATCAGGGCCGAGCACCTTGACCATCGAGCGCAGGTGTTGGGCGGCGAGCACTTCGGTGGGTGCGAGCAAAGCAGCTTGCCCGCCATCCTGGGCGACCTGGAGCATCGCGCGCAGCGCAACGAGGGTCTTACCCGAGCCCACTTCACCCTGTACCAGGCGGTTCATGGGGACAGCACGCGCGAGGTCTTCGGCGATTTCGTTGCCTACCGTGCGCTGGTCATCTGTGAGTTCGAACGGGAGGGCTGTGTCGAACGCCTCGAGTAGCGACCCGGCAAGGCGCGAGCGGGCGACTTGGTGTTGAGCCTGTGCGCGGCGCTCGAGAAGTGCGGTTTGCAGCACGAGCGCCTCGGCAAAGCGCAGCGCATCCCGGCCCTTCTGCCACTCGCTGTCAACACTCGGTTGATGCACCCAGCGCAAGGCCGTCGTGTAATCGACGAGTTTGTTGGCATCGCGAATCGCCGCAGGAATCGGGTCGTCGAGGTCGACCGCCGTTGGCAGCACCAGCTCGACCGCCCTGGCAATCTGCCAGCTCGCGATTGTCGAGGTTGCGGGGTAAATCGGAATCGGCTGCAGAGCCCAGGCGGCCGCGGTGTCATCCATGGCATCGTTCGCGTCGGCCTCGAAGAGTTCATAGTCGGGATGCGCGAGCTGCAGCGCGTCGCGATAGCGACTGACCTTGCCGGCGAATATTCCTCGCACGCCAGGCTTGAGGTCCCGCGCACGCCACGCCTGGTTGAAGAACGTAAGGGTCAGGATGCCGCCGGAACGACCATCCGTAATGCGCACTTCGAGCAGCGACCCGCGGCGTTGGCGCATGGGTCGCTCGCGAACATCCACGACCTCGGCGACGATGGTCACGTTCTCGTCGAGCGGCATCTCACTTATGGCGGTGAGCTCTCCACGTCGGGCATACCGGCGCGGATAGTGGGCAAGCAAATCGCCCACGGTGACCATGCCAAACGCCTTCTGCAACCCCGACGCGGTTTTGCCGCCGAGCAAGCCGGCAAGCTTGGCGTCGAGGGCGGTAGTGGTCACCCGTCAAGCCTAGAGATTGCCAACGAATCTAGACTGAAGGACGTGACACGAATCATCGCCGGGTTTGCCGGATCGCGCGAACTCAAGGTTCCCGCTGCGGGTACGCGACCGACCAGCGACCGCGTGCGCGAGGCGGTATTTGGCGCACTCGAGGCTCGTGACGCGATTGCCGGGATGCGCGTGCTTGATCTCTACGCCGGAAGCGGTGCGCTCGCTCTCGAAGCACTCAGCCGCGGTGCCGCGAACGCAACGATGGTCGAGAAACACCCCAAGGCGGCCGCCATCGCGAGCTCAAACGCAGAACTCGTGCGCAAAGCAGGCAATCTCGATGCTTCTACTACTCGCGTGGTCACGGCATCAGTCGCGTCGTTTCTTACGACGACCGTCGGTGAATACGACCTCGTGTTTATTGACCCGCCGTACGACGTCGACAACACAGAGGTGGAGCACGTGCTCGAAGCGCTGGTCTCGATGCTGGCGGAGTACGGTGAAATCGTTCTCGAGCGCAGCACCCGCACGCCAGCTCCGGTCATTCCTTTCGGACTCACTCTCGAGAAAGCGAAGACCTACGGCGAAACGACGATCTATTGGATCAGCGCAGCCAGCGACTAGAGCGAAACCGTCGTCGTCATCGGCGTATCGGTTACCGAGAAGCCCGCTTCCAGAGTGAAAGCGCCAGGCTCGTAGACCCACTGGCTATCCCAGTAGGCCAGGCTACGACGTGGGACTGGAATGACAATCCGACCGATCGCACCCGCGTCGAGCGTGACCACCTCGAAGCCCACGAGCCACTTCACCGGGCGGTCGACCGCTGAAATGGGACGCGAGGCGTAGACCTGAATAACCTGTTTGCCGCGGCGGTTACCCGTGTTGGTCACGGTGAACTCGAGGTGCGCATCCTTGTCACCCGCCGGCGTGAAATCGATCGTGTTGTCGAGGGCGACTTGCCAGGTCGTGTATCCAAGTCCAAAACCAAACGGGTAGGCCATAGCGGTCTTCTTCGTGAGAAAGCCGCGGTAGCCAATATGTATGCCCTCGTCGTAACGCACGATGCCGTTCTTGGGAGCGGTGTCGAGTACCGGCACGTCTCCCTCGGTTGCCGCCCAAGTCGTGGGAAGGCGACCGCCCGGTTCAGCCCGACCGGTCAGCATATCGACAATGGCGTTGCCCATCTCTTGTCCGGCGAAGTAGGTGAGCAAAATCGCTGAAACCTCGTTGCGCCAGGGCAGGAGCACCGGCGACCCCGAGTTGACAATCACAATCGTGTTTGAGTTTGCGGCGGCAACGGCGCGCACGAGGTCGTCTTGGCGACCGGGCAGGGCAAGATTGCTGCGGTCGAACCCTTCCGACTCCACGCGCGCGTTCGTGCCGACAACGACGACCGCAACCTCAGCGGATTTCGCTGCGGCGACAGCGTCAGCAATGACCGCGTCACCGTCGACGCCGAGGCTCTCGGTTCCCACTGTCAAGGCGAGAATCGGGCGTTCACCTGCTTTCTGGCGAATATCCACCTCGAGGCGAACACGCACTGAGCTGCTCGACGGCAACGACACTTCAAAACTCGCGTGATTGGGGTAGAAAATTTCGGCGCCCGGCTCAGGGCTGGGCAGTCCCGAGTCCTTTTCACCGACGAGCTGACCATCGATGAACAAGCGCAACAGGCCATTCGTGGCAGCGCCGATGTGAACGCGACCCGCTGAATCGGGTATCCAGTCCGTTTCGACAGCGACCGTGCGTGCCTGCGACAAAAGTTCGACGTGGTCCAAAATCATGATGGTCGAGCGGTAACGATCCTCGCTGAGTAGCACGTCACCATTGTTTGCGATGATGCTCAGGCGACATCCCTGTGTTCCCGTGAATGGATTGATAATCCGCTCAGTCTCGAACTCGACGATGCCTTCGTGCACGACCGCTCCAAGTGAGTAAGAAACGTTCTCGGGGCCGAGTTCGCTCACGAGTGCTTGCAGCGGTGTCACAATCTGCTCCGGTACGACGGTGGCACTTCCGCCTCCCTGGGTGCGCGCCCGGCGCGCGTTGTCGCCGATGACCGCAACGGTTTTTGGTTTGCTGCGCCAGGGCAAGGCCGAACCTTCGTTTCGCAGGAGAACTGACCCCTCGATTGCCAAATCCCTCGCCGCTGCAACCCCGTCAACGCTGATGAGAGAGAAAACGGGGCGCTCGACACCGTCGAGAATGCCGACACGGGCGGCGAGACGCAGAATTCGGAGCACTTTGCGGTCGAGTGTCGCCTCGTCAATGTCGCCAGAGCGAATCGCGTCGACGAGTGCTTGACCCCAAGGACCCTCCGGTCCGGGCATGAGGAGGTCTTGCTCGGCGCGTGCGCTATCGATTCTGTGCGAGGCGTGCCAATCGCTCACAACCACACCGTCGAAACCCCACTCCGACTTGAGCGGGTGTTCGAGCAAATCCTGTTCACTGGCCGGAACGCCATTGACCTGGTTGTACGAACTCATCACCATCCAAGTACGAGCGTCGCGCACCGCACGTTCAAAGGCGAGCAGGTAGAGCTCACGCAGAGCGCGTTCGCTCACGACCGAATTCGCCGTGAATCGTTCCTGCTCATAGTCGTTTGCCACGTAGTGCTTGAGGCAGGCCGCAACACCCTGCGACTGAATACCGTCAACGAGTGCGTCGGCCATGCTCGCCGAGAGAACCGGGTCTTCGCTGAAGGCCTCGAAGTGCCGCCCGCCAAGCGGTGACCGGTGAAGGTTGATGGTCGGGCCGAGCACGGCGTGCACACCCTTGCGCCGCGCCTCCCCCGCCACGGTGACCCCGGCGCGACGAGCTGCGTCGCGACTCCACGTGGAGCTCAGCGAGGATGCCGAAGGCAGATTCAGAGACGGGCTGCGTTCATCCCAGAGCACACCGCGCACACCGCTCGGACCGTCCGAGACGACCAGATCACCCAAACCAATACGTTCGATGGGAGTCAGCGACCACATCGTGGCACCGGTGCACAAGTGCACCTTTTCTTCGAGCGTCAGTTCGGCGAGTTTCGCTGCGAGGACGGCTTCGATGCTCGGTGGCTCGACCACTCATACTCCTTCGTTTGTGGAGTCAGCCTAGTACGCGAAGGGATGCCAGCCGCGGGGATCGATGACCTCACCATCGAGGGTGACGATAGCCTCGCCCTCGGGCGTCGCTACCGACCCAATGGGCGTGAAACCCTCGGGGACCGCCTCGCGAGAAAAGCTCGCGAGAATAGCGTGGGACTCCCCCGAGTAGAGCACGTAGGCGAAGAGCTCACTGTCCGTTTTGGTCGCCGAGCCACGTGCCGCCCTTAGCGGATCAACAAACTCGGCGAGAGCTTCTCGGGACAAGTTGATGCGCACGTTGCTCGCGCGGGCGAGGCGTGAGGCGTCCAGTGCGAGGCCGTCTGACACATCCATCGCCGCGTGTGCACCGGCGGTGGCCGCACGAACTCCCAACTCGATGGGCGGACGCGGTGCGCACTGTGCTGAAACCGCGATTGGCGCAAAATCGCGTGCGCCAGCGCCGTGCTCGAAGAGCAAGCCGAGACCTAAACCGGCCAGCCCCAACTGGCCGGCGACAGCGACGACATCACCGGGCTGCGCGCCAGATCGGGTAATCGGATCGTGCCCTGCCAAATCACCGTGGGCGGCGATGCTCAACACGAGTGCCGGAGCCGAAGACAGGTCGCCGCCAACCACGCCACATCCGGGAGCGAGTTGCTCACATGCGGCGCGCAGCCCATCCGCAATCTGTTCAAGAACAGTCACCGGAGTGGACGACCGTGCGCCGAGAGCAACAACGAGCGCCGTGGGACGAGCACCCATCGCCGCGACATCGGCAAGGTTGATGGCTGCTGCCTTGAAACCAATCTCGAACGGCGTGGACCAGTCGCGGCGAAAATCCGGCCCCTCGACCATCATGTCCGTGGTGACCACATAGCGTCCGTCGGGTGCTGCAATGACCGCGGCATCATCGCCCGGACCGAGCAATTCACTGTCTGACGTAGGTAGCCGCGGAAATACGCGCGCGAGAATTTCGGCCTCTGAAATTTCGCCGAGGCTCACACCGTTCTCATCGGTTTGGCTCACAAGACCACGCTAGCCTGAATGGGATGACCTCCCGAACTCGCACCTCGCGCCTGATTGTGGGCGCCATTCTTGGCGCATCGACCCTCGCGCTTGCCGGGTGCGCGGGAATCGTGCCCATGCAACCCGCCGCTGACGCCAACAACCCAGGGTGTGCGCCCGTCATCGTGCGTCTTCCCGACCGGGTCGCAGACCAAAAGAAGCGCGAAACAAATGCGCAATCTACGGGCGCGTGGGGTGAGCCAGCGACGATTCTTTTGCACTGTGGCGTTGCCGTTCCTGGACCGACCACGTTGCCCTGCGTCGAGATCAACGGCATCGACTGGATCGAAGATGACGCAGAGAAGCCAAACTACCGTTACACCACGTTCGGGCGTGTGCCCGCGGTCGAGGTCGTGCTCAACTCAGACAAGGTGAGTGGAACCACAACGTTGGTCGACCTCGCGGGTGCGGTCGAAAAAAACGCCGCAACAGCCAAGTGCACCGACCTGAGCGACGTCTTTACGAACTAGCCTCGGCGATCGAGCGCAACCGCGATGAGCTCGTCGATGAGCTCGGGGTATGAAAGCCCACTCACCTGCCAGCAACGCGGGAACATCGAAATCGGGGTAAACCCGGGCATGGTGTTGATCTCGTTGAACACGAACCCATCCTCGGTCAAGAAGAAGTCGACGCGAGCGAGTCCTGCTCCCCCGATCGCTTCGAACGCGCGGATAGAGAGCTGCTGGAGTTCAGCGAGTTGTGCGCCCTCAAGCGGGGCCGGGCACAACAGGTCAATGCCCGGTGCATCAAGATACTTGGCCTCAAAGTCGTAGAACTCGCGACCGGAGACGACGATTTCACCAGCGACCGATGCACGTGTGGGATGTCCCGATTTGCCCTGCAACACGGCGCACTCAATTTCACGACCGACCATGGTCGCTTCAATGAGAACGCGCTCATCCTCGGCGAAAGCGGTGTTGAGTGCTGCGGGGAGATCATCCCACGCAGTGACCTTGCTCACGCCAACGCTGGAACCCGCGCGCGACGGCTTAACGAAGAGTGGCAGTTCCATCTGCTCAATCACCGCGCGCACGGCCTGAGGTTTGTTCAGCCAGTCATCGTGCACGATGGTGCGCCAGGGCGCAACGCGAATGCCTGCCTGCTCGACGACCGTCTTGGTGAAGTGCTTGTCCATGCCGAGGCTCGACGCGAGAACGCCCGAGCCGACGTACGGCAATCCGGCAAGCTCGAGCATGCCCTGCAGAGTGCCATCCTCACCGAACGGACCGTGAACGATTGGGAAGACGAGGTCAACCTCGCCGAGACTGCGGACAGAACCAGCCTCGTCAACCCGCAGCTCTTTCGTGGCAATCGATTCAGGCCAGAGGATGCGCGTTCCGTTGTCTTCGACCTCGGGCAGGTTGCCCGCATCCAGTGTGTATTTTTCGACGTCAGCGGTTACGAGAGTGAACGCTCCACCGCGCGTGATGCCGATGGGTAGAACGTCGTACTTGTCACGGTCGATGGCGCCGAGGACGCCACGCGCCGTGGCACAGCTAATCGAGTGCTCGCTTGAACGCCCGCCAAAGAGCACCGCGACCACGAGCTTGGCTGCCATCAGCTGTCCTTTCGCCCTGGGGCTCGTCGGTGTCCGTCAAGTGAGGGGCAATATCCCTCGGATCGAGCGTACCGTTCAGCACCTGGTTTACCTGTTCGACGATGGGCATATCCACGTCTTTAGCCTGCGCCAGCGCGAGGATGGGAGCCACCGATGCGAGGCCTTCTGCCGTCTGCTCCATCTGCTTCACCACGTCTTTGAGCGTGTAACCCTGTCCAAGCAAGCGACCAGCAGTGTTGTTACGCGAGAGCGGCGACTCGCAGGTCGCGATGAGGTCGCCCAAACCAGCGAGACCCGACATGGTTTCGGGCTGCGCGCCATAGGCTACGGCGAAATCCGTGAGTTCAGCGAGGCCGCGAGTCATGATGCTGGCCTTGGTGTTGTGCCCGTAGCCAGCACCGTCGACGATGCCCACAGCAACCGCGATGAGATTCTTGAGCACGCCGCCAAACTCGGTGCCGATGACGTCGGTGTTGATGAAGCAGCGGAAGTACGGATTCGTTGCCGTGATGGCAACCTCCTGCGCCGTTTCGAGACTGTTGCTCGCAACAACGGACGCTGTCGGCTGGCCCTTCGCGATTTCCAAGGCGAGGTTCGGGCCACTCACGACAGCGATTAAGTCGGGATCAATGTCGAGCTCCTCGGCGATGACCTGACTCATGCGCAAGCCCGTTGCCTTTTCGACGCCCTTCATCAGACTGACCACGATGGTCTTCGATCCGATGAGTGGGGCGAGGGCGACAAGGTTTTCACGCAACGCCTGGCTGGGAACAGACAGGTACACCTGCGAAGCGCCCTTCACCGCGGCGGCAAGATTGGATGTTGCACTGATGGTGCCGGGGAGCTTGATTCCACGCAGGTAGTCGCTGTTGCGATGCGTGGTGTTGATTTCATCGACCAGCTCGTCGCGGCGAGCCCACATGGTGACGTAGTTGCCGCCGTCAGCGAGAATCTTCGCGAACGTGGTTCCCCAACTACCCGAGCCGATGACCGCGACCCGCTTAGCGTCAGGAGTGATTTGCTGCTTACTCAAAACTTGCCTGTCTCGCTCTGGTTGTGTTCACTCGGGTCCCACCGCTTGGCGGGGGCCTTCTCGTTTCTCAAGTCTTCCAGCAAAGCTGTGATGGCGTCCATGACTTTGGTGGTCGCTGCCGCAAGCGTGCTCGCATCGCGCGGACGATTCATGAACTCATTCAAGTCCACCGCGTCGCCCACTTTGATGTGGACATCGTGGCGCGGAAAGACGTTGATCTTCTTGGAATAGCGAGCCATCACCGCCTGCGTGCCCCAGTGCGCAACCGGGATGATCGGGATGCCCTGCTCGAGCGCCAGACGAACCGCACCCGATTTGCCACGCATCGGCCACATGTCGGGGTCACGCGTGAGCGATCCTTCGGGATACACGATTATCGCGCGCCCGCGCGAGACTAACTCTTTGGCTGCCTTGAGCGACTGTGCCGACTTGGTCGAGCCACCGCGCTCAACTGGAATTTGTCCGGACTGACGAAGCAGCCACCCCAAAACCGGGATGCGCAAAATGCTTGCCTTGGCCATGAACCGCGGGTTGCGGCCGAGGTGCCACATTCCGACGCCGACAATAATCGGATCGATATTGGTGAAGTGGTTGGGCGCGATGACGATTGCGCCATCCTTCGGCATTTTCTCGCGGTCGTGAAAGTGGTAGCGCACCATGATTCCCACCACCGGAGCCGCGATGGTAGCGAAAATCCAGAAAATTCCTGGTTTGGAACGCTCGCTCACGAGAGACCTAGTTCTCGATAGTGAAGTCGGCACCGAGCTGTTCAAGCTTGGAGAGGAAATTCTCGTATCCGCGGCTGATTATGCCGACGTTGCTCACGCGCGACTGCCCGTGAGCTGACAACGCAGCGATGAGGTGCGAGAAACCTCCGCGCAGATCGGGCACCTCGATGTCGGCACCGTGGAGTTCCGTGGGACCGCTGATGATGGCCGAGTGCACAAAGTTGCGCTGCCCGAAACGGCAGGTGTGTGCGCCGAGGCACTCGCTGTGCAGCTGAATATTGGCTCCCATTTGCACGAGCGCCTCAACAAATCCGAAACGCTGTTCGTAAACCGTCTCGTGAACAATCGAGACGCCGCGCGCCTTGGTGAGGGCGACCACGAGCGGCTGCTGCCAGTCGGTCATGAAGCCGGGGTGAACATCCGTCTCAATCACAACCGGCTTAAGCTCACCACCGGGGTGCCAGAAACGGATACCGTCGTCTTCGACAGAGAAGGCGCCACCGACGCGACGGAACACGTTGAGGAAGGTGGTCATCTCCGGCTGACGCGCACCGCCACAGAAGATGTCTCCGCCCGTTGCCAGCGCTGCAGATGCCCAGCTGGCGGCTTCGTTGCGGTCGAACAGAGCGCGATGGGTGTAACCGACGAGGCGGTTGACGCCCTCAATGCGAATGACGCGGTCGGTGTCGACCGAAATAACGGAACCCATCTTCTGCAAGATGTTGATGAGATCCATGATTTCGGGCTCAATGGCAGCACCGGAAAGCTCAGTGCGACCCTGCGCACGCACGGCGGTCAGCAACACCTGTTCGGTAGCGCCGACACTCGGGTACGGAAGTTCAATCTTTGCTCCGGTGAGCCCCTCAGGGGCGCTCATGCGAATGCCGGAGGGCAACTTCTCAATGACGGCACCAAAACGGGACAGCACTTCGAGGTGGTAGTCAATCGGGCGGTCACCAATGCGGCAGCCGCCGAGGTCGGGGATGAAGGCCTCGCCGAGACGGTGCAGCAGCGGTCCACAGAAAAGAATCGGGATGCGGCTGGAGCCTGCGTGGGCGTCGATGTCGACCATGTGCGCCGATTCCACATTGCTCGGGTCGAGACGCAGCGATCCGGGCTCGTGTCCTTCGCTCACCTTGACGCCATGCACTTCGAGCAGTCCACGAACGACCTGCACGTCAGAGATGTTGGGAACATCCTTGAGTTCACTGGGCGTTTCGCCGAGCAGCGCCGCAACCATCGCCTTAGTAACGAGGTTCTTGGCGCCCTTGAGCTCGATGCGACCGGTCAGCGGACGACCACCACGAATGGTGATGGTCTCGGCGTCCAGGCCGACCTTGGCGCCAGCAGCCTTGGCGTCGTTAGCTAGTGCTGTCACTCGTGCCTCGCCGGAATGGTCTTAGGACGCCATGACTCGCGTCGTGCTTCGAAGTCGGCAATTGCCTGCTCGTTACGAAGAGTCAAGCCGATGTCATCGAGTCCTTCAAGCAAGCGCCAGCGCGTGTAGTCGTCCACATCGAATTCGACAGTGATGCCACCGATGGAAGCGGTGCGGGCAACAAGGTCGACCGTCGCTTCAACACCAGGGTTCGCCTCGATGGCGGTCCACAGCTTTTCGCAGTCCGCTTCGGTAATGACGCCGGTCAACAAGCCCTGCTTTCCCGAGTTTCCGCGGAAGATATCGGCGAACTTCGGACTGAGGACGACATCGAAACCAAAGTCCCGCAGTGCCCACACTGCGTGCTCACGCGAAGAACCCGTGCCGAAGTCAGGACCGGCGATGAGAACCTTCGGGTTGGCGTAGGCAGGCTGATTGAGCACGAACTCGGGGTCTTGACGCCAATTGAAGAACAGTGCGTCGTCAAAACCCGTCTTGGTGACGCGCTTCAAGAAAACCGCTGGGATGATCTGGTCGGTATCGACCGCACTTCGACGAAGCGGAACGGCGACGCCGGTGACAGTGGTGAACTTTTCCATGACTATCCCTCACCCAAATCCGACGGGCTCGAAAGCTTGCCGCGAATTGCGGTAGCAGCGGCGACGACTGGCGAAACGAGGTGCGTGCGACCGCCCTTGCCCTGACGGCCTTCGAAGTTGCGGTTACTCGTCGAGGCGCAACGCTCCCCCGGCGCGAGCTGGTCGGGGTTCATGCCCAGACACATCGAGCATCCAGCGAATCGCCACTCGGCACCAAAGTCTTCGATGACTTTGTCGAGACCTTCCGCCTCAGCCTCGAGACGAACGCGCATCGAACCCGGCACGACCATGACGCGCACGCCATCGGCTTTCTTCTTGCCTTTGATGATCTCAGCGAATTGACGCAGGTCTTCAATGCGGCTGTTGGTGCAGGAGCCCATGAACACGGCGTCAACGGGAACCTCCTTGAGGGGCGTTCCGGGCGTGAGGTCCATGTATTCGAGAGCACGCTCGGCAGCAGCACGTTCGTTCGGGTCACTAAAGTCGCTCGGCGACGGTACGACGGAGCTCAGCGAGGCACCTTGACCAGGGTTGGTCCCCCACGTGATGAAGGGCTCGAGCTCGTTGGCGTCGAGGAATACCTCGGCGTCGAAGGTCGCGCCCTCGTCGGTGGGTAGCGTCTTCCAGTACGCGACGGCTGCGTCCCAATCGTTGCCTTCCGGTGCGTGCGGACGGCCCTTGAGGTAAGCGAACGTGGTCTCGTCGGGAGCAACCATGCCGGCGCGGGCGCCAGCCTCGATCGACATGTTGCAAATCGTCATGCGACCCTCCATCGAGAGTGCACGAATGGCCGAACCGCGGTACTCGAGCACGTAGCCCTGACCACCGTTGGCGCCAATCTTCGCGATCACAGCGAGGATGATGTCTTTCGCAGTCACGCCCGGGCGCAGGGTGCCCTCAACGTTGATCGCCATTGTCTTGAAGGCTTTGAGCGGCAAGGTCTGCGTAGCCAGCACGTGCTCGACCTCGCTCGTACCGATACCGAACGCCATGGCGCCGAAAGCGCCGTGTGTCGAGGTGTGCGAGTCACCGCACACAACCGTGATACCCGGCATAGTGAGACCGAGCTGAGGCCCAACCACGTGCACGATGCCTTGCTCGATATCACCCAGCGAGTGCAGCCGAACGCCGAACTCGGCGGCATTGGCACGGAGAGTCTCAATCTGGATTCGGCTGGTGTCATCCGCGATGCGCTTATCGATGTTTTCGGTAGGAGTGTTGTGATCTTCGGTCGCGATGGTGAGGTCGAGACGACGCACGGGACGATCAGCCTGACGCAGGCCATCGAAAGCCTGGGGGCTGGTGACCTCGTGAACGAGGTGCAAGTCGATGTAGATGAGGTCGGGGTTACCGTCTTCGCCCTTTACAACGAGGTGGTCATCCCAGACTTTTTCGGCAAGCGTGCGGGGAGAACTCATCTCCCCAGTCTACTTGGCGGATGAGGTGCGAGGTTTGTGGAGCAGGCTGGCGATGGTTGCCGCTGCCATCGACGCAACGATGACCAACAGGGACAGCCAGGTCGGAATATCCGGCACCCACTCGACGTGGTGACCGCCGTTGATAAACGGAAGCTGGTTGTCGTGCAGAGCGTGCAACATGAGCTTGACACCGATGAAGGCGAGAATGAACGCGATGCCGTACTTGAGGTAAACCAGACGTTCGAGCAGCCCACCGAGCAAGAAGTAAAGCTGACGCAGACCCATGAGGGCGAAGACGTTTGCGGTGAAGACGATGAACGCATTGGTTGTGATGCCAAAAATCGCGGGAATTGAATCAAACGCGAAGATCACGTCGGTGGCGGCAATCGTCAGGAGTACAACCAGCATGGGCGTGTAAACACGCTTGCCCTCCCAGTTGGTGCGAATCTTGAGACCGTCATAGTGCTCACTCATCGTGATGCGCTTGCGCAAAAAGGCGATGAGTTTGTTCTCGGTTTCTTCTTCGTCGTCGTGCGATCGGAAAGCCTGATGGAACGCGGTGTACAGCAGAAAGGCCCCGAAAATCCAGAAAATCCAAACGAAGTTGGCGATGAGCGCCGCGCCGACAGCGATAAAAATGCCGCGGAGAACCAGGGCAATCACGATGCCCACCATGAGCACTTCTTGCTGAAGCTTCTTCGGGACCGTAAACCGCGCCATCAACACGATGAACACGAAGAGGTTGTCGATACTGAGGCTGTACTCGGTCAGCCAGCCGGCAAAGAACTCGCCACCACTATTGGCTCCAGCGAAGACCATGAGGATGAGACCGAAACCGACCGCGAGCGCTGAGTAAAAGGCGACCCACAAGCCCGCTTCACGCATACTGGGCACGTGTGGACGATGGTGCACGACGACAAAATCGACGGCCAGCAACGCCACTACAAAAACGTAGGACGCGATCTCAAACCAAATCGGAATAGCACCATCCATGATGCTTCCAGCCTAAGCGGTGCTTAGTCGGCGTCTGGCTTGCGAATCTCTGCCTGTGGGTCGAAACCGAGGTCTGCGGCGATCTGTTGAAAACAGTTGTAGCTACTGCCGCGACCGATACCCGAGCCCGCGTGCACGTTGGCCGAGCAGTTGTAGAGGTTCGGCAGGATCGTCTTGTATCCCGCGAGTTCCGGAATCGGGCGGAACCGACCGAGCTGGCTCGCCAAGTGCGCGCCTTCGACGTATCCACCCTCGATCATGTCGGGCTTCGAGGCATTGACGGTCTCAGGCATGAACCACTGAATCGCGAGGATGTTGTCATCCGTCATGTTCTTGGCGTAAGTCGGCCACTGCGCACGGATGCGCTTCTCGAATTCCTTGGTAATTTCAGCGCGCTGTTCCTTGTCGAACAGGCGAATCGGCGCGGTGAACTCCTCGAAGCCGGTGATGTGCATTCCTTCGGGCGCACGCGTCGGGTCCCACTGAGTGTCGGTCGAGCTGAGCACGAACATGTGGGGCGAGATGCCCTCGGTCATGATGTGAGCCTGGTAACGGGTAGCGAACCAGTCGGGGTCCTTCTTGCCCCAGTACAGGCGTGGCTGCTGGCCAACCTCAGAAGAACCGACGGTGCCCGCATAGTCAGGAACCTCTTTGGTCACGACGTTCGCCCACACCAGCTGACCACGGTCGTAGACGATGTTCTTGAGACGGTGGCGAATCTTCTCGGCCACCTCTCCGTTACGCAGCAACTGCAGAACGGTCTGCGGTAAACCGAGATCGCTGACCACAATCTTGGCGCCGACAAAGGTTCCGTCAGCGAGGCGGATGCCCGTCGCGCGGCCGTTCTCCTGCGTGATTTCGTCAACGCGCGACTGGGTGAAGTACTTCACGCCGCGCTTTTCACCCGCCTTGATGAGTGCCTTCGAAATCTGACCAGTACCACCAATGGCGATGGCAGCCGGCTCGAGCGACAGCACGAGGGCGAGGTTGTGAATGAAGCCCTGCAGGCCCATCACGTCATCCGGGTAGCAACCGGTGGATGTCACACCCGCGCGCATGAACAGCGTGCGCAGCTCATCCGATTCGAACAGGTCGTAGGCGAGCTGGCGTGAGCTCATGAACTGGTGGACGGGCTCGATCATCGACTCATCGTTGCTGAGCAACTGCTCGAGCGCATCCGGGGTGCCCCACGGGGTCGGGTTACTGAAGCGCTGCTTACCGAAGGCACTCTTGACGTGCTTTTCGTAGGCGTCACGGAAACGCATGTACGTATCGGCATCACGCTTGCTGAACTGCTTGATGTTCGCGTGCGTGCGCTCGACACCCTCTGCCCAGGGCTCCTGCTTGCCCATGTCGTCGACGACCTTGTTTGACGAGTAGCCGACGAAGTACGAGCCGTCGTCGAAGATCATGACCTCATTGCCCTCGGGGAAAACGTACTCGAGCCCCTCGGCCTTGAGGTTGAAGTCTTTGTAAGCCGGGTGGGCGTAGAAACGCGTCCAGTGGGCACACGGGTTTTGAGTGACACCCTTGACCGGCCCAGGGATGCTGTGGGCGGATCCACCGATATAGGAGTGTTGCTCGAAGACAGCAACGCTCATTCCGGCACGCGCCAAGTAAGGGGCGAGGATGGTGGCGTGGTGTCCGCCACCGACGATTACGGCATCGTATGAATCGGTCATGCACCGAGCATAAATCGCTTTTCACTCAGTGAAAAGGATGCTTCCTACTGAGCGGGAAAGAAATTGACCCCCTACCGCACAGGGGGTCAATTGTCCTAGCGAGCGACGGGAGCGACGCCCCAGTCCAGTACTCCGGGAGGAACCTGTCCGTCCCACTGGTTGATCCAGTAGAGGTCTTCGGGGTCGAAGTGTCGAACCGGACGCTCGGGGTCGCGGATTGTCTCCATGTCGCAGTAGTACTCGGTCACGACGCCATTGGGCTCGACGTAGTAGACAGCGATGTTGTCACCGGCACCGTGACGAACCGGGCCCCACGCGAGACGTGCGCCCTTGCGAGCGAGGCGGTCGCCGAGACGAGCGAGGTCCATGATGTTGCCGGCCTGCCACGCGTGGTGGTGCATCTTGGCCGAGTCGCTCGTGAACACTGCGACACCATGGTGATCGGTGTTGCAACGCAGGAAGAAATGTTCCTGGCCGATGGCGTCGGAGATGGACATGTTGAACACGTGCTGCAAGAAGCGAACCTGCGCCGGCGCATCCACGACCTGGATGTTGACGTGACCGAGGCGGTCAGCGGTCAGCGTTCCGCGCTTGAGCATCGAGTAGCTGAGCTTCTCGGTGTAGATCTGCCAGGTGTAGCCTTCGGGGCCGACGAACGCGAATCCCTCTTCGATGTAGTCCTCGATCGGGTTCTCCGACACGATCGTGTAGCCGCCCTCGTCGACCTTGGCGCGGATAGCGGCGAGCTCGAGGCTGTTCGGCACGACAAGACCGATGTGGTCAAGACCATCGCGGTCCGACTGCGTGTAGACCACTTCATGGTGCTTGTTCTGCGCGGTAAAGAAGGCCTTTTTGCCGTTGGATTCGGTCTCGATGAGACCAAACATGTCAGCGGCATTGCGCATGGATGCCCCGAGATCACGGGTGAGCATCGATGTGTAACCGACTTCGCTGATTGAACCTACTGCGGTCATTCTGACTCTCCATCGAGTTGTGCTAGAGAATTTTCTAATTTTTTAGAAAATTTCGAATATCTGCACTTTACAACAGAGGCGGGCGGATGTGAACCCTCTTTTTCGGTTAATCAGAAAACGTGTCGGTTAAAAGAAAATCAGCCCGGCAGACATACCGAGCTGATTCATTTGGTGACCCCAGCGGGATTCGAACCCGCGTTACCGCCGTGAGAGGGCGGCGTACTAGGCCGCTATACGATGGGGCCGTTTTGCGACCTTTCGAGTATGCCATAGAGGGCATACACGCTCCTAATCGAGGGTATGCAAGCGCAACGCACCGGGACGGACGTGAACCTCAACAGGAAGAGGACCAATGCGTTCCCCGTCGGCGTAGGCAATCACTCCGGGCGAATCCAGCCGGACATTCGCCACTCCGATGATGCGCACCTCCGGTTCGTTGACGTGCCCACCCCTGAAAACACTCGGCAGAAGACGCACCAATCGGCGTCGAGACACCGGGCCGACCTCGAAAACCTCGAGCGTGCCATCCCGAATGCTCGAACTGGGCGACACCCACATTCCACCGCCCATGAACGAGTTGTTGGCAATAGAAACGAGCACCGCCCGAATGCGCGAGACAACTCCATCAACAGTGAACTCATAGTCGCGGGGCCGCAGCGCGAGCAATTCCCGAAAGATGGCGATCGTGTACTTGGAGTGGCCGCGCGGAAAGCGCATCCGGTTCGCCCGCTCGTTCACCAGGGCGTCAAACCCAGCCGAGACGACTCCGGCGACCATGCGTGCGCCATGGCTCCCCGTCACCTCAGCGAGGTCAACCGACTTCGGTTCGCGGCGAATGGCAGCAAGGGTCAGCTCGATGCACGCCTCGATGTCATCAACGGGATAGCCCATTCCCCGGGCGAAATCGTTGCCCGTTCCGGCCGGCACGAGGGCGAGATTGTGGCGCGTTCCGGCGAGCAGATTCACGGCGAGGCTGACCATGCCATCGCCACCGACAATAACGAGGGTTGAGTCCTTGCGAAGCGCGTGGGTGAGGCGATCACGCAAATCATGCGCATCGACGCCGACCACCGTCTCGACCTCGAAACCGGCCTCACCAAGACATTCCACCACGCGAGCGCCAACGCCAGCACCCTTGCCCGAGCGAGCAGTCGGATTGATTGCCACGACCGTGTGGCGCGCGTGAGTCACGTGTCGATTATGGCGCGTTGTGACTTCGACCGGGCACAACAAAACGGGGCCGGATTTCTCCGACCCCGTTTCGTGTAATTCGTGTTAGGCGTTCTTGCGACCGAACAGCGGGTTGTAGGTCAGACCAGCGATCAGACCACCCACAATCGGGAACACGATGAACACCCAGAGCTGGCTCATTGCGAGCGAGCCGGGAGCTGCGTAGATCGCGGTTGCAATCGAGCGTGCCGGGTTGAATCCAGCACCCGAGATCGGAACAGCAACAATGTTGAGCACGACGAGCGCGAAACCGATTGCGATCGGAGCGAATCCGGCCGGGTTCAGCTTGTCGGTTGCGCCTTGGATAACCCAGACGAGGATGGCCGTTGCCACGGTCTCAACGATGATCGCCGCGACAATGCCGAAGCCCTTGTCAGGGTTCTCGCTGAAGCCGTTGGATGCGAAGCCCCCCTCACGAAGAACGCTGAGGTACGGGCTGTTGTTTGCGATTGCAAAAAGGATCGAGGAACCGATGATTCCACCAATGACCTGAGCGATGATGTAACCGATCACGTCTTTCCAGGCGAACTTGCCGGCAACAGCGAGACCGAGGGTCACTGCGGGGTTGAAGTGTCCGCCCGAAATGCCACCAACGGTGTAAGCAGCAATGAGCACACCAAGACCGAGTGCCAGAGCAACGCCAACGACGCCGGCACCCTGGTAGAACATTCCGTCTGCGGTGTGAGCGGTCGCGAACAGAGCCGCGCCGATAACGCTGAAGACTAGAACGAAGGTTCCGAAGACCTCAGCGAGGAAACGATTGATGAATTTGGGTGCCATGGTTGGCATCGTCCTTTCATGAGAGATGGGCACGGTTACCCGCACCTAAGGGCACGGTAACCCACGCACAGCGGTTTTTCAGGTAACCCGCGCCCGATAGTTGAAATCGTCAATGAAAATGTGCGCGGGCAGTCAACGCCACCCGCGCACAGAATCCAGCGAAGCTAGAAGACCAGAATCGGCTTGATCGATTTGCCCGAGATGCTGTCTGCGATTGCTTCGTTCAGCTTCTCGAACGGGTACTCGACGACCATATCTTCGAATGCAAACTTGCCCGCCTTGTGCAGTGCCAAGAGCTGCGGAATGAAAACCTGCGGCACTGCGTGGCCCTCGACAACACCGATGATGTTGCGTCCGTCAAGAATTCCCATGTGCTCGAGTTCAACCGCAGTGCCAGGAGCGGACAGTCCAACCATCGCTGTGGTGCCGCCAACACGGAGCACCTCGTGACTGGTGCGAACGACCTTGACGTTTCCGGTCGTGTCCATCGCGTAATCGGCTCCCCCACCCGTGACGGAGTGAATCTTCTCGACCAGGTCGGCATCCACGCCGTTGAAGGTGTGCGTTGCGCCGAGCTTGGTCGCAAGCGCGAGACGGTCGTCATTGATGTCGACCACGATGACAGTGGTCGCGCCAGAGGCCAGTGCTGCGAGCGCACCCGCCAGACCCACGCCACCCGCGCCAAAGACAACTATCGACGTGGCGGGTCGCACCTTGAGTGCGTTGATGACCGTGCCGGCGCCCGTGCTAAAACCACAACCGAACGGTCCGAGAATCTTGTGCACCGCGTCGGGAGTGTCAGCGGGCAGCTTCACCACGTTACGTATGTTGGCTACCGAGTGACGCGCGAACGACGACTGCCCGAAGAAGTTGCCGGCGACCTCGCCACCGTGCGAGTCGTGAATCGTCACAGCACCATCGAGCCGCTGACAGAACATGTTGAGCGGCAAGAAGTTTTCGCAGGCGAAGGGCTTGCCCGAGAGGCAGTTGCCGCAGACGCCACACGAGTTGAACCCCATGATGACCTTGTCACCGGGGGCGAGATGGGTGACTCCGGGGCCGACCTCTTCGATCACGCCTGCGCCCTCGTGACCAAGAATGCGGGGGCTAAAAACCATGCCGTGCTGAACCACGATGTCCGAGTGGCAAACACCGGTTGCGATGTTGCGAACGAGCACCTCGCCGAAGCCGAGTGGTGCGAGGGTCACCTCGTCGAACTCAAAATCTGCGCCGTTTTCACGAATAATCGCCGCGGTTGTTGTCGTCATGATGCCCCTTTGCACTGTGCAGTCGTATTGCCATCGAAACAATAATCGTTGTAAATGTCAACGATTTTTAGATAGCATCGCACCATGTCAAATCAGGGACTCGGTTCATGGATGCACCGTCGCCATATCAAGTCACGCGACAAGGTCGCCATCATCGGCAGTGGCATCACGGTCACCTACGACGAATTTGACGCCAATCTCAACGCGCTGGCGCATGCTCTGCGCGACGCGGGTATCAACAAAGGCGACCGAGTCGCCTACCTCGGCGAAAACCACCCGGCTTTTCTCGAGGTCTTCTTCGCGACCACCGAGCTCGGCGCCATCTTCGTTCCGCTGAACACTCGTCTGGCCGCACCCGAGCTGCACTACATGCTCGAAGACTCGGGTAGCAGTATGCTCATCCACGCGGATGCACTGAGCGACCTCGCCTCACGCGCGGCTGTGGGCATCGACGGCATCCGCCTGCTCACCGCCGACGCCGATGGCTCAGCTGCGAGCCCGAGCATGGTCGCGTTCCGCGCCGGCAAATCCACCGACTACATCGACGCGGATGTCGACCTCGAAGACCCCGCGATCATCCTCTACACCTCAGGCACGACGGGACACCCCAAGGGAGCCGTGCTTCTGCACCGCAACATGACGTGGAACACGATGAACGCGATGGTCGACTACGACATCACATCATCCGAGGTGGCGCTGCTCATCGGCCCGATGTTCCACGTCGCCGCGCTCGGCATGGGCGCCTTCCCGGTGCTCATCAAGGGCGGCACGCTCATTCTCGAGACCGCCTTCGATCCGGGTCGCGTGCTCGACCTCATCAACCAGCACAAAGTGACGATGCTCAGTGGCGTTCCCACGACGTTCCAAATCCTTTCGGAACACCCCAACTTCGCCACCACCGACCTCTCCCACATGCGCAACGTCACCTGCGGTGGATCGGCAATGCCGATGCGCGTGCTCGAGGCATACGAGGCGCGCGGTGTCGCTTTCACTGGTGCGTACGGAATGACCGAGACTGCTCCCGGCGCATCCAGTTTGAGCCCCAAGTACACGCGCGCCAAGGCCGGATCGGTCGGCCTCCCCCACTTCTTCGTCGACGTTCGCGTCGTCAATGACGACTTCACGGATGCCGCGCCTGGCGAGATCGGCGAAATCCTCATCCGCGGCAACAACGTCATCGACGAGTACTGGAATCGTCCAGAAGCGAGCCACGACTCTTTCGTGGATGGCGAATGGTTCCGATCCGGCGACATGGGCTACTTCGACGAAGACGGCTTCTTGTTTATCGCCGACCGTCTCAAAGACATGATCATCTCAGGTGGCGAGAACATCTACCCCGCCGAGATCGAACAGATCATTGTCGAGCTCGAGCACATTTCCGGCGTTGCGCTCATCGGCGTTCCCGACGAGAAGTGGGGCGAGACCCCGTGGGCAGTCGTGACAGTGCGCCCGGGCACGACGACATCCCTCGAAGAGGTTCGCGGTCACCTCGAGGGTCGTGTCGCGAAATACAAGATTCCCAAGAATGTGATCATCGTGGATGAGTTCCCGCGCACCGGCTCGGGCAAGATCCGCAAAGCCGAACTGCGCAAGCAGTACAGCTAAGCGCGAGCTCGAAAAAGCGGCTTAGAAAACGACTCGGGTCAACAGGTCGCGCAGTGTCTGCTGCTCGTCACTCGAGAGGGCGCTGAGCGACTCAAGCTCGGCTTGGGCCGTGACCGCGCGGGCCTGACCGTAACGCTCCACTCCCAAGTCCGTGGCCACAATCACATTGGTGCGGCGGTCACTCGGCGCGGGCTGACGAGCGACCAAGCCCTTCTTTTCGAGATCGTCCACGATGGCAACAATCTGGCTCGCGTCGAGGTTAATGAAATCTGCGAGTTCGCGCTGCGTGGGCTTGAGCCCGCTCACGGCGAGCGATAAAACCACATAGGAACGCGCCTTGAGACCGAGCGAAACAAGCGACTCATTCGCATGGATGATTCCCATGTTTCGGGCGCGAGCGAGAAGGAACTCGATTTCGCTGGCGAGCTCGGTGTCGCGAAAACGATCGATGCTGCGCTTGGTCATGATTTCCCCTCTCTTTAACTCGTTTTCGACACAATTAGTTGTATTTAAAAATAGTTGACATTTTCAAGTATTTACTGTGTCATTACTTGAGGATAACAATTAAGTTCTCGCAATCGTAAGCACCAACAAATCCAAGGAGCACCATGTCCCTCGCCGGCAAAGTAGTCATCGTCACGGGAAGCGGCCAGGGCCTCGGCCTCGCTTACGCACAGGAACTCGCCCGCCAGGGCGCATCCGTTGTCATCAACGACGTGAACCCCGACACCGCCAACGCCGCGGTTGAGTCGATCACCGCAGCTGGTGGCAAGGCTGTCGCCGTTGTCGTTCCGGTCGGTACCGGCGAAGCCGCCAAGAAGCTCGTCGACGGCGCTGTCGCGGCATTCGGTCGCCTCGACGTTCTCGTCACCAACGCTGGCATCCTTCGAGACACCGTGCTCTGGAAGATGAGTGACGACGACTTCGACGCTGTCATCGCCACCCACCTCAAGGGCACCTTCACTTGCGTGCGCGAGGCAGCCATCTACTTCCGCGAGAACGAGATCCCCGGTCACATCATCTGTATCGGCTCCCCCACGGGTCAGCGCGGAAACTTCGGCCAGACCAACTACGCCGCCGCCAAGGCCGGCATCGTCGGCATGGTTCGCACCTGGGCGCTTGAGCTCAAGAAGGCTGGCATCTGCGTCAACGCCGTCATCCCTGTCGCCGCAACCGCCATGACCGCGACGGTCCCCTACTTCGCCGCCGCTGTTGAAGCTGCCGACAAGGGCGAGGCGATGCCAGACTTCTTCCGCAAGGAAATCGGATTCGGCACGATCGACGACGTCACCGGCCTCATCACCTTCCTCGCATCTGACGCATCCAACGGCATCAGCGGCCAGGCCATCGGAGTTGGTGGTGACCGCCTGCAGCTCTGGTCGCACCCGGTTGCCGCCGAGACCGAGTACAAAGACGGCGGATGGTCGGCAGACGACATCGCGGCCGAGTTCACCGGCCCCTGGGCTGGCAAGCAGCAATCCGTTGGTGAGCGCATGCCTGCGCTTCCCGCTGAGCTCGACCGCAGCCAGAAGTAATCCTCATGGCACAGCGTTATGAGCTGGGTATCGATGTCGACAACGTCGTTGCAATCGACACTCACGTACACATCGAGGTAGACGACCACGGTCACAACGCACTCTCTGATGTGCTGGTTGATGCCGCGAGCAAGTACTTCAAGACCGATGGCCCCCGCCCAAAGCTGGACGACATCGCCGAGCTGTACCGCGAGCGCAAGATGGCTGCGGTCGTCTTCACTGTCGATGCTTCGACCAGCCTCGGCCACGCACCGAACGCGACCGAAGAAATCGTCGAAGGTGCGATTCGCAACAACGACGTTCTCATCCCCTTCGGATCGGTTGACCCGCTTCAGGGCAAGGCCGCAATTGATCGTGCGCGTCACTTGTTCGAGGACTACGGCGTTCGCGGATTCAAATTCCACCCCACGCTGCAGAACTTCGACCCGAGCGACGAGGCTCACTTCCCCTTGTTCGAGCTCATCGAGGAAATGCAAGTTCCCATCGTCGTGCACACCGGTCAGACCGGTATCGGATCGGGCCTCCCCGGCGGTCACGGCCTGCGCCTGAGCCTGTCGAACCCAATGTTGCTCGACGACCTCGCTGCCGCCTTCCCCGCGCTCAACATCGTGATGGCTCACCCGAGCGTGCCCTGGCAAGACGAAGCACTTGCTGTTGCGACGCACAAGGCAAACGCGTGGATTGATCTCTCCGGTTGGTCGCCCAAGTACTTCCCGGCAAACCTCGTGCGCCAGGCCAACTCGATTCTGCAGAACAAGATGCTGTTTGGATCGGACTACCCGCTCATCGCCCCCGACCGCTGGATGAACGACTTCGCCGCACTCGAGATAAAAGACGAAGTGCGCCCCAAGATTCTCAAAGACAACGCCGTTCGCCTGCTCGGCCTCGGCAAGTAACAGGAGCACCATGACCACGCTTTACACCTGCGACGTTCTCGACCAGGCATCGCTGCTCAGCCCTGCGGAGCGCGCTGCGATTCTGCGCCTGCGCGCAACGCTCGACGAGCACGTTCGTCCGCTCGTCAACGACTACTGGGCGCGCGACGAGTTCCCCGAGCAGGTCATCCCTAAGCTCACCGGTTTGAAGATGATGAACCCGCAGGAAATCATCGACGCCGGCGAGACTCCGTCGGACTTGTTCGCCGGATTCCGCACGTTCGAGCTCGCGCGCTGCGACGCATCCATGTCGACGTTCTACAACGCGGTGGCTGGGCTCTTCCGCACCACCATCAACCTTGGCGGTAGCCCCGAGCAGGCCGCAGCAATGGACCCCCTCGTGCAGAACTTCGAGCTATTCGGTGTTTTCTGCCTCACCGAGGCTGAGCACGGTAGCGACATCGCCGGCGGACTCGCCACGACCGCCGAGCGCAACGGCGACACTTGGACCATCAGCGGCAACAAGCGCTGGATTGGTGGCGTCTGGGTCGCCGACACGCTCGCAATCTTTGCGCGCGACGTGGCCGACGGCCAGGTCAAGTGCTTCCTCGTACCGAAGAACACCCCCGGCGTGAGCTACACCAAGATCATGAACAAGGCGTCGCTCAAGATGATGCAGAACGCCGACATCACACTTGAGAACGTGCAGGTCGACGACAGCACGCGCCTACTCAACATCAACTCGTTCGCCGACGTGGCAGGCCTGCTGCGCAACATGCGCTCGATGGTGTCGTGGATCGCGTGTGGCGTCATGGCTGGCGCTTACGAAGCCGCGGTGAAGTACACGACCGAGCGTCAGCAGTTCGGCAAGCCCCTCGCGAGCTTCCAGCTCATTCAGGAAAAGCTCGCTCGCATGCTGGCGAACCTGACCTCCGGGCTCGCAATGACTGTGCGCCTGACTCAACAGCAACAAGAAGGCACCTTCGTGGACGCCAACTCGGCCATGTGCAAGATGCAGACATCGCTGCTCATGCGCGAAACAGTTGCACTCGCCCGCGAGGTCGTTGGCGGTAACGGAATCGTCGTCGACTACGACGTCGCCCGCTTCTTTGCCGATGCCGAAGCGATCTACAGCTACGAAGGCACCCACGAAATCAACGCACTCGTTGTAGGACGCTCCATCACGGGCGTCGGATCATTCAAATAAGAAAAGAGATAACCATGACCACTTCAGTAACCTACGCAGAACTGCCCGGCCTCGTTGGCGAAGACCTCGGCCACTCGGACTGGTTCGAAATCACGCAGGAGCGCATCAACACCTTCGCTGACGCGACCGATGACCAGCAGTGGATTCACACCGACCCTGAGCGCGCCAAGACCGGTCCGTTCGGTGCCGCCATCGCACACGGTTTTCTCACCCTCTCGCTGACCATCCCGATGTGGGGTCAGATTCTGGATGTCACCGACGTCGACACCAAGGTCAACTACGGTCTCGACAAGGTTCGTTTCGTCTCCCCCGTCAAGGCCGGATCGCGCATCCGCATGAACGCCGTTCTCGCGAGCCTTACCGAGGTCAACGGGGGCGTGCAGCTTGGCGTCGACATGACCGTTGAGATCGAGGGTGGCGACAAGCCCGCAGTGATCGCTCACGCGCTGCACCGCTTCTACGCACCCCGCGCGTAGGGATGATTGAGCTTGTCGAAATCTGGTCTCGAGAAGCTCGACCATCACAGCCACCTCACAGGTACGCCTGTCATGGTGTAACCAACTACTCACAAACAAAAGAACCCTCGCTGAATACAGCGGGGGTTCTTAGTTTCTATTCGCGTAAATAGACTGGGGCCAAAGCCAGATTTGAGGGGAAATCACATGAAGGCAGTAATCATTCATAATCGTGACGGTTGGGGTCTCGATGGCGTCGGCGAGAGCTATCGGCCCGAGCAGTGGAAGAAACTTGTCGGTACGACTCCGCTGAACAAGGAATTCAAGCAATCGCTCATGGTTCAGGTCGTTCCGGAGTTCGATAATAAGCACGACAAAAACGCCATAGGCCTATTCGTTGACGGCATTCACTTGGGGTATCTGGAACGAGACGACGCCAAGCGGTACAGGAAACAAGTCGAAGAAATCGCTACTAGCGGTGCCGCCCTACTCGTCACAGGAAATATTTGGTGGGTTCGGCGATCGGATGGACTCAAAGCAAATATCCGAGTCAATCTTCCACAGAAACTAATCTGGGACGGGTCGACGGAAGACTTCGAGCCCGAAGTTCAGGTAGTACGACAGCGCTCACCCAAGCGCGAGTGGTGGTCCGCTGTCGCTCTCTTGCTCGTTCTCTCGACTATCCCGTACGCCGGACCTTGGCTCGGCCTTCTTGCCTTCGCAACCGCAGGATATCTAATTACGAGTGGGCGCTTTAGGTATGGAAAAAACAACCTGAAAAAGCCTTAAGGCTAAAAGCAAAAGCCCCGAAAAATCGGGGCTTTTCTTTGCTGAGGTACCTGGACTCGAACCAAGAACAACGGTACCAGAAACCGTCGTGTTGCCAATTACACCATACCTCAATGGCATTTTCGCTCCCCTTGCGGGGCGTGAAACCTCGACTAGTCTAGCCGAGCGAACGGAGCCTCACCAAAACGTCGTCGCGGCCGAGGATCTCCATCGACTCGAACAACGGAGGTGAAATGCGCTGGCCGCTGATGGCCACGCGCAACGGGCCGAACGCGATGCGGGGCTTCAGGCCCATCGTGTCGACGAGTGCACCCTGGAGCGCATCCTGGATGCTCTCGGTGGTCCAGTCGGTGACACCCTCGAGAGCGGCAACACCAGCAGCGATAACCTCGGCGTAGTTGTCAGGCAGGCTTGCGCGCGCCTCATCAGCGACGGTGAGTTCTGACGCTGGCGTGAACAAGAAAGCGAGCAGGCCGGGAGCCTCACTGAGCACAGCCATGCGCGTCTGAACGAGCGGAGCGGCAGCCTTGAGGATCGCGCGCTCGTCGGCGGTGAGCGACTCCCCCACAACGCCAGCGGCCTGCAGGTACGGCACCAGGCGGTCGGTGAAGTCGTCCTCGTGCAGCATGCGGATGTGGTCGCCGTTGATCGAGTCGGCCTTCTTCTGGTCGAAGCGAGCCGGGTTGGGGCTGATGTCGGCTGCGTCGAAAGCCTTGATCATTTCTTTCTGCGTGAAGACGTCACGGTCGTGCGTGAGCGACCAGCCGAGCAGAGCGAGGTAGTTGAGCAGACCTTCGGGAATGAAACCGCGGTCGCGGTGGTGGAACAGGTTCGATTCCGGGTCGCGCTTCGAGAGCTTCTTAGCACCCTCTCCCAGCACGAGTGGCATGTGACCGAAGCGCGGAATGTGGGTGGCGAAGCCCGAGTCGATCAGCGCGCGGTAGAGCGCAATCTGACGCGGGGTGCTCGAGAGCAGGTCTTCACCGCGGAGCACGTGAGTCACGCGCATAATGGCGTCATCCACCGGGTTCACCAGCGTGTAGAGCGGATGCCCGTTCGGACGAACCACGACAAAGTCAGGGAACGAACCGGCCGGGAAGGTGATTTCGCCGCGGACGAGGTCGTCGAAGGTGATGTCCTCGTCGGGGACTCGCAGACGCAGCGCGGGCTCGCGGCCTTCGGCGCGGAAGGCAGTCTTCTGCCCCTCAGTCAAGTCGCGGTCGAAGTTGTCGTAACCAACCTTGGGGTCGAGACCCTTGGCAATGTTGCGTGCCTCGATCTCTTCGGGGGTTGAGTAACTCTCGTAGACGTGTCCGGTCTCGACGAGCTTCGCGACTACTTCGCGGTAGATGTCGTAGCGCTGCGACTGACGGTAAGGCTCGTGCGGGCCACCAACCTCGATGCCCTCATCCCAGTTGAGACCAAGCCACTGAAGGGCATCGATAATCTGCTCGTACGATTCTTCACTGTCGCGGGCGGCATCGGTGTCTTCGATGCGGAAGATGAACGTGCCACCGTGGTGACGTGCGTACGCCCAGTTGAACAGCGCGGTGCGCACCATTCCGACGTGCGGGGTTCCGGTCGGCGACGGGCAGAAGCGAACGCGAACGTCTTTGCCAGTTGCCTCGGTGACGAGGTAGTTAGTGGTCATGTCCGAGGCCTTTCTAGGCGTCGAGGCGCGTCAACCAACCGTGGCGGTCAGGAATACGGCCGTACTGAATGTCAGTGAGTTCTTTTCGCAGGCTCATGGTGAGTTCCCCAGCGGGTGCGTCGGCGTCACCAATCGAGAGACCGTGACCGAGCAACTGCCCAATAGGGGTGATTACCGCAGCGGTGCCGCAAGCAAACACCTCGGTAATCTCGCCCGACTCGACGCCGGTCTTCCACTCATCAACGGTGACGTGACGCTCTTCAACGACGAGACCGCGGTCACGCGCGAGTGTGAGGATTGACTCGCGAGTGATGCCCTCGAGAATCGTTCCGGTGAGCGCCGGGGTAACGAGGCGGCCGTCCTTGTGAACGAAGAAAATGTTCATGCCACCGAGCTCGTCGATGTGCTGACCGGTCTCGCTATCGAGGAAGAGCACCTGGGCGCATCCGTTTTCGTAGGCCTCAACCTGAGGAAGAAGCGAGGATGCGTAGTTTCCGCCGCACTTGGCAGCTCCGGTGCCGCCGCGACCCGCGCGTGAGTACTCGGTCGAGAGCCAAATCTTGACCGGGGCGACGCCCTGAGCGAAGTAGGCACCTGCCGGGCTCGCAATCACGTAGTAGGCCACCTTGTGGGCTGCACGCACGCCGAGGAAGGTCTCGTTCGCGAACATGAATGGACGCAGGTAAAGGCTTGTTTCAGCTGCCGAGGGAACCCACGAGCGGTCAACCGCGATGAGCTGCTTGATCGACTCGATGAAGTCATCGACCGACAGCTCAGGCAGTGCGAGGCGGTGAGCCGAGCGCTGCAGGCGACGAGCGTTTGCCTCGGGACGGAAGGTCCAAATCGAACCGTCAGCGTGACGGTAGGCCTTGAGTCCTTCAAAGATTTCCTGGGCGTAGTGCAAGACGGCGGAGGCCGGGTCCATCGTGAGCGGACCGTAAGGAATCACGCGGGCGTCGTGCCAGCCCTCGTCGATATCCCAATCGATGACAACCATATGGTCGGTGAAGTGCCTACCAAACCCGGGGTCGGCCAAAATCGCTTCGCGCTCGGCCTCAGCGCGCGCAGCCTTGCTCGGCGTGAGCTCGTAGCTCAGCGGGAAGGTCGTCTCGTTCGCAGCCATGTCTCTACCCTAGGCGAGCGACAATAGCGTCGCCGATTTCGGTCGTGGTGCGGGTGGTCGAACCGCGCTCGGCGAGGTCGTCACGCACTGCCTGGGTGATTTTCTCTGCGGCAGCCGACTCGCCGAAGTGGTCAAACATGAGCGCGACAGAAAGAATCGCAGCCGTCGGGTCGGCCTTCTGCTGACCCGCGATGTCAGGCGCGGAACCGTGCACCGGCTCAAACATGCTCGGGAACACGTTCGTCGGGTTGATGTTTCCCGACGCAGCGAGACCGATTCCCCCGCTGATCGCGCCGGCAAGGTCAGTGAGGATGTCTCCGAACAGGTTGTCGGTGACAATCACGTCGAAACGAGCCGGGTCGGTCACGAAGAAGATGGTTGCTGCATCCACGTGCAGGTAGTCGACGGCCACATCGGGGTGATCTTTCGCGACCTTGTTGACAATGCGCGTCCAGAGACCACCAGCGTGCACGAGCACGTTGGTCTTGTGCACCCAGGTGAGCTTCTTGCGCGGACGGTTGGCGGCAAGTTCGAAAGCGTAACGAACCACGCGCTCGACACCGTGGGCAGTATTTACCGACAGCTCGTTCGCGATTTCTTCCCCAGTGCCCTGACGAAGAGCGCCACCGTTGCCCACGTAAGCACCTTCAGTGCCTTCGCGTACAACAATGAAGTCAACGTCACCGTGCTCGGCGAGCGGGCTGGTGACACCCGGGAAAATAGTGGTCGGTCGCAGGTTGACGTAGTGGTCGAGGCTGAAGCGGAGCTTCAGCAGCAGTCCACGCTCGATGATGCCCGCAGGGATGCGAGTGTCACCGGGCTTACCGCCGACAGCACCGAGCAAAATGGCGTCGTGCGCGCTGATTTCAGCCAGATCGTCGTCGCTCAGCACATCGCCGGTAGCGAGGTAGCGGTCCGCACCCAGCTTGAACGGGGTTTTGTCGAAGGCGAGATCCGTCGAGGGAGCAACAGCGTCGAGCACCTTGACGGCCTCGGCGATGACCTCGGGGCCAATACCGTCACCGGGAATGACTGCGAGCTTGAGTGTGCGAGCCATAATCTGTCCTTGCCTGAAAAGAGTTATTCGGTGATATCGATTTCGAGCATGACCTGAGCGTCGATTGCCTTGCGCACCTTCTCGAGGATGGGTGCGGGAACCGGCGAGTCAACGGTCAGAACGCTCAGTGCAGTACCGCCGAGCTTCTGGCGAGCAATCTGCATGCCCGCGATGTTGATGCTCGCGTCGCCGAACTCCTTGCCGTAGACGGCAACGATTCCAGGACGGTCGGTGTACTGCATGACGATCAGGTGCTCATCGATCGGGAGGTCAACCTCGTAGGAGTTGATCTCAATGATCTTCTCGCTCTGCTTGGTGCCCACGAGGGTTCCGGCTACTGAGATCTGCGTTCCATCACTGAGCGCGCCGCGAAGAGCAATGACGTTACGGTAGTCCGCAGACTCTGCGTCGGTCAGCAGGCGAACTTCGATGCCACGCTGTTCGGCGAGCAGGGGGGCGTTCACGTAGCTGACGCTCTCGCTCACGACGTTCTTGAAAATTCCCTTGAGCGCCGAAAGCTTGAGTACCGATACGTCGAGGTTGGAAATTTCGCCGCGAACTTCGACGTCAACACTGGTGAGGGGGCTGCTCTGGGCAAGACCCGAGAACACCTGGCCGAGCTTTTCGACCAGCGCAATGCCGGGGCGAACCAGCGGATCGATGACTCCACCAGCGACGTTGACCGCATCAGGTACGAGCTCGCCGGCCAGAGCCTGACGAACCGACTTCGCGACCGCGATACCGGCTTTCTCCTGAGCTTCGTCGGTCGAGGCTCCAAGGTGCGGCGTCACGACAACGTTGGGCAGGTCGAGCAGCGGTGAGTCCTTCGGAGGCTCGTTGACAAAAACGTCAAGGCCGGCACCCGCAATCTCACCGGTGGTGAGGGCGGTGTAGAGCGCATCCTCGTCGATGAGACCACCGCGAGCAACATTCACAATGTAGGCGGTCTTCTTCATCTTGGCGAGCTGAGCCGTCGAAATCATGCCGGTCGTCTCAGGAGTCTTGGGCATGTGAATCGTGATGAAGTCGGACTGCTCGAGCAGTTCATCCAGCGTCACCAACTGCACACCGAGCTGCTGAGCGCGTGCCGAGGTGACGTAGGGGTCGTAAGCGAGGATGGTCGTGCCGAACGCCTTGAGACGCTCAGTGATGAGCGCACCGATGCGGCCGAGTCCGATGATGCCGATGTTCTTTTCGTATAGCTCGGTGCCGGTGTAGGCACTGCGCTTCCACAGACCCTGCGCGAGCGCGTTGTGAGCAGCTGGAATGTGGCGAGCGAGGCTCAGAATGTGACCGACAGTGAGCTCGGCGGCAGAAATGATGTTCGAGGTTGGCGCATTCACCACCATGACACCGGCAGTTGTTGCCGACTTGATGTCGACGTTGTCGAGGCCAACGCCCGCGCGAGCGACAACCTGCAGGTTGGGCGCGGCAGCGAACACTTCGGCGTCAACCTTGGTAGCCGAACGAACCAGAATGGCGTTCGCCGAGGCAACTGATTCGATTAGTGCCGCACGGTCGGTACCGTCCACGGTTCGCACCTCAAAATCGGGCCCAAGCGCCTCGATCGTTGCGGGTGAGAGTTCTTCGGCAATGAGCACTACAGGCTTAGTCACGAACGTCGAATCCTTTGGTTATCGAAAGAAGTGGATGAAACACTTGACCCGCGTATTTACGCGGGAAACTCTGCTCTAATTCTAGCCAGCCACGCGGGTGTCAAATATCGCTTGGGCGGGCACTCCGAGCACGAAATCCGCCGAAATCACCGCGGTCAGCACGAGAGCAAGCGCCAGGAGAACAGCGAATCGCCACACCGGGACGACTGCACCGGCTCGGATGCGTCGCACAATAGCGACAACGAGGGCGACCGCGAGCACAATCCAGACCACCGCGGGTAGAAAAACGTTGGCATACATGATGACCCAGCCAAGCGTCGTAATGCCCAGCCCGAGTTGAACCGCCTGGTTTTCGACACCGAGAAAGTTTCCGATGCCTTCCCAGACGTCGTAGGCGAACAACAGCCCGAACACGGCAAAGAGTGCGATGTTCGCGAGAATGCGCGCGAGCGTGTGTTGCATGGACTAGCCCACCCAACTGACGTAAGGCCACGGGATCAGCACGATTGCGCCGATGATCAGCCAGAGCAGACGGAGCATGACGCCACGACCGCGACGCCACACCACGACGGCGGTGAAGGTCAATGGCCCGGCTACTGCGGCAAGCCACAGCCCAAACGCGAACATGAACGAGCCGAGCGGATCGACGATTGCGATGGGATTCCGCAAAGCGGTAATCACCCAGGCCGCTGTGAACAGCAGGTAGACCCCCGCGAGCACGCCGGTCGCAAGAAGGGCCGCCGTGTCTTGCCAGCCGGGGCGCTCCTGGGCGCCGGTCGGCGGGCCGGGGTTCGATCGGGCATTGTCGCCGGGACCGTCGACCTGACGTTTACGAGCGCCCTCAGCCGGGGACGACGAAGGGGATGCGCTGCCTGCGCGCTTGGGAACACTCCACGTACCCGAGCCGCGCATTCGCGACTCATCTCCCGCCCAGCTGAGGGCTTCGTCGTCAGTGTTTTCCATGCGACGCGCTAGCAGCGCATCCCCTTGTGTCGTTTAGCTAGTGACTAGCGAGCGGCCGAGCCCTCAACGTAGTCCTTGTCCTGCGGACGCCATGCGAAGAGTGCACGAAGCTTCTGGCCGACCTTCTCGATCGGGTGAGCTGCACCCTTGGCGCGGAGCTCCTGGAACTCCTTGCCGCCGTTGTCCTGGTCGCCGATGAAGCGCTCTGCGAAAGCACCGGTCTGGATGTCCTTGAGGACCTCCTTCATGTGCTCCTTGACGCTCGGGTCGATGACGCGCGGGCCGGAGACGTAGTCACCGAACTCAGCGGTGTCAGAAACTGACCAACGCTGCTTGGCGATGCCACCCTCCCACATGAGGTCAACGATGAGCTTCAGCTCGTGCAGAACCTCGAAGTAAGCGATTTCGGGCTGGTAGCCAGCCTCGACGAGGGTCTCGAAGCCGTACATGACGAGCTGCGAGGTGCCACCACAGAGAACAGCCTGCTCACCGAACAGGTCGGTTTCGGTCTCTTCGGTGAAGGTGGTGGTGATGCCGCCGGCGCGAAGACCGCCGATGGCCTTCGAGTACGACCATGCGAGATCCCATGCCTTGCCGGTTGCGTCGTTCTCGACAGCAACGATGACCGGAACACCACGGCCAGCTTCGTACTCACGACGAACGGTGTGGCCTGGCCCCTTGGGAGCGACGAGAACGACGTCAACGTCGGTCGGAGCCTGGATGTAGCCGAAGCGGATGTTAAAGCCGTGACCGAAAACGAGGGTCTTGCCAGCGGACATGTGCTGAGCAATGTCGTTCTTGTAGAGGTCACGCTGGTGCTGGTCGGGAGCAAGGATGACGATGACGTCACCCCATGCTGCGGCAGCATCGGGGGTCATGACCGTGAAGCCAGCTTCTTCAGCCTTGGCGATTGACTTCGAGCCAGCCTTGAGGCCGACAACGACCTCAACGCCCGAGTCGCGCAGGTTGAGCGCGTGTGCGTGGCCCTGCGAGCCGTAACCGATAACGGCAACCTTCTTGGCCTGGATAAGACCGAGGTCAGCGTCCTTGTCGTAGTGAATTTCAGTCACTGTGTGTTTCTCCTTGGTTTTTGGTTTGGTAAATCGTTAGTTCTTGAAAACGCGCTCGGTGATGGACTTAGAGCCACGACCGATAGCCAGCAGACCTGACTGCGCGATTTCTTTGATGCCGTAGGGTTCAAGCACCTTGAGCAGCGCTTCGGTCTTACCCGAGTCTCCGGTCACCTCAATGACCAGCGAGTCAGGAGCAACGTCAACAACACTTGCTCTGAATAGCGTAACCGCCTCGAGCACCTGCGAACGAGTCGAGTTGTCGACGCGAACCTTGATGAGCATGTGCTCGCGCTGAACCGCCTGAGCCGGGTCGAGCTCGACAACCTTGATCACGTTGACCAGCTTGTTGAGCTGCTTGGTGACCTGCTCGAGCGGGAGCTGGTCAACATCCACCACAACGGTGATGCGCGACAAGCCCTCAACCTCGGTGTGACCCACCGCGAGCGATTCGATATTGAAGCCACGGCGTGCAAACAATCCGGCGACGCGGGTGAGCGTTCCGGGGCGGTCTTCGACCAACAGACTCAAAACATGTGTGCTCATGGTCTATTCCTCTCCATCCCAGCTCGGTGCGTGGTCGCGAGCGTACTGGATGTGGCTGTTACCCACACCCTGCGGAACCATCGGCCACACCATTGCGTCAGCGCTCACCACGAAGTCGATCACGACCGGGCGATCGTTGGTTTCGAGCGCGAGCTTGATGGCTGCATCGATCTCGTCTTCTTTAGTGACGCGGATACCAAGAGCGCCATAGGCCTCAGCGAGCTTCACAAAGTCAGGAACACGAACGGTGTCGTGACCGGTGTTGAGGTCAGTGTTTGAGTAGCGACCACTGTAGAACAGGGTCTGCCACTGACGCACCATGCCGAGGGACGAGTTGTTGATGATCGCAACCTTGATCGGGATGTTGTTGATCGTGCAGGTAGCAAGCTCCTGGTTGGTCATCTGGAAACATCCGTCGCCGTCGATAGCCCACACCGTGCGGTTGGGCTCGGCGACCTTGGCACCCATGGCTGCGGGAACCGAGTAACCCATGGTTCCGGCACCACCCGAGTTGAGCCAGGCGTTCGGACGCTCATACTTGATGAACTGCGCTGCCCACATCTGATGCTGCCCCACACCCGCGGCGTAAATTGCCTCGGGGCCCGACAACTCGCCGATGCGCGAGATGATGTGCTGCGGCGCGAGCAAACCGTCGGTCGGCGCCGAGTAACCCAGCGGGTACTCCTTGCGCCACGCATTGACGCGCGTCCACCACTGGGTGATGTCGATCTTCTTCTTGCCGGTCTCAGCGTCGAAAGCCGCGCTGAGGTCGCCAAGCACGTCCTTCACGTCACCGACGATGGGAACATCGGCGGCACGGATCTTGCCAATCTCCGCCGGGTCGATGTCAACGTGGATGACCTTGGCGTTCGGCGCGAAAAGCGCGGCTTTACCCGTCACGCGGTCATCAAAACGCGCACCGAGCGTGATGAGCAAATCTGACTCTTGGAGCGCGAGAACAGCGGGAACCGTTCCGTGCATACCAGGCATACCGAGGTTCTGGTCGTGCGAGTCGGGGAACGCTCCGCGCGCCATGAGCGTCGTCACAACCGGAGCGCCAACCTTCTCAACGAGGGTCAACAGCTCAGCCGATGCGCGTCCGCGCACGATTCCGCCACCGACGTAGAAGACCGGCTTCTTCGAGGCCGCAATGAGCTCGGCAGCAGCCTGAATCTGCTTGCCGTGTGCCTTGGTAACCGGGCGGTAACCGGGCAGGTCAATCACGGGCGGCCACACGAATGCAGCTTCCTCCTGCTGAGCATCCTTCGTGATGTCAACGAGAACCGGACCGGGACGACCCGTGCTCGCGATCTCGTAGGCAGCAGCAAGCGCACCGGGGATGTCTTCGGCCTTGGTCACGAGAATCGAGTGCTTAGTGATCGGCATCGTGATTCCGACGATGTCCGCCTCCTGGAACGCGTCTGTTCCCATGAGGTGGCTAAACACCTGCCCGGTGATGGCCAGCAGCGGCACTGAGTCCATGTACGCGTCAGCGATCGCAGTGACGAGGTTCGTCGCACCCGGTCCACTGGTCGCGATGCAGACACCAACCTTGCCGGTTGCCGAGGCATATCCCTCAGCAGCGTGGCCGGCACCCTGTTCGTGGCGAACCAGGATGTGGCGGAGCTTGCTGGCATCCATCAGCGGGTCGTAAACGGGCAGAATCGCGCCACCAGGCAGACCGAAAACATCGGTAACACCCAGCAGTTCCAGCGAGCGAACGACAGCCTCAGCGCCTGAAATCACAGGGGCATTCGACTTCTTCGCCGCAGGGCGAGTTGTTTCGTCAGACATGAAAAGTCCTCGGGTAAAAGGTGAAAAGTGTGGTTGGCGGATAGGTAACTATCCGGTAATCGCACCCTCAGATGCGGAGTGCACGAGACGTGCATACTTCGCGAGAACGCCACGGGTATAGCGCGGAGGAAGCGGTGCCCAGCCGGATCGGCGGGTTGCGAGCTCTGCCTCATCAACGAGTAGGTCGAGAGTCCGAGCCGCGATATCGACCCGTATCAGATCACCATCGCGCACGAGGCCGACGGGTCCACCGTCATGCGCCTCGGGGGCTATGTGGCCGATACACAGTCCGGTTGTGCCGCCTGAGAATCGTCCGTCTGTCAATAATAGAACATCTTTTCCGAGTCCGGCGCCCTTGATGGCTGCCGTGATGGCGAGCATCTCGCGCATACCCGGTCCACCCTTGGGGCCTTCGTAACGGATGACAACGACATCGCCCGCCTTGATCTCACCGTTGGTGAGGGCATCCATCGCGGCGCGCTCGCGCTCGAACACGCGTGCGGGACCTTCGAAGACATCGAGATCGAAGCCAGCCGTCTTGACGACAGCACCGTCGGGAGCCAAGTTTCCGCGCAGAACGGCGATGCCACCGTTGTGGTGGAGTGGGTTGTCGAGCGTGCGAATAACCTCGCCATCGAGCGGCAGCAGGTTCATCTCGTCGAGGTTCTCGGCCAGGGTCTTGCCGGTCACGGTTAGCGCATCGCCGTGAAGCAGACCTGCATCGAGCAGAGCCTTCATGACTACCGGCACGCCACCAACGCGGTCAACGTCGTTCATGACGTACTTACCGAACGGCTTGAGGTCAGCGATGTGCGGAACCTTGTCATTGATGCGGTTGAAGTCGTCGAGTGTGAGCTCAACCTCAGCCTCGCGCGCAATGGCGAGAAGGTGAAGAACAGCGTTGGTCGAACCGCCGAAGGCCATGACGATGGCAATGGCGTTCTCGAAAGCCTTCTTGGTGAGAATGTCGCGAGCGCGGATGCCCTTGCGAATCATGTTCACAACTGCTTCGCCCGAACGGTGAGCAAAGTAGTCACGGCGACGGTCTGCGCTGGGCGGAGCGGCAGATCCGGGCAGGCTCATGCCGAGTGCTTCAGCAACCGAAGCCATCGTGTTTGCGGTGTACATGCCGCCACAGGCACCTTCACCGGGGCAGATAGCGCGTTCGATGCGGTCGAGGTCTTCCTCGCTCATCTTGCCGGCCTTGCAGGCACCGACAGCCTCAAAGGCGTCGATGATGGTGACGTTCTTCTCAGTGCCGTCAGACAGTCGAACCCATCCCGGCGCAATCGAACCGGCGTAGAGGAAAACCGATGCGAGGTTCAAGCGCGCGGCGGCCATGAGCATGCCGGGAAGCGACTTGTCGCATCCAGCAAGAAGAACGGATCCGTCGAGGCGCTCGGCCTGCATGACGGTCTCAACCGAGTCGGCGATAACTTCGCGCGAAACGAGCGAGAAGTGCATACCTTCGTGCCCCATCGAGATGCCGTCAGAAACCGAGACGGTACCGAACTGAAGCGGGTAACCACCACCGGAGTGCACGCCCTCTTTGGAGGCCTGGGCAAGACGGTCGAGGCTCAGGTTGCAGGGGGTGATTTCGTTCCAGCTGGAAGCCACACCAATCTGCGGCTTGGCCCAGTCCTCATCACCCATGCCGACTGCGCGAAGCATTCCGCGCGATGCGGCCTTCTCGATACCGTCGGTTACATCCCGGCTGCGGGGCTTCATGTCGATTTCTGCCATAGCGACAAGTCTACGCGAGCGAAGAATGTTCAGACCGCGTTCAGCCCACGCATAGGAATGAGTTTTACGGTGGGAGCAATGATAAACATCGGCATGAGCACCTCCTGCGTCTACCCCCTCTCCGTCGAAGAGGGTTTTCGCTATTCCTGGCTCGCCGGCTTCGACGGTGTCGAGGTCATGGTGACCAACGACAAGCGCACCCAGAACGCGCGTGATCTGCGCGAATTGTCTGAGCGATTCGAACAACCGATTCTCTCGATTCACGCGCCCGTTCTGCTTCTCACGCATTTTGTGTGGGGCCGCGATCCCCAGATCAAGCTTGAGCGTTCCGCAGAACTCGCCGCCGAGGTTGGTGCTTCTACGGTTGTCGTGCATCCCCCGTTTAGGTGGCAATCAACCTACGCGGATGAGTTTCTCGACATTGTGCGTCGCACCCAGCTGCAAACGGGAGTGAACATTGCTGTCGAGAACATGTTCCCGTGGAAGGTTCGCAACCGCTCGATGGATATGTACTCCCCCGGGCCCGACCCGCGCGAACTCGATTGTGATGCGGTCACCCTCGACTTCTCGCACGCGGCCCTCTCGGGGCACGACGCACTGGAACTTGCACACGCGTTCGGCGAGCGCCTCAAGCATGTTCACCTGTGCGATGGGTCTGGGCCCGACGATCAAGCGCGCGTGTTCGATGAGCATCTGCTCCCCGGCGAGGGTGGGCAGCCCGTCGCTGAGGTGCTCAACCACCTGCGCGATATCAGCTGGGACGGGCACATCGTCGCCGAGGTCAACACGCGCAAGGCGAAGACGCCAGTCGAACGGCTTGCATTGCTCACCCAGACGCTTGAATTCGCACGGATGCACACAACCGCAGAACTCGCGGTAGCCTAGAACTTCACTTGTGAAGGAGGCACCATGCGTAAGTACATCTTCAACGCATCGGTGCTCGGCGCACTCTTTGGTGGTGTTTCGGCGCTACGTCAGACGGTCAAGGGACCTCGCACGTGGCGCACGATCCTTATCTGGGTGATTTGGGCACTCTCGGTTGCGGTCGCCGTCGGCGAGGTCGTCGAGCAGAATCGCGAGGAACACGAGGACTACTAGCGTGCCTCGCCCTCGCATCCTGTGCATCTCGCTGTCAAACATCTGCTCGGATGCACGAGTACTCCGACAAATTTCGGTGCTCGCCGAATTCGGCGATGTGACGACTATCGGGTACGGGCCTCAACCCCAACTCGCGGCACACCACATTCGTGTGCCCGACGAGCTCAAGACGCTCCCCCAAACCCCGATGGGCGTGCTCAACCTCGCGCTCAAGCGAATGCGCGCTTCGGAGTTGGCGGCACCCGCGATTCGTTTCGCGCTCACGGCGCTCGCGGGCGAACGCTTTGATCTGGTGGTAGCCAACGAAGCCCGCATGCTGGCTCTGGCTGACCGGGTAGCGCGAGGGGCTCCTATCTGGGCGGATATGCACGAGTGGGCACCGGAGGAGCGCACACACATCCTGTCGTGGCGACTGCTCGTGGCACCGCTGATGACCTATCTGTGCCGCACCTATCTACCCAAGGCTTTCGCAACCACAACCGTGTGCGGATCCATCGCAGACCTCTATCAAGAACGTTTTGGAGTCGACGCTGCGGTGATGCGGAATTCAAGTCCGCTCGTCCCGTTGCAGCCGAGCCCGATGGTGCCAGACTCCATTCGTCTCGTCCACAGCGGGGGTGCGATTCACGGTCGCAATCTTGAGGCCACGATTGACGTGGTTAAAGCCCTTGACGAGCGCTTCACCCTGGATTTTTACCTCATGCCGGGAGGCGACGGTGGTGCGTATCTCAATTCGCTCGTGGAGCGAGCAGCCGGATGCGCGCGCATCCGATTCAATGCCCCGGTCGCCCCACACGAACTACCGGCGACGCTGAATCAGTACGACATCGGGGTTTTTTGGATTCCCCCAACGCACACCAACGCGCGACTCACGCTGCCCAACAAGTTCTTCGACTACGTGCAAGCAAGACTCGCCATCGCGGTGGGACCCACGATTGAGATGCAACGCCTCGTGAACGAGTATGACCTCGGCGTCGTCAGCGAGGACTACTCGGTGGAGGCCTGCCTTGCATCGCTGAAAAACCTCACACCCAATGCCATAGCCGGCTTTAAAGAGCAGTCGGACCGTGCCGCGCACACCCTGAACTTTGAGGCGGACGCCAACGTTGCGCGCGACATCATTCGTCGCGCACTCGCTCGCTAACCTGACGACGCTAGAGCGCGCTGTCGGTCAAACCGGCTAGACGGGCTTGTGCCGCAAACTCCGGTACGCGTTCAACGAGCTCGTCGAAGGTTCCCGAGTCAACAACGCGGCCGCCCGACATGAAGAAGAGCTGATCGACGTGTTTCACCGTGGAGAGTCGGTGAGCGACCGTCACGACAGTGATTTCACCGTGCAATCCGCGAATGGCTTCTGTCACGGCAGCTTCAGTCGTTGTGTCGAGTGCGCTGGTTGCCTCATCCATAACCAGCACCAGTGGTTGCGAGTAGAGAGCGCGGGCGATGCCAAGACGCTGGCGCTGACCGCCCGAAAGAGCCATTCCACGCTCGCCGACTTTGCCATCGATGCCACCGTCGCGTGCTTCGATGAACTCCAGGAGCTGGGCTTTAGCTAGACAGTCGCGCACGCGATCTCTATCAATTTCACCGGTCCAAGACAGAGCGACATTTTCGGCGATGCTCGCGTCGAAAAGCGCCACGTCCTGGGGAACGTATCCAACGCGGGCGCGCCACGCATCGGTAAGTTCGGTCAGGCTTATGGCATCGACCGCAATCGAACCACTTGTCGGTTCGATCAGACCGAGAATCAAGTCAATCATTGTTGACTTTCCTGCACCTGACGAACCCACGAATGCAACGGCCGAACCGAATTCGATGCGCAACGACACCGCCTCTACAGCTACTTCCGCGCCCTCGACGTAACGGAAGCCAACTTCGTCAAAAACTAATTCACGCATGTTCGCCGGGAGCGGGTGGGCATCACGGTTCTCATAGATAGCCATAGCTTTTTCGGAAGTGCGAATCTCGCGAATGACGGCTTCGGCGTGTGGGGCATTTGCCGTCATCTGAGACACGATTGCCTGAAAGCGAATGATCGAAGGTGCCAGGCGGAATCCCGCCAAACCGAAGAGCCCGACGGCGGCAACAGCCGCCTCAGGACCACCGGTCACGAAACCAACCACACCAACAATGACAAACCCACCAATAATTGCGGACTCGAGAACGTATCGAGGGACCTGAGCCAGGAACTGGATGTTGGAGCGCGCACGAGACGATTCCCGACGGCTGTTGGCAACCACCTCAGCGACTTCGCCCAGCTTGTTGCGCAAAGTTACTTCTTTCAGAGCCGCAACCATCTCAGTAATCAAGCGAGAGGTGCGTCGCGTTGCGGCGAGATTCACACGACCGGCCTGACGCGCTTTCTTGCTGACCCAGAAAAATAACACCGCGCCGACGAGACCGAGATAGGCAATACCCACCCCCGCAACCAACGGCTTGAAAATCGCTAGGACAACAACGATGACGATGAATGTCGTGATTTCGCCCATGAGGGTTGAGCCAGGCAGAAGGAAGGCCGAGATTGTGGCGCCAACGCTCGAATCAGACATGCGCACCAGATCAGAGGAGTTGCGCTTGAGGCGTTCCACCCAAGGAGCCGAAATGTAGCTGGAAAACAGTCGTGAACCTATCGCCAACTCGTAGCGAGCAAAACGCCGAGTTGCCGCCCACAACAGCGCCACCGCGAAAACACCTTTGACAATAATCAGCAGGCAGACAACCCCAAGAATGACTAACAACCCAACATGGTTGACTGTGCCGATGAAAGGCAAAGTCAACGATGATCCCGAAATCATGGGATTGATTGTGATTGCGAGGAGCCCCAGGGCGGCTGCGTCAAAAACAGCGAGCAGGCTCAGCGAAAAGGAGTAACGGTGCAGAAATCGTGCAGCATCTGCGGGGAGGACCTCGAGCACCTCCTTGTAGAGCTTTCGCACGTGTCGCATTGACTTGTCTCCGTTGGTTTTACTCGGCTAGTCCTGCCTCCAGCGTACCGGCATGCGATTTAGAATCGTGGTACCGCCGGTCGCTACCTCGCCACCACAAACGGCTCCAAACGAAACTTTTTCTCATGTCGCAAACTGCATCCGGTTCACGCCGGGCACTCGTCGTTGTCCAGGCAAACATCGAAATTGACCCTCGAGTTATTCGCCAGATTGACTGGCTGACCTCAGCGGGCTGGACAGTGGACTCACTGGGTTTGGGCAAACACCCTTCGCCGAACGTGTCCACCCACTACGAGATGAAACCAATTACGAAGTGGACGAAGAAGAATCGCGTCAAACTCGCACTCATTCACGCGTTTCTTCCCTATCGCAAACGATTCCAGGTTCTGCGGCAATCACATTTTCCGGCCGCAGTTTCTGAAGCCGTTCAATCGGGCGCCTACGATTTGATCATCCTCAACGACACGCACCTACTCGGCTGGCTCTCGGACACATCCGTCTTCCCGGTCGACCGGAAGGTCGCTCACATTCACGTAGATCTGCACGAATGGTTCCCCGCGGAAATTGTCAACGGCACCACTCGGGGAAAATTCCTCATGCAGGGTTACCACCGCTGGTTGCGCAACCACATCGCTCACCCTGCCGTGGATACGCGGTCACTTGCCGTGGATAACGCCGAGGCGTACCTTCGAGACTTTGACATTCCCCGGCCACTCGTTGTGCGCAACGCGCCACCGTTCGTAGCTCAGAAACCCACACCTGTGGATGACGCGCACATCCGCCTGCTCCACCATGGTCTGGCTGCCTGGAAGCGCGGTTTTCGCGAACTCATCGATGCGATGCGCTTGGTCGACGATCGCTTCAGCCTCACGCTGATGCTCGTTGGTCCAGACCAGACAATTAACGAAATCAAGAACTACGCGAGCGACTTAGGCGACAAGGTGCGTTTCGATCCTCCTGCTCCCATGACGACGTTGGCACAGAGCATCAACCCGTTCGATGTGGAAGTGATGTTCTTTCCTCCCGTGACCGAAAACCTCAAGTACGCCCTGCCCAACAAGTTCTTCGAAGCGATTCAGGGCCGACTTGCAATGGTTATCGGCCCGTCCAAGAGCATGGCCGAAATCGTTGACGAAGCGGGGTGCGGTGTCGTCACTGCAGGGTGGACCGCCGAAGACCTCGCGCAGAGCATCAACGAACTGACCGGTGACAGCGTGCGCTTCATGAAGACTCGCACTGACTCCATCGCGAGTGATCTCTGCGCAGAAGGTGAACGTCACCGCTTCTTCGAGAGCATCGGCTTTCCCGAGACGAGCTAGTGCGTCACGAGTTCGAGGAATTTTTGTTTCTCACGCTCAGCGGACAGTTCGTGAGCCGCGCGATCCGACCCCACTTTCATCGCATCCACTGACTCGATCGTGAGGGACGAAATTGCCGCAGCGAGATCTCGAGCCGTCCAGCCATTAGCCACCACGCCGTTCTCATACTGCGACATGATCCGGGTCATTTCGATGCTGTCACCGGCAACGACGGCGAGGCGTGCCTGCACAGCTTCGAAGAACTTGTTCGGCAAGACAAAGCGCAGGTTTTCAGTGACAGGCGGAAAGAAGATGACCTCCGCATCGTAAGTGTTGATGGTTTCAGGGATGAGGCGAACATCAACAGGGTCTCGAAATAGGACTTTGTCACCCAAGGTCTTGGCAACCTGTTTTAGCTGATCAACATTGCGAGTGGGACCAACAAGCATAAGGTCCAGAGTGAACCGGTCGTCGACGAGACCCATCGCCTCGATGACAATATCGAGTCCTCGCGACATAGACGCGACGCCATGGTGCACGAGGCGAATCCGGTCTCCGGTGGGTCGAACCGGAAGGTCTTGATAGGGCGGACAATTTCGGATGACCGCTGGTCTCGCCATGGCGAACAGGTCGCGATAAAGATCGGCGATTCCCTCAGCCACGACGGAACGGGTATCGAAGGAGCCGTTGCCAATAAAAGAGATGAGATAGTCACGCCAACGTTTGAAGACCAATCGATACATCAAGCCCGTTCGCTGACTGGGTGCGTACTCATGAAGGTCGAGATGCACATGACCTGATTCCGTAACCAGCTCCGAGCGATAACGCACGAGCCAGGGCAACAGTTCAATCTCATTCATCGCGATCACGTCGTAACGCCGATTACCGCCGCCCCGCGCGAGCTCGCTCGGGATCATCGACCCTGTGAGCACGCGATATTTAAGTCGATTCGGCAGAAACAGGTACGAGAGTACTCGGGTCAATGACGAACGCCGCGGGATGTCAAAGTGCGTCCCATTTAGTTCGCTGGGGCGGGCGCCTCGCCCGAGGCTGTCCACCTCAAATCCAGCATCAACGAACCATTGAATCTGACGGAGAACGCGCGGGTCACGAGCGATCGGAGAGTCTGAAACAACGAGTGCTCGTTTGGTCTCCACGTGTGTATTACCCCAATCGGTGGGTTACACCGTCAGCGACCATCGCCTCGGCGATCTCGACGACGCGAGTACCCTCGGCGAATGTCACGATTTTGCTCTGGTCGCCGGTAAGAACAGCGTCGCGGAAGGCTTCGTGCTCAGCGAGCAGTGGCTCTTTTCGATTCAGTGCAAATCGAGTCATGTCGCCTTCGCTGACTCCACGGAACGAGGCCGAGCCATCCCAGGTTTGCTCAATGACGCCGTTCTGGTAGTAGGTCAGATCTGCGGTCAGTGTGTCAGCCACGAGAACGCCGTTTTCACCCGTGATGACTGTCACGCGCTCCTTGAACGGCGTGAGCCAGTTGATGGTGTGGCTCACGATGGTGCCCTTCGACAGGGTCCCCACGGCGACGACCATGTCTTCGTGAGCGCGGCCACTGCGGTGAGCGGTGCGCGCGTTGACCGACACGTACTCCTGCTGCGTGACCCATGCCGTGAGATCAATGTCGTGGCTGGCGAGATCTTTGATGACGCCTACGTCGGCGATGCGTCCCGGGAATGGGCCCTGGCGACGCGTAGCCACTTGGTAGATTTCGCCAAGTAGTCCGTCTTCGATTCGTGCACGGGCGGCCTGCAGCGCAGGGTTATAACGCTCGATGTGACCGACCCCACCGACGAGGTTTTTCGATGTAAACAGGTCACGCAGCGTCACGGCCTCTTCAGCAGTCGAGGCCACCGGCTTCTCAACCAACGCATGGATGCCACGGTCGGCCAGCTGCTGAGCGATGCTGAGGTGGTAAGTCGTTGGCGCAGAAACGACGCAGTAGTCGACACCCTGGTCAAGAAATTCATCCAGCGACGTGAATACAGGCTTACCCTGAATGGTCGGACCGACCGAGTCAGCGGGGTCAGAAACGCCAACAAACTCGACGCCGTCGAGCTGGCTGAGCACACGCGAGTGGTGGCGTCCCATGACGCCCAGGCCAACGACTCCAGCGCGCAAGGTCATTTAGGCGCCTGCCTTTGCCACTGCATTGACCACTTCGACGATGATCTCGAGTTCACCCTGGGTGAGCGAGGGGTAAACCGGCAGTGACAAAGCTGTCGACGCGGCACGCTCGGTCTGAGGCAGGTCGATGTTTAGCTTGAACGAGGGCAGACGGTGGATGGGCGTCGGATAGTAAACACCTGAACCAACACCACGCTTGCCCAGCTCCTCAGCGAATGCGTCACGGTCGCCATCCTCAACACGAATCGTGTACTGGTGGAACACGTGCTCGGCATTGTAAGCCGTCTTCGGCGTGATAACACCCTCGATATTGGCATTGAAGAACGCCGCGTTCTGCTGGCGCTTGGTGGTCCATCCTTCAAGCTTGGTGAGCTGCACGCGACCGATTGCGGCGTGGATGTCGGTCATGCGGGTGTTGAACCCGACGACCTCGTTCTCGTAGCGGCGCTCCATGCCTTGGTTTCGAAGAACGCGAACCATACGGTCGACGGATGCGTTGCCCGTGGTGACCATACCGCCCTCGCCCGAGGTCATGTTTTTGGTCGGGTAGAACGAGAAGGCCGCGGCCTCACCCCAGGCTCCGACCGGGATGCCGTCAATCGCAGCGCGGTGAGCCTGGGCGGCGTCCTCGAGCAGAAGCAAATTGTGCTTGTCGGCAATGGTCTTGAGCACAGGCATGTTCGCCGGGTGACCGTACAGGTGTACGGGCATGATCGCCTTGGTGCGCGGGGTAATGGCGGCCTCAACTGCCGCCGGATCGACAGCGAAATAGTCGAGTTCAATGTCAACGAACACAGGGGTTGCCCCTGTCAGCGCAACGGAGTTAGCAGTCGCCGCGAAGCTGAACGAAGGAACGATGACCTCATCGCCGGCACCGATGCCAACGGCGAGCAAGAACATGTGGAGGGCGGAAGTTCCCGAGTTGACGGCAATGCAGTGACGACCGGCGACGTGGGCCGAAAATTCCTGCTCAAAGGCAGCAACTTCAGGTCCTTGGGCGAGCATTCCCGAGAGGATAACTTTGTCGACGGCCTGACGCTCGTCTTCACCAATTTCGGGTTTGGCAGCAGGAATCATCACATCGTCCTTTTGGTAGCAAACAGTCTTTTCAATACTAGCCAAGGCTGACCCGCAAGACCGGCTAGGCAGCCATAGAAAAGCGGGGGTTCCGCACGCACGAAACCCCCGCTTTCTCAATGAAATTAGGCGCGCAGGGCAATCGCAAGTTCACGGAAGTCGCGAACAAGCTTGTCCATGTCGGCCTTCGTGTGTGCGAGCGATACCAGCCACTGCTCGTCGAGTCCGGGAGGCGTGAGGATGCCACGGTTGACACCCCACAACCAGCTCAACTCGGCAACGGCAAAGTCAGTCGCCTTGTAGTCGCGGTAGTTGCGAACCGGGGTGGCCGACCAGATGACCGCACCCTTGACGCCGAAACCAATCGTGTGAGCAGGCAGCTCAAACTCACGAATGATCTCATCCATCTCGGCGAGCGCGTGTAGGTTGATCGCTTCGGCGGCGGCAAGCGCCTCCGGAGTGCAGACCTCATCGACAGCGGTCACTGCGGCCATCACCAACGGGTTTCCGTTGTAGGTACCGAAGTGTGCCATGCGACCGTCGACGACCGCATCCATGTACTTCGCCTTGCCACCGAACGCAGCAACGGGGAATCCGCCACCAATGCTCTTGGCCAGGGTGATGAGGTCGGGCTTAACACCAAGGCGCTCGGATGCCCCGAACGCTCCTGCGGTCAGACCGGTCTTGACCTCGTCGAAGATGAGACAGATGTCGAACTTGTCGCACAGTTCACGAACCGCCCGCAGGTAACCCTCGTCCGGGAGGACGATGCTGAGGTTTTCCATGACGGGCTCAAGGATGAACGCGGCAATTTCGCTTGCGTGCTCGGTGAAGATTTTCTCGAGGTAGGGCAGGTTGTTGTACGGCACCACATAGACGGTTCCCGTTTCGACTTCGAACGGAACGTCGGGAGTGGGCGCCTCGGGGTTACCAATCGCTGACAGGGGCGGCTTGACCGATACCTGAAGCGGGTCGTAGCCACCGTGATAACCGCCCTCGAGCTTGACGATGGCCTTGCGACCCGTCACAGCTCGAGCGGTACGGATTGCGTACATCGTCGACTCGGTACCCGAGTTGGTGAACCGCAGCATGTCGAGACCAAAGCGCTTCTTGAAGCGTTCGGCAGCCTCTGTTGCCGATGGCGAGGGCGTCACAAAAAGGGTTCCCGTATTGTCGAGTGCTTCTTTGACGCGCTCGATGATGGTGGGGTTCAAGTGACCCACGAGCATCGCACCAAAGCCCATCGAGAGGTCGAGAAGTTCTCGTCCATCGATGTCGGTGAGGTACGCGCCCTTGGCGGACACAATCGATATCGGGTAAGGGTCCCAATGTTGGAAGCTCGAAGTCACACCTAGTGGCAAGACCTTCTTGGCCACAGCGTTGTGTTCTCCGGACTTGGGCGTTGCCGAGGTAAACGTCTCCCACTCCGCAGCGAGAAGCTGCGCGATACGAGCCTGGTCCAGCGGACGACTCGAAGTGGGAATGTTTCTCCAACCGGCGGGATCATTCTGAGGGCTTGACTTGGTAGTCATCTATCTCAACTCCATTCCCCTCCATACTTGCACGAGCGCTACGGGGCGCCGCAAGGTGTGTCGCGCGCTGAGCGGAAATGGTCAGCTCGGAACAGGAATTCGCGCGATTACCGAGTGGGCGGCGAAACGGGAGCTGGGAGTGAACAGTTTGGCTGCATCGGTTCGCCCGCGAAACGCTGACTCAACCACGACACCACGCTCGGACCAACGGTGGTTGCAACCTGCTGGTGGTTGACGTCCCCCACCCAGAGCATGTCGAGCGACGAACCTGCGTCACACCACTTCTTCTGCAGCACGGCGTTGGGCCACGCCAACACGATTGCATCGTCCACCGTTGCCGTCACGAGAACTGGGACGTCAAGGAGAGGCTTCGGAGTCTCATCCGTCATGGCCTGCTTCCAGCCGGCGTTCTGCACCGGATCAGAGATGAAGTAGTGCTCGTTGAGGAGGTTCTGGCGCGACATGCCTGAGATTGCCGCATCCATGATGCACTCCATGGCAATGGACTTGCCGTCAGATTGACCGGCCTTGCTGATCACTCCATCAGCAGTCATGTTGGGGTAAACCTTTGGCAATCCCTGAGCCACCTGCGGGCCGATAACCCAACCCACGACACTCGGCCATTGGGCTCCCATGATGAGGTTCAGCTCAGCGGCAGGCGCTGCCGTCGCAACAGCGACGAGGTTCAGTTCGGGTGCGTACTTTTTTGCGAGCTCACCGGTCCACAAGGCGGCGTGCCCGCCCTGCGAGTGACCCCACGCTGCCCAGTTCTTGCCCGCGTGAACATTGGGAAGCTGCGCTGCCGCCTTGACCGAGAAGGTGACGTCGGCCGCCTCTGAATAACCGTCGAGGTACATCGAAACGCCGGGCGTACCCAGTCCGGCGTAGTCAGTTGCCGCAACGACCCAGCCATTCGCCATCATCTGGTTCAGCCAGTTCTTGGTGTCGATGAGGTGATTAGGGTTACGCGACGGGGCACAGGAATCGCCGAGACCGCTCGTCGGGTGGGCCCAACCAATCATCAGTTGGTTATCGGCAGTCTTGTTGGGAACGAAGGCCATTCCGCTAGAAATCGTGGGCTCGCCAGAGTGACCAAGGGATCGATAAAGGATGCGGTAAACGGTGGCACCGGGCACATCCACGCCCTCAATCACCTGCTTGGAGAGAAGCTCGCCCGGAGTGCCGGTCGTGCCTTCAAACTGGCGATAGAACGGCTCGAGGGCTGCCTGATCGTCTTTGGTTTGCTCCTTCGAGACGAGCGCTCCGACACCGAAATAAACCGCCGCGGAAGTCGCGCCAGCCAGGACGACGACCAGAATGCCGATACCCAAGTTGCGCGCGTTACGCAGCACTCGACGCCAGAACGTTCGGTTCGGCCGCGGGAACAGGCTCGCCACAAGAACCAGAATCGCAATCCACGCAACTACCGCGATAATCTGCCACATCATGACAATTCCCCCTGTGCCGCTTCATCGCTGGAGCAATTTAATGGTGCACCCCCTGGGACTTGAACCCAGAACCCACTGATTAAGAGTCAGTTGCTCTGCCTATTGAGCTAGAGGTGCGGATGGCCCGAAATTGTGTTCCGAACCGAGATTCAACAATACAGGAGAACGCCTTGTGCGCCCAATCGTGCCTAATACGTGCCCAATCGATGTGGGCAGCCCACTCTCGCGCGGTAGCGTAAGAAGGTGAGCAGAACTGTTTTTAGCCTCGACGAAGACCTGCAACTCGCCCTTCAACTGGCGGATGCTGCCGACGCGATTTCACGCGAACGCTTCTTGTCAGTCGACCTCGAAGTGTCGACCAAGCCCGACAAAACTCCCGTCACGGATGCTGACCGCGCAATCGAGCAGGCGATCATCGACATCCTCGCTCGCGAGCGAGGCGAGGACTACATGCTTGGCGAGGAATTCGGCGAACAAGAAGGCCGTGTGGCGGAACACCCCGTGACCACGGCCGACCACCCTTATCGCCAGTGGATTGTGGACCCCATCGACGGCACTTCAAACTTCTTGCGCGGAGCTCCGGTCTGGGCAACACTCATCGCTCTCGCGATCGATGGTGAACCGGTCGTTGGCGTCGTGAGCGCACCTGCGCTCGGCAAACGCTGGTGGGCAGCCAAGGGCAATGGTGCGTGGGTGGATGAGTCACGCGATCCGCTGGCGTCACTCGCCCTCCCCGACGGTCTCAACGGCATCGTGCACGACCGCATGGCATCCACCATCGAACCTCGTCGCCTCCAGGTATCGCAAGTTAACGAACTCGCCGATGCGTCCATCAGCTACAACTCGATTCAACAGTGGGATCAGGCTGGCTACCTCGACGAACTGGTCGCGCTGAGCCGTCGAGTGTGGCGTACCCGCGCCTACGGTGACATGTGGTCATACATGCTCGTCGCCGAAGGGGTGCTCGACATGGCGGGCGAATTTGATCTCAAGCCTTATGACATGGCCGCGCTCATTCCCATCGTTCGCGAAGCTGGCGGCCAGCTCACCTCGATGGACGGTCACCCCGACTGCTGGCACGGATCAGCGTTGGCAACGAATGGACGCCTGCACGACGCGGTCTTGGACGCGGTTCGCAAGTAGGACAAATGAAAGAGCCCCGGATCACTCCGGGGCTCTTTGCATGGTGTGCGAGGTTTAGGCCTCTGGGTCTTTCACGCCTTCGTCGACGATACCCTGCGCTGCGAGGGCAGCGGCACGAGCCTCGAGACGAGCGAGGAAGTGAGCCTCAGCAGCTTCGGACTGCTCCTTGGTAACCGGGTAGTTCTCTACGCGCGGCTTGCCGTGGTACTTCTCGATGTACGCGTCGAGCTCGGGGCCCGATTCGTACGACGTGATGAGGCAGTAGCGCGGCTCGTTGCCGTTGTGCCACACCGCGTGCCAGAAGCGCTGAGTGTCAAGGATCATCTGAGCACCGGCGGGAAGCGCGATGCGAATCTCGGTCGACGGGTCCAGGCGGTTTTCGCGCAGGATCATGACCGAGTCAGGGTTGTCAGTGAGCTGGAAGAATGCGCGAACGATCCAACCGGTTCCGTCGGGGTTCAGACGGTTGTTGTCGTCCTGGTGCATGTTGTAGAGCGCGTCACCGTACTCGTTCGGCTGCAGCTCGATGATGCGGCAGCGACCGATGTTTGCGCCCGGCTCCTTCGCGCGTTCGACAAGCTTAGGAGCCTTGGCCACGTTGGCCTCGACCCAAACGCCATCCTTGTCGGTGCGCGGCGGGGTGTGGTTCCAGAAACCGTTGCACTCCATCTCACCAAAAGCTGAGGTGAGCGGCGCGAAACGGGTAACACCGGAGGACTTCCAGTTGACGTACTCGACGTCAAGCCATTCCTTCGGGTCCTGGGATTGGTCATACGAATCGAGGACGACGTAACCGGTCTCCTCGAACGCCTTGAGGCGTGTGTATCCCATGTTGATATTTACCTTTCGTAGCGGACAAGCACGTTTTTACATGTCCTACTAAGAGGCAAATTTACCAGTGGCATGCGCTAATTACCGGCTGACTTGGCGGCGTTCTTTTCGGCGACGGTGTGGTTGCCAGAGCCGTAGTGCGTGGGCTTCACCTCAGTCACGACAACCTTCACGGTCTCTGCCGGAGCACCCAATGCGTTCACTGCTGAGTCGGTGAGCTGACGAATGAACTCGCGCAGCGCTTCAGGTGAACGCCCCTCGATGATGGTGGCTTGAATGATGGGCATGGTTTTCCCTTACTTGCCGTGTCCGAAGAGCGTAGCAACCTCGGAGGCGATGTAGCCGTTCGGGGTGCGGTAGTTCGTCGGGATGTGGTTCGGCGTTCCGTAGGTGTCGAACTCCGGGGGCAATGGCGAACCGATCCAGATAATCGCCGAATCGAGGGTGTCGAGCGACCAGGTGACCGGCTCCCACGACGGGTCTTCGATCGTGTAGTTCGCCTCACCGACGAGTTCGATACGGTTTCCGCCGGGCTCGAAAACGTAGAGGAACTGCGCCTGACTGATTCCGTGACGTGCCGGACCAGCTTCGAGTTCGAGGCCGAAGTCTTTGAGCACATCCGCTGCGTCTTCAAGGTGCCGCGAGTTGCCATAGAAGAAGGCCACGTGGTGCAGGCGACCACCCTCACCAGTTGCATCCTTTGTGAATGCCACATCGTGAGTGCGGTGGTGCAGTCGCATCCATGCACCCGCCTCCATGTCGCCAATCATGATGTGCTCGCTCAGCTTGAAGCCCAGTGCCTCAGCGGCGAACTCTTTATCGGCGGTCACATCCTTAGCGAAGATATTGAGGTGGTCGAGCTTGCGAATCGGCACACCATTCAGCGGGCGACGCTGAGGCCGGTTGATGAGGCGCGTCTGGTCGATCGGCGGAGCCTTGTAGTACTCGACCTCCCAGTTGATGCGCTGAAGAGCGCCATCGGGCGTGACGAACTCGTAGGCCGGCCCCATGCCGACTTCGCCCTCGACCCAGCCTTTGCCAAGACCGGTGGCTTCGATTGCCTTCACCCGACGGTCAAGCGCTGCCTTGGAGGTAGTGCGCCAACCCGCAAAGCCCATGCCTGGGGTGTCACGCTCGGTGATCTTGAGTGAGTGCCCGTAGGGGTCTTCCCATCCGCGCAAGTAGACCGAGTTGCCTTCGCGATGCGTCTCGACCATGCCGAGCAGGTCTTTGAAGAACCAGAGCGTCTCGTCGACCACCGGCGAGAAAAGCTCGAAGGATGCGAAGTGCCCGAGGTCATAGACCGGCTCCGGCAGGTTGTTGAGGTCGCTCGCGGTGTACACCATGGTTGTTCCTTCGTTCGAGTGGCTAGCTTGTTGCGGTCACGCTCAGCGTGCCGAGGTGAGAGAAAACAGCACTGATCGTGTCGCCAGGGCCGATCGGAACGGCGTCGGTCATGCCACCGGTCAGCACAACTTCGCCCGCATCAACGAACTGGCCTCGCTCGGCAAGTTCGTTGACTGCCAGTGCGAGAGCATAGGCAGGGTTTCCCTGCACTGCCTCACCCGTTGCCTCGTAGACGAATTCGCCGTTCATGCTGATGGCCACGTGCTCGTTGATTAGGTCGATGTCTGCGGCATCAACGCCGACTTCACCGACGATGAACAGCGCGCTCGACGCGTTGTCGGCAACGACATCGGGAAGTGCGAATGAGTAGTCGTGATAGCGCGAGTCGATGACTTCGAAACCGGCGTAAACCTTGTCGATCGCGTCGAGCACATCCTCGGTCGTGACACCAGGCCCCTGAAGCTTCGTCTTCATCGTGAACACGAGCTCAGGCTCGACACGCGGCTGGATGAGTCGGTCAAGTGGAAGCAGTGCACCCTGCTTGAGCACATAACTCTTGAGCAACACCGCCGTAAGCGGGGAGGAGATCCCCATGCGCTGCTGCTTGGCAGCGCTGGTGAGGCCGAGCTTGGTGCCGATGATGGCGTCGCCCTGACGAGCTACCTTGGCAGCGACCAGTTCGCTCTGCACGGTATAGGCAGTAGCGAGATCGAGTCCATCCCATTCCTCGGTGATGCGCGAGCGCGAAACGCGGTTGCTCTCGCACGCGAGCAGGCTCTCTACAGCCGAGGGAATGTCGGTTACGGTCATGGGTGGCCAATCTGCGCGAAACAACAAAAGTGCTCGTTTGACATCGTTTCAGCACCGTCGCCATACTCATAGGATGCGTTCCACTGAGCGAGACACTGCCGACGCCGGCGATCGGTCGATGATTCAGCGTGTTTCCGCCATTATGTCTGCATTTAGGGGCTTGGATCGAGCGCTCAGCGTGTCAGAAATCGGGCGTCGCAGCGGCATACCCAAAGCCAGCGCATCACGCATCATCACCGAACTAATCGAGGTCGGTTTTCTCGAGCGCAACGGCGTCAAAGTCGGCCTTGGAATGCGCCTGTTTGAGCTCGGCGAACGCGCTACGCGACCGAGCGATCTCAAGAAATTCACTCTGCCGAGCATGGCCGAACTCAGAAATGCGACTCGTCAGACAGTTCACCTCGCCGTACTCCAAGGTCACGAGGTGGTCTACATCCAGATCCTGCGCAGTAGCCTCACTCCCCCACTGCCCTCGCGCGTCGGCGGTCGACTCCCCGCGTATGCGACCGGAGTCGGTAAGGCGCTCCTCGCTTTTTCATCCGACGAGATCGTTGACGAGATTCTGTCGCAGCCCCTCAAAGCCATTGGCCCGCGCACCATCACCAACCCGGACACTCTGCGCGCCCAGTTTGCCGAAATTCGAGAAAACCGTGTCGCCTTTGAACGCGAAGAGTCAACCGCGAAGGCAGGATGTGCGGCGGCGGCCATCCTCGACTATGACGGCAAGCCCATTGCCGCCATCTCGGTCAGTGGTCACTTGGATCACATCGACCTACCCCGCCTCGGGCCGGCGATCGCAACGAGTGCGATGGCGCTCACGCGTGAGGCAGCTCGCCTCAACTTCACTGCTGCCGACTAGCGAAAAGACTCTCTAGGTTTCGCAGCCGTTGAGGCGCATACTGGCGATAACAGCGCCCGAGGAGGTCGTCATGGTCAAGAACAACCGAACTAATTTTGAAGGCATCAACGAGGACAACGCCGAGAAGGCTCGTCTTGCGGCCGAAGAAATGGCGCGGGAACAAAACCGCGAGCGTGAAGAAGAAGCACAGCGTCGCGAGAAAGACCGAGACGGCGAGCGCTAAAGCTCCTCGCCAGCGTGTGATGTGACTTGGCTCGTCGTGGAGATGTCCGCGTGCTGCGCACGCGTCTATCTCCCCTCCTCGTTCGGTCATGCGTGAATGAATTCACCACGACCTCACTCATCGTGGAGATGGGGGGAATTGAACCCCCGTCCACTGCTGGGATTGTGAGTCTTCTACGGGTGTAGTCAGTGAAGACGTTCTACTTGGCTCCGACCTTTATCACTAACACCTAAGTCGACAAGCCCAGTCAGAGTAAGAGTCCCGCGGCACCCTCTGGCATAACACCGCAGCAAGTTTCATTGATGACGCCGAGAACACAGGTTGAAACGGACCTGGGAACCGACGGACTTTAGGCTCGTGCTCTAATTAGGCAGCGAGGGCAAAGTCGGCGCGCTTAGCATTGGCACCTATATTGTGCAGATTTCGTTAACGAGATATCTCTGCATCCTCGACCCGCTTCTCTCCCGCTCGCAGGCAATGTCGAAACCGATCATCCCCGTGGTGGTCCGCCTGCTAAGGGCGGAAAGCTAGTCACATCACACGCTGTTGAGTTATCAAACGCGCCACCGAAGTGTCGCGGATTGAAGTTTACAACGCTGGGATGACAGTAAACATTCCTGCGACTAGCGTGAGACGTATGACTTCCGCCCTTTCAGACATCACCATCACCACCCTCGACGGTCGCGAGACCACCTTCGGCGAGTTTGCCGGCAAGCTCGTCATGGTCGTGAACGTCGCCTCACGTTGCGGGCTGACGCCTCAATACGAGCAGCTCGAAGGACTGCAAAAGAAGTATGCGTCGCGCGGGTTTACCGTCGTCGGCTTTCCTTGCAACCAGTTCATGTTCCAGGAGCCCGGTTCGAACGAACAGATCGCTGACTACTGCTCGACCACCTGGGGCGTCACCTTCCCCATGATGGACAAGGTCAAGGTCAACGGTCGAGGAAAGCACCCGCTCTACGCGGCACTGACCAAGGTCAAAGACGCCGAGGGCAAAGCCGGCAACGTGAAATGGAACTTCGAGAAGTTCTTGGTTACCCCAAGCGGCGAGATTCTGCGCTTTCGTCCGACCACCAAGCCGGATGCGCCCGAGATCATCGCCGCACTCGAAGCGAACTTACCGTCCTAGTCGCCAAGCCGGTTCTTGGTACGCATTGCACGCGCTGCTTCGCGGGTGTCTTGTTTCTCGCGCAGAGCCTGTCGCTTGTCATATTCGCGCTTACCCTTGGCGAGCGCGAGCTCAACCTTGGCGCGGCCATTGGAGAAGTAGAGCTGCAGCGGAACGAGCGTGTAGCCGCCCTCTTTGACCTTGCTCGCGAGCTTGAGAATCTCACGCTTGTGCATGAGCAACTTGCGCTTACGTCGGGGTGAGTGGTTATTCCAGGTGCCCTCGGTGTACTCGGGAATGTGCACAGCATCAAGCCAGCACTCGCCGTTCTCGATAAACGCGTAGCCGTCAACGAGGGATGCACGACCAGCGCGCAACGACTTGACCTCGGTGCCCATCAAGGCAATTCCGGCCTCGAAGGTGTCTTCGATCGTGTAGTCGTGGCGCGCTTTACGGTTGGTGGCAACAACTTTGGTTCCCTGTTCGCGCGGCATCCTTAAATCTTAAGGTAACGAGAGATGGCGAACTTTGCCGAGATGGCTGCGAGGGCGCATCCAATAACCACCAGAATTGGCACGACGATAAGACCCTCGGTCAAACCGATGAAGCTCGTACTCGGCAATGTCGCACGCAAATACCCTTGAACGAAGAACTGAACGATTGCCACGATTGCGCCTCCCGCCATGAGAGACCCGATCAGCGCCGCGATAACACCCTCAAGAATGAAGGGAGTTTGGATGAAGCCGTTGGAGGCGCCGACGAGCCTCATGATGCCGAGTTCACGGCGACGCGAGAACGCCGAGAGTCGAATTGTCGTGGCAATGAGGAGCACGGCGGCGACAAGCATCAGCGCCGCGACACCGATTGCCGAATAGCTAGCCGCGTTCAGAACCGCAAAAATCTTGTCGAGGTACTGACGCTGATCCGTCACCGCTTCGACACCCGGGCGAGCGGTGAGGGCTTCGATGATCACCTGCGATTGGCTGGGGTCCTTGAGTTTGACCCAGAACGTCTGGTTGAGCTGATCGGCGGTCACGTATTCGGCAACCGGATTACCCGCAAACTGCTTTGTGAAGTTTGCGAACGCTTGGTCGTGATTTTCGAAGTAGTACTTCTCAATGAAGGGCGCAAGAATCGATCCGTCAAGCTCACTCTTGACCTGATCGATTTGGGCTGCGCTCACTTCACCATCCGCGCACGAGCCACCAGCAGAAACGTTAGTGCAGAGATAAACCGCGACCTGAGCTTTGTCGTACCAAACGCTCTTCATCTGGCCAATCTGCATCTGCAGCAGAATCGCCGTCCCTACGAAGGTGAGCGAAATGAAGGTAACGAGAATGACAGAAACCACCATGGATGCGTTACGACGCAGTCCATTGACGACTTCACCCCAAATCAGTGCGAATCTCATTGCACCGGTCCGACTTCTTGATTGTCATCTCCATCTGCACCCTGCTGGGCGATGATGTTGAAGCGCGACGTAATCGGGATCTCTGCCGGGTTGGGCTTCGGCACGGGAGGAGTCGTGAACTCGTCCGGGAGCTCATTGATGGTTGCACCCTCGACATCGGCCGCGTCTTGATCGTCGAACGGGTTCGGCATCGCCGGAACTGCATCCAACGTGGTGAGTGGCTCGATTGTTCCGGTGTCCCCAGGTCGCGCCATGAGGTTCTCACGAAGAGCGGTCAGGTCTCCGGTGTCTTGCAGAGTGACTTCAGAGCCAGCAATGGGCATAGCCGCGGTGTTACCGTAACCAGCGTCCTTTTCGTCACGGACGATGTGGCCCTGCTGAAGCTCGATAACGCGACGCTGCATGCGGTCGACGAAATCAGCGGCGTGCGTAGCCATGACCACGGTCGTGCCGCCAGCATTGATGCGTTCTAGGAGAGCCATAATTCCCGCGCTCGTCGCGGGGTCGAGATTACCCGTCGGCTCGTCGGCAAGCAGAAGCGCAGGCTTGTTCACGATGGCCCGAGCAATCGCCACACGCTGCTGTTCACCACCGGATAGCTCGTGCGGGTATCGCGCTGCTTTACCTGCCAGTCCAACCATCTGCAGAACGTCGGGAACAGCTTCTTGAATGAACCCGCGCGACTTGCCGATGACCTGAAGCGTGAAAGCGACGTTGTCAAAAACCGTCTTGTTCGGAAGGAGGCGGAAGTCTTGAAAAACAACGCCGAGATTGCGGCGGAAGAAAGGGATCTTGCGACTCGAAATGTTGCCGAGATCTTGACCGAGAACGTGAATCGATCCACCACTGGGCTTGTCTTCTTTGATCATCAATCGTAGACAACTTGATTTACCCGAGCCGGACTGTCCGACGAGAAAGACGAATTCGCCGCGATTGATTTCGAAGTCGACACCGTCCAGCGCCGGGCGCGTGGCACCACGGTACTGTTTCGTGACTTTGTCGAATCGAATCATGCTGGTTCGAGCCTAGGTTCGCGAGCCTGAGAACCCGCCGAACGACACTACTTTTCGGACGACTTGCGCCAGCGGATGCCGGCAGCAATGAATCCGTCGAGGTCACCGTCAAAGACGTTGCCAGGATTGTTTACCTCATACTCAGTACGCAGGTCTTTCACCATCTGGTAGGGCGCCAAAACGTAGGAGCGCATCTGGTCGCCCCAGCTGGCGGTGATGTTGCCGGCGAGCTCTTTCTTCTTCGCGTTCTCTTCTTCACGCTGCATGAGCAGAAGGCGCGAAGCGAGAACGCGCATGGCGGCGGCGCGGTTTTGAATCTGAGACTTCTCGTTCTGACAGCTGACCACGATGCCGGTCGGGAGGTGCGTGATGCGCACGGCAGAGTCGGTCGTATTCACCGACTGACCGCCGGGTCCGCTCGAGCGGAAGACATCCACCCGGATGTCGTTCTCGGGAATCTCGACCGCCTCAGTCTCAGGCATGAGTGGCACAACCTCGACGGCGGCGAAGCTCGTCTGACGCTTACCGGCCGAGTTGAAGGGGCTCATACGCACGAGACGATGCGTTCCCGCCTCGACGCTCAGAGTGCCAAACGCGTAGGGAGCATCCACCTCAATGATGGCGGATTTGATACCCGCCTCCTCGGCGTAGCTCGTGTCGAGCACCTGGGCGGAGTAGCCGTGCTTCTCGCAGTACCGCAGGTACATGCGCAACAGCATTTCTGCGAAGTCTGCTGCGTCGACGCCGCCGGCGCCTGCGCGAATGGTGATGACGGCGGGCATCGAGTCATATTCACCGTTGAGCAAGGTCTGAATTTCGAGGTCACCGAGGACTGACCGGATGCCCGCTAGTTCCGCCTTCGCCTCATCGGCGGCGCCCTCGTCACCCATCTCGTTTGCCATCTCGATAAGCACCTCGAGGTCATTGAGTCGCCGCTCAACACTCGTGATGCGAGCAAGCTCCGACTGGCGGTGACTCAGCGCACTCGTGACTTTCTGAGCATTTTCGGTGTTGTCCCAAAGGTCTGGAGCCGCTGCCTGTGCCTCAAGTGTGTCAATTTCCGCTGCCAGCCGGTCCACATCCACAACGGCGCGAATGTCGGCGAAAGTCGCGCGAAGCGTGCGGATATCGTCCGACAGGTCTAGCTCAAGCATGGTGGGTTAAGCCTACCGAGGGTGACTCGGGGGCACGTCACGCGCGGGCGTAAACTCGTAAGCACTATGGCGGGCACATCGGGCGAGTTCCAATTGCGCAAGATCGCTCTCGCGGTTTACCTGCCCACCTTTCTCTTCGCCGCCGGAGAGTCGGCCATCATCCCGGTTATTCCGGTCATCGCGAAGAACATCGGCGCGGACCTCGCGACGGCGGGTCTCGTTGCAGCGATGCTGACCATTGGCATCGTCGTTGGTGACATTCCCAGCGGCGCCTTCGTCGCCCGCATGGGCGAGCGCGTCGCCATGTTGTGGTCGAGTGCGGTCGCGCTCGTGGGAACCGCCCTTGCGATTTTCGCGGTTTCACCGCTCATGCTCGGCTTCGGCATGTTCTTGCTTGGTCTCGCGACAGCGACTTTCGCTCTCGCGCGCCACGCTTTTCTGACCTCGTACATCCCGTTCCAATATCGGGCACGATCCCTGTCACTTTTGGGCGGCATGTTCCGCGCGGGCGGGGTCGCCGGCCCGCTGATGGCGGCAGGAGTGATCGCGCTGTTCGGAACGGCGCGTTCAGCGTTTGTGCTCACCGCGGTGTTCACCGTCGCAACCACCATCGTGCTTTTGTTCTTGCAAGATCCCGAGTCCGCCTTCGGCAAGGGCAAGAAGGTTCGCGAGCCAGACGGACGGTTGCTCACCTCAGGCGAAGACGAGTTGGAGCGCGAGACACACGGTCTGTTCCGTACCGTGTGGAATTACCGCGGTGTTTTGTTGCGACTCGGCACTGCGGCCGGAATTACCAGTGCGCTCCGGTCAGCCCGCACCGTACTCTTCCCGCTGTGGGCACTCAGCATCGGCCTGGGTGATTCGGACACCGCGTTGATCATGGGCATCGCAACCGGCATCGACTTCGCACTGTTCTTCACAAGCGGGCAGGTGATGGATAGGTTTGGGCGAATCGCTGCGGTCTTGCCTTCTGTGCTCATTATGTCGCTCGGCATTCTCGCGGTGAGCTTCACGCACAATATGCCCAATAACGTGACCATGTTCATCCTCTGCGTGATGGTTTTCTCGCTAGGTAACGGGCTCGGCTCCGGCATCATTCTTACGATCGCGTCGGACCTCGCGCCGAAGAACAATCCCGCTCCCTTCTTGGGTGCCTGGCGATTTTCGGCCGATGCCGGCGCTGGTCTTGCCCCGATGGGCGTTGCCGCCGTGACTGCGGTTGCGTCACTCTCGGTTGCGGCCGGAGCACTGGGAGTGCTCGGACTAGTGGGCGTCTTCTTGTTCGTTCGATACATCCCCCGACTCATTCCCAAATCGCCTCACGGCCTTGCTCCGACCGAGCCGCCGAGCCTCTAGCGTCCTCAATAAATTGTTCGCGCTCGGGCTGTCACGGCCAGTTGGATCCCCTGGGGCATGAACACCGACACGATCGGTGGGTGCCAGACTGCGTTCATCTCAACGACTGCGGTCTTCTCGTCGGGAGTGTTACTCGAGCCGATGGTGACGGAGTGGAGCGCAGCCGGCGTCAGGTGTCTCAGATAATCGGCCGTGGCTCTCGCGACCGAAGCGTCGCTGAGTCTGGGTCGCCCCTGTATTGGCGGCAGTGCAGCATCGAAACTCTGAGCTGCAACCAACGCCGCCCCATCAGCAATGGTGAACAGTCGCTTGCGCTCGAGATAGAGACTCGAGGCATCCATGACGCCGACGATGAGAGCCAGCGCGAGTGCCGCCATGCCGACGATGAGAAGCAAAACCGAGCCCCGGTCATCTGCGAATTGTCTCATCGCGCAACCCGCTCGGTCGCCTCCGCCACCACGCTAACGCGGGCGTATTTTTCGAGGTTGAACAGACTCGGAACGAACGGGAGCGGAACACTGATGGTCGCTCGGGTCGTAATCCACGACTGTGGCATCAGGCATCGGGTCGGTGTGGGAGAACAGGTCACCTCGATGCGGGATTGATTGGGCGAGAGGTGCGCATCCACGAGGGCATCCTCGATAGCCAAAGCCGCCTGTTCGCGACCCCGACTTTCGGTAGACGCGGTGACGAATACCCGCGTCGCCTGACGCACGGCCCCCTCGGCGGCAAATGTCGCCGCCTCGAGTTGAGCCAGAGTGAGTACGAGGTACACCAGCGGCACCAGCATCAGGATTCCCGCGGTGATGAACTCGAGCGCAGCACTGCCGCGCTCGTGCAACAGCCAGCGCATCACTTGAGGATCTCCTGCGTCGAGCGCGCCGAAACCACAAGTGCATCGGCTGGCCCGAAGAGGCCCACGAGAGGCAATGTAGCCCGAACAGAAACTTCGACGGCGTCTCGACCGAGCCATGTTGTGGGATGCACGTCAATCGAGCTCGCGTAGTTTTCGCCGACAGCAATAGCGATCAATTCTGCGGTTCGCGAGCGACCCTGCTCGGCCGAACTGTCGATGAGCGACGCCCATCGCGCGCCTTCGGCCGCGGCATCCTGCAGGGTATTCCGAACGTGCAGAGCAAGGGCTAGTTGCATGACACCGAGCACGAGCGCGATGACGAGCACGCCAACGAGAACGAACTCAACCGGGGCGGACCCGCGCTCGTCGCGTATCGAGACACGTCGCACGAGCTAGAACTTAATGACGCGACCGATGGCTTGATCAAAAACGCCGCCCAGAGCTGGACCTGCGACGGCCCAGATCGCAACGACCAGTCCCGCGGTCATGAGCGTGATGAGAACCCACCCGGGAACGTCGCCGCGGTCAGCGATAAGCGAGGCGGCGCGGTTTCGAACGAGAACGCTGAAACGAAGAAAACGGTCGTGCATGACGACTCCCTTGACTGATGTCGAGCGCGCCCATCGCACACTCTGGTCAAGCGAGTCTGCTTACTCGCGCTGGATGAAACGCGAGCTTTCCACAGGCGCTAGCTAGGCAGCGCCGTCAAACATTGATGTAACTGATCCATCGTCGAAGACTTCACGAATGGCGCGAGCCAGAAGCGGAGCAATCGGCAGCACTTCGAGCGTGGGAAAACGCTTCTCCTCAGGTACCGGAAGAGTGTCAGTGACGACAACCGAGTCGACCGCGGGTGACTGCAGAATCTCGCACGCTGGGTCGGAGAACACAGCATGCGTCGCTGCTACGACAACGCCGATAGCACCATTTGCCTTGAGAGCCTCGGCCGCCTTCACGATGGTGCGACCGGTGTCGATCATGTCGTCGACGAGTAAACATACACGTCCGCTGACTTCTCCGACGATTTCGTGAACAGTGACCTGGTTGTGCACCTTCGGGTCACGACGTTTGTGAATGATTGCCAGCGGAGCCCCGAGCTTCTCACTCCAGATGTCGGCAACGCGCACGCGACCCATATCGGGCGAGACGACGGTCAGGGTTGACGGGTCAAGCTTCGCGCGGAAGTGCTCGAGCAGAACCGGCATCGCAAAGAGATGGTCGACCGGTCCATCGAAGAAACCCTGGATCTGTGCAGCGTGCAGGTCGACGCTCATGATGCGGTCGGCGCCGGCAGTGGCAAAGAGGTCCGCCATGAGGCGGGCCGAAATCGGCTCGCGACCTCGACCCTTCTTGTCTTGGCGCGAGTAGGGGTAGAACGGTGCAACCACCGAAATACGCTTTGCCGAAGCACGCTTCAGCGCGTCCAACATGATGAGCGTTTCCATGACCCACTCGTTTATGGGCGCAGTGTGCGACTGCAGAACGAAAACATCGGCACCGCGAATGCTGGAGTCGTAGCGGGCATAAATCTCGCCGTTTGCGAATGTGCGAAGGTCAGCACTCGTAACTTCAATGTCTAGCTCACGAGCCACAGCCTCCGCCAGTGCCGGGTGAGCACGGCCGGAAACCAGAATGAGTTTCTTCTTGGTCTTGACGGTTATTTTGCCCACGTTGCCCTGTTTCTCTCGACTTACGAGTTTGCGTTCTTAGCCGCTTCGGCTGCTGCCGAACCCGGACGATTCTTTTCAACCCATCCCTCAGCGTTGCGCTGTGGGGCAACGCTGATCGCGAGTGCGCCGACGGGAACATCCTTGCGGATGACGGTTCCGGCGCCGCTGTATGCGCCGTCACCGATTACGACAGGGGCGACGAAGACGTTGTGAGATCCTGTGCGCACGTGTGACCCGATGACCGTCTTGTGCTTATTGACTCCGTCGTAATTGGCGACGATAGTTCCGGCACCGATGTTGCTGCCTTCGCCAATCGTGGCGTCACCGATGTAAGACAGGTGTGGGACCTTGCTGCCGTTTCCGATGCGGGCGTTCTTGGTCTCAACAAAAGTGCCAATCTTGCCGTCTTCGCCGAGGTACGTACCCGGACGCAGAAAGGAGAACGGACCAACACTCGCGCCAGCGCCAATCACGCTGAGTGTGGCGTCTGTTCGCTTGACTGTGGCTCCAGCACCGACCTCAGTGTCCAGAAGGGTCGAATCTGGACCAATGACAGCGCCGGTTTCAACTACTGTGGCACCGAGCAGCTGGCATCCAGGCTTGATCTCAACGTCGGGCGCGAGCTGAACCTGAATGTCAATCCACGTCGAGGCCGGGTCAACGATTGTGACTCCGGCGAGTTGCCATCCGCGAATAATCATGGCGTTGAGCTGACCAGCGGCCGCAGCCAGCTGAGCGCGGTCATTAATGCCCTCGACCTTCCACGTGTGCGCCACTTCAACGGCCTCAACGCTGCGTCCGTCGGCGCGAAGCAAACCGATCACGTCGGTGATGTACTTCTCTCCCTGCGCATTGTTCTGGTCGAGCTTGGGCAGCTGCGCACGCAGGTCACCCGCGGCAAAGAGGTAGATTCCGGCGTTAATCTCACGCATTGCAAGTTCATCCGCGTTGGCGTCTTTGTGTTCGACGATGCGATCTACAGCACCCGACTGGGCGCGAATGACACGACCGTAGCCGGTGGCATCCTCGAGCACGGTGGTCAGCATGGATGCGCTGGCCGCGGCCGCACGGTGGTGCGCGATGAGTTCCTGAAGTGTCTGCGCATCGAGCAAAGGCACGTCGCCGTTGACGACAAGGACATCCCCGCCAAAGTCACCCGGAAGAGCCGCAACGGCCAGTTCAACAGCTCGACCAGTACCGGGAACATCGTCTTGATCGACAATGAGCGCACCCGGAAGATCAACCTCGATAACCTCAACCAGTCGGTCGCGCTCGTGGCGAACCACGGCAACAACGTGTGCGGCATCGAGTTCACGGGCAGTGGCGAGCACGTGGCTAATCACGGTAGCCCCGGCCAGTTTGTGCAGAAGTTTGGGTGTCGCGCTCTTCATGCGAGTTCCCTGACCCGCGGCGAGCACGACGATGGCGAGGTTGTTGTCAGCCACGCGCGCCTCCATCCATCTTGTTGTGCGCTCCGCCACCAGGATTCGAACCTAGACCAACAGATCCAAAGACTGTTGTGCTGCCATTACACTATGGCGGACCGAGCGCGCTGGCATGCCACCGTGCTCCCTTACAGTCTGCCAGACAACGACAGGCGATAATGGGCATATGGCGCCCGAAAACGACGAAGTTGACCGGATTGTTGCTGCGTGGAGCACGGAACGACCCGACCTCGACTTCTCCCCCCTCGAGGTGCTGTCACGCGTGGACCGTTTGGCTCGTTTGCTGGACCGGGAGCGCCGTCGCGCATTCACCCGCTCCGAACTTGACGCTTGGGAGTTCGATGTTCTCGCCGCGCTCCGTCGCGCAGGCACGCCCTACCAGCTGAGCCCGAAGGCACTGCTCCAGCAAACGCTAGTTTCGAGCGGAACCATGACCAACCGCATCGACCGTCTCGTCGAACGCGGTCTGGTCGTGCGTCTCGAAGACCCGAACGACGGTCGCGGCGTTCTTGTGGAAATGACCAAAGCAGGATTGACCCGCGTCGATGCTGCCATCACCCGACTGGTTGACTCCGAGGCCACCTTGCTCCACCAGCTCCCCCGCGCCGAGCAGAAAAAGCTCGCGGCGGCACTGCGTCGACTCAGTCTTGAGATCGACGAGACCGACTAGCGCAGGGCGAAACCGCGGTAGCCGTCGTTTGCCACCTCGGTACACGCGGCGCGGAACGGCCCGACACCCATGAGCGCGGGCAGCACCACGTGTGGCTTGCCAGCCACGTTGTCGCCCATGTACCAGGAGTGGCTGGCACGGTGCACAGTGAATTGGCCAATGGCGTTGTTCTGTGCGACCCACTCATCCTGCGCTTCTTGGGTGGCCTCCATGCGGGTCAGGCCATTCGCTTCGAGGTAGTCGATGCATGCGCTGATCCACTCGACGTGCTGCTCGATTGAGACAACCACATTCGAGAGAACGGACGGCGACTGCGGACCGGTAACGAGGAACAGGTTGGGAAAGCCCACCGACATTGTGCCCAGATAGGTCTTCGCGCCGGACTGCCAAACCTCGCGAAGGTTTTTTCCGCCGGAACCGATGAGATTGACATCGCTCAGGATGCCCGTGAAGGCGTCGTAGCCGGTCGCGTAAACGATGATGTCGACGTCGGTAGCTCCTGCTTCGGTCTCGAATCCTGTCGCGGTGATGCGTTTGAGCGGCGACTCGAGCAAGTCGACGAGGTGAACATTGGGTTGGTTGTAGATCTCGTAATAGCCGCTGTCGATGCACGTGCGGCGGGTGCCGAACGGGTAACTCCTGGGAATGAGCTTCTCAGCAATCGCCGGGTCGGTCACGCGTTCGCGAACCTTGGAGCCGAGGAAGTCCGAGATCGTCTTGTTGGCAGCGTCATCGACGAGCACATCCGTGTATGAACCAAAAAACGTGAACGGCGACAGGTTGTCGTAAATGTACTGAAAGTACGCGGTTCGTTCTTCGTCGGTGGCATCGAAAGCAGCCTTCTCGGGGCCGGGCAGGCCGAGCCCATCCATCGAGTGGCGCTTGCGCTCACGCTCGGCGGCGTAGTTCGACTTGACCTTGGCAACCTCGTCGGCCGAGAGCTTGCGATTGTTTGCTGGAACCGTCCACGACGGAGTGCGCTGCAGAACGAACAGTTCGCCCGCGGTCTTCGCAATTTCTGTCGCCAATTGGATGCCCGTCGAGCCCGTTCCGATCACGGCGACGCGTTTGCCACTGAAGTCCACCGGTTCTGCGGGCCAATCGGTTGAGTACAGGCTTCGTCCCGCGAAGCTCTCGTGCCCGGGAATATCGACTGGCTTGGGGCTCGAGAGGGCGCCGGTGGCCATGATGACCCAGCGCGCTGTGTGCGTGTCACCGGCGTCCGTCGTTATCGTCCAGACGTTGCCAATTTCGTCGAACACGGCGCTGACAACCTTGGTGTTGAAGGCGAAGATCTCGCGCAGGTTGAATCGATCCGCGACGTGCTGGGCATATTTCAGAATCTCGGGCTGGGCCGAGTAGCGCTCAGTCCACGTCCAGTCTTGCTGAAGCTCTTCATCCCACGAGTACGAGTACTCGACGCTTTCGACGTCGCAGCGAAGTCCGGGATAGCGGTTCCAGAACCAGGTACCGCCCACATCCGCGCCCTTCTCGAAGCCGAGCACGCTGTGCCCAGACTTGCGGGCGTTATAGGCGGCGAGCATGCCGGCAAAACCGGCGCCGACAACGGCGACGTCTACCCGTGCCATCAGGCGAGCTTGCCCTTAATCCAGGAGCCAACCTCGTCGATCATGTCTCGACCCTCACTGAGCATGAACGAGAAGAGTGACCAGTCGTGGGGCATGTCTTCCCAATCGGAGAACGTGACGTCGGTTCCACCCGCGCGGGCGTTGTCGCGCACGCGGGTTGCGTCAGAGTAAAGAATTTCGGTGGTGCCGACCTCGATGAGCATTGGAGCAACTCCCCCGAGGTCACCAAACACTGGTGAAATCAGCGGGTCCGTGAGCGGGTGTGATCCTGCGTACTGGCTCGCACCCGATTCAAGTCCCGCTTTGGTGAGTGACACATCCTTGTCCGCCATGGTCGACATGGTCTCGCCCGAGTGGGTGAGGTCTGCCCAGGGTGACAGCACAACGGCTGCGGCAGGCTGCGGTGCGCCGGTCGCCTTGAGCGCGAGCAATAGCGCAAGAACAAGTCCACCACCGGCTGAGTCGCCGGCAACGACAATGTTTTCGGCTTGGTAGCCATCGGTGAGCAAACCTTTGTAGGCGCTCATCACATCGTCGAGCGCTGCCGGGTACTGGTGCTCGGGTGCGAGGCGGTAGTCGATCGAGAAGTGGTTGATTCCGGCCGCCGCGGCGAGGTTGCCTGACAAACCGCGGTACACCTCTGCCGTGCCAACGAGCATCGCTCCGCCGTGCACGTACATCAGCACGTTCGGCGAGCCGGGAGCATCCATCCACAGCCCGGGAACCCCACCAATTTTAGTTTCCTTGAACGCGAAGGACTCGTTGACCGGGAAGGTCGCCACCGCGCCGTTGAACTGCGCGCGCACCTCCGCCGCCGGAATCGTGAAGTCGAACGGGTTTGCAACGAGCATTCCCTTGAGAGCGGCAAGTTCGTCGAGCGTCATGGCGCATCCTTTCATCGTTGAAAGCGGTCACCAAAGGCGACCTGATTCAATTCTGAGGATGCTTCCCCACGAGAGGTTAGGCGGACAGCGAATTGCGACGCGAAAATTCTGCACGCATGCGCCACTCTGATGGCGTCACATCAAATAGATCACGGAACACTCGACCAAAGTAGCCCACGTCTTCAAAACACCATCGTTGAGCAATTTGCGTGATCGACAATTGGCCGAGCATGGCATCCGCGAGGTCACGACGGGCTTCCGTGAGCCGCCTTTGCTTGATCCATTGAGCAACACTCACGCCTGCAGACTTGAAGATGTTGTAAAGATGACGAGTCGAAATGAAATGTGCGGAAGCAATCATCTCAGGTGACAAATTCCAGTCCTGGAGATGCTCGTTGATGAAATACGTCACCTCAATCAGCATTGATCGAACGACATCACTTGGGTCGAGTCGATCATCAAGTTCATTACTTAATACAGAAGTAATGAGGTCGAGGCCCGTGCGCGCAAGCCGCTCGCCGCTCGGCCTCGACAAGTGATCCAGATTGTCGACGAGACCGAGCAGATACGTGGATAGCACCGCCCCCGTGCCGGTGGTGCCGTCAAGCGGATAGGCCGCGAATTCGCCCGCAAGACCAGTCGGGAGGTCGAGCGCACTCTTCGGAAACATCGCGACAATGAACCGAAAATCCTCGTCGAAGTGAAGGTCGTATTTGCGAGCCGTGTCATAGACGGTGATTGCACCGGGGTTGAGTTCGAGCTCACGATTTCCCTGCGTCATCGTGCCGCGACCGGACACTTGATAGCTGATTTTGTAGTACTCGAATGACTGCCCCGTAATGAGACCAGGGCTTCGATGAACCGCGTGCGGGCTTGCCTTTATGTCACTCAACTGAAACTCGGCCGAGCCAGCCGAGCGATATTGTGCATGAAAGTTTGAGGCGCCCACAGGAACGATGTCGAGCGGTGGAAAAGCACGTTCCATCTCATCTCGCCAAATCCCCAAGGACTCGTCACTGGAGGGGTCGAGCGCAAGCACCATCGGGTCATGTCGAAAGTTGATGACAGACATGCCGGCCTCCACTGCGAAACGTGCTAACTGAATCTAACGCCTCGAGCTCCACATCAGCCAGAAAAATGCCTGTTCGAGAGCGCACTAGAGTCGGAATCTTGCGCCGAGTGCTAGACGAGCATTTCGCTCAGTTCCAGCCAGCGCGTTTCGAGATCAGTGACCGTTGACTCGAGTGCGCGGAGGTCAGCCGAAAGTTGAGTCAACAACTGATAGTCCGACTGGTCAGCGACCGCGAGTTTCTCGTGCTGCGCCTTCTCTTGGTCTTGAACTTTTGCGAGCTTGCGCTCGATGGATGCAAGCTCCTTTTCAGCGTTGCGACGATCAGCACCCGACAAAACGGGAGCAGTAGAAACAGCGCGAGGCCCGCTCGGTGTGAGCGACACCGGTTGGGTCGGCTTCTCCGCTGCAGCGCGTGGCGCACTTGCTCGACTGGCGGCTGCGAGCGTGAGGTACTGGTCGACCCCGCCCGGCAAGTGACGCACGTGAGCGTCGAGAACGGCAAATTGCTGGTCGGTAATGCGCTCGAGCAAATACCGGTCGTGCGAAATGACGAGGAGAGTGCCGGGCCACGTGTCGAGCAGGTCTTCCATGGCTACGAGCATGTCGGTGTCGAGGTCGTTAGTGGGCTCGTCGAGGATGAGCACGTTCGGTTCATCGAGCAGAATCATGAGTAGCTGCAGACGCCGCTTTTGGCCACCGCTGAGGTCTTTGACCGGCGTCGACAACTGAGCGCTCGTGAAACCGAGACGCTCGAGCAACTGGCCCGGCGTCATCTCTTTGCCGTCGGCAAGATACGTACTGCGTTTGGTAGCAACCACCGCACTCACGCGTTCGTTTTCAACTGCCTTGAGCTCGTCCAGCTGTTGAGTGAGCACGGCAATCTTGACTGTCTTGCCACGCTTGATGCGACCGCTCGACGCCTGAACAGAACCAGCGACAAGACCCAGCAGAGTCGATTTTCCCGCGCCGTTCACACCGAGAATTCCGGTGCGTTCCCCCGGAGCGATACGCCAGGTCACGTCCTTGAGAATCGTGCGGTCCCCAAAAACCACGGAGGCATTTTCGATGTCGACCACGTCTTTGCCAAGACGTTGCATGGCCATCGATGCCAACGTGACAGCGTCACGAACGGGCGGCTCATTGGCAATGAGTTCGTTTGCGGCATCGATTCGGAACTTTGGTTTGGATGTTCGCGCCGGCGCTCCCCGCCGCAGCCAGGCCAGCTCCTTGCGCATCAGGTTTTGGCGCTTACCTTCGAGAACCGCCGCCTGGCGGTCACGCTCGACGCGCTGCAAAATGTAGGCCGCGTATCCACCCTCGAACGGTTCGACGATGCGATCGTGCACTTCCCACGTCTGCAAGCTGACCTCGTCGAGGAACCAGCGGTCGTGCGTCACAACGACGAGTGCGCCCTGTCCGACCGCCCAGCGAGACTTGAGGTGCGCGGCGAGCCAGGTGATGCCCTCAACATCGAGGTGGTTCGTGGGCTCATCCAAAAACAAGACGTCCCAGTCTCCCGCGAGAAGAGCGGCGAGAGCGACGCGGCGTTGCTGCCCGCCAGAGAGCTCGCCGATGAGACCCTCCCACGGAATATCGGCGATGAGTCCCGCGAGCACGTCACGGATGACCGGATTACCGGCCCACACGTGCTCATCAAGGTCACCCACGATTGCGTCGCACACACGCACATCGCCGGGAATTGAATCCGCTTGATCGAGCATGCCGATACGAACACCACCCCGAACGGTGACGGAACCACCGTCCGGTTCGATCCGTCCGGCGAGCAAACTCAAGAGCGTCGACTTGCCGTCACCGTTGCGACCAACGACCCCAACCCGGTCACCCTCGTTGAGCCCGAGAGTCACCGAGTCGAAGACAACGCGCGTGGGAAATTCGAGGTGGAGATTTTGCGCTCCGAGCAGGTGAGCCATAGTTAGCCGTTGATGACGCGAGCGCCCTGAACCGGACCGGTGACGTGCAACGCTTCATGGCCAGCCCGAGTCAGAGCCGTGACGAGGTCTTCGGCCGCATCTGCATCCTCAGCGAGAAAAGCCAGAGTCGGACCAGAACCCGAGACGATTCCAGCAAGAGCGCCGGATTCTTCACCCAATTCGAGAACATCTTTAAGGCTGGGTTCGAGGTGCAGGGCCGCAACCTGAAGATCGTTGGTCATGACCTGTGAGAGGGCTATCGGGTTGCCGTTGCGTAACGCATGCAAAACCTCGGCGCTGACATCAGGTGCCTGCGGGGCCGGCGCAATGTCGCGTACGTGCTTGGCCCGATGGACATCGAGTTCTGCGTAAACCCCGGGTGTGCTCAAGCCAAAGTCGGCGAGTACGAGAACCCAGTGGAACGTGCCCTTACACAGCGCGGGACTGAGAACGTCACCACGACCGGTGCCCACTGCCGTACCACCCGTGAAGGCGAAGGGCACATCGGCGCCCAGCTGCCGAGCGAGGTGCATCATGTCGTCTTTGCTGACGTGCGTGCCCCACAGGGTGTCGCAAGCGAGAAGTGTTGCCGCAGCGTCCGCCGAACCACCACCCATTCCGCCGGCGACGGGAACGTGCTTTTCGATCTCGAGGCGTACGCCTCCGCGATACTTGGCATGGCGGGCCAACAGGCGCGCAGCCTTGATTCCAAGATTCGTGGCATCCGTTGCCAGCATCGATGTTTCTACCGGGCCAGAGAAGCTAACTGAGAAGTCATCGGCGGGGTAAGCACGCACATCTTCGTAGAGCGAGACAGCCTGGTACGCGATTGCGACGTCGTGGTAGCCATCTTCCATCACTTGGCCCACTTTGAGGCTGACGTTGATTTTGCCTGGTGCGCGCACGTGGACGAAATCGCTAGTCGATGATGACATGCCTCAAATTTATCCCAGTGCGGAGGTGTCAATTGACGCGAGGCGCATGTAAGCACCAATGCCCAATTGTTCCCCGCGAAGCGTGGGGTCAATAGTCGCCATTTCGAGCGCACGGATGGCGCGCTCCGAGGAGAGGAACGGTAACGCGAGGGACTGGCGCAACATCTTGCGGCGCTGTCCGAATGCCGCATCGACGAGCTCAAAAACGCGCTTGCGCAGGGTTTCGGTCGCTGGGTCTTTTGCTGCACGGCCCATCTCAGCAGGCCATCTCTCGAAGCCCACCAGCACAGAGTCGACGTTGGGCACAGGCCAGAAAACCTGGCGACTCACGGTACCGACAACTTTCCACTGCCCGTACCACGACGCCTTGATGCTCGGAGATCCGTAAACCTTGCTGCCTGGCTCGGCCGCGAGTCGATGACCGACCTCAGCCTGGACCATGACGACGCCGGAATTGAGCGACGGGAAGTGCTCGAGCAAGTGCAAGAGCACCGGCACTGAGACGTTGTAGGGAAGATTGGCGATGAGGCGCGTCGGCTGCGTGGGAAGCTCGGTGACATCCATCGCATCAGCACAGAGCACGGTGAGCTTGCGCCCACGTGTGCGTCCGGCAAACGTAGTGGGCAGTTCAGCTGCGAGCCGGCGGTCAATCTCAATGACGGTCACATGTGCGTCCGCCTCAGCAAGTCCCAGCGTGAGCGAACCTAGCCCGGGACCGACCTCGAGAACCTCATCACCCGGCTGAACCCCACCGAGGTTCACAATCTTGCGAACGGTGTTGGCATCGTGCACGAAGTTTTGCCCGAGCTTCTTGGTCGGAACCACACCGAGGCGATCAGCGAGTGAACGGATGTCAGCCGCGCCGAGGAGATGTACGTCGGACATCAGAAATCCCCTTCCGACTCGACCAGACCGTCATCCCACGAGCCATAGACGGCCTGCGTGTTCGACGCCAGCTGGGCGCATAGGTCACCGAGATCAGTCTGCAAATACTCAGCCATTGCACGCACGGTGTACGGAGTGAGATACGGCGCATTGGGACGGCCGCGGTAGGGCATCGGTGTCAAATACGGAGCATCCGTTTCAACCAGGATTTGAGTGCGGGGTGCAAGCGCGAGCGCTTCCCGGAGATGGTCGTTCTTCTTGAACGTAAAGGTTCCGGCAAAGGAGAGGTACCACCCCTGCTCGACGGCGTATTTGGCCATCTCCACATCGCCCGAGAAACAGTGGAAGACGGTGCGATCGGGTGCTCCCACACGCTTCAGCGTTGCCAGTACGTCCTCGTGCGCATCCCGGTCGTGAATCTGCAGGGCAAGACCGTGTCGCTTGGCAATATCGATGTGAACCTCAAACGAATGGTGCTGGGCATCACGACCGTCGTCACCGGTTCGAAAGTAGTCGAGGCCGGTTTCACCAATCGCGCGCGTGCGTGGCCACGAGGCCAGCTCATCGATGGTCGCAAGCGCCATGTCGAGTTCGCCCCTCTCGGCCAAACGAGGAGCCTCGTTGGGATGCAGCGCAACAGCCGCCAACATGCGCGGTTGAGCCGCGGCCATCTCGGCAGACCAGCGCGAAGTAGCGACATCGGTGCCAACCTGAACCACGCCGATGACGCCTACTTCAGCGGCGCGATGAAGCTGTTCGGGGTACTCGATCCACTGTTCCCCGTCCGCAATCTCGAGGTGTGTGTGGTTGTCGTAAATCCCCACCGGCAACGGTTCAGGAGCGGGTGGATACGTGAGGTCGCGCTTGCCGCTGCCCTCATCCGACTTACGTTCGCGAATATATGCCGAATCTGACATGAATCGGGTTAACTACTCGGCGGTCTCGATGCGCGGGAAGAGCGGTTCGAGTGCGTCGATGACTGTTCCTGCGGGAGTTTGCCCCCAGTGTCCAGCGTCGCGGATTGGCTGGACCGAGAGCTCACCGAGCGATGACTCGACACCCAATGCGTTCCACAGCTTGCCCGTGGCAATCGGCATGACCGGCGCAAGAAGAACGGCGAGCGCGCGCAGACCTTCCACCACAACATAGAGAACCGTGCCGAGTCGCTCACGGTTGGCGTCATCCTTGGCAAGGGCCCACGGCTCCATCTCAGTGATGTAACCGTTGAGCGCATCGACGATGGCCCAGATTTCTGCGATGGCGTCATTGATCGCAACGCGCTCGATTGCCGCGTCAGCGTTCGCAGTCGCCGCGGCGACCACGTCAATAATCGCCTTATCAGCCGGGGCATAGTCGCCCGGACCAGGAACCACGCCGTCGAAGTACTTACCAACCATGGCAAGCGCGCGCGAAGCCAGATTTCCGAAGCCGTTCGCTAGCTCAGCCTGGTATCGGGCCGAGAGGTCTTCCCAGCTGAATGAGCCGTCTTGGCCGAATGTGATGGCGCTCATGAAATAGTGACGGAACGCATCCGAACCGAACGTGTCGGTGATGTCGTTCGGGGCAATACCGGTCAGCTTCGACTTGGACATCTTCTCGCCACCGACGAGTAGCCAGCCGTGACCAAAGACCTGGTGCGGAACCTCGAGACCGGCCGCCATCAGCATGGCGGGCCAGATGACCGCGTGAAAACGAAGGATGTCTTTACCCACGAGGTGAGTTGCCGGCCAACGGCGGTTGAAGTTGGCGTCGTCTTGCCCATAACCGACAGCGGTGATGTAGTTCAGCAGAGCATCGAACCACACATAGACGACGTGACTGTCATCCCACGGAAGCTTGATGCCCCAGTCAAAAGTGGAACGTGAAATCGAGAGGTCCTGCAGGCCCTGCGAGACGAATTGGATGACCTCGTTGCGAGCGGACTCGGGCTGAACGAAGTCGGGGCGCGAGTTGTAAAGGTCGAGGAGTCGCTGCTGAAAGTCGCTCATTCGGAAGAAGTAGTTCTTCTCGTGAAGCGTCTCGACTGGCTTCGAGTGGATCGCGCACACCTGCTGGCCGGCGTACTCGCCCGTGCCCTCAACGAGGTCGGCGGGTTGCTTGTATTCCTCGCAACCAACACAGTACGCACCCTCGTACTCGCCGGTGTAGATGAAGCCGGCGTCGTAGAGAGTGGTCAAGAACTTTTGGACGTTGACCTCGTGACGTTCTTCTGTCGTACGAATGAAGTCGTCGTTGGCGATTGTGATGGTGTCGAGCAGTGGCTTCCACGCGCTCTCCACGAGACGGTCTGCCCACTCCTGTGGCGTCGCGCCGTTTGCCGTGGCGGTGCGCAAAATCTTCTGGCCGTGTTCATCGGTACCGGTTAGCAACCAGGTGTCGTCACCGGCTTGACGGTGCCAGCGCGCGAGAACATCCGCCGCCACCTCCGTGTAAGCGTGACCGATGTGGGGAACATCGTTCACATAGAAGATGGGCGTCGTGACGAAGAAACTCTTGCCGGCAGCCATAGCTTCTAGTTTAGGTTGCCCGCGAGAGCGCCCTGATACAGGTCGCGCTTCGAGAGGTTGGTGTTCTCGCTCACTTGGGCGCAGGCATCCTTGAGGCGCATTCCTGAGGCGACCAACTTGCCGACCTCGACGAGGCCTGATTCGAGCGTGACGGTCGAGGCGGATGCGCCGCCGACGACGAGCACAATCTCACCCTTCACACCAGCGCCGGCCCACTCGGTCAACTCCGCGAGGGTTCCTCGGCGCACCTCTTCGAACTTCTTGGTGAGTTCGCGACAAACCGCCGCGCGTCGATCAGCACCGAGTACATCGCGAGCGTCGGCAAGCGATTCTGAGATGCGATTGGGCGACTCGAAGAACACCATGGTGCGCGGTTCGTGCGCGAGCGCGCCGAACAACGTTCGCCTCTCCCCCTGTTTACGTGGCAGAAACCCCTCGAACGTGAAGCGGTCGGTGGGCAGTCCGGCGATCGCGAGCGCCGTAATGACGGCACTCGGACCCGGGATGCTGGTGACCTGCACACCGGCCGCGATGGCGGCCTGCACGGCGCCATAACCCGGGTCACTCACGGTAGGCATGCCCGCATCGCTGAGCAGGAGCACATCCTGCTCGGTGGCGAGTTGGGCTATGTCGCCTGCCACGGCAGTCTCATTGTGGTCGTGCAGGGCGATGAGACGGGGACGATTCGCGATTCCGAGCGCGGTCAGGAGCTTCTGCGTCGTACGCGTGTCCTCGCTCGCAATGATTTCGATGTCGGACAACACCTCAATCAGGCGCGCAGATGCATCGGAGAGATTTCCGATGGGGGTTCCGCCGAGAATGAGCACGGCTCAAGTCTGGCAGTTGCATGCACATCCGGGCTATTCGAGGCCGTTCGGGGCACCCGGGTCGCTAGTCTGAAACGCGTGAGCGAAACGGCACTGGAACCCACGGGGTCCCGCTTTGACGACTGGTCGGCTCACCTGCTTTCCACCCCGCTCCGTCAACGCCTCTGGTACTGGGGTGCGCCGGTCTTCGTCACCGCCCTCGCAGCCCTGTTGCGACTCATCAACCTGGGCACGCCCCACGCACTGGTGTTCGACGAGACCTACTACGTCAAAGACGCATGGACGCTGTGGAACAACGGTTACGAGTCCAGCTGGGGCAGCGGGAACTCAGACGACAAATTCACCTCCGGCAACGTGATGGCCTTCACCAAAGATGCCTCGTACGTCGTGCACCCTCAACTGGGCAAATGGATCATCGCGCTTGGCATCAATCTGTTTGGCCCCACGAACGCTTTCGGGTGGCGGTTCAGCGTGGCTGTGGTCGGCGTTATTGCGGTCTGGCTTATCGTCATCATCACGCGCAAACTCACCGGATCGACGCTCATCGGCGTCATCGCTGGCGCCCTCATGGCCCTCGACGGTCTCGCCATCACGTTGTCGCGTGTTTCTGTCCTCGACAACTTCTTGATGCTGTTTTCCCTGGTTGGCTTTTACTTCGTCATTCTCGATCGAGGCTGGGCCCGCGAGCGCTTGCACGACCGAGTGCTCGCGAACCGGGCTGCGGGCGGTTTTTATACCTGGGGCCCGGTCATGTGGTGGCGCCCGTGGTTGATGGCCGCCGGCATCGCCTTCGGTCTCGCCTGCGGTGTCAAGTGGTCGGGGCTGTGGTTCGTCGTGGCCTTCGGCATTTTCACCGTGATCATGGATGCAGCAGACCGAAAGCGGGAACGGATCAGTTTCTGGTTTTCAGCGGCCATCCTCAAACAGGGGCCTGTCTCGTTCATCCTGTTAGTCCCCATTGCCGTCGTCAGTTATCTCGCCACGTGGACCAGCTGGATTCTGAGCAGCCAGGGCTACTACCGAACGTGGATTGACACTCACCCGGCCGAACAAATTCACGGTTTCTTCAGCTGGGTTCCGTTGTGGCTCCAAGACCTGTGGTTCTATCACCAGAGCGCCTATGGATTTCACGTCGGGCTGAGCACGCCTCATCCGTATCAGTCGAATCCTTTGCTGTGGCTGGTCATGCAGCGCCCGACGAGCATGTGGTACGAAGGCAGTGAGCTGGGGCAGCGAGGATGCTCACTGGCGCACTGCTCCGAGGCCATCAACCCCATCGCCAACCCTGCAATTTGGTACGCAGCCGTTGCGGCCATCCTCTACCTCGTCTACCGCTTCATTCGCTACCGCGAGTGGAAGGTTGGCGTGGTGCTCATGGGCATGGTTGCGGGCTACCTCCCCTGGCTGATGTACCTCAATCGCACGGTCTTCTCGTTCTATTCGATCGTCTTTGAGCCGTACATGCTGATTGGCTTAGCCATCACGATTGGCATCATCCTCGGATCACCTTCCGACCAACGTGACCGACGGGAACGCAACACTGCTTTGGTTGCCGTCTATGGTCTGCTCGTCGTCATCCTCACTGCGTTCTTCTACCCGGTGTGGACGGGCGAACAGACTCCGCTCTGGTACTGGCAGATGCACATGTGGCTGCCCAGTTGGGTGTAATCCGCGTTACTTCTCATGACGCGCAAGAATTCTGGTCGGCAGACTCGACGGTACGATTGTGCTTATGGCAGATCGCGAATATGGGTTCAAAACCCGCTCCATCCACGCAGGCAATATCCCCGATGAGGTGAGCGGCGCACGCGCCCTTCCCATCTACCAGAGCAGCGCTTTCGTTTTCGATAACACCGAAGACGCCGCCGCGCGCTTCGCACTGCAGAAGTACGGCAACATTTACTCGCGCCTAGCCAACCCCACCGTTGCCTCGTTCGAAGAGCGCGTCGCCAGCCTCGAGGGTGGCCTCGGTGCTGTTGCCACCGCATCTGGTTTGTCCGCTCAGTACATCACGTTCGCCTCCCTCTGCCAGGCGGGCGACCACATCGTTGCTTCAGCAAATCTCTACGGTGGATCGGTGACCCAGCTCGACGTCACGCTTCGCCGTTTCGGCATCGAGACAACCTTCGTCAACTCGTCCGATCCCGCTGACTACGCAGCGGCAATCACCGACAAGACCAAGGTCATCTACGCCGAAACCGTCGCAAACCCCTCCGGCGAAGTTGCCGACATCCAAGGTCTCGCTGATGTCGCGCGCGCCCACGAGATTCCGCTCTTCATCGACTCGACCATTGCAACTCCCTATCTATGCCGCCCCATCGAGTGGGGTGCGGATGTCGTCGTGCACTCGGCCACCAAGTTCCTCGGCGGACACGGAACCACCCTCGGTGGCGTGGTCGTCGAATCCGGTCGGTTCCACTGGCACAGCGACAAGTTCCCGCTGTTCGACCAGGTCGTCCCCTCCTACGGCGGACTCACGTGGGCCGGTAACTTCGGTGAGTACGCGTTCTTGACCCGTCTGCGCGCCGAGCAGCTTCGTGACATTGGTCCCGCCCTCTCGCCACACTCGGCATTCCTGCTCGCGCAGGGCGTGGAGACGCTCCCCTACCGCATGCAGGCTCACGTGGACAACGCACGCGTTGTCGCCGAATGGCTCGCACAGGACAAGCGTGTGGAGTCTGTCAACTGGGCTGGCCTCAAGTCACACGCTCACTATGACCGTGCGCAGAAGTACCTCCCCAACGGCCCCGGATCCGTCTTCGGATTCACAGTCAAGGGAGGCCGCGATGTCGGTCGCGCGTTCATCGAAAACGTGAACCTGCTCAGCCACGTCGCCAACATCGGTGACGCGAAGTCGCTCGTCATTCACCCCGCTTCGACCACGCACGCGCAGTTGACCGACGCGCAGCTCGAAGCGGCCGGCGTGCTCCCTGGTCTCATCCGCCTCTCGGTGGGCATCGAAGACGTCGACGACATCATTTACGACATCGACCAGGCGCTCACCGCCGCGGTCAAGGCATAAGGCGAAAGGACATCATCATGGCTACCGAAGAACTCGTTCAGCTCGCCAACGGCCTCAGCTGCTCCATGCCGGCAAACTCGCCGCTCGCGAAGCTTCTCCGCTCGCAGCGCACCTGGGTTGGTCCTGACGCTAAGGAGCGCAAGCGCATTCTCGACGGAGCAAAGTCGATCGCGATTGTGGGAATGTCCGACAAGCCCCAGCGCTCAAGCTACTTTGTCGGCACCTACCTGCTGCAGTCGAGCAAGTACCGCGTCTACTTTGTGAACCCGATGGTCAAGGGGGAAATCATGGGTCAGCCCGTGTACCCCGACTTGAAGTCTTTGCCCGAAGTACCGGATGTCATCGACATCTTCCGCAAGGGTAGCGACGTTCCCGGCATCATCGACGAGATTCTCGAAATAGGTAAGCCGGTGGTGTGGGTTCAGCTGGGTATCTATAACGAAGAGGCTGCGCGCTACGGCGAAGACAAGGGTCTCAAGGTTGTCATGGACAAGTGCATCAAGATTGAGCACGCCCGCTTTGACGGCGGACTCCACCTGCTCGGCTTCGACACCGGAGTGATCAGCGCCAAGCGCCACGCGCGCTAGCAGCGGTGTGACGCGTGTGCGTGCGTGTGCAGGTCCTTGTATTCGTGCGCAGGGACCGCTTGGCCAGCGTTCATGAACACGTCTAGGTCGATGCGTTGACCCCCTAGCCAGGTGCCTAGCACGGTGCATTCGTCGTTGAGCTTGTGCTCATCGACGGCATACGGGTCCGCGGAAAGCTCGACGAAGTCAGCGAGCTTGCCAACTTCGAGTGATCCGACGAGGTGCTCACGCTTCAGTAGCTTGGCGGCGTTGAGCGTCTCAGCCAGCAGGGCCTCGTGGAGCGAAATCTGCTGGTTCTCTCCGCGCAAGGCGCCACTGCGAGTGCGACGAGTCACAGCTGCTTGAACATTGAGCATCGGGATGGGCGGGCTCACGGCACCGTCGTTGTGGAATGCAACCGGCGAACCTGAGTCGAATGCGTCGCGGAACGCTTGCCACTGCGAACCGTACTTCGAGTCGAACATCTGGCCGTCGAGCAAGTCTCCCCAGTAGTAGAACTGGAACGGACTCATCGAGATCTGAATACCGAGACGTCCTGCGCGTTCAAACTGATCACGACGACCAGCCCCGACGTGTTCAACGCGCCATCCATGCTTGGTTCCCAGCAGTTCATATTTGGTGAGAGCGTGCTCAAACGCATCCAGCACCATGTCCAATCCGAGGTCGCCGTTGATGTGAATGCTCATCTGGCTCCCTGAAGGCACCAGTTTGTCCAGAATGCGATCGATGTCGGTGCGGGTGTAGTTGAGTCCCTTGTCACCGGTGCGGTCGTTTGTGATACCCGCACGCTTGGTGGCATCAGTCTCGAGATAAGGGAAGGTGACTGCGACATTCCCGATCCATGGCGAACCGTCAGCCCAGAGTTTGATACCGCCCTTGACTAATAGATCGGTGGAGATTTTACTGTCCACGGGGAGCTCGCAACCGTCCTCGGTCGAGACGTGGTACAGCGAGATGCGCAACGGATTGTGTGGCATCTGAGCGATCGCCTCGTAGGCCGGCAGGAGTGCGCGGTTGTAGGTCATCTCTGCGGTCGACGTAATGCCGTAGCTTGCCATCAGCTTGTAGAACAGCATGGCGCTGTGTAGCGGATTCCCACCGAGTTGGTTCATGACCGGCTGAACGACCATGAGCAGACCCGGCAACTCCCACGCTTGACCAGTCAAGTTTCCGTCGGCATCGCGGCTCAGCGATCCGCCAACCGGGTCAGCCGGTGGGTTGACGTCCCAACCGTTCTTCTTAATCAACGCGGTGGTGAAGTACACACCGTGACCTGAGTTATCTGCAACGAGAGCAACGCGGTCGCCGAAGATTGCGTCCAAAACTGAAGCATCGGGGATGTTGCGCTCGTGCAAGAGTGCGTCGAAGCCATTGAACAGTAACGGCAACGAGGGGTCCGTTGAATCCATCGCCTTCGTAAAGATGGCGAGAACGTCATCCCAGGTTGGCGCATCCCAGGGCGAAATGGAGTAGGCCGGGTGTTGCGTCGCAACCCCGCTGAGAATGGGGTGGCCGTGTGATTCGATGAAGCCCGGCATGAGTGCGGCCGCCTTGGTATCGACGACCTCTGCACCAGGAAGAGCCGCATGGCACTCAGCGAGCGAACCGACCGCAACAATCTTTCCGTCAGAAACAGCGACTGCCTCGGCACGAGGGTTGGCGTCATCCATCGTGATGATGGAGCCCGCGGTGAGAATCTGGTCGGCCATGTTTAGCTTGCCTTCTTTGCTGAATTCTTGGCTGCCTTCACTTCACGCTGTTCGTCGAGGAACTGGTCAACGGGGACGTCAGCACCCTTCTTGCTCAGCGAGATGAACATCAACACACCCGCTGCGGCGATAAGGACCGCGCTGATAGCAGCAGTCTCAACAAATGCCGCCGAATAGGCACCCTCGATGGCTTTCTGCCCGGCACTCGTGAGCGCGCTGTTAACGGCAGCGTTCTTTCCGTCCGCTTGTCCCGTGGTCATGAAGTGGGTGATGGTGTCCCAGTTCGACTGACCCGTGACCGCACCCTTGGTGATGTGATCAACTGATTGCACCGTGAGGATGCTGATAGCAGTGGTGGTTCCGGTCAAACCGAGCGAGTATCCGAACTGTCCAACGACGAGCTTGCTCGAGCTCACCGGACCAAAGAACTTAGCCGGAGCCAGCCCAAGGAACAGGTTTCCCTGAGTGGTCGCGTTCATCATGTAACCAATACCCGCGATAACGAGTCCAGGCACGAAAACGCCGTAGTTGTCAGCCGACCCTGCAAACACGAAGTCGATGAAACCGACGACGAGCAAACCGTATCCCGTGATTGAAATGAATCTCGCCGGCTTGCCCTTGCCGAGCAGAGCGCCAGCCACGAGCGAACCGGCGATACCCGCTGCCGTGGCAGGCAGCTGCGCCACACCGATGAGCGCAGTGGGAACGTGAGTCACATACTGCCAAATGTTCGGAAGCATCTGACTAATGGCACCGGAACCGAAGTTCCAGAAGATACCCATGATGACGGCGCCCACGAAGGCGGGGTGCTTGAGCATCTGAATCGGGAAAACCGGATGCGCTGAACGTTGCTCACGAATAACGAATGCCACGAGGCCCAGAAGTCCCACCAGAACCGGCACAAGGAAGGCCGCGGTGGCCATGCCCTTAGTGGCCTGGCTGATGCCGTACAGAATTCCGGCCACACCAATGGCAAGGAAGAGCATTCCAAAGATATCGACCTTGCCACCGGGAAGCTTCTCCACCTTGGGCAGAATCATCGGGATGAGCAAGAAGCACACAACCGACACAATCGGGAGAATCAGGTAAGCAAGACTCCAGTTGACCCCGACGAGCGCGCCACCGAGAACCATCGCGATAACCGGGATCACGCCATTAGTGACGTTGAACATCGCCATGGCCGGACCAAGCGACTTGGTCGCTGCGACGTTCTTGAGCATGCCGTAGGCGCCGCCAAAGACCATACCCAGGGCGATACCCGTGATGACACGGCCGGTGAGGTACATGCCCGCGTTGAGCGAAGCGGCCGTGAGAAGCTGTCCGGCCGCACTTACCAAGAGCGCGAGCGAGACCACGAGGCGGCGACCAACCCGGTCAGCCAAGAGACCACCGGGGATCACCGTGGCAGCAAGCGCAAGGGTTGAAATACCGGCTGCGAGCGCCTGGGTCGACGAATCAAAGTCGAGCGCGTCCGATGCTTTGGCGAGGGCCATCGACGAGATGATTGGGTCGGCAACCTGAATAGCGCCGATGACCCCGAGAAGAAGAACCGCAGCCATGCGGAATCCGGTTTCGGGTACTGTTTTCGAGGGCGTCATCGCCTGCTCCTGTGTTGGGGGTGTGATTAATCTATCGGTCTACCCGCGCGTTGTGCGCGAAAAGTCCTGATGGAAAACTGGGCGGCCGTAAACAGGATGAGTACCGCGAAGAGGCCATTACTCAGCCACTCTGGGACAACGCGTGCAACAGCCACACCCGAATAGGACACAGCCGCCGCAACCACTCCGATAACGAGGCTCGATCTCAGGTCGACCATGTGATTTCGCACGTTCACCGCGGATCCAATGATGGATGCCGGAATGAGCATCACCAGCGACGTTCCCTTGGCCAGAAAGCTCGGAAAACCAAGAAGCACGATAAGGATGGGCACCACCATGACGCCGCCGCCAACTCCAAAAAGTCCGGCGAGAACGCCCGACACGAGGCCGAGCACAACAAGGAGCACGATTTCCCAGGGCGTGAGCGCAGGTGCGACCGTGCCGTTATTCGACTCAGTGGCGAAAAAGAGTCGAATACCCAGAATCACGAGCAAACCAACGTAAAACCAGGTCAACAACGCGGTCGGCAAAACGCGCAGAAGTTTCGCTCCGAAGAAAGAACCGACGCTCGATCCTGCCGCAAGGATGAGTGCGGCGAGCCAGACCACGCCACCCGACGAGGTATATCCAATCACTCCCGCGATCGAGGTAAGCGAAATAGCCGCGAGCGAGGTTGCCGCCGCCTGCTTCAAGCTGAAGCCGACGAGGAGAGTCAGCAGCGGGACAATGATGAATCCCCCACCGACGCCAAACAGTCCGCTGAGAAAACCGCCGATGACCCCGACGAGAACGAATGCGCCGTAGGTTCTTAGAGAACTTTGGACAGGAATGCCTGGGTCCGTTCGTGCTTCGGGTTGGCGAGCACCTCGCGTGGGTCACCGCTTTCGACGACGACTCCTCCATCCATGAACACCAGCGAATCGGCCACCTCGCGGGCAAAACCCATCTCGTGCGTGACGACGATCATGGTCATACCCGACTTTGCGAGCTCCTTCATGACGTCAAGCACTTCGCCAACCAGTTCCGGGTCGAGCGCCGAAGTGGGCTCGTCGAACAACATGAGCTTGGGCTCCATCGCGAGCGCACGAGCAATAGCTACACGCTGCTGCTGTCCACCCGAAAGGTGCGCGGGGTATGAGTCGAACTTGTCGCCCAAACCAACACGGGTGAGCAATTCTTGTCCGCGAGCAACCGCCTGAGCCTTGTTCTGCTTCTTCACCCGAATCGGGGCCTCGATGACGTTTTCGAGCGCGGTCATGTGAGGGAACAGGTTGAACTTTTGGAAAACCATGCCGATGTCTCGACGCTGTTCGGCCGCCTCTTTAGGACTCAGCTCATAGATCTTGTCGCCCTTTTGGCGATAGCCGATGAGATCATCCTCGACGAAGAGTCGACCGCCCGAAACGCTCTCGAGGTGGTTAATGCAACGCAGAAAAGTACTCTTGCCTGACCCCGAGGGTCCGATGAGGCACATAACTTCGCCACGCTTGACTTCAAGCGAAATGTCACGCAGAACCGTGTTGGATCCGAACTTCTTAACCACGCCTTCGGCGCGCACCATCGTATTAGTCACGAGGAGCCACCTCCCGCACGAACTTTTTCTTGCGACCCTCAATTTGCATGCCAGTTCCGCGCGCGAATCGTTTCTCGAGGTAGTACTGACCAATCATGAGGATGCTCGTAAAGAACAGGTACCAAATCGACGCGACGATGAGCAGCGGAATCGGGTTGAACGTTTCGGACGCAATGTCACGGGTTCGCGTGTAGAGATCAAACGCGTACGGGACGGCAGTGACCAGCGACGTGGTCTTCAGCATTGAGATGACATCGTTGCCGGTCGGAGGAATGATGATTCGCATGGCCTGCGGAATGGTGACTCGGCGCATGGTTTGTCCCCACGACATACCCAAGGCTTTAGAAGCTTCCTCTTGCCCCTTGTCGACCGACAAGATACCGGCACGAACGATTTCAGCCATGTACGCGGCCTCGTTGAGTGCCAAGCCGATGATGGCGAGGGTGAAGGCGTTGAGCGCTGCGGTGGTTTTGAACGAGATCCACGGGTGCATGAACGGCAGCCCAATGTCGATGCTCTGGTAAATCACGGCCAACAGACCCCAGAAGACCAGCTGCACGTACACCGGAGTGCCGCGGAAAATCCAGAGGTACACCCAGGCGACAGATTTGAAAATCGGGTTGGGTGAGAGTCGCATGACAGCGAGGATGATGCCCAGGACGATGCCGATAATCATCGAGTAGACGGTGAGCTGCAGCGTATTGAACGCCGCTTCAATCACGCGAACGTCGAAAACATATTTGGCGACGACAGGCCAGTCGTAGGCCGGGCGATTCCACCCTGCGTCATAAACGAAAAGTGCCGCAATGAGAATGATGATGACGGCGAAGAGCGTGCGCCATGGGTGTCGCAGCTTGATGGCCTTGATCGGCCTGGTGTGGTCAGCGCTGTTCGGCGACGGGGTTTCCCCCGCCGCCGAACTACGCTGTGGATCACTCACGAGTGGCTAAGCCTTACTTGCCACCGTTGATGACGGCTGCATCAATTGCGCCGTCCTGAACGCCCCACTTGGTGAGGATTGCCGTGTAGGTGCCGTCGTCCATGAGGGACTGAACTGCTGCCTGAACCGCCTTGTCAAGACCGAGAGTCTTGCTCAGTGCGTATCCGTAGGGCGCAACCTCGAACGAGGTGCCCGCTGCCTGCAGCTTGCCCTTCGACTGTGCAATCGCGTAAGCGGTTACGGGTGAGTCGGCGCTCATCGCGTCAACCTGGCCGAGTGCGACTGCAGTGGTAGCTGCATCCTGCGTGTCGAACGGAACGACGGTGATGGCCTTCTTGCCGGCCTTTACGCACGCGTCCGACTTGGCCGGAACCTCGTCGGTGTGCTCGTATGTGGTGGCCTGAACGGCGACCTTGAGACCACAAGCATTGTTGGGATCGACATTGTTGCCAGCCTTGGACGCCCAGAGGATACCGGCCTGGTAGTAGTCAACGAAGTTGACCTGCTGCTGGCGCTCCGGGTTGTCGGTGAACGACGAGACACCCATGGCGACTTTGTCACCCTTAACACTCGGGATGATGTTTGCGAAAGCGGCGACAGTCCACATGGGCTTGAGACCAAGCTTGGCGGCAACCGCGTTAGCGAGTTCGATGTCCCAACCAGTCGGGTTACCAGCAGCATCTTTGTACTCGTTGGGCGGGTAGGTTGCGTCAACACCCATGTCGAGCATGCCCGAGTCCTTGATGGATGCAGGGAGCAGCGCTACAGCGGCAGCATCCGGTGCAATCGTCGGAGCGGCGCTGGTCGACGAACCGCCGCCACCGCCGTTAGAACAACCAGCCAGGGTCAGGCCAGCAACTGCCACGAGGGCAGGGATGAGCATCTTCATGCGCATGGAAAACTACTTTCTCTCTTGGTGAGGTCGTAAGGACCTGAAAAAACACTAATGCAGGAGCACCTAATTGGCGACAGTGAAACGGCGACCCTTGTGAGCGGGTGCCTCGATTTCATCGAGAATCGCGATGGCGAAATCCTCGCTCGAAATGCTGTCGCCAACGGGCGAGTCCCCGCCGACGGTGAATTTGCCGGTGCGCTCACCGGGTGCAATCATGGGCGCCGGCGAGATGACGGTCCAGTCAACGCCGTTCGACGCTTCGTACGCCTCAAGAATGGTCGTCATGGTCTCGGCCTCAGGCTTGTACATTTCAGGGAAACCTTCAGCTTCTTTGAGGCGAACGCCGTCAGCAATGAAGAGCGATCCCGCGCCACCGACGACGAGTAAACGAGCGTCCGGGGAAGAGTCGATGATGGCCTGGTGCGCATCGATGATGGTCGAGTGAGGTTCGCCGGTACGGCTGGGTCCCGAAGCAATCACGACGACATCGTGGGCGGCGGCCACCTCAGCGAAGGTTGCGAGGTCACTGAGGTCAGCGTTGGTTCCGAAAGCGCCGTTGAGCGAGGTGCCCGTGCGGCTCAGCGCAGTGACCTGGTGTCCGCGGTCGACCGCTTCTTTCGTGACGTTGCTGCCGATCATGCCGGTCGCGCCGTAGATTGCAATCTTCATTGATGCGTGCCTTTCAAGCGAAGTGCCCGAAATGAACGGGCGAATGCCAGATTACTTTAAATAAAGAAGCCCCACGGTAATCCGCGAGGCCCCTTTAGTTTGTGCGAGCTACTTGCTGACTGTTGCCGATGCGTTCGACTCGTACGAGGTGTTGGTCGCTTCGAAGAAGTTCACCAGCTGAAGGGTGTCGTTCGCCGTGGCCATCCACTTCGCGGGGTTGGAAACCTTGTACTCGGGCTCAAAGCCGAGTTCCTCGAGACGACGGTCAGCCAGGTACTTGACGTACTGGTTGATGTAGTTCGAGTTGAGTCCGAGAATTCCGTTGGGGAGAAGGTCGCGGTTGTACTGCTCTTCCATCTCAACGGCGTCAAGAATCATCTGCTTGATCTCGTTGGCGAACTCCGGCGTCTGCAGGTCGGGGTTCTCCTCGAGAACGGTGAGGATGAGGTTGATACCGAACTTGAGGTGCAGCGACTCGTCACGAACAACCCAGTCCATGAGTGAACCGAAGTTACGCAGCAGGTTGCGCTGACGGAAGCTCAGGGCGACCATGAAGCCCGAGTAGAACCAGATTCCTTCGAGGATGACGTTGTACGCAACCAGGTTGCGAACAAAGTCCATCTTGCCCTCGGTGGTGGTGATGTCGAGAGTCTGCTCGGTCATGCGCTTGATGAAGCTGACCTCGAACTCTTCTTTACGGGCCATCGAAGGAACCTTGACGTGCGAGGAGTATGCCTCTTCGCGGTCGATTGGGAACGTCTCGAGAACGTACTCGAACGACATGCAGTGGTTGGCTTCTTCCCACATCTGCTTGGCGAGGTACAGGTGCGCCTCGGGAGCGTTGACGTAGGGGTAGACGCCGAAGGCGAGTGCCTTGTTGACGAGCAGCTCGTTCGGGTTGAAGTACGACATCAAGAAGGTGATGGCGTGACGTTCTTCGTCCGTCATCTTCTTGAAGTCGGCGATGTCTTCTCCGAGCTGAATTTCGTTGGGGAACCAGGTGTTAGCAACTGCCTGGTCGTACAGGTCCATTGCCCACTTGTAGGTGACGGGCTTGAGCAGGAGACCTTCCTGCACGCCGGTGCCGAGAATGCCCATGTTCTTCTCCTTCAGGGTTGTGTTGTGGTGCGATGACAGGTGCGCGTTCGCGCGGATTACTTACTGGCAGCTCTCGCAGTGCAGAGCGTCCATCGGGTCTTCGGGGACGAAGTACCCGTCGACAACGGTGCTGTTTTCGTTCATTAGTTGTTCACTGCTCCAAATCCGAAGCCACGGCGCGGCGCTGCGGCTGCGGCTGTCTCTGTTGCTGCCGCGGGTGCGCCAGCGTTGATGGTTTCTGCCTTGTTGACCTTGACCGTTGACTGCTCGGCCGTGTGACGCGGCTTCATGTGCAGGTAGTAGGTTGTTTTGACTCCGCGCTTCCACGCCTCGGAGTAGATGTCGACCATGTCGCCGAGGTCACGCGTCTCGAGGTACATGTTGCGGCTGATCGCCTGGTCGATCCACTTCTGGCAGCGGGCGGCAACCTCAATGAACGAGGTCGGCGACAGCTGGAAGCTCGTCTTGTAGACATCCTTGAGGTGCTGCGGAATTGCAGGGATGCTCTGGATGTCACCCTGACTGCGCAGGATGTCCTCGCGCACGCTCTCCCACAGTCCAAGCTTCTGCAGGTCAGCCACGAGGTTGCGGTTGACTTCGAGGAACTTGCCCGAGCTGGTTGCCCGGCTGAAGATCTGCGAGAACTGCGGGTCGAGACCGGGCGTGGTGCCAGCAACCAGGCCAATGGATGCGGTCGGTGCGATGGCCATGAGGGTTGCGTTGCGAACGCCGCCCTTGACCTTGGCGCGCAGCGCATCCCAGTCAAGCGTGGTCTTGCGCGTCACGTTGATCGGAACGCCACGGTCTGCCTCAGCGAGGTCGATGCTGTCGAAGGGAACGAGACCCTGCGCCCAGCGGCTGCCTGCGAAGTTGTTGTAGGCGCCACGCTCCTGAGCGAGCTCAACGCTTGCCTCGATAGCGGCGTACGAGATGTGCTCGGTGATCTCATCGATGAGGTCGTAGGCCTCTTCTGACTCGTACGAGAAGCCGAGGCGCTCGATGATGTCTGTGAAGCCCATGAGACCCAGACCGATTGCGCGGTTCTCGGCGTTCGAGTAGTCGGCCTCAGAAACCGAGGAGCGCGTGATGTCGATGAGGTTGTCAAGCTGGCGAACGGCAAGCTTGGCACTCTCGGCAATCTTCTCCCAATCCATCTTTCCGTCGACGAGGTGACGCGAAAGGTTGATCGAGGCGAGGTTACACACCGACACGTTGTCTTCATCTTGCGGAAGGGTGATCTCGGTGCAGAGATTCGACGAGTGGATCGTTCCGGTGTTGTTGTTGAGCGCACGCAGGTTGATCGTGTCTTTCCAGGTGAGCCACGGGTGGCTCGTGGTCTGGAGTGACATGAGGATGGCCTGGAACTGCTCACGTGCACCGATTTTCTTGAACATGTGCATGCGGCCGGCTTCAGCCTCGGCGACGTAGTGGTTGTAGCGCTCCGAGAATGCCTTGCCATAGAGCTCGTTGAGGTCAGCAACCTCGAGCGGGTCGAACAGGTACCACGAGTCGTCGTTCTGAACGCGCTTCATGAACTCGTCGCTGATCCACACCGCCGTGTTGGCGGTGCGGGTACGACGGTAGGGGTCACCCGAGTTGTTGCGCAGCTCGAGGAACTCCGGGAAGTCCATGTGCCAGTTCTCCATGTAAAAGCAGAGGGCGCCGAACTTCTTGCCGCCGCGACTGACCGCGCGAAGAATCGAGTCAATGGTGTGCATGAAGGGGATCGGACCGGTCGACGTGGTGTTGTTCGAACGGATGGGCGAACCCTGCGCGCGGAGCTTGGTGACCGAGAGACCAATACCACCGGTTCCCTTGGTGAGCCACATGACATCGCGCGTGGTCTTGGCGATGTGCTCCATGTCGTCTTGCATCTCGAGTACGAAGCAGTTCGCGAGCTGGGGCGAGATGGTTCCCGCGTTGACGAGGGTCGAACCAGCGGCGAGGTACTCGAGCGAGCTCATCTTCTCGTAGAACTTGACGGCCGCTTCGTTGGGGTTCTTCTCGTTGAGCGAGAGGCCCATGGCGATGCGCATCCAGAAGTACTGCGGAACCTCGAGCGGGTCACCGTTGCGGCCCTTGATACCGTAGCGATTGTTGAGCGTGACGACGCCGATGTACTTGAGCAGGTCGTCGTGGTCAGGGTTGAGGTGCGTGGCAAGCTCATCGAGATCAAACATCTGACCCAGACGCGCGTCGAGGAGGCCTTCTTCGACACCGCGGAGCATATTTTCTTTGAAGTGGGCGCGGTGCAGCTCGGTGAGCTCATCCCGCGACTTGTACTCGCCGAGAACACGCTTGTAGATGGTCTTGAGCAGCAAACGAGCGGCAACGATGTCGAATGCAGGGTCATCTTTGACGTTCTGCAGTGCCACCTGGATGACGGCCTCATCGAGCTGCTGAGTGGTGATGCCATCGAACAGCGTGATTTCGAGTTCAGTGGCAATCTGGGTTACCCACGCGATGCTGTCATCGAGACCAGCCGCGGCGTCTTCAATCGCCAGGTTGATCTGATTGGCGTCATAAGGCTGACGCTCGCCATTGCGCTTAACAACGGTGATGGATGACACGTGAAATACCCCTCAAAACTGGCCTCTGGTGCGCCGGCGACGGCTGGCGCTCAATCACTATATAGCGGGTTCGAATGGAATGTATAACCCCATATATTGTGGGCGTGTCGTCCCCAGTTGTGGATAACTTTTCCCCGTTTTTACACATATCCACACCCGTCTCGGGCTTATCCGCGGGCGAAAATAGCGCGAAATCACGCGCCCTAGACTTGAACGCGGTGAAGACATATCTCGAAATCCTGAAAACGCGCGGAGTGGCGCGCGTTCTGGCGTCCCAGATTGCCGCACGGTTCCCGTTCGGCATGCTCTCCATTGGATTTCTCATCTTTGTCGAGCAAACCTACGGTTCCTACACCGCGGCCGGCTCGGTGCTAGCGGCACTCAGCGTGGGCAATGCGATCGCGAGCCCCTTCACTGCGCGGCTCATCGGCAACTTCGGCATTAGGTGGGTCGTCATGACGACCGCCGTGGTGGCCTCGCTCACCATCACGGTGATGGTTTACGTCGCCATGCCCGTGGGGCTCATGATTGCCCTCGCCCTCGTAGCCGGTGCGTCGTATCCGCCGATTATGTCCGCGGTGCGCACGATGTACCCGAAACTCGTGCCTGCGGATCTCCTCGGCGCCTTGTACTCCCTCGATGCCGCCTCTCAAGAAATTATCTGGATCGTCGGTCCTGTCATCACGACGTTCGTGAGCATCCAGATCAGCGCTTCTCTCGGTGTCATGCTGTCCGTCATCTTCTTTCTCGGGGGTGGTCTGTGGTTCTGCACCTCCCCCGCCGTGGGACGCGTCGACATACCCAAAAATGAGACACGATTTGGTGCGGTGCTTCGCAACCGCGTCGTCGCGACCAATCTGCTCATCGGTTTTCTGCTCGTGGCCTCGTTCGCGGGTTCGGAAGCTGCCATCGTGGCCTTTTTCGGCGACAGCAATCCTCAATCCGGCTTTGTGTTGGGGGCGTGGGCCGGTGGCTCGCTCATTGGCGGTCTGCTCCTTGGACACATTCGCATCACTCCTTGGGGACTAACCTGGCGGCTCGCCATCAGCATCGCAGGCCTCGCACTCGCGTTCGTCTCGCCCAATTTTTGGTGGCTCACGGTAACCCTATTCCTGTCCGGCATTGGCACTGCTCCCACCCTGTCAGTGCTCTTCTCGACGATTTCAGCATCGGTTCGGTTCAGCCAAACGTCCGAGGCGTTCGGCTGGCTCGGAACCGGTCTCGTCGTTGGTGCGGCCGTGGGCGCTGCCATTGCTGGCTACACCATCGACCACGCCGGCGCGCTCGTGGCATTGGCCGTGGGACTGCTCATTCTCATCGTGGCGCTGATTGTCGCCATCATCGCGATGCGCTGGATGCCCGACCTGCGCTCAGGTGAGCACGGCCCCAGCGACACGGTCGCGTAACTTAGCGCGCGTCCGGAGTCGGTGAAACTCAGGGCTGCAAGCGTTCGCGCGACCAGGAACCATCGGCTCGTGCGGTGAAAACGTGCCGATCGTGGAAGCGCATTGATCGCCCGGCCCAAAACTCGATTCGCGAGGGACGGATGAGGTACGCACCCCAATTGGAGGGCCGCGGAACATCCGTACCCTCGGGATACTGCGCCGCAAGATCGGCGAGAGCCGCATCAAGGGTGGCACGCAAATCAACGGGTCGCGACTGGGCGCTTGCCGCCGAGGCGAGCTTCGCGCCGTGCGGTCGTCTGTTCCACAGCTCATCCGATTTCTGCGGGTCAGCTTGCTCGGCACGTCCAGTAACAATCACCTGATGTTTGAGTGCGTACCAACCAAAAACAGCAGAAACCTCGGGGTGCAGCTCAAGAGCCACCCCCTTGCGTGATTCGTAATTCGTGACGAAGACGAAGCCCTCGCGCGAGAGGTCTTTCAGGAGCACCGTGCGCGAGCTGGGCGTTCCATCCGGGTCGATCGTGGACAGCACCATCGCATTGGGTTCGAAGATGTCGGCGCGTTCCGCCTGCTCGAGCCAGGCGGAAAACAGGTCGTACGGGTCTGAACCCGCTTGCTCGTCAGTCAATCCTTCGTCACCGTAGTCGGTGTGCTGGCGCAGCGATTTCATGAGGTCAGCCTAGGCGCTGGTTACGAAATGCGACACAGCATTACGGCGTGCGTCGGCGCCCTTTGCCCCGGGGACGTAGGTGAACTTACGGTAGTGACACAGATTCCGTAAACCGCAACACCATCACTGAGGAGCCCCCATGACCACCGCACTCGAAACTCTTGTACCGCCCATCACCGATGAAGGTCGCGCTGGTCGTTTGACTGAAGCCGGAACGTTCTGGAACGGGCACATCGCGAGCGACAAGAACAATGCCAAGCTCACCTACCTCGTGAAGGGCTACGGCGAGGGATCGGTTGCAACGCGCATCACGGCCGGTAAGCACGAGTTCTACATCGACGAGCCGGCAGGCCTTGCTGGTGACGACGTCGCTGCGAGCCCAGTAGAAATCGCCCTGGGTGCACTGATCGCTTGCCAGGTGGTTGTCTACCGCCTCTACGCGCAGGGTCTCGGCATCCAAATTGACTCAATTGAGGGTAAAGCCGAGGGCGACCTCGACGTGCAGGGACTCTTTGGTCTCGACGAGTCCGTTCGCCCCGGTTTTGGTGCTATTCGCTTGAACATCCACGTCACTGGTCCCGAATCAGCAGAGCGATACGAACAGTTGCACGCAGCAGTCGACGCGCATTGCCCCGTGCTCGACCTGTTCGCCAACGCCACCCCAGTAGCGGTCAGCCTGACGTCGAATTAGGTTCTGTACGCATCGAAAACGCCCTCGGGAGACCGGGGGCGTTTTCCATTGAATGAGAGATTGAGGCAAGATGGGTGCGTGGCGAATTCTCCCAGTGGCGACTCGATGATTGAGCGTGTCGCCCGCATCCTCGAAAGTTTTTCGAGCACACGCGTGGCACAGACGCCCTCGGACATCGCCCGCCGATCGAATCTGCCCAACTCAACCGCGCATCGTCTGGTCGCCGAACTCGTCGATGCCGGGTTGCTCGAGCGCGAAGAAAGTGGCGCCGTGAGAATCGGGATGCGCCTGTGGGAACTGACGACGCGCGGCTCCCACGCTCTCGGTCTTCGACAGGTTGCCATGCCCTTCATGGAAGAGGTTCAGGCGCGCGTCAAGGAGCACACCCAGCTCGGCGTGCTTGAACAGGATGAGGTGCTCTTCATCGAGCGACTTTCAGAACGCGGAGCCGGCGCCAACATCACAAAGATTGCCGGCCGTTTGCCGCTCAATGCGTCCTCGTCGGGTCTCGTGCTGCTCGCGTTCGCCCCCACGCACTACCAAAATCGCATCCTCGAGGGCGAACTGAAAGCACTGTCGCGCGAGACGATTACCGACCCCGATGCACTTCGTCGAAAACTCGCCGAAATTCGCAAAGTGGGTTACGCGTACGCGCCCGGATCCGTTGAACAAGTGTCAACCGGTATCGCTGTTCCCGTCTCCGACGCCAACGGCGTAATCGCCGCCTTGTCAGTGGTGCTCCCGCGCTCACAGGATGGCGATGCCGCAATCGCGTCACGGGAACGTCACGCGATTGCGGCACTGCGCGAAGCGGCCGAGGGAATGACGAAGGCGATTGCCGAAGTCCGCTTTACCGCACACTAAATTTTGTTTCCCATTGAATGGGATAGCGCGAGAACTCGCAGGCAACCCTCCTGAACACTGGTGATACAAACTTCGACACCAGTCAAAGGAGACACCATGACCAACGTAATGAAGACTCAGGTCGGCATCATCGGAGCCGGACCGGCAGGCTTGCTGCTGGCTCACCTGCTGCAGAAGTCAGGCATCGACTCGATCGTCATCGACGGCAAGACCCGCGAAGAAATTGAGGGAACCGTCAAGGCCGGTATTCTCGAGAATCCCGCCGTCGACGTTTTTGTCGAATCAGGCATCACCGCTCCCGAGCGTCTCGAGGGTCTTCGTCACGACGGCGTGGAGTTCCACTTCGATGGTCGCAGCCACCGCTTCGATTTCAAGAAGTCGATCAACCGTTCGGTGTGGCTCTACCCGCAGCACGAGGCACTCATTGACCTCATCGCAGCACGCATCTCCAGCGGCAACCCACCCCTCTTCCAGCACCTCGCGCAAGACATCCTCGATGCTGACACCGACCACCCGCGTATCGTCGGAAAGACCGTAGCCGGGGAGCCCTTCGAGATTCAGGCCCAGTTCGTTGTTGGCGCCGATGGATCTGGCTCGATCGCACGCAAGGCCGTCAACGGATCGCAGTTTGCTGGCTTCTTCCGTGAGTACCCCTTCGCTTGGTATGGCATCCTCTGCGAGGCTCCGCCCAGCAGCGAAGAGCTCATCTACTCACGCTCAGAGGAAGGCTTCGTTCTCATCTCGACCCGCACCGAAGAGATTCAGCGCATGTACTTCCAGTGCGACCCCAACCTCGACCCGACCACGGTGAGCGATGCTGAGATTTGGGACAAGCTCCAGGCGGGCGTCGCCGGCACCGAAATCAAGAAGGGCCCGATTTTCCGCAAGGATGTCCTGCGCTTCCGATCCTTCGTGGCCGAGCACCTCAACAAGGGCAACGTGTTCCTCTGTGGCGATGCTGCGCACACGGTTCCGCCGACCGGCGCCAAGGGCCTCAACCTCGCCGTGAGCGATGTGCTGTGGCTCAACGAGGCACTCCGCGAGTTCTACGCCTCGGGAACGCGTTCGTTCATCGAGAACTACGAAGAGAACGCCATGAAGCGCATCTGGAAGGCAGAGCACTTCAGCTACTGGATGACCACCATGCTTCACGTCGCTCCCGACGCCAGCGAGTTCGACAAGCACCGTCAGCTCGGCGAGCTGTACATGCTCACCGAATCTGAGCACGGCAACAAGCTTCTCGCTGAGGCCTACACCGGCTGGGACTACGGAACCACCTGGAAGTAACACTTCTCGGCTCGAGAAAAGTCAGAATCCCCGCCCCTCACGGCGGGGATTCTGCGTTAACGCCTCGTCGCGCTAGGCGAGGGTCGCTCGGGACCGCGCTGAGCGCGCAGACCAGCGCCCATCCCGATAATCGACCGTGATGGGATGCTCAAAAGCAGCAGAAACCGTGTCGCTGGTCAGCACATCAACGGCAGCGCCAGCCGCGACCACGCGCCCGTGCGACATGAGAGCTGCATGCGTCGTCGAGGCCGGCAGTTCGTCGATGTGGTGAGTCACGAGAACCGATGTGAGGCTGGGATCGACTCCCGCGAGGTCGTCGAGCGTGTCGAGCAACTGCTCGCGCGCGGTGAGGTCAAGCCCGGTCATCGGCTCGTCGAGCACGAGCAACTTGGGCTGCAGAATGAGCGCTCGGGCGATCAGCGTTCGCCCACGTTCGCCCTGACTCATCACGTACCACTCGGTATCGGCGAGATTCTCGACACCAACCTCGCGCATGGCGGCGCGGGCGCGGGCCACCTCGTGTGAACTCGGCTCCCAGCGCATCGGCGTTTCGAGCGTGCCCGTGATGCCGGTCAGAACGACGTCAAGACCGTCCAGCGGCCACTGGAGATCGTGAGCAGGGGTGACAAAACCGATGTCTTTGCGAATTTCGGTGATGTCGAACTTGCCGAGCTCACGACCAAAAATGTGAATCTGACCCTCGGTCGGGTGCATCCATGACGACGCCATCTTGAGCACCGTCGACTTGCCGCTGCCGTTCGGTCCGATGAGTGCCCACCGCTCGCCAGCATTGAGCTGAAGCGAAACGTGGTCAACGATATTGCGACCGTTGCGTCTCACAACGACATCGGTCAGGCGAACGCACTCAGAAGTCATGATGACTTCAGGCTACGCCAGTTGCCAAAAAATTTCGAAATTATCCAAAACGGCCGTTGACGTAGTCGTTGGTGCGGTCATCCTTGGGGTTCTCAAAGATCTGCTTCGTCTCCCCCTGCTCAACGATGACACCAGGAGTGCCCATCTCGGCAAGGAAGAAGGCGCACTTGTCAGAGACGCGAGCGGCCTGCTGCATGTTGTGCGTCACGATAACGATGGTCACCTCTTCGGCGAGCTCCATGATGGTTTGCTCGATACGACGGGTTGAGGTGGGGTCAAGGGCCGAGCAGGGCTCGTCCATGAGCAACACGCGCGGCTTGACGGCAAGCGAGCGTGCGATACAGAGACGCTGCTGCTGACCACCGGAGAGGCCACCGCCGGGCTGCCCGAGACGGTCCTTCACCTCTTTCCAGAGGCCCGCCTTGGTCAAGCACTCCTCGATAAGGTCGTCCTTGGTGGATTTCGATGCCTTCAGGCCCGTGAGCATGAGTCCTGCGGTGACGTTGTCAGCGATACTCATCGCCGGGAACGGGTTCGGCTTTTGGAACACCATTCCGATGTGACGACGAGCATCGGTGATGCGTCGGGTCGGGTCATAGATGTCGATACCGTCGAGGAACACCTCGCCCGAGAACTCTGCTCCCGGAACGAGCTCGTGCATGCGGTTGAGCGTGCGCAGGAACGTTGATTTGCCACAGCCCGACGGACCGATGAGGGCCATCACTTCACCGCGCGGCATCTCGAGCGAAACCTGGTCGAGAACCTTGCGACCGCTGAACCATGCCGACACATTGCGCGCATCCAGCGCGAGATCAAGTTGAGTCATAACCATTTTCTCTTGTTATTTCTAGAGGATGTTCGGGAGAAGGGCGACGAGCTGGCTGGCGACAAAGGCACCGACAGCGAAGAGCACGGGAACTGCGACAACCCAGGTCTGCCACTTGCCCCAGAAGCGACGGCTGAGAATGAACACAATCATGCACAGAATAAAGCCAATCAGTGCAAGGGCGAGCAATGGCCACGCTTCGCCGTTACCCATCATCGCCTGCTCGGAACCCGCGAGGGCGGCAGCCGAAATGATCGGGACCGGCGTTGCGAAGGGAGTCGACGTGAGTTTTGCATCCACGCGAACGATGCTCACGGGAAAGAACGGTAGGCCAGCAGCAGAAACCAGCGTGAGGCGTCCCTCGCCCGAGTTCAAAGTCTTGGGGAGGTTGTTCGAATCGAAACGTACGCCAGTGACCGAGTAAGTCGCCTTGCCCTGACCAGTGACCGTTTCGATTTGGTCACCGACCTTGAGCGACCCGATGCTACCGAACGGACCGCCGTACGCGGCCTGACGGCCGAAGATGACACTCGTACCGGACTGTCCAGGCAGAACGGTGTCACGACGGTGACCAGGGCCTGAAATTGTCTGCTGCGATTTGGTTCCCTCGACGACCACCGAGTTGAGTCCGATGCTCGGGGCGGAAATGATGGCTACGGGTGTGCCGGGCGGCAACATTTCGCCATCGCTGCCAGAGGGACCGACTGGCGCCGTCGCGTTCGCGAGGTCGAAGCGTAGCGAATCAAAATTGACCTGCTGGTCGCGTGAGTAGTTGATGAGCCCGATAAGGGTGAGCTGAAAAATGAGGCCGATGACGACGAGACCGACGACCGTGAAGATGGTTCCGGTGTATCGCACCGCTTCGCGCTCTGAGAGCTGTGGGATTGAAGCTGAAGCCGGACGATCATCCACGGTAAGCTCGGGCACCTCGAGAGCCGCGAGTCCGCGCCTATTGGTGGCGGGTGTGGCAAAGTCAGCGGACTTCTTCGACCAGCGCGCACCGAGACGATCACGCGCGTTGAGGATTTTGAGAATTCGATCGCTCATCGCATCGCGCGCACTCTTCTGAGTGTTTCGGCTTTTTGTTGTCATAACAGGAGTTTCGTTTCAGGGGCGCAACGGGCAAGTACCGTCGCTAACCGAATGATTAGCGACGGTACTTGTCCTAGTGCTTGTTGTTCACCTAGTTGGTGACCTTGATCTTCTTGCTGAGGTAGGTCACGTCGTAACGCGTGTCTCCAACGTACTTGACGTTGAGGTACGCGTCACCGGCGGCTGCGACTGCGTCGCCCCAGGTGTTCACTGCGTTGAGTGTCACGGTCACGACACCACCTGCGTTGAGCGTTCCGGTACCGATGAGGGTTCCGGTTCCCTGACCCGAAGCGGTCGCAGCGTAGATCTCAACCGTTCCCGATGCCTTGGCCTTACCGGCAGGGCCGGTGATGGTGACAGTGAGCTTCGGCGACGTGGTGAGCGTGCGCTTGATGTTCGCGAGGTAAGCGGCCGAGGACGGAGTCGCGAAGACTGCACCCTTGGTGAGCTTGAGCGTCGCAGCCAGAGCCGGTGCAGTTACCGACTTGGACGAGCTCGTGCTTGCCGGGATTCCGCTGTCGGTGGGCGTGAAGGTAGCGGTCAGAGCGTAGCTCTTCTTACTTGCCTTGAACGTCAGAACCTCGGCGGTCTCACCAGCAGCGACGGTAGCGTGTGCTGTTGCGTCAGCAATCGCGACTCCGCCGTCCTTGAGCTGGATGACGCCCTCGGGCTGCGTCTGCGACGAAACCCAAGCTACAACGCGAACCGTTCCACCGATGGTGGTGGTCGACTTGACCGAGATGCTGGTGGTGGTTGCGTCAGCAACCGTCAGCGCGATCGTGTCCACGAAGTCGAAGGTCTTGATACCAGGCAGAGCAGGTACGAAGTACGCGTGCAGGGTACGAGCACCCACTGAGGTCGGCACAATGCTGACCGTGGTCGAGGTGCCGTCGGCGGCGATGCTTCCGGTACCGACGAGCTCGTTGCCGCCATCAGTGACGTCGTAAACCTTGACGGTTCCACCCATGTTGTGGTTTGAGGTACCAACGGTCACGGTTGCGGTCACGGTCGATCCGACGTGTGTGCTGGTCGACGAGAGCGAACCAAAGGCGGTACCCGTTGCGTTGACCACCGACGAGGCAGGGTCACCGAGACGGTTGGACACATCGGTCGAACCACACGAACCTGCACCCGTGGTGGCGGTGAGGTTGATGAAGCCCATCTTGGTGATCGCGTCGGTCTGCTGGCAGACGAGGGACGAGGTACCGACGAAGACGCGGTGGATGAGGCTGTTCTCGTCATCGGCCAAACGCGAGGGAACGACGTTGTAGACGAGGCGGGTCAGCGGGAAGTCGACGTTGGTTGCACGCGTGCAATCGGTGCTTCCCGTGGTGGGCTGGTATTCCACGCCGCTCGCGGTCAACGAACCGATGACAACGTTGTGGCGGCGGTCAGTTGCGTTGGTAGCACAGTCAGTGGCCGTGCTACGCGACTGCGACACCCACTGCGGAATCGAGTAAACACCGATCGAGTTGGCGATTGCGTTGATGGCGGTACCGTCGTGCTCCTCAATCGAGGTGCCAGTGGTGGCCACGCTGTCGACGTTGTCCCAGCCCGACTTCACACAGGTGTTGTTGGTGTTCCAGTTAGCGGAGGTGTCACCCGACTTCGGGAAGAGACCAACCCAGTAGTCACGCGTACCCGAACCGGTCTTGGGAAGCAGCGGGATGATCGACTCAACCGAACCACCAGCCGGGGTGGCGAGGTCGTTGCCACCGAAGCCGGCGTAGTTTCCGCTCGAGTCAAGCGCAACCTTCGTGGTCACACAGTGGTAGACGTTCCACAGCGAGATTGGGGTGGTCAAGGTAGCCGAAGCGGCAGCGTCACCGCTGGCACCCTGTGCGTACGCGGGAATCTTTGACATCAGGCTGCCCGGCTTGTAAGCAATCCAGGTCGCGTCCTTGGCGAAGGGAACGTTCACGAACACACCGTTGTCGTTCTGCGGGGTGCGCTTCGACGATGCACGAGCGAAGTCGACCTTACCAACGGTGTTGGCCTTGGTCAGAGTCTGCGTGGTGCCCGAAATGTCTTTCGCGGTTCCCGACGAGGTGTAACCCGATGCCATCTTGAGCAGGTTGTAACCTTCACCCGATCCTGCGGCACGCGGGGTGTTGTCAGCGTCGAGCTGACCAGCACGGGTCTTGACGTTGTAGGGGGACGATCCAGTGGCGTCGTACGACGCAAGAATGTTGGAGCCCTCGGCGGTGTTGATGGCCGAAGCGATAGCGCTCATGACGTCCTGAGTGGTGTCAGAGCCGAATCCCACGAGCTGGCCATAGGAACCAGAGGAGAGATTGTCCGCGTGTGCGGGGGCAACCAGGGTAGCTACCGAAATGGCAGTTGCACCGAGAATGACACCCAGCTTCGCGAAGGAATTGACCTTCATTCGAAGTGTCCTTTCGTAGAGGCGAGACCTGCCACGCACAGTTGTGCCAAGCATTGGTGCCAACGCTAGGCACCGAAGGCAACCACAGCCTGACGTGATTCTTAACGGCTGGTTACCAGTGTGCGAAGTATCACACTCGAACGATCGTGGAACGCCTAATTAGAATCGGACCGATGATGATCATGGGGATGCCCACGGCAAGACCACCGGCCGTCAGGAAGGTGGTGAAAACCGGATTGCCGTCTTCGTACGTACGCGGACCGTTGAGCTCGGCAGCGCGCACCGGGTTCGTCTCAACGGTGGTAGCAGCACCATCACTGAGCGAGGTGTCGAGCAGCGTGGGCGCGGCCGACGGGCACAGTGCCTGAATCTCGCTCGTCGATCGCAAGGTAGAAGCGACGGACTTGTCTATCGCTCGCTGAGCCGAAGTCAGGGGCAGATAGCCCAAGGGCAGGTTGCCGACGTCGAGACCGGGTGTTTGACCCGCTCCCGCGACGTAGCTGAGGAACTTAGCGTAGTCGGACCGTGACTGTGCGTCCGCGTCGCAAACATTCAGTGCCGCATAAGCCACCTCGGCAAGCGGGTACGCTCCAGCCGTTTGCTTAGAGAAATCTGGAACACTCACACCTGCGACAGAGGACTTCGCACGCGCATTAATGGCCTTGGTGATTGCACCAGTCGTGGGTGACACGGCTTCCCCTGCACGGTTCACCAGTGCCGCGGTGTCGAGGCCGTAGCGCGCTGCCGATGAGGAATCAGTGATGGCGAGCACAAAACGCTCACCTGCGGGCTGAGCGGGGATAGCGACATAACGTGCAGGAACTTTAGTGATGTCCCAGTTGGTCTTGTTGTTACCATCAGCACGCAGAACACGGTAGGCAGTTTCATTAAGATCGTTGTAGTAAGGACGCATGTCAAGCGTGCCGTAGCCCGGTTCATCCAGCTCTGATGTGCTGAGGGCAGTGGTCAGGTCCGCCTTGGGGAAGCTGACCGGAACCGCGCCGCCAGCCAGGCCGAGAGCCAGGTAAGCGGGGTTGATCTTCATGCCATAGGGGTCTGCCTCACCCTGGAGGAAGGCCTTGGCGTCTGCGTCAGCGCGCAACCATTCCCACACATGCTTATTGAGGTCGGACGAGCCGAGCGCTACAAAGAGTCCGCTCGGATAACCCTCTGTCCAGTACTGAAAGTCAGGATTGAGGGCGATGAATTCCGGGTCTTTGTTGAGGCTGAACGGATTCGTCGCGAGGGCAGGCTCACTGCTGGCGCGACCGGGAACATCGACCCGGTACGACTGCGTCAAGAGTTTGGCAATCAGACGCGCGTTGAGCACGAGGTTCGTTAATTTCGTTCCGTTTTTGGCATAAATCGGAGCATCTCGATAGAGGCTGTAATCGATGCTGTAAGCCACGACGATCGCAGACTGCGTGACCGGTGCGTAGAGCATCGGCTTTGACTGTGACTGTTCCGAAGTGAGTGGTTCAGACATGAATCCGAGACGTGAGGCACCTTCCGCCTGACCCACAATCTGGGTGCGGGCCTCATCGTCGCCGATCAGTGAGTATCCGTAGGTTGTACCCGAACCACAGAGTGCTGGCTGCCACGAGGTGATTGCGTTCGAGACGGCTTCAGAACCAACCAGGCGGCGTTCGTGCTGCCCAATCGGGCAGGCCTGAGATACCGACTGGAAGCCCAGCGGAATGACGATACGGTCACGCCAGTTGGAGGCCGAGAAGGGGCTGCCCCAGATGCGGCCACCAGCGTTGGTTGAACCCAAGGACCCGTCCACATTCACCGTGGTTCGTGGCACTACCACGAGCCAACACGACCGGGGATACGAGGTGCCGTCGGACTGCGCGATGTCCGCACCGCATCCGAGGTGCGGTGCTTCAAGAGAAGTCTGCACCTCGAAGGTCAGCTGACCTGTACCGTCGGAGCCGGTGCGTGCGGCCGTAACTTCGTTGGTCGTGTTCGCCGTGAAGAACTGCTGGTAGTTGAACGTCCTCGTGCCGTTGACGTGCTTGAACGGGTAGCTGTAGACCCGCAAGAAAGGGTTGTCAGGTGTCGGCGGAATGCGCAAATCGCTCGAATAGACCTGGTTGGGATCGGCGTCCGTGGACAGCGATCGAGCTCCGACACCGTTACCGATTTGGCTTTCGATGGCGCTCGAGGGCGAGCCAAATTGGCACTGGTCTGGGGTGGGAGCACCTTCGTCGCCCCAGCACTGCATGACCTGCATGAAGTTGTTGGCGTACTCGCCCGATGAGGTGACGGGCGCGCCCGACCAGCTCAGCACGATGCCCTGGTGGGTGAGATTGCTGGTCTGGCTGACCGTGATGGCTAAGTCGTGCAACACGTCGTAGTTGTAGCTGTGGTCAGCGGTGTGGTTCGAATCCCACCGGTAGGTACGCGTGCTGTCGGTTGTCTGCGTCACCGCATGTGCCATGAGCGGCGAAACAAGCCCCATCACGGAGGCAAGAATGGAGGCGACGCCGGCAAAGGTCATCACCTTACCCAAGCGTCGCATTGATGACGCTTGGATCATCAACGCTGCTCTTTTCCTCGCCTCACCATGACTGCCACGAGCGGCGGTACGGTGATGATGGCAATGAGAAGAAGCACTGCAATGAGCATGAAGGTTTGCGGCAGACCCCAATCAGGCTGCGAGTCGACCTTGACGGTGTCAGCAGCAAGCGGGGTACACACTCCGGTGTCATTGTTACAGACCACTGGAGCACCGTCATTGATGCCGCTGAGAACGTAGCCACCGCCACCGCCTGTGCCGGTGCCGCCTGTGCTCGTCCCATCGGTAGCGCCGGCGGTCGTCGTGGTCGAGGATCCTGCCGCTCCACCGGTACCGGTTGCGCACTGAGTCGAGCCCTGCTTGTCACAGTCCTGAGGCATAGCGGCCTTGGTGGCCAACGTGTTGGTGCCATCGCTCGAGAACGTGGGGTTGTTGCATGTCTTGATGTCAACAGTCTTCGCCGTCACACCGGGGATGCGCTTGACCTGGTTCAGCCCGGCCTTGACGAGGTTGATGGGCAGAGGCGAGTAGCCCAACACTTCAGCTTGGTTCTGACCTTCACACAAGAAGTAGTACGAGAATGCACCCAGGGTTTTTCCCTTGTCAGTCGTGAACCCATTCTCGGTACGCGTGGGCAGAATCATGTACGAGTACGACGAGAGCGGATAGGCACGCTTGTCCGCGTTGCCATAGACACCAGCGAGGTTCTGCGTGAGGTCGGAGTTGATCGTCGCACCGAGCAGAGCGACCGCAACGTTCGAAGCTGTGGGCTCGACGTAATAACCCGACTTGTTCAGAACTTTCGCGACCGGGAAACCGGTCTTGAGGGCGTAGGAGTACTCGACATAGGTGATGGTTCCCACGTTGGCCGTCTGCGAGACATAACCGGCGACACCCTGGGAGTTCGGCTGAGCGATGAATCCCTTGCCCGAAATGACCGGGTAGTTCGAGGTCAAACCACAGGGCGTCGAACGACCCGCGGCGCGGCAGTAGCTATCCCAAATGGATGCGTTCTGCTTAGACATCCACAGGGTGAACTGTGCCGTTGAACCAGAACCGTCGGATCGAACAACCGGAACAATCTGGCGGCTGGGCAGATCGATTTGGGGGTTGTCGGCCTTGATCGCAGCGTCATCCCACTTGGTGATTGCTCCGGTGAAAATCTTTGCGATCGTCGTTCCCGAGAGACGCAAGTTCGTGATGCGCTTGCCACCGGCGGTGAGGTTGTACATAAACGACGTTCCACCAGCAACGATGGGCATGTAGGCGAAGCTGCGGTTCGGAACCTCATCGCGAACGCCACCATCGGTCAGACCGTAAGGAATCTCTGATACGGCGAAGTCCACCGTGCCAGATTTGAACTGGTTACGCCCATCGGATGAACCGGTGTTTGCGTAGTCAACGTTCATGCCGTACTGCTTGACGTTGCGTCGCCACTGATCGATCGCGTTAGAGCTCCACGACGAACCGGCGCCCGAGACGGGCACATAGTTGGCTGCCTGAGCGGCGCCTGCCGAGGCGAAAATTAGGAGTCCCGATAGCAGGGCAACTGCCGCTGTGGCAATCGATTGGCGAATGGAGAGCTTCACTTGGCTTGACCTTTCGAAGTTCGCGGCTGGCGAGTGACAAGTGCTGTCACCCAGCGACCGAAACGCATAGCGAGGGACGGAATCGAGAGTACGAAAGACCGCAGGGCGTTCCAACGACGCTCACGCAGTACGCGGGCTCGTTCTTTCTTGGCCACGGTGCGACCACCGATGTAACGAGCGATCAGGAACAGGATGACCACGAGGGCCATTAGCACGGCGGCGGTACCGAAACCACGAGCAATCATCGTGGGCTCGGGTGACTTGACGAATTGGAAAATCGCCAAAGGAAGTGACACCATCGGCGAGCTCAAAGGATTTGCGTTGAGCGAGGCGGTGAATCCCGAAGTCAGAAGTACCGGCGAGGTTTCACCGATACCGCGCGCGGTAGCCAAAATGATCGCGGTGACGAGTCCCGAACGGGCAGTGGGAAGCGTCACGTGCCACATGGTGTGCCAGTTGTTGGCGCCTAGTCCGAGCGAAGCTTCTTTGAGCGTCAGCGGCACCAGGCGCAAAACCACGTCCGCCGCACGAATCATAATCGGCAACATCATCACGCTGATGGCGAGTGACGCTGCCAGACCAGACTTGTTGAGCCCAAAAATCAGGATGAAAGTGGCGTAAATGAAGAGACCGGCCACGATCGAGGGAAGTGCGGTCATGGCCTCGACGATGGTGCGCACAAAACGCGTGAACTTACCCGGGATTTCGTTGAGGAAGACGGCCGTCGTCAACCCGAGCGGAATCGTGATGGCCAGCGCGATGGAGATTTGAATCAGGGTTCCAACGATGGCGTGAATGATGCCACCCTTGCTGAGCGGATCCAGCGGTCCGGCGAGGGACATGTCTTCGGTGAAGAAGTTGAGGTGTGGCAACGCATCAGCGCCGCGAATTACCGCGAACAGCACGACGAAGACGAGTGTCACGAACACGGTGGCAGCAAGCGAGTGAACCGCGACCATTACGATGCGGTCGCGTACCATCGGCAACGACTCATCGAGCGACACCAAGACGGCATAGAAGCCCAAGAAGAGAATGTAGAAGGTCGCGAAGAAGCCAACCACACCACCTACGGGAGCCATGAACGCGTAAATGACTCCAGTCAGCGACAGTGCTGCGACAACGGCACCGACAATCTGGAATACGTCACTGAGGCGCAAGGCGTGGATGCGACGCGGCTTATCTTCTGCCGGCTTGGCAACCGGGGTGGCCTCGGCCTCTGCGTCAGGCTGCCCCGAGGACACCTGAGAATCGATAACGGCATTCGACATTAGCTACTCGCTCCTGAACGCGAACGCGCGACGATTGCGGACGCACCGAAGTTCACGATGAGTGTGACGAAGAAGAGTGTGAGGCCGGCGGCCATTAGCGCCGACATTCCCATCGGGGTTGCCTCGCCGTACTTGAGCGCGATGAGCGATGAAATGGAGCTCGCTCCCGACTGCAGAATGTGCGGCTGGATAACGAAGATTGGCGAAATGATCATGTAGACGGCGATGGTTTCACCGAGCGCGCGCCCGAGACCGAGCATCGTGCCACCGATGATGCCACCGACACCGTAGGGCAGAACGACGGAGCGGATCATGCCCCACTTCGTAGCACCGAGACCGAGCGAACCTTCACGCTCGCCAACCGGAGCCTGCGAGAACACCTCGCGCATAATCGAGGTCATGATCGGGGTAACCATGAGGGCCACCACAATTCCAGCGATGAACGACGACGCCGTGAAAACAGTGGTGCTCGAGAGTGGGTCTTTCGCGTCGTAGCCGTCTACCTGGAGAAAAGGAATCCAGCCAAATGTCTGGGAGAGCCAGCGCGCAATGGGAACAATCGCAGCCTGGAGCGAGAAGAAGCCCCACAGACCGTAAACCACCGAAGGAATAGCAGCCATGAGGTCGACCAAGCTAATGAGGCCCTGCTTGATTCGACGCGGCGCGTACTCAGAGATGTAGAGCGCGGTACCAAGCGACAACGGCAACGCAAAACAGATGGCCACAAGCGCGATGATGATTGTGCCGACAAGAACCGCGGCGATACCGAAGTTGCCGGCGTCGGGTTCCCACTTTTGGTTGATGAAGAAGGCAAAACCTGACTTAGAAATCGCCTCAAAGGCGCGAATAAAGAGGAAGATTCCGATTGCGGCCATGATGACGAGAACAATCACGCCACCCGCGCGAATAACGCCGCGATACACGCGGTCCGTCGCGTCAACCACACCCGCCGGGACGTGGGGCTGATCGGAGATCGTCACGCAAACCTCAAAACTTCGGCGCGTCGAATACACGCCATCTGACATATGTGTTGCCAACGCTAAGTGGCAAAACTAGACAGAAGGTTAACGGAGTCCTAACGACTCGTAGCGATTGACGGTTATTTACCCGGCAGCGCGACGACGGAAAACCTCGTCGAGATCGAAGGGCGCAACCGCGGGTTCCACCGACTCCGATTCTTCGGTCACAATCCGCGACGACTCCACGCGTTCGGTGGCTGAATCCATGCGTGCGCGGAGCGCCTCCTCGCGGGCAGCCTGACGAATACGGTCCGCCATACTCACCTGAGCAACCGTGGCCTGGGCGAGAGATCCTGTCTGCAGGTGCATCGGCTTAGGCAGGGGCGCCGGCGTCCACGCACGCGGGTCGGCACTGGAAGTCGGCATCTCGAAGTTGTAGAGCGGCACCTCAGCCGGTTCCGCCATGACGACACGGCGCGCACGTCGACCCAACCCAGAGAGAATCTGCAGGGTGAGCAGCGAAGCCATGAATCCACCGAGACCGGCGTACAACATCACCGGGTTGCCGGTGTAGTCCACAAGGGCGATCCCGGCAAGGGCTGCGAGCACAGAAACCGCGAAAAGAATAAAGGCAACGAGACGCATGGTGCGACGTCGATGTTTCGAAATCGCTTCCTTCTCTTCAGAACGTTCAGCCTTCGCACGCTGTTTCTCAAAACGAAGGCGTGCCCGCGCGGCTAATTCCGCCTGATGCAGAGCCCGCTTACGGTCACGTGCAGACGGTGCGCCAGCAGCCAAAGCAGGAGCGTCCGATAAGTCCCTCAGCGCATACTCCATGCGTGACGCGTTTTCTTGAGTCGCCGCAAAGTTACGTCGGCGCATCCACGAGGGGATGAGGTAGGCGATCCACAGCGCGGCAGCCACCGCGAAGACCAATCCACCACCAAAGAAATCCGTCACAATTCCTAAGGTAGAAGTCGAAGGTTAATCTTTAGCGCAAGAATTAAGGCGTGTCGCGATTTCCCATTCATTGAGCAAGTAGTCGTTTGAGCACCCCGGTGGCTGTCTCGTCGGCAGTGAGCGCAAAGCAGTCGTGGTCGCGCCAGTCCCCCGCGATATGAATGTAACGCTCACGACGTCCCTCAAATCGGAACCCGAGCTTCTCCACCACACGGAGCGACGCCGCATTCTCGGGTCGAATGCATATTTCGATGCGGTGGAGTCCCAGCTCGCGAAAGCAGTAGTCCGTCACGAGAGCGACTGCACGTGGCGTGAAGCCTTGGCCAGCGACACGCTCGCTCACCCAGTAGCCAATTGATGCCGAACACATCGAACCCCACGTGATACCCGACACATTGATCTGACCGACGAGCTCGCCGTTGACCTCCATCACGAATGGAAGCCCACCACCCGTGCGTGCGTACGCAAGAAGGGATCGAATATTCACGCGCGCGTCCAGGCTGACAAATCCACCCGGGAGCGTCGCTTCCCACTGGCGAAGCCAACCGCGATTCATCAGGTTCTCGCGGTCCAGAGCGCGGGCATCGCGCATGCGAATTGGACGCACGGTGAGCTCACCGCTGGTCAAGCGAAGGCCAGGCAGAAACATGGAGGCTACTTGGACGCGACGAACTCGCGAAGCCACGCCATGAGGTCAGGACCAAGATCGTTGCGCTCCGTGGCGAGCTCGACAACCGCCTTGAGATATTCGAGACGGTCACCGGTGTCAAAACGGCGACCACGGAAGATGACGCCCACAACGCCGCCGCCGACCGACGGGTTTTCGGCGAGAGTCGCGAGGGCATCCGTGAGTTGAATCTCACCACCACGACCAGGTTCGGTTTTCTCGAGAACCTCAAAAACCTCGGGACGCAGCACGTAGCGACCGATGATCGCAAGGTTGGACGGGGCCTCGTCACGCGAAGGCTTTTCGACCATGCCCGTGATGCGAACGACGTCGCTGTCATCCGTGCGCTCCACGACAGCCACGCCATACGCGGAAACCTGTTCCATGGGAACTTCCATCAAGGCAACCACCGAAGACTCGGTCGCGTCATAGACATCGAGCATGTGCTCGAGAAGCTTGTCCGCCGGGTGGATGATGTCGTCACCGAGCAGCAGCGCGAACGGCTCGTGGCCCACATGGTGTGCCGCTTTCAAGACTGCATGACCAAGACCGCGGGGGTCTCCCTGACGCACGTAGTGGATGTCGGCGAGGTCGGTCGAGTGCGTCACCTTCTGCAGGCGCGCCTCATCCTGTTTCGCTTCGAGCGTGCTCTCGAGCTCGTAGTTACGGTCGAAGTGATTCTCGAGCGCATTCTTATTGCGTCCCGTGATCATGAGCATGTCGTTGAGCCCAGCGTTGACCGCTTCTTCAACGACGTACTGAATGGCGGGAGTGTCTACTACCGGCAGCATTTCCTTGGGCAAGGCCTTGGTGGCCGGCAGAAATCGCGTGCCAAGACCAGCCGCCGGAACGACAGCCTTTTTCACCTTGTGCGCCATGACACCCAGCCTAGCCATGTCGAACCCAGCACGGACCTAACCTCTCCTTCTTCTTAGACTGGTGGCGTGAGTCAGAATTCCGCCAAAACGGCAAAGAGCGCTTTGAGAGTTCAGGTACGCGAGCGACGGCTCACCCGCTCGGCGTCAGAGCGAGCCGACGCGGCACGAGGATTGGGCGCTCACATTGGCGCTCTCATTGCCGACCAGAAATTTCGCACAATTGCTGCGTTTATTCCGGTAGACACCGAACCTCCCATCACACGCATTCTGGACGACCTTTCGCGCTCAGGTATTCACGTGCTGCTCCCTGTGTCGCGACCCGACCGCACCATGGACTGGGCAGTGCATGCGCCGGGCAGCGAATTCGCAACTGACGAGCTGGGAATGCCTGCACCTCACGGCGATCCCATACATCCCGACGAACTGAACCATCTGGATCTCGTGTTGTGCCCGGCTGCCCTGGTTGATCGACGTGGCTATCGCCTAGGCTGGGGCTTGGGGTATTACGATCGCTTTTTAGCCAGCCTCACCCACCGGCCTCGCGTGCTGGCAGTGGTTTTCGACGACGAAATCGTCGAGTCTCTTCCGCACGAGGAGCACGATCACCCCGTGGATGGAGTTGTTACGCCGGCCGGCCTGCGGTGGTTCTGACTCAACCCCAGTGTGGCGGTTTGTCGGCTTTGAGTCGTTCGTCGTTTGAGTCGTTGTTCTGCGTGCGTTCCGGTTCGAGGTCGATGCGTGGCTCAGCATCGTTTTGGCTCGGCGTCGCGTCAGGGTTCGGTTTCCATGTCACACGCTTGGGTGTGCGCCGCGCGTCAGGCATCGGGTTTCCCCACCACTGCTGCGATGCGCGCGGCGACGGTCTCGGGATCAGCGAAAAGCTCGAACGAGTGAACGCGGAGGTAGTACCAGCCGAGTCGGCGCAGCATCTGGGGACGAAGACGCAGCGACTCGCGCAGGGTTCCGCGCGACAAAACCGCATCGGATTCCACGGCCAGTGCCTTACCCTCGTGCGCGACCGCGAGCGCAATTTCACCACCGTGAGTCAGCGACACGGTCAGACCGCGGCGGCGAAGGCGAGCAGCAAGGTCGATCAGCATCGGCTCAGCGTCTTGCGGGTCTACGCGCTCGCCTCGGCTTTCTGAACCAGCCAGAATTTCATGCAGGGCTAGGGCGCCATACTCAAGCCGCGCCGGGTCGATCTCGTCCGGTCGAAAACACGTGACCAGGTCGATGCTGCGACGGGCGCGCGTGAGCGCGACCGCGAGCAAACGATCGCCACCGTAGCGACTGAGCGAACCAAACTCAGAAAGAAGTCGTCCGTGTGGCGTGCGACCGTAGCCAAGCGAGAAAATAACGCGATCGCGACTCTCAGCCGACGCCTGATCGAGCGTCAGAACCGTAAATTGTTCACTTGTTTCTCGCGACAACCAGCCTGTGAGATCCGAGCGGCGGGCTGCGGCCTCGTCGAGCGCCATCTCGATACGGTGTGCGTGTCGCATGCTCGCGGTAATGACCATGAGCGACTCGGTAGGACGACGCTGGGCGTGGTTGTAGATGAGTTCGATGACTTTGTGAACTTCAGCATCCGTCGACTCAACGAGGCCACTGGACGGCTCTGGCGAACCTTGCGCATTCTCGAGATAGTGCGCATTGAGGGCTTGGAAACCAAGAAAGGTTCCTGCCCACGGCAGAAATTCAATGCGTTCGCCGTAAAAGCGACGATTGATGATGTCGGTCAGGTCTTCGCTGCCCGCGCGATAGCTGTGGCTCAGTTCAATCACGGGCACAATGTCGCTCAGTTCGGCCAGAACAGACTTGTTGCTCATCAACGCGGTGGGGTCGATGACGCCCGTGGAGTACTTCATTTCAGGGCCACCCTTATCCAAGGCAGCCGTGCTGATTTCAAAGGGCGTGGGAGTCTGCGTTACGGTGTCGCCAAAGGCGACGACTGATTTGCCCCGTCGAATTGCGCCGACCGTTTCGGCGGTTGTGGTCGAGGCCGCATCGACCAGAATGACCGTGTCGAACTGCAGCTCCTCGGGAAGGTGGTGCACTTCGTAGGGAGAGCACATCCACACCGGAGTTAACGCTCGCACCAGATTGGGCGCGATCTTCACGAAGGTGCGAACACTCAGTGCATCGCGTCGCAGGGCATGACGAAGGCGATCGGCTTCCTCGGGAAAATCAACGAGAGCGATCTTCCAGACCTCGGCCAGCCGTGAGGCAAGTAGCGGTGCGTTCGCGTTGAGGTGAGCGGCGTCGACCGTTCGAAAATCAGCTTCGATTCGATCGAGCACGCTGGTATTCGCGCTGAGCAAGGCCTTGTCTTCAGCGAGGATGCTCTCCAGCACCGATTGCCACCACGACAATTCCAACTCGTGCTCGACTTCATCGTGAGGAACGTGGCGAGCCGAGAGGTCATCCAGCAGTTCCGAAAGGTTCAACTCACGGAGTTCGCTCAACAGGGCTGTACGTTCGTGAAGGTTCGCCAAGACTTCGGAGTCGGCGGCAAGTCCCGACACGATGACGCGCAACTGAGAAACGGGCAACGAACCGAGGTCTGCCTGGGGTCGACTTGATTGCAATACCGAGTCAAGGTGAGCGAGATCGTCGTGCACGCGTTGATAGGCGGCCTGCAGGTCGGCGACACCCACGGGAACATTCGGCACCGCGCCAGAGACCACGTAACGCTGCCACAGGATGCGTTGACTTTGAATACGTGTCAGGGCTGTGTGCATGTCGCTCACGCTGGCGCCGGGTCGAACGTACTCGTGGGCAAGCTTCTTCAGGCGCCGGCGGTTGGCACCCGTCATATCTCCCGAGCGGCGGCCTGCAGTAGCGGCGATGAGCTCGGTGAGCGACCGGTCGTAGACCTCGGGCACGAATTTGTCGAGCGTGTCCCGCACATCGAGCAGCAGACGGATGTAGATGCCCAACTCAGCCATTGAGTCGACGTCGCGCATTTGCGTCTGGCCGATCACCGCCTCGGCGCGTTCGAGTAAACGCGGGAGCTCAGACTGATGCAAACGCTTAGCGACCGCATGCGCATGGTCGGCTTGTTCGGTTGAGTCGAATTGCACGCCGTACCAGGGCGAGTCGCCAGGGCCGTACTTGAACTCCCCCAACTCAGCGGCCTGAATCAGGCTGACCGCGGCTTGCTCACGTTTGGGCGCGAGCGTCTCCACAGCCCTACGGGGCAGTCGCGCGGTCGTTTTGGGCGGGTTGTCCAACAACGCGAGCGCACTGAGATGTTCGAGCGCATCCAAGACTGAGACACCGAGCACCGCGTCGCGCTTGCTCAACGCGTCGCGGTAGTCCAACAACACTTTGCGCATTCGCAACAGTGCGTCATCGAGCTTGGTGACGTCGGGGCGTTCAGCCTTTTCGTTGCGCGTAATCGCCGAGAGCACATCTCGGCGCAGCGAACGAGGACTTACCGCCAGACCGGCGACTCCCACTTCGCGAAGACGGTAGGCAATTTCATCGAGTCGAGATCGTCGGGGACTCACGACCAGCACACGCTTGTTTTCCTGAACGAGACCACCCAGGGCATTGATGACAGTTTGAGATGTGCCCGTGCCCGGCAGTGCCTGCACCACGAGATTGTTACCCGCAACAATCTCGGCAATCACACGTTCTTGCTGCGCATCCGCATCGACGAGGTAGGAGTCAGTCGCCGGCGGACGCGCGTCTTGACTGATGAGCGCAATGTCATTGCGACCATCGAGAAGGTCTCTGCGCGCGTTGGCGTTACCGGCAATGGCGTCAAGAATCGGATGTTGCAGGTCCTCAGCATCGACGAGCATCCCGGACTTCACCTCGGCGAAGCTCGACGCGAGTAGCCGTGTTTCGACGGCAAAATCCGGCACGTGCCCCATCAGCCCGGCGAGTCGATCCATGACCGGCTGGGGGGTGAAAGTGTCCTTCTCCGAAGCCAACTGAACGAACGAGGCCGGATCGAGTGAGACATGGAACTGTTTCTCAAGCAGTTCGGCCAGTCGAGTGTTCAACCGTGCCGGACCGCGAAGCTGCAGAACGAAGTCGCGCCCCGTTCGCGTGACACTCAACGGACGAAGCAAGACCGGGGCGCAGAAGTACGCATCCTGGTACGTCCAGGTCGCGATTCCGACCGCAAGGTGCATGCCGTCAATTCCGCGGGTCGTCGTGAGCTCGGTCGACTTGGCTTCTAGACCGGCAGCGGCAAGACGAGCGTTGCGTAATCCGAACTCCTCACGGAAGAGCATCGCAAGCGCGGTCGGCTGTCCACTCAAGAAACGAGGTAGTCCACCGGGATGCGCGGCGGTGAGGTCAATGCGAGTACGGACACTATCGACAAAGTGGACCAATGGTGACACACCACCGAGAGCGCCAATTTCCTGTCGCCAGAGCTCCCGTCGCGGCTCGGCAGCGTTGCTCGAGGTGAAACTGGTCAGGCCGACAGCGAGATGATCAATCGCCGCGGGGTGGCTGGCTGCCGCGTCAGAAATCGCGGGCAAATCCGGCGTCTCAAACCTCTCGTCGGGGGTTTCACCCGCGCTGAAAAGCTTGTCATCGGCCACGTAAAAACCCTATGTTGCGCCAGGGCGAAATCCGCGTAGTGACGCGGGTTTTACGAGCCGACTCTCACCCAGTGAGTGCCCCCCGGAGAGTCCCCACGAAAAACAAAAGCACCCCATGGGTGCTTTTGTTTTTCGTGCCCCCGGAGAGACTCGAACTCCCAACCCTTTCCTTAGGACGGAACAGCTCTTCCATTGAGCTACGGAGGCGGTGGTTCTAGTGTACCGAGACGCCTAGTCCTCAAAGATGGCAACCGCGCGCGTCCAGCCGGCGGATGCACCCCGAACCTTGGCCGGGAAACACGCGACGGTGAAACCGTGGCTAGGCAGGCTGTCGAGGTGCTGCAGTTTTTCGATCTGGCAGTAGGCCACATCGGCGCCGGCCTTGTGCCCCTCCCACACGATCGACGGGTCTCCCGTCGCCTCGAAATTCGCGCGATTGACCGGGATGGGCAGATCCCACCCCCAGGCGTCCGTTCCCACTACCCGAACGCCTTGGTTGGTGAGGTGAAGCGTGGCGGCGCGACCGAATCCGATACCCGTATCGACGTAATCGTCGCGACCGTAGGCGTCTGCCGCAACCGTGTTCATGAGCACGATGTCGAACGGCTTGAGCGTGTAATCAATTGCCTCGAGCGCGGCATCGATGTCCTCGGGCATTACGAGCGTTCCGCTCGGCAGATGCCGCAAGTCGAGCTTAACGCCCGGGCGAAAGAACCAGTCCAAGGGCACCTCGTCAATCGTCCACGCCTTCTCGCCGTGGTTCATCGTCGGGTGGTAGTGCCACGGCGCATCCACGTGCGTTCCGGCGTGCGTGGTAATCGTCACCGTCTCGGCAGCGAGACCCTGACCATCAGGCAACTGTTCGGGCAGAATCCCGTACATGTTGTACATGTCTTTGAGCCCGCCGATGTGATCCTTGTACTCAATCTTTGGGCGCAAGAACGGCGGGTCGACCGGGACAACATCGTCCAACGGCATTGACAAATCAACGAAGCGCATGTTCGTATTCAACCTCGTTTGCGTCCGGGTGACTATGCCGCCGGCGAGAGAAAGTCTTCCCACTCTTCCTGACGGCGGTCGAGACCGAGGGCGAACCACGACGGGCCCACCGGCATTTTCGGCTGGATACGCAAACGCCAGCCCATCTCTTGAGGTGTGCGATCGCTCTTGATGTTGTTGCACTTGAAGCAGCACGCGACCAAGTTGTCCCAAGTGTCTGTGCCACCGCGCGACTTGGGCATCACGTGATCGATGGTGTTGGCCGAGGCCGCGCAGTAGGCGCAGCGGTGTGCATCGCGACGCAAAATTCCTCGACGAGTGACCGGCACGCGGCGCGCATAGGGAACTTTGACATAGCGACTGAGCACGATCACACTGGGACGTTCGAACGAGAAAGTCGCCCCCGTGACGGGATGCTCGGCATCTGCTTTGATAACGGTCGCCTTGTTGTTCAACACGAGCATCAATGCTCGGCGGAACGAAACGACAGCGAGTGGTTCGAATCCTGCATTAAGGACAAGGGTGCGCATAGGGAGGGGCTCCTTCGACGAGGCCTGCGTGGCTCGCAGGCGAGGCGAACATAAGCACGCCGCCAGAGCTGATTTTTCGCACAAAAAAGGCACTGTCTGAAACAGACAGTGCCGAAGTGCGCCCAGAGGTTATGCCACGACGTTGAACGTGTTGACGACGTTGGCAGCGTCGCTCTGCACATATCAAATCAGTCATGACCCAATCCCCACAGCCGTGTTGGAATGCTTGAGTTCACCGTAACCCCAAACACCCCATAAGCGGGAAGTGCAACACGCCGAGTTAAGGTGACGGGGCGATGAACAAGTGGATGGCAACGTCCTGTGGCAGATCGAGTTTTTCATCGCCCGACTCCACGTGAACGGTGAGTCCGCCAGTAGGTCGGGAGCACGCGATGACGGCCCCTGGAATGACACCCGCGCCCTGAAGCAACAGAAGTAGGTCGACATCCGATTGGATGGGCTCGCCCAGGCGACGCAGGATTCCGCGCACAACTGATCCATCTTTCGGGGTGTGCTGGTCAACGTTGACGACTCCCAGGCTGAAGGGCGCGGTGGCGGGCTGTCCCAGCTCGTCGAGACCCGGTATGGGGTTTCCATAGGGCGACTCGGTCGGGTAGCCCAGCATCGCGAGAATCTTACGCTCCACCTGCTCGCTCATGACGTGTTCCCAGCGGCACGCTTCTTCGTGCACGAGCTCCCACTCGAGACCGATGACGTCCGCCAGAAGACGTTCCGCGATGCGGTGTTTGCGCATGACGTGAATGGCCGTTTGTCGCCCGTCAGCGGTGAGGGCGAGCGTGCGGTCTTCGCCGACGTGTACGAGACCGTCACGTTCCATGCGCGCGACCGTCTGTGACACAGTCGGGCCCGAGTGGCCGAGACGGTCGGCGATGCGCGCGCGCATTGGCACGAAACCCTCTTCTTCGAGTTCGAGGATGGTGCGCAAATACATCTCTGTCGTATCGATCAGATCAGTCATGCCCCGTGCCCTTACGAAGTTAGGTTTACCTAAAGTCTATGCACCTAAGAAACCCCGATAAAATTTCAGGCATGGCTGACATCACAATCCCCGCTGACCTTCTTCCCGTTGACGGACGCTTTGGATGCGGTCCCTCGAAGGTTCGTGCCGAGCAGGTGGAAGCCCTCGCTGGTCCGGGAGCTGCGCTCCTAGGAACATCGCACCGCCAAGCACCGGTGAAGAACCTGGTGCAGAGTGTTCGCGAAGGTCTCGCAGACCTCTTCGAGATTCCCGACGGCTACGAGGTACTCCTCGCCAACGGTGGGTCGACCGCGTTTTGGGACGCAGCTGCTTTCTCGCTCATCGAAAAGCGTGCTGAAAACCTCGTCTTTGGCGAGTTCGGTGGAAAGTTCGCATCAGCCGCGAAGACTCCCTGGCTCGACGCGCCCCTCGTCATCGAAGCCCCCGGTGGTTCACGCTCCGAGGTGGAGGTCACCGCGGGCATCGACGTCTACGCATGGCCCCACAACGAGACCTCGACGGGCGTCATGGCGCCCATCAAGCGCGTTCACGGCGACGCAGGTGCACTGACCGTTATCGACGCGACCAGTGCGGCCGGAGGCGTCAAGTTCGATGCTTCCGAAACCGATGTGTACTACTTCGCCCCGCAGAAGAACTTTGCATCTGATGGTGGTCTGTGGTTCGGGCTGTTCTCCCCCGCCGCCATCGAGCGCATCGAGCGCATCGCCGCATCCGACCGCTACATCCCTGAGTTCCTCTCGCTCAAGAACGCCGTCGACAACTCACGTCTCCAGCAGACGCTGAACACCCCAGCCGTCGGAACCCTCGTCATGATGGACTCCCAAGTTCAGTGGATGAACGCCAATGGTGGCATTAGCTGGGCAGACGCACGCACTAAGACCTCGTCGGGTCTGCTCTACAGCTGGGCCGAGTCGGTTGACTACGCGACGCCGTTCGTATCGAACCCCGATCACCGCTCGCAGGTCGTGGCGACCATCGACTTCGACGACTCGATCGACGCAGCGGTCATCGCTAAGGTGCTCCGCGCCAACGGGGTCGTCGATACTGAACCTTACCGCAAGCTCGGTCGAAACCAGCTTCGCGTGGCGACCTTCACTGCGATTGACCCCGACGACGTCAAGGCTCTCATCAGCTGCATCGAATACGTGGTCGAAAAGCTCTAGTCGTCCTCGAAGTCGGCGTGGTCGTCGAGATCGTCGTCTGACTCCTCGTCATCGTCGTCATCGTCGTCGTCGTCGTCGTCGTCGAGATCATCATCTGACTCTTCGCCGCCCTCGGAATCTTCGCCGTCGTCATCATCTGACTCGCCTTCGGCATCGTCATCGTCTGAGTCGTCGTCATCATCGTCGTCGTCAAACGGATCGACGCCTGACTCGGCTTCGATTTCTGCTTGCACTTGAGCCAACGCTGCGGCCTCATCAATGCCGGCCTGCTTTTGCGCCTCCAAATAGTCAGCAAGACGCTGCGACCACGGGACCCACTCGGGTGCAACGAGGGCGTCCTCGGTAGGAAGAAGCTCGGCCTCAAGAACGCTCGGGTCTCCCGCGTCGAGCTCTGCGAGCGAAACCGCCCATTCCCAGCCGATGTATCCAGGCATGGTGTTCGCAAAGCGAAGGGTGTAGGCGCCGTCCTCGTGATCATCCCTGCGCAAGAACGCGCCAACCGTGCGCGGGCTCGTGATTTCACCGAGCGCCGTCAGTGCGAGTTCGCGCTGACGCTCTGTCATTACCGAATCAGTCACAGTTCAGCTCGCTAAGCGTCGAGCTCGTCAGCAACCTTGCGCAGCACCGTCGCAGCCTTGCGTCCGTGGGCTTTGTCAGGATAGTTGCCGCGCTTGAGGCTCGAACCGATGCCGTCGAGAAGACGAATGAGGTCCTCAATGATGATGGCCATGTCATCGGCAGGCTTGCGGTTGAGTTTGACGACAGTGGGCGCCTCAAGGACTCGAACGCTCATGGCCTGTGGGCCACGCTTGCCGTCTGCGATTGAAAATTCGACGCGTGCGCCCGGGCGAACCGTCACGCCGTCGGGCAAAGCGGATGCGTGCAGAAAAACTTCATTGCCTTCATCAGATGCAATGAAGCCGAAGCCTTTGTCGTCATCGTAAAACTTGACCTTGCCGGTGGGCATGCGGAACTCCTTGGTTTGGGCGGTGCTTATTCAGTTTACTTGCCCGACACAAACCACATTTATTCTGGAGGGATGGCAAAGCAACGCGCACAGAAATCGACCGCCCCCGACGAGCCCCAGGCTTCGCGTCTTGAGCGCACCCTCGCCTTCATGGTTTTCAGTTCGATCGGTCTTTCGATTCTCTGTTTTCTGGCGGTGATCGTTGGTACGTGGCTGAAGTTTGTCGAGCCAAACGCAGTGATCTGGCAGGTCATCATTGTTCTCCCCCTGATTGGATTACCCGTCGGATTCGCTCTCATCATTACCCTCATCATCGTCAACGCGGTACGTCGCTCCCGAGCGAACCGAGCGAGCAGCTAGGTGAACACCACGGTTGCCTTCGTTGGCGCGCTTCACGAGCTCGACGAGCCGACCCTGCGTGCGCTCATTGCGGCGCGCCTCCAGACGGTGACCGGCATCAACGATTGGTACGACCTCGCCGACGCCCTGCAGCGACCTGAAGCAATCCGAGCCGGTCTTGCGCGATTGCCTCGTGCCACCCTCGCTCGCTCGGTCGACGAACTCGACGCTTCGACTCTGCACGAGCTCAATCGACGCGGCCTGACTATTCATGGAAACATGACCGACGACGTGCGTTGCGAGTGGGAACTGGTCAAGGAGTCGTTGGGCGAGGACGCTGGTCCCGTCGACAACGGCATCCCCCTCAGTGAGACTCTCGAGCGCGCTGCTCGCGAGCGCGCCCTCACCCTCGCCAGTCGCCTCGACGAACTACTCGATCTCGTTGAATCGAGCGGGTTGCGGTCGATTGCGCGCGGAGGAGTGAGCGCTGGCGATGTCACTCGAGTGAGGGCCGTGCTTGGCGACTTACCGAGTGAACTCGGCAATCTCGTCGCCCTGCTCGCGCAGGCGGGACTACTTGTTCGCAGTGACCAGTACTGGCACACCGCAGATCTCACGCAGTGGCGAGCGCAGGACAATACCGCCCGCTGGGCCACGCTTTCCGATGCTTGGCTCAACTCCCTGCCGACGGAACTCGTCCAAATTTTGGGCACGCGGGTCGACTGGAACGATGGACTGACCGCCTTCATCGAGTGGACCTATCCCCTTGACCACACGTGGTTGACGAAGGATCTGCCGCGCACGCGTGAACTCGCCGAAGCTCTCGGACTCCACACGCAGGGCGTGCGCACCCAGCTAGGAGCCATGGTCGTCACCAACAACGGCGCTGGCGCACGTGCCGCGTTGAACGCGCACATTCCTGAGCAGATCGACAAGGTCATGTTGCAGAGCGACTTAACCATCATCGCTCCCGGACCGCTGCGCGCTGACCTTGAAGCAGAACTGCGCCTCTACGCACTCGTTGAATCGCGATCACTCGCCTCGACTTACCGGCTGAACCCCATTCTCATTTCACGAGCGATGGATGCCGGAGCCACTGCGGCGAGCATTGAGGCATTTCTATCCAGCATCAGCTCAACCGGAATCCCCCAACCGGTGACCTATTTGATCGCCGACATCGGCAAAAAGCACGGGAGTATCCGTGTGCGGCCCGTCGGAGTCTCCTCCCTCATCACCTGTTCCGACGTGACGTTGACCCAGCGCGTCAAGGCTGATTCAAACCTCACCGCGCTCGAGCTTGCTCATGACCCGGCCGAACCACAGCATCTCAGCTCCCCGTTCGAAACGTCAGTGGTGATGCGTAACCTGCTCGCGGCGAAATACCCCGCCGTGCTTGAAAACGAAACGGGTGAGATTCAGCGCTGGGTCGAGCCGCGTCGCGGGCGTCCTGTGACGCGAGCGGTCAACACCGCGCCACAAACCACGAGCTCGATTTCCGTTGTCGCATTCGATGCCCTCATCGAACGACTGCTCGGGACTCCCCTGCCTCAAACCGGCTCCGACGAGCAGTGGCTCACGCGTCAAATCGAAGTCGCCATTCGATTGAAATCAACCCTGCTTCTCACGGTTTCATTGCCAGACGGTAGTTCCCGCGAATTCGTCATCGAACCCCGCGCCTTGAACAACGGGCGTCTGCGAGCACTCGATAAACGCAGTGAGGTCGAACGCACCATCCCCCTGTCGAGCATCAGCGTCGTGCAGGCACCGGCCTAACCCGGTAGCCTAGAAAGCTATGCCAAACGGACCCTTGATCGTTCAGAGCGATCGCACTGTGCTGCTTGAAGTCGCGCACCCGAGCGCGGGCGATGCGCGTCACGAGCTTGCCATCTTCGCCGAACTCGAGCGAGCGCCCGAGCACATCCACACCTACCGAATCACGAAGCTCGGTCTGTGGAATGCACGCGCCGCAGGACACACTCCAGACGAGATTCTGGCCACACTCGAGCGCTGGTCGAAGTACGACGTGCCCGCGAGTGTCACGATTGACATCGCGGAGACCATGAACCGCTATGGGCGTCTCAGTATTGAACGCGATGCCGATGGATTACTTCTGGCAAGCACCGACGCAGCAGTCATTCGCGAGGTATCGAAGTCGAAAAAGATCGCCGAACTCCTCGAGGGAAAGGTCACCGACTCGACCTATCGCATCGCGCCCTGGGCTCGCGGCACGCTCAAACAGGAACTGCTGAAACTGAGTTGGCCCGCCGAGGACAACGCCGGTTACAGACCGGGATCACACTATGACGTCGCGCTCAGGCAAGAAGGATGGAGCCTCCGCCACTATCAGGAGAAGGCTGTCTCGAACTTCATCAACGGCGGTTCGGGAGTTGTCGTTCTGCCCTGTGGCGCCGGAAAGACCCTGGTCGGCGCAGCTTCGATGGCCGCGACCAAGACCGACACGCTCATCCTGGTGACGAATACTGTCTCTGCCCGCCAATGGCGCGACGAACTCATCAAGCGAACGAGCCTCACTGCAGACGACATTGGTGAGTACTCGGGATCAGTCAAAGAGGTCAAACCCGTGACCATCGCCACTTACCAAATTCTCACTGCCAAACGTAAGGGCGAGTTCGCGCACCTCGCTTTGCTCGACGCCCTCGACTGGGGGCTCGTGGTCTACGACGAGGTGCACCTTCTGCCGGCACCCGTTTTCAAACTCACCGCAGAGCTTCAGGCTCGCCGTCGCCTCGGTCTCACGGCAACACTGGTTCGTGAAGACGGACGCGAGTCGGATGTGTTTAGCCTCATCGGACCCAAACGTTTCGATGCGCCGTGGAAAGAAATCGAGCAAGAGGGCTTCATCTCTCCTGCCATTTGCAAAGAGATCCGTATCGACCTTCCCGATGACGAACGCCTCGAATACGCCGCCGCGAGCGACTCGGAGCGCTATCGCATGGCGGCGACTACGCCCAGCAAGTTGAGCGTGGTCAAACGCCTGATTGCGCAGCACCCCGAGGAGCGCATCCTCGTCATCGGTCAATACCTCGATCAGCTCGCGGAACTCGGCGCGGCACTGGGCGTTCCCGAAATCACGGGTGCGACTCCGGTGGATGAGCGCGAACGTCTGTTCCAGGCCTTCCGCGAGGGCACTGAACGCGTCATCGTGGTGAGCAAAGTGGCCAACTTCTCGGTTGATCTTCCCGAGGCAAGCGTGGCAATTCAGGTCTCCGGCGCATTTGGCTCGCGGCAAGAAGAAGCCCAACGCCTCGGTCGGCTCCTCCGCCCGAAGAAGAGTGCCGATGTCGCAACCTTTTACACACTTGTCGCGCGCGACACAGTCGACCAGGACTACGCACAGAATCGTCAGCGTTTCTTGGCCGAACAGGGTTACGCCTACGAAATTGTGGACGCGCACACCATTCAGTAACACTTCAGAAGATTTTTGCTGACATTCAGACTTCTTTCAGGAAACAGTCAGAGACTGTAGTCATGGCAAATCCAAAAATCCTCATTGTTGACGACGAACCCAACATCCGCGACCTGCTGACCACCAGCCTTCGCTTCGCCGGTTTCGCCGTCCAGGCCGTCGGAAACGGCGCCGCCGCGATCTCTGCGGTACTCAAGGAAGAGCCCGACCTCATCCTTCTCGATGTGATGCTCCCCGACATCAGCGGTTTCAGCGTCACGCAGCGACTTCGCGAATCGGGCTACGACTCCCCCATTCTCTTCCTCACTGCGAAGGATGACACGGCGGACAAGATCAAGGGCCTCACCATCGGTGGCGACGACTACGTCACTAAGCCATTCAGCCTCGACGAAATTGTCGCGCGCATCAAAGCAATCCTGCGTCGCACGGTGGCTGAAGAACAGGGCGAGACCGTTCTCACCGCGGGCGAGATCCGTATGGATCAGGACACGCACGAGGTCACCGTGGGCGAGACCACGCTCGAGCTCAGCCCCACCGAGTTCAAGCTGCTGCGCTACATGATGCTGAATCCGAATCGCGTGCTCAGCAAGTCGCAGATTCTCGACCACGTGTGGGAGTACGACTTCAACGGCGACGCTGGCATTGTCGAGTCCTACATTTCATACCTGCGCCGCAAGATTGATCCGGTGGCCAGCGAACCCATGATTCAAACCAAGCGCGGTTTCGGGTACATGCTCAGGGTTAGCTAAGCGTCGACCTGACACAATAAAGGCATGCTTGCCGGAATTCACGAGAGATGGAATGCCATCTCCCTGAGGACCAAGGTCACATCAGTCACCGTACTGCTGCTGACCTTGGGCCTTCTGGTTTCCGGTGTCGGAACAATGGCCATGCTGAAACCCGCCCTCATTGGGCAACTCGATAGTCAGCTCGCGGCTGTCAGTGCCGACATTTCTCATGTCGTAGATGTCAGCTCGAAGTCGGTGACGGGAACTGCTGCGCCCACCGACTACTACTACGCGGTGTACGACGCGACCGGTGACCTCATCCAACAAAACTGGACGACGAAATCCGCCAGTATTCGACCAGACTTCGCCGGCGGAGTCAACATCAATGAGACCGCAACACTGAACGGAAACATCTTCGCCGTTCGCAGCGGAAATGACCGCATCTTGTATCACGCGATCGCAGTGCCGGTCTCGTTCACCAACACCACTGACGTCGGTTCGGTTGTCGTCGCGCTGTCCACGGCACAGGTCGACAAACTCCTCACGATGTACCTCTCGATCTTCTTGGGATTCGGCATCGCGGTCGTCATTCTCGGAGCACTGCTCACCCGCTTTCTGGTCATGAGCACGTTTGCGCCGCTGCGTGAAGTTGAGCGCACGGCCGAGGCCATCGCGGATGGCGACTTCAGCCAACGCCTCCCCTGGTCGACACCGAACACAGAGGTCGGTCGACTCAATCGGGCCCTGAACACGATGCTCGGACGAATTGACCGCGCCTTCTCGGACCGCGCGAAAACGATCGACCAGATGCGTCGATTTGTTGGCGACGCAAGCCACGAACTTCGCACTCCGCTGGTCTCGGTTCGCGGATACGCCGAGCTTTACCGAATGGGCGCGCTCGAAACACCCGAACAGGTGAGCGAAGCGATGAGTCGCATTGAAAGTGAAGCCATTCGCATGGGTGCTCTCGTCGAAGACCTTCTTGAGCTCGCGCGCCTCGATGAGGCGCGACCGCTTGAGTTGAGCGATGTGGACTTGAGCGTGGTCGCCCATGATGCCGCAATGGATGCCCGGGCACAGGCCCCTGACCGTGTGGTGACCGTCGCTTCTGACCTGCCTGTCGTCATTCGCGCCGACAACAACAAGATTCGCCAAGTGGTCACGAACCTGGTCGGAAATGCTCTTCGCTACACACCGGAGGGCTCACCAATTGAGCTGATGGTTTCAGCGGATGCCGCGACCGCACACATCGCAATCGTCGACCACGGCGAGGGAATTCCTGAGGCCGTGCGCGACAAAATCTTCCAACGATTCTGGCGAGCCGATACATCGCGTGCTCGCGAAACCGGAGGCAGCGGCCTCGGGCTTGCGATTGTCTCGTCCATCGTTCGCTTCCACGAGGGCACCGTCACCGTGAGTGAAACACCTGGCGGTGGGGCGACTTTCACTGTCACCATGCCAATAGCCGGTCCTACACAGGCCCCCTCCGACGAGATCTAGTCACATCTCGATGATTCACTGCGAGCGGCGCAGTGCGCGTGGCTAGCGTCAGGCCATGAGCATCATTCACATTGACAGCGACGCTGTCGCATCCGCTGCCACTGGGGCCACAGCGAGCATTGCCCGAATCCAGCACGAAGTCCAGGCGCTCCATGCGCAACTCGGCAGTCTGCAGACCAGCTGGCAGGGGCCAGCCGCCACCGCGTTTCAAACGGCAGTGAGCAATTGGCACCTGACCCAGCAGCGCATCGAGGCAGATCTGAACGCTATTGCGCAGGCTTTGGCACGAAGCGCGCAGCACTATTCCGACCTCGAGGCGGCAACGCTGCGCGTATTCAGTGGCTAAAAGGTCGGGGCGTCAAAAACCGTTTAAATGGTGAAGGCTCCCCGAGACGAGGAGCCTTCACCGTAGTGCGTGGGACTAGAAGTCCATTCCGCCGCCCTCGGGCATGTGCGCTGCAGCTGCCGGAGCCGGCTTCTCTGCAACGACTGCCTCGGTGGTGAGGAACAGGGCCGCGATTGACGCCGCGTTCTCCAGTGCCGAGCGGGTAACCTTGGCCGGGTCAATGATGCCGGCAGCAACGAGGTCGACGTACTCGTCGGTTGCTGCGTTCAGGCCGTGACCGTTCGGGAGCGAGCGCACCTTGTCGACGACAACACCAGGCTCGTGGCCTGCGTTGAAGGCGATCTGACGCAGCGGAGCCTCGATGGCCACGCGAACGATGTTCGCACCGGTTGCCTCGTCACCCTTGAGCTTGAGCTTGTCGAAGGCGACAGCTCCGGCCTGGATCAGAGCCACGCCGCCGCCGGGGACGATGCCCTCTTCGACAGCAGCCTTGGCGTTGCGGATGGCATCCTCGATGCGGTGCTTGCGCTCCTTGAGCTCGACCTCGGTAGCAGCACCAGCCTTGATGACTGCGACACCACCAGCGAGCTTGGCGAGGCGCTCCTGGAGCTTCTCGCGATCGTAGTCGCTGTCGGTTGCGTTGATCTCAGCACGGATCTGCGAGACACGACCGGTGATGGCGTCGTGCGAACCGGCACCCTCAACAATGGTGGTCTCATCCTTGGTGATGACAACCTTGCGAGCCTGACCAAGCATTTCGAGGCCGATGCTCTCGAGCTTGAGACCGAGCTCCTCCGAGATGACCTGACCACCGGTGAGGATGGCGATGTCCTGGAGCATGGCCTTGCGGCGGTCGCCGAAGCCGGGAGCCTTGACGGCAGCCGACTTGAAGATGCCACGGATCTTGTTTACAACGAGAGTTGCAAGAGCGTCGCCGTCAACGTCTTCAGCGATGATGAGCAGCTGCTTGCCGGTCTGAGCGACCTTCTCGATGATGGGGATGAGGTCCTTGATCTGCGAAACCTTCGAGTTCACGATCAGGATGTAAGGGTCCTCGAAGACTGCCTCTTGGCGCTCGGGGTCAGTCATGAAGTAGGCCGACAGGAATCCCTTGTCGAAGCGCATACCCTCGGTGATCTGAAGCTCGGTGCCGTAGGTGTTCGACTCCTCGACGGTGACAACACCCTCTTTGCCGACCTTGTCGATAGCTTCAGCGATGAGCTCACCGATCTGCGGGTCAGCAGCCGAGATGGATGCGGTCGCCGCGATCTCCGACTTGGTTTCGACCTCTTTGGCGTTCTTGACGAGCTGCTCGGTAACGGCTGCAACAGCCTTCTCGATGCCCTTCTTGAGCGAGATCGGGTCAGCACCAGCGGCTACGTTACGGAGACCTTCGCGAACCAGTGCCTGCGCCAGAACCGTTGCAGTGGTCGTACCGTCACCGGCGACGTCATCGGTCTTCTTGGCGACCTCTTTAACGAGCTCGGCACCGATCTTCTCGAACGGATCATCCAGCTCGATTTCCTTGGCGATAGACACACCGTCGTTCGTGATGGTGGGGGCGCCCCACTTCTTCTCGAGAACGACGTTGCGACCGCGCGGTCCAAGCGTCACCTTCACAGCGTCGGCGAGCGTGTTCAGTCCACGCTCAAGCCCACGGCGTGCTTCTTCGTCAAAAGCAATCATCTTTGCCATGTGTGGTTTCGTCTCCTCGACAAAATTCAACTAATAATTAGCACTCAAATTGTTCGAGTGCTAAGACGATTTTTGCACTCTCCGGTGATGAGTGCAAATCACTTGAACGAAACGGACCCACCATCGGCCGGCGGCATCTCGATCCACGTGTTTCCCGCGGGAAGACTGATGACACGACCGCGCGCATCTGTGTAAACGATGGGTTCCGAACGAGACTTCTTGGTCCAGGTTGCGGCCATAGTTTTACCGGCGCTTGAGATCCAGGCCTTACCCGAACCCACCATCACTGTCTTGGGCACGTAGCCGTAGCGCCAGTCAATGTCAACGAACATGACAATCACATTGGTTGCGTGCACGCGCGTCTTCGTGCTCGCGTCGTAATCCTTGACCGTATCTTCCTGCGATCGCAGGTAGACATGCTCGAGGCGGCTGTATGTCCACCGCGGATAACGAGAGTCACTGAAACTAACCGAGATGGTGGAGGCAGACTTGGTCGACCACATAATGGGCGAGGCATAGCTTGGACCGAAGGTGAACATAGTCTGGGGCATCGCGAGGTCGGCATGACGAGAGACCAGTTTCTTCGCCTTCACGATCACGTTATGTGGCGCATCCCGTGCTTCGGTGCGATACATGATGTCCTCGGTGTCCGAGCGTCCGTGGACAGCGTTGTAAATCGGCGTCGCCTGCATCATCTCGACGAACTTCATTTGACCACCCGAGTACGCCACAATCCCGCCGAAGGGCGTAATGATGTCGGGATCCATCGGACGGATGCTTCGCACCGGTCCGATCAAAGTCGGAATGTGCGAGTGCCACACGGCGACATAGCGAGTCAAACCTCCCTCAACCAATTCTTCAAAAACGACATCGGTCGCGTTGAGCCCCCACTGCGGGCGAGCATCCTCGTGGTTGTCCACCTTCGCAGTGAGCGACGGGTGGACCAGCGAGCTTGCCGGGTAGCTGATGCCGGTCAGCGGTGCGAGGGCCATTTCAACCGTTGGAGTTGGCGAGGGAGTCTTGGTGGGTTTGGGCGCGGGAGCGGAACAGGCAGCGAGAAGAGGGAGTGCGACCGCCACAGCCAGCACACGCGAAATTTTACGAGCCATATGTTGAGCCTAAAAGATAATGTCGCCGGCATCATTGCCGACGACATCTCTTTGTCTGAGTGAGCTTCGCGCTAGGCGAGTTTGACACCCTCAGCCTGAGGACCCTTGTTGCCCGTTCCAACTTCGAACGTGACCTGCTGGCCCTCTTGGAGGACTTTGTAGCCATCCATATCAATCGCCGAGAAGTGCACGAACACGTCTTGCTCATCCCCGTCTACGGTGATGAAACCGTAGCCTTTTTCAGCGTTGAACCATTTGACGGTTCCAGTCGCCATGTATTGCTCCTTGGTGCAGTGTTAACCGGTCTGCGCGAAACCCGCACAAACCGTCGACTAACAGTAGCGGTTTCAGGCAACCAAAAGCACTATTTTCCTAATTTTTAGTGTCACAGTTCGGACACGAAAATGCGCGACTAATTGGATGGGGTGGGCGTGGGCGTGACGAGCCCGGAGTAATTGTTGCCGACAACGACGGTAAGCGGTGACCCACTATTTGCAAACGCGCTCGTAAATTTGATCTGGCACGGGTTACCCAACGTCTTGCAAACACCGCGCGCGGCACCCTCGTACGACTTGACTGCGTAGAAGACCATGGTGCGCTTGACATCCGTTTCGGATGAGTTTGTGCGGGCCGCAACGGTCCAGCCTCCGGCCACGAGCTTGTCGCCGACCTCGGTCGCTAGACCCTCGCGATTGGTTCCGTTGAGCACGTTGACCGCCATTTTGGGATCAACTGTTGCCGGAACTGTGGGTACCGGACTTGCCGTCGGGCCAGTGTTCGGAAACAGCCAGTGAACAATGTCGAGCTTTCCGTTGTAGGCGTACAGGCCCATCGTGCCCACTGCCACCAGGATTCCAGTCGCAAGCGCCGCCCAAGCGAACGTTACAAAGCGGCGGCGACCACTGGGGGCGCGGTGCGCTCCGGTGCGCTCGAGCTCCACGGGAAGGGCGTCGAGCCGCGATTGATTGTCGGGGCCGTTGTCGCTCGTTGACTCGTTCGTCATACCTGTACTACTCGTCTCGAATTTCTGGATTGTTGGTGTTGGGATTGATGCGCACCTGGCGGCTGCGCATTCTCGACTCACGCAGTCTACGCAGGCGAGCTATGAGCATCGGGTCATATTCGATCGCGGCACGAAGTTCTAACAGTTCTCTCAGCAACTGGTAGTAGCGCGCGGGTGACATTCCCAGCCGGGTGCGAATCGCTTCGTCTTTTCCCGCCGCGCGTGCCACCCAGTCGCGTTCGAAGTTGAGAACCGCGATGTCCCGCTCCGTGAGTCCTCGAGCGCTCCCGGTCGAAGAAGAATCGGCACTCATGTGCTTTCCCCCTCGCCGCAACCACACGCAGACTTACTCGGGCCGGCTATGGGACTCGAACCCACAACCCCCGCTTTACAAGAGCGGTGCGCTACCAATTGCGCCAAGCCGGCAGTGCGGATCCCGATGCGGAATCCGCGACACCCCTAGATTACCGTTACTTCTTCGACGGCGTGGGGGTGGGGGTCGGTGCCGCGGTGGGCACCACCATCTTGCCCGCCTGCTCGAGCAAGAATGCCTCAAAGTCGGCCGGAACAAAGCTGCCGTTTGCGAATGCGCCGGGGCGCTTGCTCGTGTCGTAGTAGGCGCCGTTCACGATAACTTCGGGCGTTCCGGTGAACTTCACGTCTGAGTTCGGCAGCGTGGTGGCGTCCATCACACGCTTCGTGGCCTCACTCACCCATCCCTTGAAGGTCTGTTTGGTGATGCAGTCAGCGATCGAGCCATTGGGCGTACCGGTTGCCTGGTCGGCGTAGCTGATGAGCTGCTCGTCGGAGAGACCCGTGCTTCCCTCTTCCGGTTGGTTCGTGTAGAGAATTTGGTTGAAACCTAAGAATGAGTTGGGTTCGTAGTTCGCTACGCAAGCCGCCGCGTTTGCCGAGCGGGTCGAGTACATCGTGCCTTGGGACTGATTGTTCAAAAAGGCGATGGGATGAATCTCGTACGTAGCCGCTCCCGACTTCACGCGGTTGATGATGACCTCAGAGTCGTTTGCATCAAAGTTCTTGCACACCGGGCACTGGTAGTCCTGGTACTCCACAATGTTGAGTTTGCCTGCGACAGGGGTAGTGGCAATCGGTGCGGCACCCGGAGCGAGAGCCGCATTGGTCACTGCCACGATATTTCCGGTGGGGTTGCCCTTGGCATCAAGCTCAGCCGTCAAGACGATGCCGTCGCTCGCCATGTTGGCCGGACGCGGACCGGCCTGCGGGATGTTCGACACAATCACACCGCCGATGACCGCGACCACGGCCAAGATTCCGACGATGACCCCGACCTGAATGAAGACCCTACGGCGCTTCTCCTTCTTAACCTGCGATTCGCGATTCGCCTTCGCCTGAGCTCGGGCATCTTCTCGACGCTGGTTCTTAGTCGGACGGTTTCCGTGTGCACCGGTGGTCATTCGTAATCCTCGTGATCGGTGGTTTGCATGCTGCGTAAAAAACAGACTTCTCGATAGTAAACGCCGAGCCTGTTAAAGCCCTAAACGAGTGGGGCGGGAAACTACAGCTTGGCGCGCAGTTTAGAGATTTCGTAGAGCGTCACGCTCGCCGCGATACCCGCGTTGAGTGACTCCGTGGTCTTCGAAATGGGGATCGATACGACGGCATCACAGTGCTCGGTCACCAGGCGCGACAGCCCCTTGCCCTCGCTGCCAACCACGACGAGCAGCGGACGGTCGGCCAGCGCGAGCCCTGGCAGGGCGGTGTCACCGTCACCGTCGAGACCGATGACAAACACACCGCGCTTCTTGAAGTCTTTGATGGTCGCCGTCAGGTTGCTCGCCATCGCAACGGGCAGACGCGCTGCAGCTCCGGCGCTCGTCTTCCAGGCAGCCGCATTCACACCGACCGAGCGACGCTGCGGAAGGATGATGCCGTGACCACCAAAGGCGGCCGCGGAACGGATGATGGCACCGAGGTTACGTGGGTCAGTAATGCCGTCAAGCGCGATGAAGAGTGGTTGGGCATCCGAATCCAGCGCGCGGTCGAGCAGATCATTCGGGTGCGAGTACTGGTACGGCGGCACCTTGAGGGCGATCCCCTGGTGCACTGCGTCGTGACCCGATACGCGATCGAGCTCGGGCTTCATGACCTCGAGAATCGGGATGCCACGGTTGGTTGCGAGCGAGATTGCTTCGCGCATTCGGTCATCCATCTCGGCGCGGGTCGCGATGTAGAGCGTCGACGCGGGCATCTTGGCGCGGAGTGCTTCGAGAACCGAGTTGCGACCGGTCACGACTTCGTCATCAGACTTGCGACCACGGGTCGGTGCACCCTTCGACGAGACCGAGGCGTTCGAGCTGCGCGGTTGCAACTTGCCGGCAGCAGCCAGCTTCTCGCGACGCGCCTTCATCTTGGCGGCGGGATGATAATCACGGTCCTCCGCTTTCGGCGTCGGGCCCTTGCCCTCGAGCGCCTTGCGCCCGTGACCTCCCGTGCCAACCTTGACACCCTTGGTGCCTTTGCGGACAGCGCCCGCGCGTGACTTAGCCATTCAAACTCCAATGTGCACCCGAAGGGGTGTCTTCAATCACGATTCCGACGGCGGCAAGCTCGTCACGAATCCGGTCGGATGTTGCAAAATCTTTGGATACACGAGCGGTCGCGCGTGCCTCGAGCAGGTTGTTCACCAGTGCGCCCAGCGCGGTGAGAGCGCCGTCATTCGATGCATCTTCCCGAGCCCACTCACTCGAATTCGGGTTGAGTCCGAGCACGTCCAGCATGAGCGTCACGGCGGCGGCGGCCGCTAGTCCTTCGTGGTTGTTACCCGCGTCGAGCGCCGTATTGCCCGCACGAACGGTGTCGTAAAGCACGGCCAGTGCACTCGGGATGCCCATGTCGTCATCCATCGCCTCGGCGAACGTGTCAGGGACGACACTGACCAAGGGAACTTCCCCCTCGCGACTAGCCCGCGCCAGGAAGGCCTCGATGCGCTCAAAAGCGGCCGCGGCCTCGGCGAGCGCGGTGTCGTGCATGTCGAGGGTCGACCGATAGTGGGCTGAACCCAAGAAGTAGCGCACCACGATCGGACGGTGACCCGCCAAAAGGTCTGCAGCGAAGAACGAGTTACCCGCAGACTTGCTCATCTTGGTGCCGCCGATGTGCACGAGTCCGTTGTGCAACCAGAAGTTGGAGAACTCATCCCCCGCCGCGTGTGACTGCGCGAGCTCGTTCTCGTGGTGTGGGAATCGCAGGTCGAGCCCGCCCCCGTGAATATCGAAAGCCGAGCCTAGGTACTTGGTCGCCATCGCTGAGCACTCAATGTGCCAGCCGGGGCGTCCGCTCCCCCACGGTGTTGCCCACGACGCCGACTCAGGATCGCCGGTCTTATGTCCCTTCCACAGAGCGAAGTCGCGAGCATCCTTTTTGCCACGAACGTCTACCTCCGCGTCGGCCTCGACCACGTCTCCACCCTGACGGGTGAGTGCGCCGTACTCGGCGAAGCTCGCGGTGTCGAACCAGACATCCCCCGAGCCGTCAGCGGAGACATAAGCGTGACCGCGTTCAATGAGGCGTTCGATCAGTGCGACCATCTCAGGGATACTCGCTGTCGCACGAGGCTCATAGGTCGGAGGCACAATGCGCAGAGCAGCATAAGCCTCGTTGAATTCACGTTCCATGCGGTACGCCAACGCCCACCACGGCTCCGTCTTCGCATTCTCGAGCACCTTGTCGTCGATGTCCGTGACATTGCGAACGAGGGTCACATCAAGTTTGCGGTAGATGAGCCAGCGTCGAATCTGGTCGTAGACCAGCGCGCTGCGCAAGTGACCGACGTGGGGGCTCGACTGAACGGTTGGTCCGCAGACATACATGCCAACACGACCGTTTACGCGCGGAACAAAGGCGCGAACGGCTTGCTCCTTCGAGTCGAACAGGCGGATACTCACGCCCTCAAGCCTACCGGCGGGTAACCAGCGCGGTCGCGATTGCGGCGATTCCACGTCCTTCGCCGGTGAGGCCCAGTCCATCGCTCGTCGTGGCACTGACCGACACTGGCGCACCCACCCACTCGGAGAGAACGCGCTCTGCCTCGGCTCGGCGGCCCGCCATCTTCGGTCGATTTCCGATGATCTGCACCGTAACGTTCACGGGAGTGAATCCGGCATCAGATAGTCGGGCCAGAGCTTCACGGATAAACACATCCCCGTGAGCTCCTTCAAACCGCGGATCGGCGGTTCCCACCATTCCCCCGATATCGCCGAGCTGGACGGTTGCGAGAAGCGCGTCGACGATGGCGTGTGAAGCAGCGTCGCCGTCGCTATGACCGGACAGCTCGAACTCATCAGCGAAGTAGAGACCGGCCAGGTACAGGCCGCGCGCCTCTCCAAACGCGTGCACGTCACTTCCCGAACCGACGCGCAGATTGCGCCCCTCGGGGTGAAGCTCCTGCTCGGCCCGGGACATGTCTTCGGGGTGTGTGATCTTGAAGCCCTCGACGGCGCCCGGCACTGTCTCGACGACGTATCCCGCGGCGAGGTAGACCGCAGCGTCATCTTGGTGGTCGCCAGCAGACGCCTGCGCGTGTGCACGTTCGAGGTCTGCACGCACGAACCCCTGCGGCGTTTGTACGGCACGGAGCGTGTTGCGGTCAAGCAATCCCGTCAGGGTGCCAGTTACCGGATCAATCGTCTTGAGCGCGTCAACGACGGGAAGAACCGGAACTGCGCCGTGCCCCGTAGCGGCGACAGTTTCGGCGATTCGCAAGAAAACATCGGAGGGGGCAAGAGCGCGGGCGGCGTCGTGGACCAGGACCGTGTTCACCGACGGCAACAACGCCTTGAGCCCCGCAGACACCGACTCGTGCCGCGAGGAACCTCCGGCTATGACATCAATGCCGCGAAATTCAGAAAACTTCGATTCGAATCCGGCAGGAACGACCACAACAATCTGGGCGCCGAGTGCAGCATCAGCGATGCGGTGCAGTGCGTGGTCGACGAGACGCTGACCATCAATCGTGATGAACGCTTTGGGTATTTCTGCGCCCATCCGATGACCGCTACCTGCGGCGACAAGAATCACGCCGACGGTCGGTTCGGCTGACACAGGCGACTGCGCAGTCATGACCGGTCAGCCGTGAGGCGCCTTAGGAAGCGAGAACGCCGTCGAGAATTTCGCCCGCGCGAACCTCGTCGGTCTTCTCAGCGAGGGCAAGCTCTGAGGTGAGAATCTGGCGCGCCTTGGCAAGCATGCGCTTTTCACCGGCGGACAGACCACGATCTTGGTCGCGACGCCACAGGTCACGAACAACCTCGCTGACGCGGATAACATCGCCCGAGGCCAGCTTCTCAAGGTTGGCCTTGTACCGACGTGACCAGTTCGTTGGCTCTTCAACGAAAGGCTCACGAAGAACGCTGAAGACCTGCTCGAGGCCCTTCTTGTCGATCACATCACGAACACCCACGAGGTCGACGTTCTCAGCTGGAACCTCAATGGTGAGGTCACCCTGCTCGACGTGAAGCTTGAGATAAAGCTTCTCTTCGCCACGGACGACGCGCTTCTTCACCTCAGTGATAGACGCTGCGCCGTGGTGCGGATAAACGACCGTTTCGCCAACGACAAACTGCATTCTTGAAAACCCTCCGAAACAGACTTCAAGTTTACCACGGGGTTCGACACCCAAAATCCGTGCCGTTCTTTCACTCAGCGGTGATGTCACCGCGGTCTCCGCGGAGGGTGTGGTCTAGACTTGGGAAAGACTTTTCTGGAGGATTTTCGTGAAATTCCGCATCGTAATTGCTGCCGCCATCGCTGCTGGTGTTGTTCTCGGTACGTCCGGTTGCAACCTCATCCAACCGCAGGCAACCACCAAAAGCTACGACGCATCGGACGGCGTTTCGCTGGCCGTTGGCAAGGTCAACCTTCAGAACCTCATCGCCATCAGCGACGACGGTGAGCTGGCCAGCCTCATGCTGACGGGCGTCAACACGACCGGCAAGGCTCAAACGCTCACCATCAACTATGTGGCCGCTGGTGTGGCACACACGGTGACTCAGCTGATCCCCTCGAGTGATCTCCGCGGCACTACCTGGGGCGGCAAGGGCGACGCACAAATCATCCTCGAGCAAATCGCCACCCAGCCGGGCTCCATGATGGAAATCGGTTTTGCGGTTGATGGCGCTCAGGCAACCACGCTCGTGCCGGTGCTCAGCACCGAACAGCCGGAATACAACGGCCTCGGACCGGTTGCTACCGTAACCGCTCAGTAACGATTAGCTCGGGTCTTCGAAGCGATATCCGAGTCCACGCACGGTCAACAACATGACCGGCTCTTTGGGCTCAGACTCAATGCGTGAGCGGATGCGCTTGATGTGTACGTCGAGCGTCTTCGTGTCTCCGAAGTAGTCACTGCCCCAGACGCGATCAATAAGTTGTCCACGGGTGAGCACACGACCAGCGTTGCGCATGAGGTACTCGAGCAATTCAAATTCTTTGAGCGGGATGGGCGTGGCAACGCCGTTGACGTGAAGAGTGTGACGCTCGGTGTCCATTGCTACCGGTCCGAGTCGCAGCACGGCCTCATCCGCTTCGATTGCCGGAACAGCTTCGATGCGGCGGCGCAAGACTGCCTTGATTCGTGCAAGGAGCTCGCGCGTCGAGTAGGGCTTGGTGACATAGTCGTCGGCACCGAGCTCAAGTCCGACCACGATGTCAACTTCGGTGTCTTTTGCGGTGAGCATGATGATCGGAATGGTCGACGACGAGCGGATTTGGCGGCACACTTCAACGCCAGGAACTTCCGGCAACATCAAATCGAGCAAAACCAGGTCGTACGCATTGGCCGCAAATTTATCGAGAGCAATCCTTCCCGTGGAGGCGATGTCGATCTCGTACCCTTCGCGCTGTAGCAAGAATGCGAGCGGTTCAGCGAGTGACATCTCGTCTTCAACGAGCAAAATCTTGGTCATGGGGATTAGGCCACTTTCTCTTCTAGCGACTCATTCTTGGCAATGGGAAAACGAAGTGTGAAAGTCGAACCTTTACCGGGGCGCGACCATACGCGCACATCGCCGCCGTGGTTCGCAGCGATGTGCTTGACGATACTCAGGCCAAGACCCGTTCCACCGGTGGCGCGCGAGCGCGCCTGATCCGTGCGATAGAAACGTTCGAAGACACGCTCGGCCTCTTCGCTCGTCATACCGATGCCGCTGTCAGTCACCGTCACCTCGAAGAACTGTCCCGCCTTCGCCACTGCGATTCCAATGCGCGCAGGAGGCACCGAGTACGTGATCGCGTTAGTGATGAGATTGCTCACTGCCATGACGAGGCGCGTCGAGTCACCCATCACGGGCGCCTTGGCATTGCCCGAAACAACCATGTCGAGGTGGCGCGAGGTGGCAGTAACTTGATTGTGATCCACGGCTTGAGCCACGACGTCATTCAGGTCGACAATGCGGAAACCTTCGACGCCGTCTTCGGCCTGCAGGCGCGACAGCTCGATGATTTCGCGAGTCAGGGTTGCCAAGCGTTCGGCCTCGTCAGCGAGTCGATCGGCGAAGTGTCGAACGGTGTCCTCGTCATCCGCGGCTGACTGGAGAGCCTCCGCCAGTAGCGTGATGGCACCGATCGGCGTCTTGAGCTCGTGACTGATGTTGGCAACGAAATCCCGACGAACTTCTTCGAGGCGACGCACCGCAGTTTTGTCGGCCAAGACAAGGAGCACGAAGTTTACGCCGAGTCGATCGGCGCGCACCGAGAGATCCAGTTTCACGCCCCCGAGGGGCCCCCGGGAAATTTCAAGATCTTTGGCTGAGGGGCGCGAGGTGAGGCGAACGCGCTCGACGATTTTCTTAAGCTCCGGATTTGCGATGCGATTGTTGCGAATCAGACCGAGGTTGTCGGTTGAGGGCGACATGGCCACGATCTCCCCCGCGCCATCAACGATGACCAGTGGAATTTCGATGAGGGAGACAAGTTCGACAACACCGCGGGGCAATTCTCCGACCAACATACCCGCCGCTGACCGCGCCTGCCTCACTGAGGAGATGACAAGGAGGGTGACAGCGACACCAGCGCCCGCACCCACGATCAGGGAGATCAAAACAACCCAAAGGTTCATCACCTTAAACGCTAGAGCACCGCAGGGCGCGTACCAAAAGCATTTTGACCGCGATAAGGTATCGGCAACAACTGTTCATTTACTGTGAAGAATCCGTTTACTTTGGCGGTGCCCAAACTTCACAAAACGAGTCTTTTCACTCGGCATACTGAGGACTCACGAGCTAGCAAGGACGAAAGATGCGCGAAGTGTTTCAACAAGAACTTTCCGAGGTGCAGACGCGCCTCATCGAGCTGGCAAAGCTCGTTGAAGTAGCCATCACTCGCGCGACCGATGCATTCAGTAACAGTGACCTCAATCTTGCTGAGCAGGTCATCGAAGACGATGTCTACATCGATGAGCTCGCGCTGTCACTCGATGAGCTTTCCATTCAGATTTTGGCGCGCCAGCAGCCCGTTGCTCGCGACCTTCGCATCGTCGTGGGCGCCCTGCGCATGAGCTCCTCGCTCGAGCGCATGGGAGACATCGCCGACCACATCGCGCAGCTCGCGCGCTATCGATTCCCCGAGAAGGTCATCGCCAAGGGACTTCGCGGCACCTTCAAAAAGATGGGCGAGCGCGACGTGGAAATCGCAGGTCTGCTCGTCAAGCTCCTTGAGACACAAGATCTCAACATCGTTGACGAAATGCGCGACATCGACGACAAAATCGACGCGCTGCACTTGCAGGTGTTCGACAAGGTGCTCGGTGAAACCTGGGCCGGAACTCCGGTCGACACCGTCGATGCCACCCTCGCTAGCCGTTTCCACGAGCGATTCGGCGACCACGCCAACAGCATCGCCAAGAAGGTCAAGTACCTTTCCACCGGCGAGTGGAAGCCTGCCGAGTAAGCTCGCGCTCAACTGTGAAAATGCCCTCCCGGTGAGGGCATTTTCTATTTCTTGTTGCCTTGAGCAGCCACGGCGGCTGCACCAGCGGCAGCAGCTTCGGGGTCAAGGTAGGCAGCGGGCTCAACCGGCATGAAGTCGGCACCCAGTTCATAAACGAGGGGAATGCCGGTGGGAATGTTCAATTCGGCGATGTCATCGTCAGAGATTCCGTCGAGGTGCTTCACTAATGCGCGTAGTGAATTACCGTGGGCCGTGACGAGCACGGTTTTACCCGCGGCCAGATCCGCGGTGATGTCAGACTCCCAATAGGGAAGCATGCGGTCAATGACATCCTTGAGGCATTCCGTTTTTGGAATGTCACCATCGATGCCCGCATAGCGCGGGTCGTTCACCTGTGAAAACTCGTTGTCATCGTCGATGGGCGGTGGCGGCGTATCGAAGGAACGACGCCACGTCATGAACTGATCGTTGCCGTACTTTGCAAGAGTCTCGGCTTTATCGAGACCCTGGAGTGCCCCGTAGTGGCGCTCGTTGAGGCGCCAGCTGCGCTTGACCGGAACCCAGAGGCGATCCGCGGTGTCGAGCGCCAAGTTGGCAGTTTGAATCGCGCGGCTCAACAGGGAGGTGTAGAGCACGTCTGGCAACACCTCTGCCTCGCGCATGAGTACACCGGCACGCCCCGCTTCGGTGATGCCTTTGGGGCTGAGTCGGCAGTCGACCCATCCGGTGAAGAGGTTTTTCTCGTTCCACTCGGAGTGGCCGTGACGAAGCAGGATGAGCGTGTAAGTCATGAGACCAGTTTACTTCGGTGCGACCGCAGCCCACTCGACGGTTATTTCCCCGAGCCGCCACTGTGCTCGCCCGTCTCGTACGGGCCACCCCGAGTCTTTCATCGACTGCACAGTCGCAACCCACCGCTGCTCGGTTCCAAACCCTCCGAGACCGACATGAGTCATCCACCATCGATCGAGGTCTGCGAAGAACGCATGCACACGCTCGCCCGGGACGTTGCGGTGGATGAGCACCTTTGGCAGGCGCTCGGCAGCGATGGATGGCAAGTCAAGGTCGGTGAGACGAAGCGAAATCGTCAGCGTCTGCGGCCCGTCCGGAGTGATCGCCACCCAGCTTGCAACGCGACCAATCTCGTCGCACGTACCTTCGATGAGCACCCCTCCGGGCTGCAGGCGCTTCGCCATCAGCGCCCAGGCTTCGGCCACCTCGGACTCGTTGTACTGGCGCAGTACGTTGAACGCACGGATGATGATGGCTGAACGTCCCGGCGCCAGAGGTGTTTCGAACCCGCCGAGCTCGAACGCCAGGTTCGCCGTGTCACGGCCTTGCGCTTCAAGGGTGGGTAGGTCTGCTCGCGCAGACCTGACGCGTTCCGGGTCGATTTCAAAACCTACGAGAGAGGCATCATGCCGCACTCGACGGATGCGTTCGATGAATTCCACTGGAGTGACTGCCGAGGATCCATACCCGAGGTCAACCACGAGCGGATCAGGGGTCGAGCGCAGTCCCGGCCAACGACTCGCCCAGCGATCGACGCGTCTCAGTCGATTGGGATTTGTAGTTCCGCGCGTTATCGAGCCTTTAGGCATCGCGCGACACACGCCCCAGTTTGCCCATGCGGGGAACGTCGACCGCGCGGCCGGCATCGGCGGGCACGATGACCACCTGAGTCGCCGGCTGAGGGCCCGACGGTGCCTCGACCGTCAACGTTGCGTTCATCGGTGTCGATCGCTTCACCACAGCCAACGCGATCGGGCCATCGTCGAAGTGACGCGCGGCCACGGTGAGGTTGCCCACCTCAGCGCCGTCAAACGAAATCATTGCTCCCGGCAACGGCAATTCATTCGTCGTACCGTCCAGGTGCAAGAGCACGAGACGTCGGGGCGGGTGACCCAGATTGTGCACTTTGGCCACGGTCTCCTGTCCGCGGTAACACCCCTTGGCGAGGTGAACCGCCGTGCGAAGCCAATCAACCTCGTGCGGCAGCGAGAGCGCGTCTACTTCGGTAGCGAGACTCGGGCGCCAGGCTGCAATGCGAAGCGCATCCAAGGCCTCACCGGCGACTCGAGGCAACGCTGCCAGTGCTGCGACCTGGTGCGCGTCGAGAAGCGCTTCAGCGTAATTCCACTGACCGGCGGGATGTTCGTCCTCGCTTGCGTACTGCCAGCCACCAGCAACCACTGCCGACCACGGATCACGCCATACCAGCGATACGCCATGCGGCGTGGCAGATGCTGCTGGAACTGTCTGGTCTGCCAACCCGGTTGCGAAAAATCCGACCGTGACGAAATCCAGCGACGCATCGCGGGCAGTCGCATCCTTACTGAACGTCATTCGGTCCAAAAATGCTGCGAGCGCGGGGGCTTGCCCCTCATCGACCAGAAGCCAAGTTGAACTGCCATCGTCGATGATGCGCATCGAACGCTCGATGTGGCCGTGCGGGTCGAGGAGTAGGGCTTCGGCGCTCTCGCCGGACACCAGTGCCGCGACATCCTGACTCACGAGTGAGTCGAGGTAACTCAGGCGATCGGAGCCAGATAACTCAACGACACCCCGATTGTCAAGCAATACAAGCGCCTGACCGGCGAGCAATTCACGCTGCTGAGTGAACGGATTACCGAGCGACGATGCGTCGGCCATGGATACGTCCTAGCGCTGGCCCTTGAAGAGCTTGTACACAACGACGCCAGCAACCCACGCGATGGACAGAGCTGCCAAACCGAGAAGACCAATGAAGAGAAGTTCAAGTGCGACCTGCATGGCTACAGTCTAGTGATTCCGAGCGGTTGATTGAGCAGGTAAACTTGCTTGCAGAGACAGAGGAGGCGACCGTGGCATCAATCCTTGTGTTGGCCTCGCGCCTGAGTAGCGATGTTCTTCCGTCGCTGGCTCTGCTCTCGCACCCCGTGCACGTGATCGCAGCCGAACCCGCGCAACTGGTTTCGGCCCCGACAAGCGATCTCATCATGCTGGATGCGCGAACCGACTTAGTTGCCGCGAAGACCCTCTGCAAGATTTTGCACGCGACCGGTCTCGATGCTCCCCTTGTGCTTGTGGTTACCGAGGGTGGAATGGCGGCGGTCAGCCCCGATTGGGACGTTGCCGATGTCGTACTCGATACCGCGGGGCCAGCCGAGGTGGAAGCTCGCATCCGTCTCGTTCTCGGTCGAGCGAACGCCGACGCTCCCATCGATGCTCGCATTTCGGCCGCCGGAGTTGTTATCGATGAGGCCAGCTACTCGGTCAAAGTGAACGAGCGACCACTCGATCTCACCTACAAAGAGTTCGAACTTCTTCGTTTTCTGGCACAACACCCCAACCGAGTTTTTACTCGGGAACAGTTGCTCAGCGAGGTCTGGGGCTACGACTACTTTGGTGGAACGCGCACGGTCGACGTGCACGTGCGACGACTCCGCGCCAAGCTTGGTGACATGGAACAGCTCATCGGCACGGTTCGCAACGTGGGCTACCGCTTCAACTCTTCGCCAGACCAGATTGCCAAAAGTAGCGTCAACGCTTAACCCGATGTTCACGTAAGTGGGCATGATTGACTACGTGACTAACACGATTGACGATTACGAAAATGAGTTTGACGAAGTGGACAACGACTTCGATGAAATTGAGCTCACCGTGAATGCCGCATTGCCTTCGGATCGATTCCTCAATCGAGAGCTGAGCTGGCTCGCGTTCAACCGTCGCGTACTCGAACTCGCTGAAGACGAAACCATCCCGCTCTTGGAGCGCGCCAACTTTCTTGCCATCTTCGCGAGCAATCTGGACGAATTCTTCATGGTGCGGGTCGCCGGCCTCAAGCGCCGCATCCTCACCGGACTCGCAGTTCCGACCAACACGGGTGAGTCCCCCACGGATGTTCTGGCCAGGGTCACCCAGGGTGCGCGCGAACTCCAAGAAAGGCACGCTCGAGTGTTCATCGACTCGGTGCGCCCGGCACTCGACCGCGAGCGCATTTCTATTGTCGACTGGGAACAACTCAGTGCTGTCGAGCAAGATCGTCTTGGCGTGTATTTCTCGGAACAAATCTTTCCGGTTCTCATGCCCCTTGCCGTCGACCCGGCACACCCCTTCCCCTATATCTCGGGTTTGTCGCTCAACTTGGCGATCCGCGTCAGCAACTCGCGAACCGGCACCGAAGAGTTTGCGCGTCTCAAGGTGCCGCAAATGTTGCCGCGTTTCGTGCGCATCGGAGACGCGGACCTCAACTCGCTCCGTTTCATCACACTCGAAGATCTCATCGCGCACCATCTCCATGTTCTGTTCCCCGGCATGGAGATCATGGAGCATCACGTCTTCCGCGTGACCCGCAATGAAGACGTCGTGATTGAAGAGGACGAAACCGAAAACCTCATTCAGGTTCTTGAGCAGGGTCTCTTGCGCCGTCGATTCGGTCCGCCGATTCGACTTGAGGTGTCCGAGTCGATGGACAGCGTGACGCTTGACCTCCTCGTGAACGAGCTTGACATCACTGACGATGAAGTCTTCCGCCTCCCGGAGCCTCTGGGGTTGGGCAACCTGTTTGAGATTTCGGGCATCAAGCGGGCCGATCTGCACTACTCTCCACACGTTCCCGTGACGAGCGCACAACTGCTCGCACAGGACGCTAACGAGACGATGTCCATTTTCCAGGCCATCCGCCGTGGCGACATCTTGGTTCACCACCCCTACGAATCGTTCTCAACGAGTGTTCAGGCCTTTCTGGAACAGGCTGCGCGAGACCCGAAAGTGCTTGCCATCAAGCAGACGCTGTACCGCACCTCGGGTGACAGCCCAATCGTGCAAGCACTGATCAACGCGGCTGAGGCCGGCAAGCAGGTGCTCGCACTCGTCGAAGTTAAGGCGCGATTCGACGAACAGAATAACATCACGTGGGCACGCAAACTCGAAAAGGCCGGGGTGCACGTTGTTTACGGTCACGTCGACCTCAAGACGCACTGCAAGTTGGCCCTCGTGATTCGCCAAGAGGGCGATCGCCTCGTGCACTACAGCCACGTGGGAACCGGAAACTACAACCCGAAGACCAGCCGACTCTACGAAGACCTCGGCTTGTTCACGGCGGAGCGCGAGGTCGGACATGACCTGTCGCGCCTCTTCAACGAGCTTTCCGGCTATGCCATTGAAAAGAAGTTCAAGCGCCTCCTGGTCGCCCCGCTCCACCTGCGCAAAGGGCTGCTCAAAGCGATTTCGCGTGAAATCAAGAACGCCAAAGACGGCAAGGTTGCGGGCATTCGAATCAAGATCAATTCGATGGTGGATGAAGACATCATCGATGCCCTGTACGCGGCGAGCCAAGCAGGTGTGCCGGTAGAAATCTGGGTACGCGGAATCTGCGCGATTCGCCCCGGCATCCCCGGTCTCAGTGACAACATCACGGTGCGAAGCATTCTGGGTCGCTATCTTGAACACTCACGCGTGTTCATCTTCGCGAACGACGCGGATCCCCTCGCGTACATCGGTAGCGCAGACATGATGCACCGCAACCTCGATCGACGCGTCGAAGCCCTCGTGCGATTGACCTCTCCGGAGCACATCGCCCGGCTCAACGCCCACTTCAATCGAGCGATGGGCGACACGACCGCGTCGTGGTCGTTGGACGCGGACGGCGAATGGACTCGTCACAGCGTGGCGGCCGACGGTTCAAAGCTCGACGACATCCAGGACATCATCATGGAAGAAGTTTCTCGCCGACGCCGTTCGGGGCAAGCCCGATGATCGTTGAGCCCAACACCATTTACGCCGCCGGAACCGTCTGCTGGCGTGAGGGCGAGCAGGGTCTAGAACTGCTCGTGATTCACCGCACCGTTCAACAAGACCTCACTTTTCCCAAGGGCAAGGTTGACCCCGGCGAGACGCTCACCGCCGCCGCTGTTCGTGAAACCTGGGAAGAAACGGGCCTGCAAGTTAACTTGGGCGTCCCTCTGGGAAAAACCCGCTACTCGCTCACTAACGGCAAGACCAAAGAAGTGCACTACTGGTGCGCCGAGGTGTCGGAGGAGGCACTCGAACGCTCGACCTTCGCCTCAAATGATGAAGTCGAATCGGTACATTGGCTGCCTGTGGACCGGGTTGCGGAATCCCTCACCTATGACCTCGACCGTGAAGTCTTCTTCAGATTTCTCGAGTTGGCAGCTGATGACGCGCTACAAACGTTCGCCATCATCTTGCTTCGGCACGCTACCGCTCTCGATGCTTCGACCTACCTCCCGCCCGACCAAACCCGACCGCTGGCAACGCGCGGTCGCCATCAGGCGGAAATCATCGTGGAACCTTTGCTCGCTTTTGGCCCGCGCAAACTTGTCAGCAGTTCGAGCATTCGCTGTCGCCAGACAATCGAGCCGCTCGCCCTCGCGACGGGGAAGCGCGTGCGCCTGCGCGATGAAATCTCTCAACATCGTTTTCTGGGAGCCTCGCTCGACATCGCCCGCGTGGTTCAGAAGCGTATCGACAAGGCCAAAACCACGGTCATTTGCAGCCACGGACCGGTGTTGCCCGAGCTCTTGAACGAAGTACTCCTTGCCACCAACGCTCCCATGACGAGCGAAATGTCGAACGCAATCAGACTCGACACTGCGGCGTTCATGGTTCTGCACCTGCGCGTGAGTGATCCCACGCGAGGATTGATTGCATGGGAAGCACACGATCCGCTCGTCTGAATACTGGAAATGCGTTAACCTTCCGTTAACCATTTGCAACCCCCAAGGTTAACGACCTCTCGTAGCCTTGAGTGGTGGGGGCGCATCGGGCACCTCCGCAATTTCAGACCCACGAAAGGGATCACGTGAAGCTCAACCGCTTCGGTCGCGTTGCGACTATTGCTGCAGCTGGAGCCATCTCGGCTCTTCTCCTCACCGCCTGCTCAGGCGGAGACAACGGCTCCGGACTTTCCGGCGACCTTGCTGGTGCTGGTGCATCGAGCATGGGTAGCGCCCAGAAAGCCTGGATTGCTTCCTTCCAGACTGACAACCCCAATGTCAACATCACCTACGACCCCGCCGGATCGGGCGCAGGCCGCACCCAGTTCATGGAGGGTGGAGTTGCATTCGCCGGTTCTGACTCGTACCTCAAAGACGACGAACTCGCCAAGACGTTCGCAGCGTGTGTTGCTGACACCAAGCCCTTCGAAGTTCCCGCCTACATCTCGCCGATCGCCGTTGTTTTCAACGTTGAGGGCGTAAGCAAGCTGAACCTTGACGCTTCGGTCATCGCAAAGATCTACGCAGGCAAGATCACCAACTGGAACGACGCGGCGATTGCTGCGCTCAACGCTGGTGTCACCCTGCCGAACCTGGCGATCACCGCAGTGCACCGCTCGGATGACTCGGGTACCACCAAGAACTTCACTGACTACCTGAACAAGGTTGCACCGAGCGACTGGACCAACAAGGCCGACGGCGTTTTCCCGTTCAAGACTGGTGAGGGTGCTCAGGGCACCTCGGGTGTTATTACCGCAGTCAAGAACGGTAAGGGCACCATCGGTTACGCTGACCTCTCGAAGGCGGGCGACCTCGGTGTTGCAAGCATCAAGGTTGGATCAGAGTTCGTTGCTCCGACTGCCGCTGGTGCTGCTCAGGCACTGTCGCTCTCGAAGGCTGTTGCCGGTCGCGATGCTGCTGACATGGCTTACGACATCGACCGCACCACGACCGATGCATCGGCTTACCCGCTCGTGCTCGTGAGCTACATCATCGGCTGCCAGCAGTACGCTGACCCGAAGTGGGCACCGCTGGTCAAGGGCTACGTTGGCTACATCATTAGCGACGCTGGTCAGGCAGAAGCAGCCAAGTCGGCAGGTTCAGCTCCGCTGACCGCTGCCATGGCTAAGCAGGCCGCTGACATCGTGGCTGCGATTAAGTAGTTACCGGTAAATGCCCGGTTCGGGAACTCCTTGTGAATTCTCGGACCGGGCATTTCCTCTGCCCCTCCCGATGCGATAGGAATGATGAGTGACTAGTCCCCGCGTGAGCTTGCGCAGTCCTCACCGCAAGGGCGATCGGACATTTTCGACGCTTGCCCTCACTGCCGGAATCATCATTCTCGTGGCGCTTGCCGCGGTCGCAATCTTCTTGGTTGCTAAGAGCATCCCGGCCTTTAGCGCCAAACCTTCAGACATTTCGCCGGATGACATGTCATTCCTGCAGTACATCGTGCCCCTTGTTTTCGGTACGGTCTGGGCGGCGATCCTCGCGCTCGTTATCGCTCTCCCGATCTCGATCGGCATCGCACTCTTCATTTCGCACTACGCCCCACGACGCCTGGCACGCACGCTGGGCTATGTCGTCGATCTGCTCGCAGCGGTGCCTTCGGTTGTCTATGGCCTGTGGGGCATCACGGTACTGGCACCCTTCGTTCAGCCCTTCTATTCCTGGCTCGTCGACAACGTCGGCTGGTTCCCCCTCTTCGCCGGACCTGTGTCGGGAACGGGACGAACCGTACTGACGGTCGCGATCGTGCTCGCCGTCATGATCATGCCGATCATCACCGCACTGTGTCGCGAGGTGTTCCTCCAGACTCCACGACTCCACGAAGAAGCTGCGCTCGCCTTGGGTGCAACCCGGTGGGAAGTCATCCGCATGGCCGTCTTGCCATTCGGTCGTGCCGGCATCATCTCGGCAACCATGCTCGGGCTCGGGCGAGCCCTGGGCGAAACGATGGCAGTCGCCATGGTGCTGTCACCCGCTGTGGTCATTTCGTTCGCACTGCTGCAGTCAAAAAACCCCACAACAATCGCAGCCAACATTGCTCTTAACTTTCCCGAAGCTCACGGGGTGGGCGTCAACGTGCTCATCGCGACCGGTCTCATCCTCTTCGTCATCACGTTCATCGTGAACGCCCTGGCACGCATGGTCATCAACCGTCGCAAAGACTTCTCGGGAGCGAACTGATGAGCACCCCTGGCTTCGCGAACTCACGACGCGCGATTACGCGCAAAACTATTTGGGCGACGGTCGCAGTATCCACCATCGTGTCGTTTGCATTTTTCGGCATCCTCGCTTTTGCGGGCAATACAGCGAAACTCAACTGGGTCGCAGCACTCGTGGTCGCGATTGCTCTCTACATGGTGCTGATATCGACGCTCAGCGCCATCGTCGAGGGCCGTCGCAAGTCGATTGACCGCCTCATCACGACTCTGCTCTATGGTTCGTTCGCACTCGCCATGGTTCCCCTGCTGTCTCTTCTTGTGACGACCATCGTCAACGGCGCCAAACGGTTCGACCTGCAGTTCTTCAGCGATTCGATGCGCAACGTTGTCGATGAAGGCGGTGGCGGACTCCACGCAATCATCGGAACTCTCGAGGTCACGGCCGCCGCTTCAGTGATCTCCATCCCCATCGGAATCATGACGGCGATTTATTTGGTCGAGTATGGCCGGGGCAAGCTGGCTAAGTCCATCACCTTCCTCGTGGATGTGATGACCGGAATTCCGTCGATTGTTGCCGGTCTGTTTGCTTTCGCGCTCTTCTCGCTCATTCTCGGCCCAGGAATTCGCTTTGGGCTTGGTGGAGCCGTCGCACTTTCCCTGCTCATGATTCCCGTCGTCGTGCGATCGACTGAGGAGATGCTCAAGCTCGTTCCCAACGAACTTCGCGAAGCTTCCTACGCACTCGGAGTGCCCAAGTGGCTGACCATCGTGAAAGTCGTGCTTCCGACCTCGATCGCCGGAATCATCACGGGTGTCGTGATTTCGATTTCTCGCATTATCGGTGAGACAGCTCCACTGCTCATCATCTGTGGGTTGACCGACTCGATGAACTACAACCTCTTCATGGGACGCATGACCACCCTGCCTGTCTTCGTCTACTCCTCTTACGCGAACCAAGGAACCGGCACTGCCGACATCGACCGAGCCTGGACCGGAGCACTCGTGCTCATCCTTATCGTGCTTGTTCTCAACCTCGTCGCTCGAATTCTGTCGAAGGTGCTTGCGCCCAAGGGCACTCGCTAGATCTGAACCGAAGGAAGTCAATTGTCTAAACGCATTGAAGTTCGTGACTTGAACGTCTACTACGGCAAGTTTCGTGCCGTAGAGGGCGTCAGCCTGACCATCGAACCGCGCACGGTCACCGCTTTCATCGGCCCGTCCGGCTGCGGCAAGTCGACGTTCCTGCGCACGCTCAACCGTATGCACGAGGTTATTCCTGGCGCCTACGTTGAGGGCGAGGTGCTCATCGACGGGCACAACCTGTACGCCGACAATGTTGACCCTGTTCTGGTGCGACGCCAGGTCGGAATGGTCTTTCAGCGACCAAACCCTTTCCCCACGATGTCGATTCGCGACAACGTTCTTGCCGGCGTAAAACTCAACAACGCCAAGATGTCTAAATCTGACGCCGATGAACTCGTTGAATCGGCTCTGGTGGGGGCGAACCTGTGGAACGAGGTCAAGGACCGTCTCGAGAAGCCTGGCTCGGGGCTCTCCGGTGGTCAGCAGCAGCGACTGTGCATCGCGCGCGCCATCGCCGTCAAGCCCGATGTGCTTTTGATGGATGAACCCTGCTCCGCACTCGACCCGATTTCAACCCTTGCGATTGAAGACCTCATTGAGGAGCTCAAGAACGAGTACACGATCGTCATCGTCACACACAACATGCAGCAGGCATCCCGCGTATCCGACATGACTGCCTTCTTCAACATCGCGGGAACTGGTGAGCCCGGAAAACTCATCGAGTACGACCTCACGACAAAGATCTTCGAAAACCCCAGCGTTCAAGCGACCGAAGACTACATCTCGGGACGATTCGGGTAGTAAAAAACCGAGCCGCAGATGAACGCCTCTCGGCGGAAGGCCGCTCGCAGCGGCGAATGTTGGAGCCCGGGGTTACTGCGGCCCGGCACGTTCATTGTAACGATTAGCTGAGCTTGCCGACTCGCCACAGGCGTGAACACTCGACGAACTGACCCGCCATCGTCATCAAGCGCGACGCCTGCGTCGTGAGCTGTTTCGCCCGTTCGGCAGCGACAAGATCGGATGCGTTTGCTTCGGCAATCGACCCGGCTGCAACGACACGACAGAATGAGCCTGACCGCTCGAGGGCGTGACCAAAATCACCGGTAAACGCACCTCGCAGAATTTTGTCAACCAGGTCGCGCATTTCCGTCGGACCGACTGGGGTCGGAGCCCCGGCAATCACGTGGTCGGCGGTGTGGAGGGCTTCGTTGCCCCGTTCATAGAGGTATGCGATTTCATCTGCCCGCTCGTGAATGACCGCGCGGAGTAGGTAGAGCTGCCAGAGGCTTCCCGGCAGCGAGTGCGGACCGGTGGTTGACCACAACTCGGCGACCACGTCGAGGCCGTGCTCGTCGGTGAGCTTCACCACTTTGTCGATCACGTGAGCGGGAGCATCCTGCACATGAGCGAGCATCATCGCTGCCGTCTCGTGCGCCAAGGCGCTGACGGCGGCGGGATCATCGCCACCGCGAAACGCGGCAAACTCGTGCCCTTCGAAGAGCGCGGGGCGATGAAAGTTCACTCCCCTATTGTCTCGCGGGTGACGGTCGGTGAGAAAAACGTGTCTCGGGCGTGACGGTAGAATTGGGATGCGCTTCACGCGCGGGCCTCTAGCTCAGTTGGTAGAGCAACGGACTTTTAATCCGTGGGTCGTCGGTTCGAGCCCGACGGGGCCTACATAAGAAAGAAGTCCCCTTCATGGGGGCTTCTTTTTTATTCGCCCCGCGGGGAGATCGACCGGGCCCCGACCGCTGAGCAACGCGTCAGCGTTGCCGGTTGCGGTTGGGCGTCGAGCCCGACGAGGGCTAGGCGCGTCTCTGTGTGACCCAGCACCACATCACCACGGTGGAAAGATAGCTGGCCTGCACGAATGAGACCACGCGCTCCCAGACACCAATGTCGGTGGACGCCGGATTTGCCCACACGATCAGGAATGTGATGGCGAGTGCCGCCTGCACGAGTGATGCCACGATGATCGCTGCGGGACGCAGCACGATTGGTGCGTCCTTGCGAAATCGCATGGCAAAGAGCTGCCATCCCGCCGAAGCAGCGAAGAAAGCAATAGCGAACATCCGGTGAATGTGAGAGACACCATCAAATGGGGTTGGAAAAATGGTGAGACCAAAACTGCACAGCGCTGCCACGAACAACACAACACGACCGGGCATGGCGAGCGTGCGCGCGTAAATCGCGGCAATGAGCGTGAGCGTCGAACCCAGAATGAAAAAGGAGGTCATCACCCACCGGACCGCTGACTGAGGCGACGCTAGGTCGCTTATCGTGAGGCTCACGGCGTCGTATCCCGGCCACAAGCTTCCCGCGATTGCCCAACCCGCCACGTTTTGAACGGGTCCGACGACAGCCGCCCAGAATGCGATGGGAGCGATGTTTTTCAGTGGTTTCACACCTGTGACGCTAGCGGGACAGGTCGATTGAACCAAGCACGATTCCGGGCACCCACCCGCATCAGCACTCCGCGGGGGCCATACTGTTATCGTGACTCGCCAGCCAATCCTCGTCTTCGATGGCGACTGCGGCTTTTGCACCTCGGTGGCGAAACACTTCGAGAAACGCTCGTTCACGCCACTGACGGTGGCCGCCTGGCAACTCACCGAGTTGGCATCCCTCGGTCTCACCGCCGAGCAGGCGAGCGCCCAGGTCTATCTCGTCACCGACACTGGCCAATTCGGCGGGGCTGAATGCTTCGCCGAACTCATGCGCATTCAGGGCGACCCGTTTCACCGCGTCGTCGCTTGGGGGATGCGCCTGCCGGGCGTGTGCAAGCTCTGCGCGTGGGGTTACCGGCTGGTGGCGAAGAACCGTCATCGCATGCCAGGCGGAACTCCCGCATGCCAGATGCCCCCAACCGTAGACTGAACCCGGAGGAAACATGTCTGAAGAAGCTCTGCTCGCGTCCTGGTCTCGTGCACGCAACCAGCTCATTTTCGCTCAACTCGCGCCAACCTTTCTGCTGATCACGACGGTCGGCCTGGTTCCCGCGATTCGGGCGGCCGGCACAGCAACTGTCTGGGCCGCCATCGGCATCCTGCTCGCGTCGGGCATTCTGGGCGCGCTGGCCGAGTTCGGCGCAGCTGCTGACGCCAAGGCCATCGCCGCCGACCTGCAGGCACTCGCGACCCACGGTCGTAGCGCTGACACTGCCATCACCCACGCACGATGGATGTGGGTCCCGCAGTTTGTGACCCCGCTCATCTTCATCGGAATCTTCGTCGCCCTGCTCGTGGCGCTTCTGGTCTAGATTGCGCCGAGTCGCCTCAACCGGTTGAGCGCGGCTTCTTCAATCGGACTCTCGGGTCCGACCGCGACACGCAACGCCCGAAGCAACACCTTCGTTTGCACGCGCACGAACCAGTCGGGCGCCGTGCGAATGCCGTGCATGGCGCGAAAATCTGGACGCAGTGAGATGACAGCTGCCTGAAACAGCAGCGCATAGATCGGCTTCGCGAGTGCTGGCAGTGGCGGTTTGCGAATGAACGCAATCACGCGACGGGTGTCGTCGGTGACGGTCAGATCGCCACGGTCTCTGAAGCCGTCGAGCACAGCATCCATCTCAGCGCGGGTTTTCGGCACATCACTGAGACCCAGTGGCGCGACCGAGCAACCCCACTGTTTCACGTAGTTGTCGCCACCGCTCGGCTCGTGCGCGCACGGGATGGGCGCATCGGCATAGCGCTCGTGCGCGACGAGGAACGATTCCATGAAAGCCACGTGAACCCAGAGCAATAGATCGGGGTTGCTCGCGTGATAGGCGCGTTCCTGGCCACGACCGTCGACAAACTCACCCGACACGCGCGTGTGGAGTCGATTGACTCGGTTTGCCTCACCGGCAACAGCCTGGGATGACCCGAAGGTCGTCACGGTCAGCCAGCGAATCGTTCCCGAGAGCCGACCGAGCGGATCTGACGAGTACCGCGAGTGTTGCGAGACACCCGCCAGGGCACCGGGGTGGAGCGCCTGCATCAGAAGCGCGCGAATCCCGCCGACAAGTGTCCCGAAATCGCGATGAACAATCCAGGGCGCATCGGCGGGAAGAAAGAGCCCAGCATCGTCACCGGCTGCGACCACATCGAGCCACGGCGGCACACCGTCGGCCGCCCCGGAGAGCAGTTTTCTGAACCGCAGAGAAAACCCGCGTTGCAGAGCATTGTTGGTTTTCATCGTGCTTCTCAGCCTAGGCGTTACTGTTGGCAGAGAAGAGAGAGTGACACCATGACGCAACTCACCGGAAGCACTGTTCTTGTCGTTGGAGCCAGCGGAGTGCTCGGCTCACTCGTCGCGTGCGACCTCATGGTTGCTGGCGCACACGTCATCGGCACCGCGAGCTCGGCACAGACCCTGCTCGCCGTCGACCCAGCACTGCACGATCGACTCGTGTGCGACCTGCGCGACCCGCACTCGATTGACGAACTAGTTCGGGATGTCACTGACCTCACTCCGACGCTGACCGGCGTTATCGTTGCGTCTGGCGTCGTCGCGTTTGGACCCGCGCGAGAAACTCCACGCCGCGTGCTCGAGCAGTTGATGACGATCAACGCGACCGGTCCGATTCAACTCGTGAACGCGCTTGCCCCGCTTCTGAGCCAATCCCCCGATGCTTTTGTGCTCACCCTGTCCGGCAAAATCACCGAGGCACCAACGGCAGGTTTGGCCGCCTACGGTGCGAGCAAAATGGCGCTGTACGCCTACGCCTCGGCGGCCTCTCGCGAACTTCGCCGCGAGGGCATCCGATGGCTTGACGCTCGTCCGGGGCATACCGATACTGGCCTCGCCAATCGAGCGATCTTCGGAAAAGCCCCCGCGTTTGGCGCGGGACTGGATCCTCACGGCGTGGCTGCCAAGCTAGTGCAGGCGATTGCTGCAGATGTGAAGGACCTTCCTAGCGCCGCCTTTGACGAGTCCTAAGCTGCATCAGGCGTTTGGCAACAGTTCCCGCACCGCCGCGAGAAACTCTTCGGGGTGCGATACGAACGGGCTGTGATCCGAGTCGAGCTCAATGACGCACACACCAGGGGTCTCGCTCGCCATGAGGCGCTGCAGCGCCGGCGGAATCGCGCGGTCGTTGGTACACAGGATGTAGCCGCGATGGATGGGGCGATCATCCGTGATGTGAACTGGTGTGAAGAACACCCGCACCGTCTGAGGTTCAAGAGTGAGACCCAGCTCGAGTCCGACCTGCTCGGGCAGATCGTTGAAGAGCGCACGTGGAGCGAGCTCAACCGGTACCGTCGCAACCGTGGGCTTGGTGTCGCTAAGCACGAGGTTTCCAGCGAGCTCGTCTCCCTCCCCCTCAGGCAGTGAGGTGTAGTCGTTCTGCGCTTTGCCGTTTCTCGGCAGGGCCGCAGCGACATAAATGAGACCCGCAATTGTGCCACCGGCGGCGAGCACGTTGTCGGCCGCCTGCGTAATAACGAGTCCGCCCATCGAGTGGCCAATGAGCACTGCGGGTTCGGGTCTACTCATCGCTTTCGCCGCAACGAACTCGGCGTACAGGTCGAGGGTCACATCCGCTTTGGGGGTGGAATCGCGACCGTGACTCGGCAGGTCGAGAATCTCAAGCGAGTGCCCGAGCTTTTCTAGTTCGTGTACGACGCGGCTACCCCAGACATTCGAACTGCAAAATGCACCGTGAACCAGGATGAGTCGCGCCATTTCTTCAGCCTAACCGCACGTGTGCGATGAGTGGAAAACGAACAAAACGCTTAGACTGCAAGACGCAATGAATAGACCAATCGTCTACTCAATTGCTAAACTGCGTTCAGGGGTGCGAAGACGTTTTGGCTCGTGCCGACTTAATTCTCGATATTCGTCAAGGAAATTGATATGTTCAAAACCAAATTCAAGGCGGGCCTCGGCCTAGCGATCAGCGTTGCCGTTGCGCTCGTCATGATGCCCACCAACGCTGCGCAGGCAGAAACAGACGCCCAAGCAGTCGTTGGCTCGTCTGGAGTGTTTGCTAGTCGTCCTGTCACAAGCGGTGGCTTCAACGTTTACAAGGGCGATTCTCTGAACGTCTCATGGAGTGCCTCCCCTCGGGGTGCAGACCTCGCGGCGCTGTCATTGCAAGCCGGTGACGTTATCGGGGTCAACCTCAATGCGACGGCAACGCTCGGTGCGTCGGTGATTACTGGCAGCACCTTCGTCAGTATCAATGTCCAAGGCGCCGGCGGGGCATCAAGTTTCGTCTACAACACGTATCCAGCGAACACGGTAACGATTCCCAGCGACTGGACGAGCGTACTCTCGGTTTCGTATCACGTGAACGCTACCGTCGCTTCAACTCAAAACACCGGGCGAGTCACTCTCAGCCCAACCGTGACTCGACTCCGTTCAGGATCGACCGTGAGCGCAACCGTCGGAACCTCAGACGTGGATACAGACGTTTCTATGGACAGCATGCTCCGCGGGACGGCAGATTCAGGTGTAGCCGCTCGTTTAGGAGACGCCACTGTTGATGTGATGGCAAACCGTGTGTGCGTGAAGCTGTCTGGTCTCCAAGCCGGAGACGTCCTGCAAGCTTCGATGACTGCAACAAAAAACGGCGCCTCTGTTTCATCGGGAGCTACATTCATGCCTCACTGGAGTACTACCGCGTCGATGTCGACAGTTTCTACCAGCACCTATACCCTCCCCGACGGAATCAACGTCGCTACGGACAAGGTTGGATTGAGTGCGCAGCTTCACATCAGTGATCCGACCGCCGGAACATACAAGATGAAGACACTTTCTATCGTCAAGCAGGGAACGACGGAAAATTTGGTCACCTCTTGCGGTACAACGCCAGCGAAAGTTACCTCGGCGACCGTTGTGAAGAAATTAGTCACGGTGAATGTGAACCCAAACGGTGACACGTCTAACCACAGCTTCGCTTGCACCCTCTACAAGTCGACCGATAAAACGCACAAGACTCCGCTTTACCACTCGACAGGATCTGGCATGAACAAGTGCTACTTCCAAAATGTCGCGGCAGGAAAGTACACCGCCTCTCTGCGAGGAATGGGAGGTGGGGGTGCGCCGGGAACTGTAAACGGACTCTCCGCCGAGAAGTTCGGAACCTCAACCATCACGGTTAAGTAATTCGACAACGCCTTGTGGGGGCGAGAGCCAGTCTCTCGGCCCCCACAAGGCATTTAACTTCTAAGAACGTGCGAAGCGGTCGAGCACTGTCACCAGCTCATCCGCTGCCGAGTACATGACCATGTGATCGCAGTCGAGCTCCACCGTCTCCACAACAGCGGTATCTCTTGCCATCTTGCGCTGGAGCGGCAGCGGAATTGCTCGGTCTTGCAGAGCGAAAATGTACCGACGAACGATGGGGCGGTCATCCTCGATGTTCACCGGGTTGGTGAACGGGATGATGGGTTGCGATTCTTCACCAGCCGGGTCAACCGCGTTGAACACATCCATCGGGGTTGTATTGAAGAGCGCTTCTTTGGCCGCCGAGTGCGGGAACGTGCCGATGGGCGGCTCACCGCTAACAACGAGGTTGGCCTGCACCTGGTCCCCCTGCCCCTCGGGGGTTCCGGCCAGGTCGAGGAGTGACTGCCCGTTCCGTGGCAGGAACGCCGTCAGATAGACCACCTGAGCAAGCGCTCCCCCGCCCGCCACGAAATCATTGGCAGCCTGCGTGATCACCACGCCGCCCATCGAGTGCCCGACGAGGATTGCGGGCTCGTCATGTGTCTTGAGCTGAGCGACAACCTTGTCGGCGTATGCCTGCATCGTGACGGACTCTTTCGGCGTGTGATCATTGCCTTGACCGGGAAGGTCGAGAACCTCGACGGTGTGACCCTTGGCCCGCAGGGCTTCCAGAAAGCTCAGCGGCCACGTACGGTGATTACCCAGGGCCCCGTGGACCAAAACAAAACGACTCATGAGCTAAGTCTGCTGACTTCGACAAGCTCTATCAACGGTAAATTCACGCAACTGGTGCCCTCGGCTAGGCTCGGCGTGTGGACAACACTTGGCAACTTCTTGCGTGGCTTTCGCCCCTCATCGTTGTCATGGTCATCTTCGACCTGCGAGCGCGCAACTACGGCAAGAAGGTGCTGCACCTTCCCAAGCGCCACTACGTCAGCTTGCTGTGGCTCGCGATTCTCGACCCCGTTTTCGAGGTGCTCTTCATCGGCGTTGTGCTGTGGGATGACCTCAGCCGCGACTGGGCGCACTGGATTGCCGGCGCGATCGGCGTGGCTTTGGGGTTCCTGTTTGCGCGCTACCGCATCCGCATCATGTGGGTTCGCGCCCTTCCCGACAAGAAGGCCGTCATCCTCAAGAACAGCGGGTCGGAATACTTGGCATTAGTGTTTCTTCTTGTAGTCAAAATGGCGTCGGAAAACTTCACAATGACCGGAAACATGAGCGCCATCATGTACTGGATCAGTCTGGCCATTACCGTCGGCTTGCTCATGATTGTGAGCGAATCCGCCTTGCGTGTGTGGATGCTGTTCCGCCGCTACCGCAGCGAAATCACACTCGCACCGAACACTGCCGAGTCTCTCTAGCCCTGCCGCCCGGCGAGGTGCGGATGATGCGCCTCAACCACGTTGGGGTGTGCCCGCACCCGCGATTTGAGCCAATTCTTGCCATAGACGCGATGGATCGGGTTGTTCGGGTCGCGTGTCACCCCGCGAGCTGCCTGTTGCAGGTCTGCAGGCAGCTCGAGTTTCGGAATCACCGAGTCGAGCGCCGGCGCGTAAAAGAAGGGAATCGAGATGCGATCCGAGCCAGGTAGCGAAACAACGCGATGCAGGGTTGCCTTGAGGTAGCCGTCGGTGGCCGCCTCGAGCAGTTCCCCGATGTTCACGATGAAGGCGCGCGGGATGGGCGGAGCATCCACCCACTCGCCGTCGATGTCGACCTGCAAGCCCGCCTTTCCTTCTTCTACGTATAGGAGCGTGAGCACACCGAGGTCTTTGTGCGCACCGACACCCTGCGTTTCTGCACCCTCAGCGACCGCCGGGTAGCGAACAATCTTGAGCAGCGACGACGGGTTCTCGGCGAAGGCGGGCTCGAAAGTGTCAGCAGGCGCGCCGAGCGCCTCGGCCCAGGCGCCGAGCAGTGTCAGAGAAATTTCGCTGAGGCGGGCCATCCACGCTTCAGACGTCTCGCGAAGCTCAGGCAGGTTCTCGGGCCAGAGGTTGGGGCCGTCGAGCACCCAGAAATCTTCGTCTGCATCGCTGGTTGAGCGTGGCTCGCTGGTTGAGCCTGTCGAAACCACGCGCGCCGGACGTTCCTGACCAATATCGATTTGCTCGCGCCAGTCGGTCTTGCCCTGGGTCAGCTCACCACCCACGCGGGTGTACCCCCGAAAATGCGGGCTGAAGGTGTTCTCGATCGCGAGCTTCTCGGCCTCAGGCAAGGCGAAAAAGTCGCGGGCCATGCCGACCATGTCGTCGAAGTCTTCATCGGGGATGCCGTGTCCGGTCAGGTAGAAAAACCCGACGTTGTGGGTGGCCTCGAGCAGCTGAGCACGAAATGCGTCAGCAGCGTCGGCCCCGGCGGCGAGCTGGGAGAAATCAAGAATCGGAAGTGACATCGCGCTACTCGGCAATCGTCGAGACCGGGCCGGTCTTGGTCAACCAGCCAGTGCGTCCGCGGGTCAACGCGGCGTTGAGGTCGGCGAGCAGATCGTTGACATCCTCGATGCCCACCGAGAGGCGCACGAGGTTGTCGGGCACCGCGAGAGGCGTACCTACCACCGAGGCGTGCGTCATCGCGTGGGGGTAGCTAATCAGCGACTCGACCCCGCCGAGTGACTCAGCCAGCGTGAAGATGCGGGTCGCCGAGACAAAGTCGCGCGCTGCGACCGCTCCCCCAGTGAGCTGCACCGAGATCATGCCGCCGAAACCACTCATCTGCTCCGCCGCGATCTCGTGACCCGGGTGACTCGTGAGACCCGGGTAATACACGCGCTCGACGGCGGGATGCTCCACCAGCGCCTCGGCAATGACCTGCGCATTCTTGCTGTGCTCGGCCATGCGAATGCCGAGCGTCTTAATGCCGCGGATGGCAAGGTAGCTGTCGAACGGGGCCGCAATCGCGCCGACAGCGTTGTGCAGAAAAGCAATCTTCTCAGCGAGGTCAGCGTGTGCGGTGACAATTGCGCCCCCGACCACATCGCTGTGGCCACCGATGTACTTCGTGGTCGAGTGCACGACGACATCCGCCCCGAACTCGAGGGGGCGCTGCAACGCCGGGGTTGCGAAGGTGTTGTCAACGACGAGCAGCGCGTTGTACTCGTGCGCGATGGCGGCCAGCGTCGCAATGTCAACAATCTGGAGCGTCGGGTTCGACGGAGTCTCGAGCCACACGATCTTTGCCTTCGTCGCGGCCAACGCAGCGCGCGTTGCCGCGATGTCGCTGAGGTTCACCGTAGTGTGGCCAACACCCCATGAGCCGAAGACTCCGTTGATGAGACGGTAGGTTCCGCCGTAGGCGTCGTTGCCGAGAAGGATGTGATCGCCCGGCTTGAGTGCCGCGCGAAGCAGGGTGTCTTCGGCCGCGAGGCCACTCGCGAAGGCAAAGGCCCGAGCGGCGGTGCGCTTGGCTGCGGGCAGGTTGCCGGCCTCGAGGGCAGCAAGATTCTCCTGCAGGTTGTCACGAGTGGGGTTAGCGCTGCGTCCGTACTCGTAGCCGTTACGCAGTCCGCCCACGCCGTCTTGCACGAAGGTGCTGGAGAGGTGGAGCGGCGGAATCACTGCGCCAGTGGTTTGGTCGGGGGTCTGTCCGGCGTGAATCGCGCGGGTGTTGAAGTGGGTCATGCGTGGTTTCCTTCAGTGATGAGCGCGATCTGTTCGCGAAGTTCGAGTTGTTCGGGTGATTCGATGACGTCGTAGCCGTTGTTGCGCATCCAGTCATCGTTGAAGACCTTGCCCAGGTAGCCGCGACCCGAGTCGGGCAGCAGAATGACAACAACGTCGTCAGCGGTCAGTCGTTCAGCCACGCGCAGGCCGGCGACAACCGCCATGCCACCGGAACCACCGACGAGGATGCCCTCTTCGCGAGCCAGGCGACGCGTCATCGCGAACGATTCGGAGTCAGAAACGCGCTCGAGTGAGTCGGGCAGAGTCGCGTCATAAGCGCTCGGCCAGAAATCTTCACCGACGCCCTCGACGTGGTAGCCGTGGATTTCATCCTCAGGGCCAGCGGTGTAGATCGAGCCAACCGGGTCGGCACCGATGACCTGAACGCTGCCGTTCGAGACCTCTTTGAGGTAGCGACCGGTGCCACTGATGGTGCCACCGGTTCCGACACCGGCGACGAAGTGCGTGATCGCACCTTCGGTATCGCGCCAAATTTCGGGACCAGTGGAGGCGTAGTGGCTCGCCGGACCATTCGGGTTCTCGTACTGATTGGGCTTGTAGGCGCCGGGAATCTCGGCAGCGAGGCGGTCGCTCACCGAGTAGTACGACCGCGGGTCACTGGGCTCGACGTTTGTCGGCGTGACGACAACTTCGGCACCGTAGGCACGCATGGTGTTCTGCTTGTCTACCGAAACCTTGTCGGGCACGACGAATATCGTACGGTAACCCCGCTGCTGGGCAAACAGAGCCAAGCCGATGCCGGTGTTACCGGAGGTGGCCTCGACGATGACTCCGCCCGGCTTGAGTTTGCCCTCGCGTTCGGCGGCGTCGAGGATGCGCTCGGCGATGCGGTCCTTGGCGGAGCCGCCAGGGTTGGTCGTCTCCATCTTGACCAGAACGGTTGCCTCGATGCCGCGAGCCACGGCGTTGAGTTTGACCAGCGGAGTGTTGCCAATGGTGTGCGTGATTGTGCGTGCGTAACGCATGAAATGGGTATCCCTGTCGGTTGTTGTCGTGGTGGCCTGTGGGCCGGTGGCGCACTCAGATGGCGCCGAAAAGAGCTAGTTCAGTGCGAACTAGCGACAACAACAACAGAAACGGGTAATCACGATGTAATGAAAATAACGAACGCCCGGGCTGCATGCAAGCAACCCGGGCGTTTGTTACGTAACAATGCGCGTTACTCGACCTCGACGTCCTTCTTGATGGCCGCGAAGATCGGGCCAGCGATGAAGGCGAGCACGAGAAGTGCGAGCACGATCCACGAACCGGGACCGTAGGCCCACGCTGCACCATCGTTCTCGACGAGCAGAGCCGGCAGGTTCTGCAGGATGAGGAAGAGGAACACGAGCAGACCAATCAAGCTGAGCACGGGGGCGACGATGGTCTTCCACGGGCTCAGGTTGTGCTTGTCCTTGGCAAAAATCGCGATAACCGACACACTCGTGATGGCGAGCAGCAGCACGATACCGACCGATGAGATTCCGGCAAGCCAGGTGTAGTACTGCGCAATGGCATCGAGGTTAAGAACAACCGCGAGCACAATCAACACCAGTACAGCGATTGCGGTGGTTACCGACGCACGCGAAGGCGAACCGAAGCGCTTGTGCGGCTGCGAGAGACCGTGGGGCAGAACGCGCTTCGCCGAGAGGGCGAAGAGGTAGCGCGACACGATGTTGTGGAACGACAGGATGCACGCGAACAGCGAAGTAACGAAGAGCACCTGGATGATGTCGCCACCGACTTTACCGAGGTACTGCGTCGTGGTGTCGGCCAGCAGGGTGCCGTAGTTCTCTGAAGCAATGCCCACAACCTTGCTCTGACCGTTAGCCGAGACAAGCACCCAGCTCGACACGGCGTAGAAAACACCGATGAGGATGAGCGAGATGTAGGTGGCGCGAGGAATCGTGCGCTCGGGGTTCTTCGCCTCGTCACGGAAGATGGCGGTTGCCTCGAATCCGATGAAGCTGAGGATGGCGAACAAGATACCGAAGCCGGGCGCGCCCGAGGTGATGTCGGCGAGGTTGAAGATTCCGTTCGAGTAGCCCTCCGGGCCACCACCGTTAAGGAAGACAACCACGAAGTCGAGGGCGAGAACGATGACAACTTCGAGCACCAGCAGAACAGCGAGAACGCGTCCCGAGATTTCGATGTGGAAGTAGCCGAGCACGCCAGCGATAACGAGACCGGCAATGGCGTAGATCCACCAGGGAACATCCGGAACACCCCAGGTCTGCAACAAACCGTTGAGGCCCGGACCGAACAGACCGAACACAGCGGCCTCAAGCGTGAGGTACGAGAAAAGTGCGACGAACGCGGCACCGATACCCGGGCCACGGCCAAGACCCTTGTCGACGTAAGCGAAGAAGGCACCCGCCGACTTCACGAACGGGGTCGCTGCGGTGAAGCCCACCGCGAAAAGAAGCAACACGACGGTTGCGATGACGTAGGTGAAGGGGAAGCCGGCGCCGTTACCGAATGCGATACCGAGCGGAACGGGTCCACCGATAACACCGAGCGGCGAAGCTGCTGCCACAACGATGAAAACGATGGCAGCAACGCCGAGTGAGCCGCGGAGGCGACGCTGCGTCGATCCGTTGTCAGCCTTCTCGGGAGCCACAGAAGTGTTAGCCATGAGGGGTCCTTAAATAAGTGTTGGGTACTTGATTTCCCTCGACACTATTAGGGCTCGTTTTTGTTACAAAACAGGTTGCTCACACAAGGTAAGAAAGCGTAAGACTGCGTAACAAAAGGGCTAGAGAGTCACTTGTGCTGCTGGGTGAGACGCGTCAACGCGGGCAGAGCCACCGAGCTTTTCGCGCAGAGTCCCGGGCGTGTATTCAGTCTTGTGACGACCGCGCTTCTGCATCTCTGGGATGAGCAGATCGACGATCTGGTTCCACCCTTCGGGCACGACTGCGGGTGACAGGTTGAACCCGTCAGCACCCGTGGACTCGACCCAGTCTTCGAGCTGGTCAGCCACAGTCTGCGGTGAACCGACGATGACGGGACCATCTCCACCGATGCGCACGTGCTCGGCGATTTCGCGAATCGTCCAGGTGCGGCTCGGATCAGCCGACGAGAAGGACTTGATGACCGACTGAATCGCGTTGCCATCTTGGTCTTCGAACGTCGTGTCGAGTCCGAGCTGGGCAAAGTCGATGCCCGTCCATCCCGACATGAGTGTCAGGGCGCCCTCAGTCGAGGCGTACTCGAGGTATTCCTCGAACAACTTGTGCGCTTCAGCGTCGGTCTCAGCGACGACGACAGTCTGCTGGTTGATGATCTTTGCCGAATCCTTGGCACGACCGGCCAGCTCGAGCGCTTCACGCACAGCACGCACCTGCTTCTCAAGCACAAGCTTGCTCTGGGCAGCGACAAAGACACCCTCGCCGTGACGCGCAGCGAACTCGACTCCGCGCTTGCTCGCGCCCGCCTGGTAGATGACCGGCGTGCGCTGAGGTGACGGCTCTGACAAATGGATGCCCGGAACCTTGAAGAACTCACCCTGGTGGTTGATCGGGTGAATCTTGCTGGGGTCAGCGAACACACCGTTCACGGCGTCATCGAGACGCGCATCGTCTTGCCACGACTTTTCCCAGAGCTTGTAGCAAACCTCGAGGTACTCCTCGGCGATGTCGTAGCGGCGGTCGTGGGCTTCTTGATCACTCACGCCGAAGTTCACCGCACCAGACTTGAGGTAACCGGTGACCACGTTCCAGCCGATGCGACCCTTCGTGACGTGGTCGAGGCTCGACATGCGACGCGCAAACGGGTAGGGGTGCTCGTATGACACCGCTGCGGTCATCGCGAACGAGAGGTGCTCGGTCGCCGCGGCCATCGCCGGAATGATGCTGTACGGGTCGTTCAACGGGAACTGCGTGCCGTTACGAATTGCCGAATCAGCAGATCCATCAAAAACGTCATAAACGCCGAGCACGTCAGCAAAGAAGATGACGTCGATGAGTCCGCGTTCGAGAGTCTGCGCGACCTCAATCCAATAGTCGATATCGACGTAACGCTTGCCCTCATCGCGCGGGTGACGCCAGGTGCCCGGCGACAAGTGCGACAGAGTGTTCATGCTGAACGCGTTCAGCGCGATGTGTTTGGTCACTTGGCTGCTCCAATCGCCCACTCGTATGGCGGTTCTACGTCGTTGACGAGCCAATCGCCCACGATTCGCGCCTTGAACGGAACAGGGTTGTGCGTCGCAACTGTACGCGCGTTGCGCCAGTGCCGGTCGAGCAGGTATTTGGTGTCGGTCGCAGAGGCGCCGAGGCCTTCGAACAAATAGGTGCTCGCGTCAAGGGAGACGCGAGTGGCCACAATCTGCGCCTCGGCCGACAGAATTTCACCGCGCTGTTTGCGCTCGTTGACGATCGCGTCGCTCGCGCCACGAGCATCCGCCGACTGTTGCAGTGCCTCGGCAGCGTGGACGGTGAGTGCCTCGGCCGAGGTGGCGGTTGCCGAGAGGCGACCGATCGACTCGAGAATCTGCGGATCGTTGCGCACCTGGTTCGTATTGCCGTGGGAGAACGTGCGCGCACGTGTCTGCACCTGCAGTACGGCCTCGTTTACGGCCGCCCTTGCGATACCCGCAGAAACCGCCACCAGGATGAGCTGGTAGAGCGCGGTCTGGAACGGGAATCGGTCTGCCCATGCGTACACGTTCGCCTCGTCAACCGGCGCCTGGGCGAAAACGGCGGTGCCGCTGCCGGTAAGGCGCTGGCCAAAGCCGGTCCAGTCATCGGAGATAGTGACGAGCGCCGACTTTGTGCTCACGAGTGCGGCAACTTCGGTTCCGTCAGCGTCGGCGCACCAGGTGTCGATCCACTCGGCGAAGATACTGCCGGTCGTGTAGTACTTGCTGCCGGTGATGGTCAGGCCCATGTCGCCACGCTTGAGCTTGGTACGCACGTCGCCGACGGTAACGGCCCCAATCTCGGTCACGGCGTTACCGACCATCTCGCCCGCAGCGAATCGCTTGAGCCACTGTGTGCGATTCTCTGAGTCGGCAGCGTAGAGTCGGTCTTCGACAAAGGCAATGTGTCCACGGAAGGTTTGTGGAATGTGCGGGTCAACCGCGGCCAGCTCCACGAGCAGGCGGAAGAGCTGTGGCAGGCTCGCCCCGTCGCCACCAAACTCCGTGGGAACGCGAATACCGGTGAACCCTGCGGCCTTGAGCCACTCGATCTGCTCAGCCGGCAGAACGCGGTCGCGTTCGCGCTCGAAGGCGCCCTCAGCAATGCGCGCAATGATGGGGCGGTACTTGGCGGCGAGTTGCTCGTACGTCGTTTCAGACATGGATGCGCATCCTTATGTGTAGAGCGAAATCGGGGCGTACTCGCCGTTGAGAAAGTAGTTGCCCACTTCGATGCGCTTGTAATCGACCGGGTCGTGGAGCGAGTGCGTGCGAATGTTGCGCCAGTGCAGGTCGAGACCGATTGACGAACGGGTGGAGCTGGCACCGGTGAGTTCGTAAACCTTGCTCGACACCTCGAGAGCGACATCGGTCGAAACCACCTTGAGCGCAGCAATCTTGATTTCGAGCTGCGAGCGGTCTTCGAGCGTGGTCGCACCACCCAGGGCGATGACCTCGTCGAAGTACTTGTTCAGCTTCTCGGCGAGCGCCTCGACCGAAGCAGTCTTGGCGACCAGATCACCGACCAGGCGGTGCGTGATCGGGTCTTGCGCGTACTTGTCGACGCTGGAGAGGAACCACGCGTTCGGACGAGCCAACGTGAGGTGCTTGGCTTGCTCGAGTGCGCCCTCCGCGATGCCGAGGTAGACATTGCCGAACAGCAGCTGCACGCCGGGCGTGACAACGGCAGAGAAGGGCTCTTCTTGGTCAGCGCCAATGATGTCTGCAGGGGTCACGACAACGTTCGTGTACTTAACCGAGCCACTGGCTGACGAGCGGTATCCGAGGTGATCCCAGTCGTCCATGTGCTCGATGCCGGCACGCTTGCCGTCGAGCGTAAAGACGATGAGCTGACCGTCGTACTCGCCACCCTCGGCGATACCGCCGGCGATGATGATGTCGGCGATGGCCGCACCGGTCGAGAAGCGCTTGAACCCATTGAGCACGTAGTTCTCGCCTTCAGCCACGATCGAGAGGTCGGGGCTGACGGGGTTGAACGAGTCAGACCACATCCACTGGTTTGTGGCGCTGCGCGTGTACCACTCGGCCTGACGGGCCTCGTCGGGGCCATAGAAAGTGACGCAGGCCTGGTTGAGCCAGTGGTAGCCGAGAAGCTGAGCGACCGAAGCGTCAACGCGAGCGAGGATGCGGGTGACCAGGAACGCGGTTTCCCAGTGGGCACCGTGGCCGCCGAACTGGGCGGGGACCATGAGGTTGGTGAGTCCCGACGCGCGAAGCACATCGAGCACGTTGATCGGGTGGATGCTGTCTTTGTCGCGCTCGAGAGCATCCTTGGCGACCTCGACGGCCACCTGCTCGGCGACGGCCGACCATGTCGCGAGCTCCTCAGCGCTGGCAGCGCCGGACCACGGCGATCGAGTGAAGGTGTTGTTGGGAGACATCTTTACTTTTCTCTTCTACTTACGAGCCGACGATTTTGCTGTTTTCGCCTAGCTGGTGCCAGGTGCGGTTGTGATAGACGAGGGGATGCGCGGTCGAAGCATCCTCGGGAACACTCGACTCAAGGGCGTGAACAGCGACAACAGTGGAGTCGCCAATCTTCATGTGGTCAACCACGCGGCCACGGATCCACGCGTGTGCGTTGACATAGTAGGGCTCACCCGAGGGAAGTCGATCCCAGATAGATGTGTCTTCAAAACGGTCAATTCCCGAGGTGGCGGCGAGAACAGCAAGGTCTAGGTTGGCCGCGGTCAGCATGTGAACAACGAGCGTCTCTGCCTCAAGCAGGGTCGGTGCGGCCGAGGACTGGTTCGAAATCGAGAAAACCAGCACGGGAGGTTCGGCACTCACCGAGAAAACACTGCTCGCAGTCATGGCGACCGGTCCGCGTCCGGCGTCCGCCGTGATGACAGCGATGCCGGCAGGATGCTGGCGGAAGGCAGCTTTGAACTCGTCGGGGCTCAGCCCGCCGACGACGGAATCCGAGATTTCGTGGTCGGGAATGCGCGGAGTGTTCATGTCTTTATTGTGCTGTGACTCTCGGGATGGCTTCTGCAATGTTTCGCAAAGTGACGTTTTTCGCCTCCCTCGAGTCGTGGCCGGTGGCATGCAAGTGTGACAATTAACCCGTGACTTACGACGTAAACAAGAGCAACGACGAGTGGAAGGCCGAGCTCTCGGCTGAAGAGTTTGCGGTGCTGCGCGAAGCAGCGACTGAGCGCGCCTGGACTGGTGAGCTCCTCGACGAGGACCGCGACGGCCTCTACCGCTGCAAGGCGTGCAAGAACGAGCTGTTCAAGTCGGGCACCAAATTCGACAGCGGATGCGGCTGGCCGTCGTTCTACGAGTCGGTCAACTCAGACGCAGTCGAGCTGCGCGAAGACACCTCGCTCGGAATGGTTCGCACCGAGGTTCTCTGCGCCAAGTGTGGTTCGCACCTCGGACACGTCTTTCCCGACGGTTTCGGCACTCCGACCGGCGACCGCTACTGCATGAACTCGCTGGCGCTCGACTTCGATCCGAATGCCTGAACAAGCCCGCTACCAGGTGCGCTTCGAGCTCGGCATCGAGGGCGCGCACGCCGTGGGCACCGATGCCGATGTCATCATCTGGGCGGATGCACTCGCTGACGCGCACGATGTGCCGGTGAGTGAACTCCCCAAGTCCGCCGGTGTTGTCGCTACCGATCTGACCACCGCAGTTGCTGTTGCTGACTGGGTGCTTGCCGAACAGGTGCGCCTCGGTCGTCGTTTTGCCACGGCCGTCATCGCCGCCAATGGCGACCGGGACGGATCGTCGCGGTTCGCCGTTGAGAACTTCTTCGTCGCTGGTGCTGTCATCGACCGGCTGAGTTCGCTTGGTCTCGACGCGACGTCACCCGAAGCAGCCTCGGCCGAAGCTGCCTATCGCACGCTTGGTCGCGCTGTGGGTCACCTCATCACGGCGAGCACGTCGGCAATCGCCTCAGACAACAAGGTCGATGCCAGCCGACTGAAAATCAACCCGGCCGCGAGCGCCGACGATGTCCAGGTGCTTCGCTCAATCAGCGAGTAGCACCACGTCGAGTGCGGTGCGGGTTCCCGCATCCGTCTCGACGATGCGTTCCCGGAGCTCGAGGGTCTTGAGCGAAAGCCCCGCTCGCTCGACCGCGATGCGCAGCTCTTCTTGCGTCGGAAGCACGCGCGGGTCTTGCGGCCCACCGAATCCGCCATCAAGGTTTTCGCGCGCGTGCCAGATCCCAAAGAAGATGCCGTCCTCGCCGAGAACGCGTGCCGCCTCTGCGATCGCCACGGCGAGTTCGGAGGCAGGAATCTGCAAGTACGCCATGACGACTAGGTCAAACGGTTCGTACGCGTAGTCGGTCAATCGCGTAGCATCGGCCACGGTTCCGGCGCAGTGCTCAGCAACGCCAGCCTGTTCGGCGCGGGCCACGAATCGCTCAACAGCCACACTCGAAAAGTCGGCGACCTCGGCTTGCCATCCGCGTTCGGCGAACCACAGTGCGTTGCGACCCTCACCGCCGGCAAGGTCGAGCATCGCACCTGCGGGGAGCTCGCTCAGGTATTCGACGACGAACCGATTCGGCGACGAGCTCCACACGAGCTCAGAAGCGCGGTAGCGCTCGTCCCAGTCATTGCTGTTCATTGATTTCGACAAGTTCAATCAGCGTTTACTGAACGATGGGAAGTTTGGTCGCATTCGACGCGTCTTGGTAACCGCCCGCGTTCACCACGTTCGTAAATCCCGCGGCTTTCATTGTGTCGAGCGCGATGCCTGCGCGACGGCCGGAGTGACAGTAAAGAACGTACGACCCGTTCTTGTCGAGGGTGCTGATCTGCTCAGCGAAGTTCGCTGACTCCACATCCATGTTGACCGCGCCCTCAAGGTGCCCGGACGCATATTCCTGAGCGCTTCGAACATCGATGACTGCTGTGACTTGAGACATGTTGATTGGGTCACTGGCACATGCGGTGAGTCCAGACAGAGCCGCCAAGGCGAGAATGCCAGCAACGGCGAGAGAAATAAAGCGCTTCACGAGGAACCTTTCTGTATACCCCCTAGGGTATATGGTATCGTTGTCTTATTCAACTCGAGCGAGGGAGAAAACTCATGCAACTCGACCCAGCGGAACTCAAATCGGCACGGGATCGCCTTATGCGCGTTCAGGGCCAAATTGGTGGCATCGTGCGCATGATCGACGAGGGCCGCGACTGCACCGAACTTCTCGCACAGCTTTCGGCAGCCAGCACTGCGCTCAGTCGCGCTGGCTTTTCGATCATTTCGACAGGCATGGCGCACTGCGGCACCGATGAGCAAGGCGAAGTGAATCGCGCGAAGCTCGAAAAAGCTTTCCTCGCTCTCGCCTAGAGGTTCAGCGTGAAAACAATCATCATTGGCGGTGTCGCGAGCGGCATGTCTGCCGCCACACGCCTGCGTCGCCTCGACGAGCACGCCGACATCACCGTCTACGAGCGTGGCGAGCATGTGAGCTACGCCAACTGCGGGCTGCCCTATTTCGTAGGTGATGTCATCAACAATCGCGACGCCCTGCTCTTGCAAACCCCCGAGAAGTTGTGGTCGCGCTTTCGCATCAACGTTCGCGTTCGCTCGAGTGTGATTTCGATCAACCGCGATGCCAGAACGGTGACCGTGCGCGACGAGGTGTCCGGCGAGGAATACGACGACTCATACGATTACCTGGTACTCGCCACTGGCGCTGCACCTCGCCGTCTCGACGTGCCCGGGGCAAGCCGCACACTCCCCCTGCGGAACGTTACCGACACAGATCACGTCAAGGCCGAGATTGCCCGAACGGGTGCAGTCTCCGCAGCGGTTCTGGGTGGCGGATTCGTTGGTGTCGAGCTCGCAGAAAACCTTCGTCACCTCGGACTCGATGTTCACGTCATTCAGCGCGGTTCGAGCATCCTCTCGCAGTTCGACCCCGAGATGATTGAGCCGATTCAGCGGGCACTGACCGACAACGGTGTACACCTGCACATGCACTCGCAGGTGGCGCAGATTCGCGAGCGCGACATCGTTTTGGCTGACGGCACGGAATTGCCCGCCGACATCGTGCTCTGCGCAACCGGCGTATCCCCCGACAATGCGCTTGCCGCTGCCGCCGGACTGACCATTGGCACCACCGGTGGCCTGTGGGTAGACGATCAGCAACGAACGAACGATCCCCACATCTTTGCCGCGGGCGACGCCGTTGAAAAACACGGGATGCTCGTGGGCGAGCAGACGCTCGTTCCGCTCGCGAACCTGGCCAACCGTCACGGACGGCTCATCGCCGATGTCATCGCGGGGGTTGAAACTCGCGCACATGACGCGCTCGGCACCATCATCATCGGCGCCTTCGGCATGAGTGCGGCCGTCACAGGCTTGAGCGAGCGTGCCGCGGTCGCAGCGGGTATTCCTCACCAGAGCATTCACATTCACCCCGGCAATCATGCCGGCTACTACCCCGGGGCAACTCGCGTCGACCTCAAGGTCGTTTTCGACCCGGAAACCGGCAAGATTCTCGGGGCTCAAGCAGCGGGCGAGAGCGGTGCGGACAAGCGCATCGACGTTCTCGCAACGGCAATCTACGCCGGACTTACCGTTGACGACCTCATGGATCTCGAGCTCGCGTATGCCCCGCAGTTCGGCTCGGCCAAAGACGCCATCAACATGGCCGGCTACGTGGGCGACAATGTTCGTTCAGGTACGACCCCAACCCTGCAGTGGCACGAATTGGCTGGGGCACTCGCATCGGGAGCGACCCTCGTCGACGTGCGCACCCCCGCCGAGTTCGCTGCCGGAAGCATCCCGGGGGCCATGAACATCCCCGTCGACGACCTGCGCGAGCGAATCGATGAGCTTGCCGGTCTCGATGTGGTGGTCACCTGCCAGGTTGGTCAACGTGGTCACATTGCCACTCAGATTTTGCGCGGGCACGGAATCGGCGTGCGCAACCTCGATGGTGGTTACCTCACCTGGCGTGACGCAACCGCCGCTCTCGCCCGAACCGTTTAGCGCTCTTCAAACAAAGGAAACCCATGTGCCGACAAGTCACCTGCCGCAAGTGTGGCAAAACCACCTGGGCCGGATGCGGCCAGCACGTCAACCAGGTCATGCGTGGCGTGCCCGCCTCAGACCGTTGCCGCGGTCATGAAAACGATCCGCCCGAGCCGGGCTTCTTCGCTCGCCTGTTCGGGAAGAAGTAGCGCTGTTAGCTCTCGCCGTAGCTTCCCGAATAAACCGGTGAATAGAGCGGCGTAGAACCGTCCGACGGAATGACTACGGCCCGGATAAGTTCATTGACGCTGTAATACTCCGGGTGCACGCCCAGCGAAACCCAGTCATCGGGACTCGAGTAGTACTCATATGAGTCGTAGTCGTACCAGTTTTCCTCGAGTGTGCAGTCAACGTCGTCCGACATGCAGTACTGAGTTTTGATGACGGATCCAACGTCGTTGGGGTCGTTAATCCAGAACCAGAAGATGGCAGGGTTTGTGATGTCGTACTGGTTGCGATAGTCGAAGTCGGCTACGACTGAACCCGTTGTGGGATACGTATCTCCACAGTTGTAGTGCACAGCCCGGTAGTAGCCCGAGGTTTGAGTGGCTTTACTCGTCGACGGGATGAAGACGCGATACTCGTGCTCGCTGCCGTCCAAATCTGGGCAATCGCGCGCACGATCGAAGTCGAACCGAAGTTCAACGCCGTACTCATTTGAGTCGCTATCCCACTGGGCCTGCGCATAGTCGTCATTCACCCAGGTGCCGTCGGACTTCTGCCACTGCAGGTAAGCCGTGCGGCCATATTGGCGATCGTCCGTACCCAGCCATACAAAGAATGACGGCATCACGTCGCTGGGATAAACCTCGGCAGGGAAATAGGTGCAGGCGCTCTGACCACATTGAGTGTAGGAATACCAGCCGTTGGATTGAGTATTGAGCATCCCGTTCTTCACTGTGACGGTTTTGGCCGAGCTATTAGCTGCCTTGTAGCCGCTGCGCGCGAGCACTTTAGCCTGAATCGTGTGCTTCTTAAGGGACGAGGTCTTCCACGAGTAAGAGACTGTCGTCTCTGATGATGTCCAGGTCTTCACCCTCTTGCCGTCCACGAACAGCCCAATGGAGCGATTGACGTAGTTGCAGTAAGTACCCGAGCACACGTGCACATAAATCATCGAAGCAACGTTCTTACCGGCGTAGGTCGGCACTTCGATGTTGACTGTGGTTTTCAGCGTGGCCGCTTGAGCTGGCGCGACACCGACAAACGTCAGGGCGAGAGCGGCGAGAATGCCGACGATAATCCGAATTTTCACAATGACCCCCATGTGTGACTATCTACAGCCACCCTACGCGCCCTCGGGAGGAAGCGGGTAGTTGAAAACAGGGTTTTAGGAGGCCGGCTTTTTGGGCGCGCCGGGCTTCGTCGCGGCGGGTTTCTTCGCAGCGGGTTTCTTGGCCGCATTGTCCAACTTCGTGGCGACGGATTTGCCTGCAGCTGACACCGACTTGCTCGCTGCCTTGCCGGCTCTCTCGAGCCCAGCGGCGGTTGCCGTCGCGGTCTGCTCAACAACGGGCGCGGCCTTGCATGCAACATCCTTCGCGGTAGCCGTCATGTCGGCGGCTACGCGCCCGGCCGCACGGGCAGTTTTATCTGCGGCTTTTGCGGCCTGAGTCTTCGCCTTCTCAGCGAGCGCCTTCGCTTTCACCGAAGCACGAGCAAGATTCTTTTCCGACAGAGTCTCCAGTTTGCGGGCTCGCGCGAGAACGGACTTGGTCTTACTCGCGGTGAGCTTCTTTGTTGCTTCACGGGCTTCGTTGAGAGCCCGCTTGAGCTCATCCATACTGCTGTCGGTCACGTAGGAATCCCCTCAAGTGGCGCGCCCAATACGCGCGTTTGGTTTTATTTTGCCAGAGACTGTGCAGTGGATGCCTATTGCCGATCCCCGAGATTTGCTTGACTGAAGACATGACGCGCCCGCCCCAACCCGCACTCATCCAGGGGCGCGTACTGACCTTTCTTGGAATCGCCCTCGCAGCGCTTGGCTTGCGATCGGCGGCGACCGCGGTCTCACCCATTCTCAGGTCGATTGAGGTCACCGTCGCTTTTCAACCGGGTGATCTCACTCTGCTGGGGATGTTGGCACCACTCGCATTCGCCATCTTTGGCGCCGTGACGCCCGCCGTCGCACGACGCCTCGGGCTCGAAGCAGTCATGATCATCGCGCTCGTGATTCTCGGGGGCGGCGAGATTGCTCGCGCGCTCACAAATGCACCCGGCGCTTTCCTCGCGTTCAGCTTCGTATCGATGGCGGGTACCGGTGCGGTCAACGTTCTGTTGCCGCCGATGGTCAAGAAGTACTTCGCAAACCGCATCCCAACGATGTCGGTCGTGTACCTGTTTCTGGCCGTGCTCGGGAGCGTCATTCCCGCCTACCTCGCGTCACCACTCGCGACTTCGACCGACTGGCGTGTCTCCATCTCGATGTGGGGCTACATCGCGTTGATTGCTTCTCTACCGTGGCTCACGCTGCTCATTCGGGGGCGCGGAACGCGGGGTGAACCCGCGGCGAGTGTCACGGATCCTGAGATTACTCGACGAGTGTGGTCATCGCCGTCCGCGTGGGCAATTACGGTCGCCTTCGGCATCGCCGCGTTCAACTGCTACATCATGTGGCAGTGGATGCCCACCATGCTTCACGAGCGAGCTCACCTCGATGAGGCGAGTGGCGGCCTCATGCTTGCGATCTACTCGGCAGTGGCATTACCCAACAGCATCATCGGCACAATGATTGTCGCGCGCGCCAAATCGATGGTGTGGCCATCCCTTTATGGAATCATCGTGCTCATCATCGGGGCCCTCGGCTTCTGGCTCGCACCCACTGCACTGCCGTGGCTCTGGGTCATCTTCAGCGGCCTTGGTGTCATTTTCTTCACCATCGGACTCGTGCTCATCAACCTCCGCACGAGCACCCAGGCGGGCGCTGTCGCCCTCAGCGGAATGGTGCAAGGCGTCGGTTATCTCATCGGCGCGGTGGGCCCGCTTCTGGTCGGCCTCGCGCACGGCACTAGTGGTAATTCCGACATCGATTTCGTCATCATCATGGCCTCGGCGCTGGTCGGCGTTTTCCCGCTCGTCATATTGCGAAAAAAGGTTATGGTCGACGAGCCGCGACCAATAAAGTAGGGGCTATACCTCGTCGAGACGCGAGGTAAAAACGCAACAAAGGAGTTCGCGTGGGTAGTGAGGCAGCCCGCATTAAGGCTCGAGCCCAGCTCGTGGCATCCCTTGACGTATCGAACCGAGGCGACGCCGATCTGCTCGACCGGTTTGACCGCTACGGGCATGAACTCATGGATGCCCTCGCCCACGTTTATGACCTCAAAACGGTTGCTCCCGCCCTTGTTGACATCATGCTCGCTGCCCACCGGGCTCGTAGCGAGAGTTTGCAGCAACGCGACCGCGAGCGCATCCTCGAGCCGGACTGGTTTCAGAAGCCATCCACCATCGGATACGTCTGTTACACCGACCTTTTTGCCAAGAACATCAAGGGCATCAACAAGCGCATCGGTTACCTCGAACGCCTCGGCGTAACCTACCTGCACCTCATGCCGCTGCTCAAGCCGCGAGCGGGTGCCAACGATGGCGGCTACGCGGTGATGGACTACCGCTCGATTCGCGATGATCTGGGAACGATGGCGGATCTCGCTGCCACCGCGCAACGCCTGCACGACGCCGGAATTTCGCTCACTCTCGACCTCGTACTCAACCACGTCGCCAAGGAACACGAGTGGGCTGACAAGGCACGAGCCGGTGAAGAGAAGTACCGCAAGTATTTCTACATTTACCCCGATCGCGAGATTCCGGACCAATATGAGCTGACCTTGCCCGAGGTCTTCCCTGACTTCGCTCCCGGAAACTTCACCTGGGATGACGGACTCAGCGGCTGGGTCTGGACGACCTTCAACGACTATCAGTGGGATGTCAACTGGGCGAACCCCGACGTGTTCTGCGAATTCGCCGACATCATCGCCAACCTCGCGAACCACGGCGTCGACTGCCTGCGCCTCGACGCCATCGCCTTCATCTGGAAGCGCATGGGCACCACGAGCCAGGGCGAACCCGAGGTTCACGCCATCACGCAGGCACTGCGCCAATTCGCTCGAATTCTCTGCCCGGCGTTGATTTTCAAGGCCGAAGCCATCGTCGGACCCGCCCAGGTCAGCGCCTACTTTGGCGAGGGCCAGCACGCCGGCAAGGTCAGCGACCTGGCGTACCACAACAGCCTCATGGTGCAGATTTGGGCGGCAATTGCCTCCAAGGATGCCGCGCTCTTCGAGCGCTCACTGTCACGCTTCACAACCTTGCCCAACAGCACCGCTTGGGGCATCTACCTGCGCTGCCACGACGACATTGGATGGGCCATCGACGATAGTGATGCACACTCTGTCGGCATCAACGGACACCTGCACCGCAAATTCTTAGCCAGCTACTTCAACGGGTCGTTCCCCAAATCGGATGCGCGCGGCGTCGACTTTCAGGTCGACCCCGCCTCGGGCGAGGCACGTACGAGCGGCACCGCCGCAGCTCTCGCTGGAATTCAAGCCGCACTCAAGGCAAAGGATCGCGGCCACCTCGACACCGCGATCAACCGCTACCTGTGCGCCTACGCGATGGTGTTCGGTTTCGGTGGCATCCCCCTGCTCTACATGGGTGATGAGATTGGCCTGCTCAACGACGAGACGTACCTCAAAGACCCCGCCAAGGCGGATGACTCGCGTTGGGCTAACCGCCCTCCCATGAAGTGGACCGCGGCCGAGCGAGCGAGCGAACCACTCGAGGGTGACGCACCATTAGCAACGTATGCGGCGTTCCGCATCCGCGAGGGAATTCAACGCCTCATCGAAGCCCGCACCGAGATTGACGCACTTCACGCGAGCGTTGCGACTCAGGTTCGCGCCGCGCGGGCCAAAGGCGTTGTGGTGTTCAATCGCCCACACCCGGCCGGTCACATGGTGCAGATTTACAACCTGTCAGACGAGGGCCGATGGATTAGCACCGACGAACTCGGCGGTCTTCACGGCTGGGTAACGGATCACCTCACCGGTCACGAGTTCGATCTCGCCGACGGTATGCCCCTCGCTCCCTACGAAGCGCGCTGGCTGACTAAATAGCAACCCGGCGACCCGCGCGGTGCGACTCGAACGCCGCGTCGATGACCAACTGTGCGCGGTGGCCATCGACGAAATCAGGCCCCGTTTGAACACCGTGACGCACGTTCGCCACAAACTCGCGCGCACCGAGTTGTTGGCTCGCGAGGTGACCCCAAAGATCGTCAGCGGGCATTCCCCCGCGTAACTCAGTGGGAACCTCGAGGTGTTGCACAGGCTCGCCTGCACGCGACGAGTGCACCCGTGTGCCTTTTGCTGCACCTTCGGCCACGAGCTCGTATTCGAGCGTTCCCTCGGTGCCGGTCACGCTTGCTCGGAAAACCAGAAAGCGGTCGCCTAACTCGGTGACCAGGCTCGAGGTGAGCACACCGTGCGATCCATCCTCAAAGCTGACCGACATGATTGCTGAGTCGTTCGTCGGTTCAACCGGGCTACCATCGGACTTCACGCGGTCGTACGCGTTGTGTAGGGATGCGCTGACCGCGATAATCGGCGAAAGCACCCACTGCGCGAAATCGATGAGGTGCACGCCGAGGTCACCCAGCGAACCAGTGCCGTGTTCGGCATCGAGACGCCAGTGGTACTGGCTGTCCCGCGCGTAACCCATGAGAAATTGAAAATCGGATGCGATCGGCGTGCCAATGGTCCCCTCGTCGATGAGCTGCTTGAAGTAACGCGCGGCCGGTTGGTGACGCCAGGTGAACATGACGGTGTTGATGAGGTTGCGTTCGACAACGGCCTTGAGCATCTCCGCGGAATGGATGGGATTCATGGCTAGAGGCTTCTCGCACATCACGGCGAGTCCTGCGGCCGCTGCCGCAAGCACGATCTCGTGATGGAGCTCGTCGGGCGTTGCCACAATCACCGCGTCGATCTCGCCCGAGCGAATCATCTCGTGCCAATCAGTGAACGTGCGAGCGATGGCGTAGTTCTCGGCGAGTTCGTTACGGCGTTCGTCATTCCGACCCGCGATTGCCACAACCCGGCCATCCGTGCAATCACGTAGAGTTTGCAGGTAGACGAACTCGGCCCATCCGCTCGTTCCGACGAGGCCGACACGCACGCCGGATGCCATCTCAGTTGCCATGCTCACAGCCTAGGACTGGGCTGACGCTCACAGGAACTAGGCCTGACGACGAGCGCGGCGTCGAGGAAGCCAGCTGCCGACGAGACCAACTGCGGCGATGGCTACTGCGACGATTGCGAATGCAGGCACCTCGATGATGAGTCCCGCAAGCAGCAAGAGCACACCGATAAGACCGATGCCGGCCCGCTTGAGCACCCGACCCAGGCGACCTTCTGCGATACGACGCCAGCGGAGAGCAAACGATGCCAGAACGAGCGCGCCAAAGACCCAAAGGAGCCACCACGGCACGTTCTTCTCGATCGGAATCACGCGAATCGAGAGGCCCTGACCGCCAGCGGCGTTGGTTCCTTCAATCCGGACCGTCGCAAACGTACCCTCGTCGAATTGGCGGATTTCAGCGAGCTGATCCTCGCTGAGCACAATCTTTCCCGCTGCATCTGTCGAGGTCGTTCCCAAATCACGGTTTCCGACAACTCGAATGCGGTGAACACCAGCGGGGAGAAGGTCCATCGCCATCGAACCGCTAACTGTTGCGACACCGTACTGGTTGACGACAACCTGACCGAAAATAATCGGATCGGAAGTTGCAACGAGGTACGCCGTCGTTCCTGGACGGAAACCAGTGAGCGAAACAGTAACCCTGACCCACTGCGATGCGCCCGCAACATTGGCGTCTGCAAGCGTAGTGGGCTTTCCCAGGCCAGCGGTCTTGAAGAAGAATTCATCGCCGTCGACGACGCCTAGGTTTTCGAGGGCCTTTTCGGTGGGCGCTGATCCGTCAGTGATGGTCGCCGACTTGATGAATGATTGCCCCTGACCCGTGTTCGGCAACGCCTTGGCGAGTGCCGAGACATCAACAGGGGCTCCCGGAACAACGGTGAAAACACCGAGCGTCTTCGCTCCGACAATGTCTAAGGAAGCTCCAGCGGAAGGCTTGAAGCCCTCCATCGCCTTGTCGCCAATTGCTTGAAGGTTGTCAATGTCTGTCTGGGAAATCGTGTCCAGCTTGGGCACGACCTTAACCGGAGTGACACCGTGACCAATATCCACGGAATTCGCGACAGGTGTTCCCGGGGTCGGCTCGGGCGACGGCGACGGAGTTGGCGTCGGATCTGTTCCTGTCACGGGAGTGAGGGAAGTCCCAGCAAAAATACTGAGGCGGAGTCGCACGCTAGTCGATGCACCATCTTCGGTGTACGTGATCGTAATAGTGCGGTCGTACAGTTCCGTTGGAATGCCCGACAACACACCCGTGCTTGGCGTCAACGCAAGTCCGGCCGGAAGCGTCGAGACCGTTGAGTAAGAACCGTTTCCACGAGCACCTCCAAGTGTTTGAGTGGCACGGTAGGGCGAGCCCGTGTGCCCTTGAGGCAAGCTGGGGGTGAGCAACTTGATGATGCGGAAACTACGAACCACGGGGGTCGCCGCTTGATACGTTCCGTTACCTGGTTGAGTCGCCGCGAGCGTACAGAGTCCGACCTTGTGGAAGGTCACGGTGAACCCTACGACCGTGCAAGTGGATGTGGTCTGCGACTCAACAACCACCGTTAGTCCCGAGGCATCCGTCACGGGGCTGATGGAGAAGTGTCCCAAGATGAGGGTCTTGGTGCGTGGTTGAGCAAAGGTAATCGCCTGCTGAGCGCCAACAGTTGTCTCGACAATCTCGAGCAGTAGCGTGCGAGTGACGGTTGCACCGTCCTCGGTATAGCTGAAGGTGACGTTGCCCGAGAAAATTTCGGAAGGCTGACCTTCAAGAGCGCCGGTGAGTTGATTCACGCTGAGACCCGCTGGCAGCGAGCTTGCCGTTGACCAGAGTCCGCCGCCAGCCGCACCCGACAGCGTTTGCGGACTCGTGTAGGTTGCGCCTACACGTCCCCCCTCGAGCTGTTCGGTCGTAATCTCGATGATCCGGAAACTACGCGTCACGGGGGTCGCAGCTTGGTACTGCGCGTCACCGGGTTGGCTGGCCGTCGTTGTGCAGAGACCAGACGTGATGTAAGTGATCACGAAGCCCGACACCGAACAAACCAGGGGGGTGTCTGAGGCCAAATCAACCGTGAGGCCATTAGCGTCAGTCACTGGAGCTACCGTCAGGGAACCATCAGAAAGCGCCTGGGTGGTTGGCTGTACATAAGTGATTGCCTGAACTTCATTGCCGGACAGAACCCAAACCGCGTAAAGGTCCGTTACCGAGTTCGGCACCGACGCAAGAGCGAGGTAATCATCACCGAGGCCGTCCTCTTGTGTATTCCACTTAACGAAGGCATGGTCAGCGAGTCGCATCGCGCCAGCAACGGCGGCGGCGAAGTTCGTCGTTGTCGTTACCGCCGACGGGGCACCTGTTCCACCGTTGGCGTGATAGGTCAGCGTGTAGACGGTAAGCCAGACGGCAGTAACTGTCACATCCTCATCGGGCATGGTTAGGCCACTTGCGATGTCAGAACCGGCAATCTGCCACTTGTCGAACTGATAACCCGGACGCGAAGGCGCTGCAATTGACGAAATCAGTGCCTCAAGATTTCCGCCGTAGGCGAGGCTACGCGAAGCGACCGTCGATGCGTTCAGACCGGTTGAGAAGCTAACGGTATGCGAGTTTATGGTCCAAACGGCAACCGCCGTAACGTCGTTATCTGGCATCGTCTGCGAGCTCAGGACATCGGCCCCGCCGATCTGCCACTTCGAGAAGGTGTAGCCCGTACGGGTTGGGTTAGTAACCGCGTTGAGTTGCGTACGCAGGTTCGCACCGTAACTTACGGACAAGGGATCAATCGTCGAACCGTCAGAACCAGTGTCGAACAAGAGCGTGTGAGAATTCGTGGTCCAGACAGCCGATACTGTGACGTTGCTCGCAGGCATCGTTTGACCACTGGTGATGTCCAGTCCGGAAATTTGCCACTTGGAGAAGGTGTATCCCGTACGGGTCGGGTGGGTTTGGCTCGCGACCAACGCATCCAAATCGGAGTTGTACTCGACGTCCGTAACTGCTGGCGTCGTCGACGCACCCGAGCCGTTGCTGAACGAAACGGTATACGTATTGATTGACCAGCGAACTGTCACCGTGACGTCAGAGTCGGGCATCGTTTCGCTGGACGTAATGTCCACGCTAGAAATTTGCCACGCTGCCCAGGTGTAGCCGGTCAGCGTCGGGTGTGCTTTCGCATTGATGATGGCGTCGAGGTCGGAACCGTAACTGACGTTCGTGACCGAAGCCGTTGTGGACGCACCAGCGCCATTGTTGAAGCTCACAGTGTGACGGTTGACAGTCCACACGGCCTTTACCGTGACGTCGTTGTCGGGCATGGTCTGCCCCGAAGTGATGTCAGCGTTCGAAATCTGCCACTTAGAGAACGTGTATCCCGTGCGCGTCGGGTGGGTTTGGCTCGCGACCAACGCGTCCAAATCGGAGTTGTACTCCACACCGGTCACCGGATCGAGCGAAGTGCCACCGTTGCTGTCGAAGGTAACCGTGTGAGTGTTGGCAACCCAGCGCACGGTTACCGTGACGTCGTTGTCCGGCATCGTTTCAGAGGTGGTGATGTCAGATCCCAAAAGCTGCCAGGCACCGAAGGTGTAACCGCTACGCGTGGGATGAGTCTTAGCGTTGATGACACCGTCGAGGTCTGAAGCGTAGGCCACACCGGTCACTGACGCGGTGGTCGTAGCCCCAGAACCATTGCTAAACGAGACGGTGTGCGTATTGGTCGTCCAGACCGCAGTAACTGTGACGTCGTTGTCGGGCATAGTTTGACCCGAGGTGATGTCAGCGTTCGAAACCTGCCACTTAGAGAAGGTGTAACCCACACACGAGGGAGTGGATCGTGACGAAACTTGAGCCTGCAGGTTTGATGCATAGGCCAGACTGAACGACGCTACCGTCGAGCATCCCGATCCCGTACTGAAAGAGACAGTGTGGGTATTGACTGTCCAGCGAACGGTAACCGTGACGTCAGAGTCGGGCATTGTCTCGCTCGACGTGATGTCGGCGCTCGAAATTTGCCACGCAGAGAACGTGTAACCCGTGCGTGAAGGATGATCTTTCGCATTGATAATTGCATCGAGATCGGCTCCGTACTGAACGCCGGTTATCGACGCAGTTGTCGTAGCGCCGGAACCATTGCTAAACGAGACTGTGTGCGTATTGATCTGCCAAACCGCGTAAAGCGTTGCGGATCCAGTGACGGTGTGAGAGGGGTCGGCGCTCGTGGCAGTCGAGCTGGTTGACCATCCGAGGAAGGTATACCCAGTTCGGCCCCAGCCGGCGGGCAGCGTGCGGTTCAGGGCAGTCGTCGCACTCGGTGCATAATTCTGAGTCGAGGTCGAAGGGCTACCTGAGCCGTCGTTGGCGTTATACGTGACAACACCAACCCACTGAGCCCACAGCGTGACGTCGGCAGAACCGATATTAAACTGATCCCCCGCGGCTCGCGCCGTTCCGCCGCCGCCGGAAGCGGTGTTCCAGCCGTTGAACGTGTAGGTTCCGCGAACCAACGAACCCGTGTTGTCCAGAACGGTAACCTGATCGCCTGCGGAATAGCTATTCGAATCTGAGGGAACCGACCCGCCGCTCGAGCTATTTCCGTTGTACGTGACCGAGTAGGTTGAGGCGACAACGGCGGACACTGTGAGTGTCGCCGTTACGTTGGTCGGGTTCGCGGAATAGGTCGATGCGGGAGATCCCATACAGCGAATGGTGTAAGTGCCGGCGCTGAGGGTTGCATCGATCGTGAGGGGGGAGCCGAAACTCAGGTCCGTCGTTTGGTAGGCGCGACACGTGAGTGATCCGCTGAGTGCCCCAGCGGTGGCCGTGCCCGAAAGAGTGGGAACAACGCCACCCTGCGTGTATGAGGCGGCCGAGGCGGTAATGGTCCATGCTTTAGCAGTGACGGTGAGCACGGCTGTGTTGATAATCGGAGTCAGGGAGTATCCCGAATTCGGGTTACCGGTGCATCGAACTACGTAACTACCCACGGCCAAGGATGAATTAATTGTGACCGGGCTCGAGAATCCACTGTCGCTCGACGCATACGCAGAACAGGCCAAACTTCCGCTGAGTGCTCCTGCAGTAGCCGAACCGGTGAGTGTCGGAACACTTCCGCCGTGTTCATAGCTCGCATCGGAAGCGGTAATAGTCCAGGACGTGAGCGAGGAGACAACCAACTGACCGTCAGTGTTTGTTCCGGGCAAAGTTGTGTAATTCGATGCTGCCGTTCCGGTGCAGTGAACTGCGTACGTTCCTTCGGCAAGTCCCGAATTAAGAGTCAGGGGTGTTGTATAGGTCGTGTCATCTTGACGATACGCCCGACAGGTTAGTGACCCGCTCAAGCCGCCACTCGGCGAAGCCGTTCCGGTGAGCGTCGGTGCCGTCGTGCCAATGGTGTAGGCGGCGTTGCTGGCAGTGATAGTCCATGGCGACAACGACACCGTCAATTCGCCGTTGGTAATTGCAGGATCGGCGTAGCCCGAGGCCGAGGCTCCCGTACAGTGCACCCAGTAGGTTCCGACCGCAAGTGAGGTGTTGAGAGTCAGCGGTGTCGCATAGGTGGAATCACTCTTGGCATAGGCACGGCATGTCAGGGAGCCCGACAGTCCTGCCCCGGCTACACCTGTCAATGAAGGTGCCGAGCCCGCGAGTTGGTAGGTTGCGTTCTGACCTGTAATCGACCACGCCAACAGACTTGTTACTTGAAGCGTGCCGTTCGTATTCGACGACGGGGAGGCGGCGTACCCAGACGCGGCGGTACCCGTGCAGTGAACGACGTAATCACCGACCGCGAGTGACGAATTGATAGTGAGCGGAGTGCTGTAGGTCGAATCCGCCGAAGTGTAAGCCCGGCACGTGAGACTCCCCGATAACCCAGCGGTCGGAGATGCCTGACCGGTCAGGGTGGGAACCGTACCGCCGACCGAGTATGTCGCCGAGTTAGCGGCAATAGACCAGTTGGCCAGTGTCGTGAAAGATTGAATGGAACCGTAGCCTGTGGCTCCACCGTCTGAGGTGGCTTGCGCCTGGTAGTAGTAGGTCGTGCCGGGAGTCAATCCCGAGAGCGCAGCCGGAATACTGACGTTCGAGGCGTTCTGAGCCACCGTTGTCGTGGACGAATTCGTGCAATCGATCGGCGACGACGGAAGGGCACTCGAGGTGAGCGCGTAGCAGAATTTCGGAGCCAACGATGTGACCGCTGCTCCACTCAGGTTCGGAGTGGTCACCGTTCCTGCCACTGACGCTGTCGTTGTGGTCACGGAAGACGCAGAACCAGTCGTAACCACCGGCGCAGTGGGGCTTGCCGCAACGGGACAGCTCGCACCGTCGTTAGGGGCGACGGGACCAGTGGGCGTCACATACCAAGCCAGCGCAGGGCTTGCGGTCGTGAGATTCGCCTTGCTGATACCAAAGAGGTGTTTGTTCGTGTTCGAAAAGAAGTAGGCGTTTCCATCGCCATCCGCATATGCCGCACCGAAATTTTCAGTGGAGCCGATAGTTTTTCCTGTGCCGTTGGTAATTGTCTTGGTGGCAATGCTGACAGCGAGCGATCCGAGAGTCCCGCTATCGGACAGGGTGGCAATGTACAACGTGGTTCCGTTGATTCCATAACCCTTGTTGCCGATGAAGGTGATGTCGAACGCCCCCCATCCAGACGTTCCCGTTGGTGTGATTGAAGTCACCGTGCCCGTTGCGACATCGGTAGCATTCCACGCGGTGCCGACAGTCGTGCTACTACCGGTTGAAAGCAGATATGACTTTCCATTAATTCGGTAGAAATCACCTCCGGTGCTCGCCGGGCTGCTAGCCAATGTTTTGGCCGAAGTAGCAACATACCCACTCGGGTTATTCGAGATGATGTAAAGCGCACTGCCCAAGATGCCGTAGATAAAGTTGTCGTCGGGGTTCCAACCGATCGCATTGATGCTGCCCGGCACCGTGGTATTGACGCCGAATTCTGAATAGGCAAATCCGGAAGAAGCTGAAAGCTTGTAGCCCTTGCCCGAAGCCATTTGGTAAAAACTCGCGTCGCAGGTGAAGGCCGTTTTCGCGGTAACAGTTAGCGTTCCCGTTGTTTCAGTCGGGGACACCGCATATCCTGAATTTGCGACGGCAGTACAGTGCGTCTTATACGTGCCAGCAGCGAGACTCGCGGAGAGCGTGAGACGGGTCGTAAAAGATGCGTCAGATGTCGCGTAGACACCACACGACGCGGAGCCTGCAGCGGCAGCGGGCGAGATTGTGGGCGTGAGAGTGGTGTTGACAACCGCACCGGTGAAGTACGTCGTTGTGGGACTGGTAATCGTCCAGGCAGTGAGCGCCAACGCTGGGGCAGCTTGAATGGCTCCGGCAATGACTAGGGTGAGCGCGACGAGCGTCGCAACGAGAGCGCGACCATTAATGCTCTGCAATTTTCCCTGCCCCATCCCCCAAGACTATATGGGTTAACCCCTAGTTTTAATCGAGTACGGTGAATGTCCCCTATAGAAATGTAGGGATTTAGAATTGACGAGGTCACGGGGCAGGCTCTGTAAGTTTGAACCATGAGCTTCTCCATCGTCACAGTTCCCGGACACGGCACCCCCACCATCGACCCGAGTGGGTACATCGCCGACGGCGCTCGCATCGTCGGGCAGGTCACCCTGCACGCCGAAGTCGGCATCTGGTTCAACGCAGTGCTGCGGGCGGATATGGCCAGCATCACAATTGGCGAGCGGTCGAACATCCAAGACAACGTGACCTGTCACGTCGACACGAACTATCCGCTCGTTGTTGGCTCAGGGGTCTCGGTCGGACACAACGCGGTTCTGCACGGATGCACCGTCGAGGATGACTGCCTCATCGGCATGAGCGCGACCGTGATGAACGGTGCGGTCATTGGTCGCAACTCGCTCGTCGCGGCCGGGGCGCTCGTCACCGAAGGCTCCATCATTCCTCCGGGGTCGCTGGTCGCGGGTGTGCCCGCCAAAGTTCGTCGCGAGCTCACCCCCGACGAGATCCAGGGCGTCATCAACAACGCCGAGCATTACCGCCAGCGCATCGCGACGTACACGAGCTAGCGCTCGGCGGCCTTCACCACGTTAGCGAGCAACATCGCGCGGGTCATCGGACCGACACCCCCGGGGTTCGGCGAGATAAAGCCAGCGACCTCGGCAACGGCCGGGTCAACATCACCCGTGAGCTTGGCTTTGCCATCGGCACCCTCAACGCGGGTGATTCCCACGTCGAGTACAGCAGCGCCCGGCTTGACCCACTCAGGTTTGATGAGGTGGGGCACACCAACAGCTGCCACGACGATGTCGGCGCGCTTCACCTCACTAGCCACATCGGGCGTGCGCGAGTGGGTGAGTGTGACCGTGGCATCAAGACCCTTGCGGGTGAGCAACAGACCGAGCGGGCGACCAACGGTAAGACCGCGTCCAACAATCGTGACGTGCTTGCCCGCGATCGGAACGTTGTAGCGCTCGAGCAACTCGACGATGCCGGCAGGGGTACACGGCAGTGGCGAATCCATCGGGCCGTCGACGTTCATCACCAGACGACCAAGGTTGGTCGGATGCAGTCCGTCGGCATCCTTCGCCGGGTCAATCAGCTCGAGCATCGCGCGCTCATCGAGGCCCTTCGGCAACGGCAGCTGCACGATGTAACCCGTGACCTCTTTCGCCGAGTTCAGATCGCGAATCGCGGCCCGAACATCCGCATCACGCGCCGAAGCCGGCAGGTCAACACGAATGGATTCGATACCCACCTCGGCACAATCGCGGTGCTTGCCCCCCACATAGCTGTGCGAACCGGGGTCATCGCCCACCAACAGCGTTCCCAAGCCGGGAACCACACCGCGAGCGCGCAGCGCCGTGATGCGTGAGGCGAGCTCACCCTTGACCGCCGTCGCCGTGGCGACGCCGTCGAGAGTGATTGCTACCACTGCTCGAGTCCTGGGTAGAGCGGGAACTTGTCGGTGAGCACCTTGACGCGTGCCTGCAGCGCCGACAGGTCAGCACCCGGCTTGAGCGCCTCGGCAATCACGTCGGCAACCTCGGTGAACTCGGCGTCGCCAAATCCGCGGGTGGCCAGCGCCGGCGTGCCGATACGCAGACCCGATGTGACCATCGGCGGACGCGGGTCGTTCGGAACAGCGTTGCGGTTGACCGTGATGTTCACATTGTGCAACGCATCTTCAGCCTGCTTGCCGTCGAGCGGCGAGTTACGCAGGTCGACGAGCACGAGGTGCACATCGGTTCCGCCGGTGAGTACGTCGACGCCAGCATCCTTCATGTCGGGCGCGGTGAGGCGCTCCGCGAGGATGGCGGCACCGCGAAGAGTGCGCTCCTGGCGGTCTTTGAACTCAGGAGTTGCGGCGAGGTAGAAGGCGGTCGCCTTGGCAGCGATCACGTGCATGAGCGGGCCACCCTGCTGACCGGGGAAGACGGCCGAGTTGAGCTTCTTGCCCAGCTCTTCGTCACGGCTGAGGATGAGGCCCGAGCGCGGACCAGCGAGGGTCTTGTGCACGGTGGTCGAGACGACGTCAGCAAAAGGAACCGGGTTCGGGTGCAGACCAGCAGCAACGAGACCGGCGAAGTGAGCCATGTCGACCCACAGGCGTGCGCCAACTTCGTCAGCGATCTTGCGGAATTCAGCGAAGTCGAGCTGCCGCGGGTACGCCGACCAACCGGCGATGATCACCGACGGCTTGTGCTCGTGCGCAAGCTTGCGCACGACATCCATATCGACGCGGAAGGTTTCGGGGTCAACGCCGTACGCGACCGGGTTGTAGATTTTGCCCGAGAAGTTGAGCTTCATGCCGTGCGTGAGGTGACCGCCGTGAGCAAGCTCGAGGCCGAGAATCGTGTCGCCGGGCTGAGCGATGGCGTGCAGAACCGCAGCGTTAGCCGTGGCACCCGAGTGGGGCTGAACGTTGGCGTACGCAGCACCGAAAAGCTTCTTCGCGCGCTCGATGGCGAGGCTCTCAGCAACGTCGACTGCCTCACAGCCGCCGTAGTAGCGCTTGCCGGGATACCCTTCCGCGTACTTGTTGGTGAGCACTGAGCCCTGCGACTCGAGAACGGCGCGCGGAACGAAGTTCTCGCTCGCAATCATCTCGAGAAAGCCGCGCTGACGGTCGAGCTCGGCCTGCAGTACGGCAGCGATCTCGGGGTCGACCGAAGACAGGGGTTCGTTGAACGTGTTGGACATGGGGACTCCTTGACGGTTAAGGATTCGGATGCCTCTGGCCCAGGCGTACGGCCAGTTTTGCTCACGAGTTGCCGCTCCCCGATGGAAACCCATCCAAACGCCAGTTGCGACGGTGTCAGTCTACCAAGCCGCGAACCAATAGCCTTGTTCTATGGCTTCCAATCCGACTCACTGGGTGCTGACCGTCGTCTGCCCCGACCAGCCCGGCATTGTGCACGCTGTCAGTGGTGCGGTCGTCAGCGCCGGAGGCAACATCACCGAAAGCCAGCAGTTCTCGAGCGACGACACGGGAACTTTCTTCATGCGCCTGCAGGTCGAGACCACAGGTTCGCGCGCCGACTTCGAGGATGCGCTTGCCCCGGTCGTCGCCAAATACGGCATGACCACCGAACTCGACGTCGTTGGCCGCCCGCTGCGCACCCTCGTGCTGGGCACCACCGCGGCGCACTGCCTCAACGACCTGCTGTTCCGCCAGCGCGCGGGACAACTTGCGGTCGAAATCCCGCTCGTGCTCTCAAACCACGAAGTCCTCGGTGACCTCGCCGGCTTCTATGGCATCCCATTTGAGTCACACGCGGTGACATCGCCGGCCGAGAAGGCTGCGTTCGAAGCGCGCGTGCTCGAAATTGTCGAAAAGCACGACATTGAGCTCGTCGTTCTCGCCCGCTACATGCAGATTCTCTCGCCCGAACTCTGCACCGCACTCACCGGCAAGATCATCAACATCCACCACTCGTTCTTGCCCGGTTTCAAGGGAGCCAACCCCTACAAGCAGGCGCACGCGCGCGGCGTGAAGATTATCGGTGCAACCGCACACTTCGTCACCGACGACCTCGACGAGGGCCCGATCATCGAACAGAACATCGTTCGGGTCGACCACGCGCACTCGGTTCCCGAGCTCGTTGCGATTGGCCAGGACGAAGAGAGCCGCACCCTCACCCAGGCGGTCAAGTGGTTCAGCGAGCACCGCGTGCTGCTCGACGGCCAGCGCACGATCATTTTCCGCTAGCGCTCATAAGAAACTCATAGGATTCGCCAATACTCTGCCAAGACAGCGCTGTGACGCTGAGGGCATGACATTGTTGAACGAGCGGAATCGACCGCTGAGAGGGGCACCATCCGTGAGCACACTCACGCCATCGGCGGTGCCGTCTTCACCGCAGCTCATCAAGCGTCGTTACAAGCGCCGCATGCGTCGCGGCGACTTTCTCGAGGTACTCGTTTACTTCTCGGTCGCCCTCGTTCTCGCGCTATTCCTCGCTGACAAGGGCATCACCTACTTCACGAAAACAGCCGACATCTTCACCGGTCTCGGAATCGTTGCCGGTCTCGTCGGCACCGACCTCCTGCTGGTGATGTTGCTACTCGCCTCGCGCCTGCCGATCCTCGATCGCACCTTCGGGCACGACAAGGTGCTTGCGGTACACCGCAAGCTCGGCAAGCCAGTCTTCTATCTCATCGTTGCGCACATGATTCTTCTGCTCGTGGGTTACGGCGCATCCGAGAAGTTGAACCCGGTCGCCGAACTCTTCTCGATGATCAACAACCTCTCGGATATCCTGCTCGCCACGCTCAGCATCGTTCTGCTCGCGGTCGTGATCGTGACCTCGCTCGTCATCGTGCGAAAGAAGCTGCCCTACGAGTTCTGGTACATCGTTCACCTTCTCTCGTATGTCGCCGTAGTCGCGGCTCTCCCCCACCAGTTCACTAATGGGCAACTGTTTGCCGAGGGAACCTGGGCGCGCCCCTACTGGATGGTTCTGTTCGTGGGAACGTTCGCCATCATCACGATCTTCCGCGTGATTGTTCCCGTGGCGCGCACGTTCAAGCACCGCCTCCGCGTGAGCGACATCCGCATGGAAGCCGCGGATGTGATCACCATCACGATGACCGGCCGCAACCTCGACAAGCTCCCCGCCAAGGGAGGTCAGTTCATGAACTGGCGCTTCTGGCAGCCCAACATGCTGCTCAAGGCCCACCCATTCTCGTTCTCGGCAGCTCCTGACGGTCGTACGCTGCGCATCACCGTGCGCAACCTCGGTCGCCAGACCAACCGCATCATGAAGATGAAGGTCGGTACGCCGGTCAGCTTCGAGGGTCCCTACGGCATGCTGACAGAAGCGTCGCGTACCACCTCGTCAGCTGTGCTCATCGGGTCGGGCATCGGTATCACGCCCATCCGCGCACTTCTCGAAGACCCCCGTTTTGCCGCGGTCGACCTCACCGTGATCTTGCGCGGCAGCGACGAAGAGAACGTGTACCTGTGGAACGAGGTCTACGACCTGTGTGTCGCCAAGAACGCCTCACTCCGGGTGCTCGTGGGACACCGTCCGCGTGGCGTGCACACGTGGCTCTCGGCCGAATCCTTCAACAAGGGTGATCGCCTGAGCTCGTTGGCACCCAACATCAAGGATGCTGACGTCTTCATCTGTGGTCCGCTGCCCTGGATGGATCTGGTTATCCGTGACGCCAAACGTGCCGGCGTTCCTGAGGCACGAATCCACGCAGAAAGGTTTGATTACTAATGCGCACTAAAGCAGCTTTCATCGCCGGAGCAGGTTCGGCAGCCATCGTCGCCATCGGTTGGTCGATGGGTGCACAAGCACTGGCCGCCCAAAACACCGCATCGAACGCAAGCTCGTCGTCAAGTTCGTCAAGTTCATCGTCGTCAAGCTCCTCAAGCAGCACCGCCTCGGGCGTGAAGGACGGCACTTACGACGGCGGCGAGGTCGACACCGGTCGCTACGGAACCGTCGGGGTCAAGGCCGTCATCTCGGGCGGCAAAATCACGGATGTCATCGCCTACAAGCTGACCGACACCGACCAGCGATCGGTCATGATCAGCGAGCAGGTTGCTCCCATGCTCAAATCCGAAGTTCTCTCAGCTCAGAGTGCCAACGTCTCGATGATCGGTGGTGGCACGTATACCTCGGCCGCCTATCTGCAGTCACTGCAGAGCGCGCTCGACAAGGCCGGGTTCACAGGCTGATGGCGACCAGCACCTCATTCGCTCGTCGCGCAAGCACCCTGCTCGTGGGGGCATGTGTCGCCGCTATCTCGCTCGCCCAGGTGAGCGCAGCTCACGCCGTCGTTCACACCAGCACCGCCCGTGCTGGCACGTACACCGGGCGACTAGTGAGCACCATTTGGGGCACCGTTCAGGTTAAGGCGGTCATCAACAGTGCTGGCAGAATCACTAACGTCATCGCGGTAAAACTCACCGACCGAGGTCGCCGATCGGTTGACATCAGCAATCGGGCAGCTCCGATTCTGCGCACGCGAGTGTTGAGCGCGCAGTCCGCACGCGTGTCAATGGTCTCTGGCGCGACCGTCACCTCCACGGCCTACCTCAGCTCACTGCAGAACGCACTCGACAAGGCCGGGTTTACGGGATAGTCATGCTCACGCGCACGTTCGACACCATGGGCACGACGGTCAGTCTGCGTCTCGTTGAGGTTGTCGGTGTCGATGCGGACGCAGCTGTAGCAGTAGCACAAGACGCCTTCGAAGACTTGAACGAGCGCTTCAGCCTGTACCGTGATCAGTCCGAGATTTCACGCATTGCTCGCGGAGAACTCACGCTCGCTCAGGCGAGTGATGAAATGCGCTCCGCCTACGGCGACGCACTCGAGTGGCGCGACAAAACCGGCGGGGCGTTCACCCCGCACCGACCCGACGGCGTTCTCGACCTATCCGGCACGATCAAGGCCGTGGGCATCCAGCGCGCGTTCGACACTCTGAGGGCGGCTGGTTACCGGGATTTTGCCGTCAACTGCGGTGGCGACATCCTGTTCGCGGGCACCCCCGATGACGCCGAGAGCTGGACGGTGGGAATCATCGACCCGGCCGATCGCACACGCACGGTGACGAGCATCCGCATGGATCAAGCCCGACCGGCCTGCGCCACCTCCAGCAACGCCGAACGCGGTGAACACATCTGGCGTCGACCCGACACTGACATCACCTTCGCCCAAGTCACCGTTGTCGCGCCCGACATTCTCACGGCCGATGTGTGTGCCACGGCCATCATTGCCGGCGGACACGAAACCATGAACCAGCTCACGCACGCGTTCGACATCGCCGTACTCGTTGTACTGAATGATGGCGAGTTTCTAGGCAACGCGAAGTTCAGCGAACTGCTCAACACCTGACTTCGACAGGCTGAATCACGGCCACCCGGCAGAATCAGCTATCGATGAGACTGGGGCGCTCGAGCGGGTTCTTGCCGACGTAGCGCACGACATTGGCGCGGCCGCCCAAAGCCCGCAAGGCATTGAGAATTGTGACCAGGTCGATGATCTCTTGGAATCCCGCTCCGAGGATGGCGGGGACCACACCGAACACCGCAATGACCATCAAGCCGAGGCTCATCACCATGCCGATCCAGATACTCTGCGTGGCGATGCGAACTGTCTCGACGCCCACCTGAACCGAGCGACCGACGCGCTGAAGGTCATCCTTCATGATGACGACGTCCGCCGATTCACTGGCTGCGGTTGAACCACGCGCACCCATCGCGATGCCGATGTCTGCGACAGCGAGCACCGGAGCGTCGTTGACTCCATCGCCCACCATCATGACCGGGCGATCCGTGATCTCTTGAACCGCGTGCACCTTGTCGATGGGCAAGCACTCGGCGCGAACCGTTTCAACGCCCAGCGACGCGGCGACGTGTTGTGCCGTCGCACGGGAGTCACCCGTAAGCATGAGTGTGTGTTTCACGCCGAGACGCGAAAGCCACAGAATGGTCTCGGCGGCATCGGGGCGGATTTCATCACGCAGGATGAGCACCCCAGCAAATCGGCCGTCCACGGCGACATAGACCGCGAGTTCGCCCGCCTCGAGCTTCGTCTCCGTCACATCGGTCGCCACATCTTCGATGAAGCCGTGTTTGCCGACCACGACGGTGTGGCCGTCGACTGTTGCCGTCAGACCGTGAGCGGTTGTTTCGTTGACATTGTCTGCTGGCGAAATCGCCACACCGCGGAACTTGGCCGCCACCACAATCGAGTGCGCGAGGGTGTGCGCTGAGTACTGCTCCGCCGCCGCAGCGTAGCTCAGGAGCTCCATGTCGCCCATGCCCACCGGTCGAATGTCGACCAAATCGGGTTGCCCGTGTGTGAGCGTGCCGGTCTTGTCGAAGGCCACCGTCTTCACCCGAGCAAGGCGCTCGAGCGTACCGGCATTCTTGACGATGATTCCGTGCTTGGCTGCGCGACTCATGCCAGCGATAAACGCAACCGGGGCGGCGATGATGAGCGGGCACGGTGTCGCCACCACGAGTACTTCAGCAAATCGTGACGCGTGGCCGCTGATGATCCAACCGACGGCAGCGAGCACGTAGGCGATGATCGTGAAGGGAACCGCGTAGCGGTCGGCCATGCGCACGAACGGCGCTTTGCTGTCAGCCGCTTCGGCAACGAGCGCGACGATGCGCTGATACTGGCTGTCTTCAGCGCGGTGGCTCACAATCATGGTGAGCGCATTGGCACCGTTGACCGATCCGCTGATCATGTCGTCGCCCGTGATGCGCTCGACCGGCAAGCTCTCACCGGTGAGCGAGGACTCATCGAGGGTGGCTTCGGAGCTGGTCAGTTTGCCGTCGACCGGAACAACTTCACCAGGCTTGACGATGAGCACGTCACCGATGCGCACCTCAGACACCGGAATGTCGACGGTGCGATACGCATCCTGGCGGTGCGCAAGAACCGGCGTTCGCTCGAGGAGTGCGGTCAGTTCACGCTTGGCGCGGCGCTCGGCAAAGTCTTCGAGCGCCTCTCCCCCAGTGAACATAAGCACGATGATGATGCTCGCCCAGTACTCCCCCACGAGTACCGTCGCGATAATGGCCGTCACTGCAAGAATGTCGATGCCGTAGTGCTTGTTGAGAATCGATCGGACCATGCCGACCGACTCGATCGCCGCAATGAGAAGTGCAAAAGCGCTCACCAGGATGCGCGCGGCGAGTTCAAGGAATGAAAGCGCCAACACCAACCCAACGAGGCCAACCACGATGGTCGCCGCGAACGCCGGGTAATGGCGAACCTGCTCGAACATGCGCTTCACAGCCCCAATGTACCGCGATTCATTGACACACATTGAGGGACACTTCTTTTACACATCTGTTACCTCAGCGTTGCATTAGGCGGTTAGCCTGAAAGCATGAGCGAACTACGACTTGAAGAACTTTCTGCGAGCACCATCGTCGCGGCCAACAGCCTGATTCTGAAACCGGGCCAAGAAGCCTTCGTGGCTCCGACCTCTTACGCTCTTGCCGAGTCGTACTTCAACCCAGCAACGGAGTGGCCTCGGGTCGTTCTCGATGGATCGACCGTTGTGGGCTTCATCCGCGGTCACTTCGACCGCGACGCTAGCCAGCCCGAATTCAACTCGTGCATCTGGCGCATCACGGTTGCCGCGAACGCTCAGGGTCGTGGCGTCGGTCGTTTCGCCGTTGAATCACTGGCAGCCGAGGCCAAGCAGCGCGGTTTCAACCACCTCACCGTGCTCTGGGATGAGGGCGACAAAGGTCCCGGAGAGTTCTTTCACAAACTCGGGTTCGTCGACATCGGAACCTCACGTTACGGCGAGGTCATTTCTGAGCTGAAGTTCTAGCGAACGCGCACTGACAGGCAGGTGACGCATCCCTCGAGTTTTTCGAACTCAGAGATGTCGACCGTGATGACCTGGTAGCCGAGACTCTCGAGCAGCGCCGCCGTTTTGGGTGCGGCAGCCGACATCAGCAAGAGCTCCGGACCAAGAACGACCACGGCGGTGCCGTGCGCCTCAGGAACCGGCTGGAATCGGGGGAAGAGTGCCGTGTTGTCGACCAGCGGTTCGTAACCAATGACAGTGCCATCGGGTAGCGCGGTGACGGCCGTCTTGAGGTGCAGGGCTTTGGTTACCGGCACAGCAACGACGGTGTATCCGAGTTTGATCGCGATCGCACGGAACTGGCGGATACCTTCGCCGTTGGTGCGTCCGCCACTTCCGACATAGATCGTCGAGCCAATCTTCAGCACGTCGCCACCGTCGAGGGTTCCCGGCTTGGAAATTCGCTCAACCTTGACGCCGAGCTCGCGAACGGCCTTTTCCGTTGCGACAATCTCGGCCTCACGTTCAGTAGCGCCGGGGCTCGTGATGACAGCAACCCTACCGAGCATGACCACGGTGTCTTCAACGAAGACCGAGTCGGCTAGGGTTTGGCTGGGCTCGACCTCAACGGTCTGCCAGCCGCACGCGTTGAGCTTCTCGACATAGGCATCCCACTGATCATTTGCTAGGTCGAGGTCAACCTTCTTGCGCTTGATGTGCGTAACGAGACCATCAGCGAGGTTGGGTGCCGGAGCGCGAACGAGGGCAACCTGACGTGAAATACCACCGGCGACCTGCAGCAGTCGTCGCATCAGCACCGGAGCCTCGGTGACCGTGGCGGCAGTGCCGGCAACGATGAAGAACAGCGACATCGCGAAGAGGTAGCCAAGAATCTGCAGAAAACTTGCGCCGCTCAGATCTTGGGATGCAATCGAGAGGTACGTGCCGAGAAAACCCGCGACCAGCGAAGCAACCACACCAACGCCGAGTGCCACCCAGCGCGAAGAGAGCCACCCAAGAATTCCTGCGGCGAAGACCAGAACGAGCACGATGAGGTAGCTGGGCAAATAGGGCAGGAAGACCTGGCCGATCACCTCGGTCTTCATTTGGGCGACCAAGAAGTAAGCGAGGGAGTTCGCACCAAGCGTGGTCAACGCGACAACGAGAGCCGTGATGAGAGAAGCAAGGGCGTTACGAGGAGTGAAAGACATGATTTCGTTTCGTTAGATGTGGGTCTGTTGGTTTGTGAATTAGTGGAAAAAGTGGCGCTCGCCGGTGAAGTACATGGTGACGCCGGCTTTCGCGGCAGCAGCGATAACTTCTTCATCGCGAACCGAACCACCGGGCTGAACGACAGCCTTGACTCCGGCCGCGAGCAAAACCTCGAGACCGTCGGCGAACGGGAAGAACGCATCGGATGCGGCCACCGAACCCGCGGCGCGTTCGCCGGCACGGTTCACGGCAAGGTGACAGGAGTCAACGCGGTTGACCTGCCCCATACCCACGCCGACCGACGCGCCACCCTTGGCAAGCAGAATCGCGTTCGACTTGACCGAACGGCACGCCTTCCAGGCGAACTCGAGATCGACGAGTGTCTCAGCGTCGACAGGCTCGCCAGAGACGAGGGTCCAGTCGGCGACGAGTGCGCCCAACGAGGCGGACGAATCGAAGAAATCAGCGTCCTGCACGAGGAATCCGCCGGAAACCTGACGAATTTCTTTCGGGTCGCGAGCGAAGTTCACCGGCAGCTTGAGGAGGCGCAGGTTCTTCTTCTCTTTGAGCAGTGTGAGGGCATCCTCTTCGAAGTCGGGTGCCACGAGCACTTCGGTGAAGACTTCACTCACCTGTTCGGCCATCTTGAGGGTGACCGAGCGGTTGGCTGCAATCACGCCACCGAACGCTGAAACCGGGTCGCACTCATGAGCGAGACGGTGTGCCGACGCAATCTGGTCGACAGCCTTGTCGCGACCGACCGCGATGCCACAGGGATTCGCGTGCTTGATGATGGCAACCGCCGGGTTGATGAAGTCGTAGGCGGCGCGCACAGCTGCATCCGCATCCACATAGTTGTTGTACGACATTTCTTTGCCACCGAGCAGTTCGGCCTGCGCAATGCCGTGACCGGCTGGCTCCACATAGAGTGCGGCCCGCTGATGCGAATTTTCGCCGTAGCGAAGAACCTGCTTGCGCGATGCAGCAACCGTGTACGCGTCAGCGAATTCTTCGTCCCGCAAGAACCAGCGCGAGACCGCTGCGTCATAGGCGGCGGTGTGAGTGAAGGCCTCCGCTGCGAGCGTTCGACGCGTTGCAAGCGTGGTGCCGCCCTCGGCAAGCTCGCTGATGATTGTGTCGTAATGACTGGGCGAGACCACGATGGCGACGTTGGCGTGGTTCTTGGCGGATGCGCGAACGAGGGCCGGGCCTCCGATATCAATCTGTTCGATGACATCGGACTCGGGAGCGCCCGAAGCAACAGTTTCGCGGAACGGGTAGAGGTTCACGACAACGAGTTCGAACCCGGCAATGCCCAGTTCCTCGAGCTGGGCTTCGTGAGACTGAAGACGAAGATCGGCCAAAATTCCTGCGTGCACCGCGGGGTGCAACGTCTTGACGCGCCCGTCGAGCGACTCCGGGAATCCGGTGACTGAACTGACATCGGTAACCGGGTGCCCGGCATCACGAATCGTGCTTGCGGTTGACCCGGTTGAAACGATTTCGACTCCGGCTTTGGCGAGCGCCGATGCGAGTTCGAGCAAGCCGGTCTTATTGCTCACGGAGATGAGCGCGCGCTTGACGGCAACGCGGTCACGCTGACGGTACAGGCTGGGGTCGTGGCTAGGTCCACTCATTAACGTGCAATCTCCTCGAGGTTGACTTGTGACTGTGCGATGGCGGTTACGGTTGCGACGATGAGGTCGCGTTCCACCACCTTGATTCGTTCGTGCAGGGTTTCTTCGGTGTCGGCGGGCTCAATCGCCACTTCGACCTGACGGATGATCGGGCCAGTGTCCACGCCTTCGTCAACCACGTGCACCGTGGCGCCGGTCACCGTGGCCCCGGCGGTCAGAGCGTCACGCACGGCATGAGCACCAGGGTAGAGAGGCAACAGCGCGGGGTGCATGTTGATGAGGTGCGGCGTGAGAGCGTTGACGAACACGCCCGGCAGAATGCGCATGAACCCGGCAAGAACCACCAAATCAGCATCGAAGGTTTGAATCTGCGCCAGCAGAGCCTGCGCCCACTCTTCGCGACTCTCGAATTCTTCGGGCGAGACCACAAATGTCGGAACTCCGAATTCGCGCGCGTGGTTCAAACCACTTGCTTCGTTATCCGCACCAACACCGGTAATTCGGAAGCCAGCATCGTCGCGAGAAGCCGCCTCGAGCAGGGCACGCAGGTTAGAACCTGACCCTGAAATCAGGACGACGACAGACAGCACCTGTCTAGTTTACTGGGCGCGAGGCCTTCGAATTCGGGGTGAGCCAGCCGATGCACGAGGCGATACCCACCTCGATGAAAATCCAGACACCCATCTGCCACGGAACCACACCGACCAAGCTGAGTCGACCAGGACCACCGGCTCCCGAAGCAATCCAGGCCAGAGCAACCGCGAGCCCTGTGGCGATCACGGTCGTGAGCAACGCCGCGATAATTGCCCATCCGCCAAGGTGTGGCCCGCCCAGACGAATGACAAGCTGCCGGCGCATGGCGATGGTCCACAACAGAGTGAGCACGACCGGGATGACGAGCCAGGCGTATCCACCGACGATGTCCCCCTCGGGGATGACGCCAAATGCCGGCAGGGAGGGAATCGGGCCAAGCTGCGACCCCAGTGGGGAAACAGATGATCCCACTCCGATGGCGAAGCCGGCGCCCGAGAGCCACGACATGATCCAAATCACGAAGTTCGGTATCAGCATCATCTGAGCGAGAGTAATTACGAAGCTGCCACCGGGACCAGCCTGAACACCCTCGTACAAGGCCACCATTCGTGGAAAATTCACGACGACGAGAACGGCAAAAATGACGGCGGCGATTCCTGCCAATGAGGCGAGCATGCCCGCTGCCGCCCGAAAACTGAGGGTGATCACGGCACGCCAGTGACTGTCGAGCGCGCGCGCCCATCCGGTCACCCGCTCTTGAACCTTCTCGGCAGCACCGCCGGACCGACCGATTTCACCCCGTGCTCCAACGATGACGCCCAGGGCAAAGACGAGCGGGGCCAGCAAGAAACCTCGCCAGAGACTGGGCATGGCGCCGGGCGTGATGGCGAAGATCACCACGAGCGCATTGAGTCCCGTGAAGGTTGCGATAGCGGTAATCGGGCCCACGAAACGAGCACCAATCTCCACAGTGCGTCGACCCAAACGGGCTGCCAGCAGAAACGTTAGGAGCGCAAAGGCCAAGGGCGCGATGCTCACAGCGAAGGGCGCGCCCACGTTCGCAACGGTACTGGCTTTGACGATGTCAGCCGGGAGCGTCATCTCAAAATGCACGCCGTGACCGAGGAGCCAGACATCCGATGCAGCCCGCCAGTAGACGTCGTATCCGACGCCATGACCGATGCGCGACATCCACCAGAGTGTCAGCGGCACAAAGCTGATTGCCAGGCCAGCGAGCAACACAACGAGTGCCTCGAGAGCGCTCGTCAGAACGAGAATGAAGCGATTCACTTGGCTTGTGCGAGAACTTCGTTAGCGACCAAGAGACCCGAGCCGAGAAGCGTGACGGCGACGATGACCACCGGATTGAGCGGACCGCACACGAAGCCAATAAGCACGGCCACGGCGATGATGCCCACACGAACTGCGACACGGTTGCTGTGGAGCCACGAACCGAAGTTGCCCGTCGAGATGCCCAGGGATTGAACGCCGTCACGACCTCGGGCGAAGCCCCGACCGAACCATGACCGAACGTGTGCAGTCGAGGTGAATCCCATCACAGCTCCAATGAGCATGGCGATTACCGAGAGCACGAGCAAACCCGCAACTGATTGCGCTACGAACTGCACAATCGAATCGTAAATCGCGCTGGATGCGGCCGACAGAGACGGTGCAAGCGACGAGACCAAAATGATGCGGCCGAACGAGAGCCCAATCCCAACGAGGCCTGCCATGACGAAGGTCACTACGCCGGAAACAAAGATCTGGCGCCAGTGCTTTCGCGCCAGAGCAATGGAGAGAACGAAGAGCGCGAAGACCGCCCACGGCAACCATGTACCAATTCCGACACCCACCTGGTAAGCGATGCGGGCAGCGACGAGGTCCGGAATCTTGCCGATGGTGATACTCGCGTTAATCGTCGGTATCAACTTGGCAAAGGGAACATGTTGAGCGACGAGCTGCTGCTTGATGTTCTCGACCAGAGGCCCGAGCGGAAGCGACAGTGTTCCGTCGTTATCGAGTTGAAGTGCAGAATTTTCGTTGCCACTCAGCAGAGCAACGAGTTGTTCGTGCGTGAACGTGATTGATTTTTCGAACGCAGCACTGAAGGCGTCTGAGGTAACAAATTTATTGACCGTGTCGCGGATGAGAGCATCCACCCCGTTCGCCATGGGACCAGATAGATCCGTGACGATCTTTTGAAGAGCCGGCGGAAGTTTGAGTGCCGTGGCGACGCCGCCAGCGAGTTCAGTCGTCAATTTGTCGACGTTGATCGCCTTACTGATCTGCGTCGAAACCGCATCGGTGATCACTTTTTGAACCGCAGGGTTCTTCGCCAAGGGCGCAATCTCATTCACAAACGCATTTGAGTTTGAGATTTGCACGCTCGCCCAGTTGCCCACAATTGCTGTTGGCAAGAGGAGTGTCGCGATGACGAGCACGATGCCCGCGGACCACGACCGTGCTCGCGAGGGGCGCGGTGCCGGCGCGACTACTTTTTTTGTGGTCGCACCAGATTTTGTCGGGGTTGACTTCTTCTTCGGAGCGGCGGTCGTCATGACTTCACTTTAGAGCGAAGCCATAACCTCGCGCATCAGGCGAGCCGTCTCGCTCGGCGTCTTTCCAACCTTCACACCGGCAGCTTCCAGCGCTTCTTTCTTGGCCTGAGCGGTTCCCGCCGAGCCCGAAACGATAGCACCCGCGTGACCCATGGTTTTACCCTCGGGAGCGGTGAAGCCGGCCACATAACCGACAACCGGCTTGGTGACATTCGCCTTGATGAAGTCAGCGGCGCGCTCTTCAGCGTCTCCACCAATTTCACCGATCATGACGATGGCCTTGGTCTCAGGGTCCGCTTCGAATGCGGCGAGAGCGTCAATGTGGGTGGTTCCGATGATGGGGTCTCCACCGATTCCAATCGCGGTCGAGAAACCGAGGTCACGCAGTTCGAACATCATCTGGTAGGTCAGGGTACCTGACTTCGAGACGAGACCAATCGGCCCCTTGCCGGTGATGTTGGCCGGGGTGATTCCGACGAGCGCCTCACCGGGGGTGATGATGCCGGGGCAGTTTGGTCCTATGATGCGGGTCTTGCCGCCCTTTTCCTTGGCGTAGGCCCAGAACTCAGCGGAGTCCTGAACCGGGATGCCCTCAGTGATGACCACGAGCAGCGGGATCTCAGCGTCAATCGCCTCGATGACAGCATCCTTCGAGAATGCCGGGGGAACAAACGCGATCGAAACGTCAGCGCCGGTGGCGGCCATGGCCTCCGCTACGGTTGCGAACACGGGCAGCGTGACATCACCGTGCTGAACGGTGGTACCAGCCTTGCGAGCGTTCACACCACCGACGACCTGGGTGCCAGCAGCGAGCATACGTGCCGTGTGCTTTGAGCCTTCGCCACCGGTGATGCCCTGGACGATGACCTTGGAGTCTTTGTTCAAAAAGATCGACATGGTTTCTTCTTCTCTCGTCTTCTCTAGCGCTTAGCGGTTGGCCAGTTCGGCTGCCTTGTCGGCACCCTCGTCCATACCGGCGGCCAGGGTGACCAGCGGGTGGTTAGCTTCGGCGAGGATGCGACGACCCTCTTCGACGTTGTTGCCGTCAAGACGGACAACGAGTGGCTTGTTGGCAGCCGCACCGAGGGTGGCGAGCGCCTGAACGATGCCGTTCGCGACTGCGTCGCACGCGGTGATTCCACCGAATACGTTGACGAACACGCTCTTGACCTGCGGGTCGCCGAGGATGACATCGAGACCAGCAGCCATAACCTCAGCCGAGGCGCCACCACCGATGTCAAGGAAGTTGGCGGGCTTGACGCCACCGTGGTTCTCGCCGGCGTAGGCAACGACGTCGAGTGTGCTCATCACGAGACCGGCACCGTTACCGATGATTCCGACCTGACCGTCGAGCTTGACGTAGTTGAGGTCAGACGCCTTCGCCTTCGCCTCGAGCGGGTCGGCAGCGGCCTTATCTTCGAGTGCCTCGTGGTTCGGGTGGCGGAATCCTGCGTTCTCATCCAGCGAGACCTTGCCGTCAAGCGCGACTACATCGCCCTCTTCGGTGAGCACGAGCGGGTTAACCTCAACGAGCGTGGCATCTTCGCCGGTGTACACGTCGTAGAGCTTGACGATGACGGCAGCAACCTTGTCGACGAGCTCGGCGGGGAACTTGGCGGCAACGGCGATTTCTTTCGCCTTAGCGAGGTCGATGCCCTTACCGGGAACTACCTCGATGCGCGCGAGTGCGTCGGGACGCTCAACAGCGAGCTGCTCGATCTCCATGCCGCCCTCGTAGCTCGTGAGCGAGAGGTACGAACGGTTTGCGCGGTCGAGCAAAACCGAGAAGTAGAACTCCTGCGCGATACGCGCACCGGCAGCGACCATGACGCGCTTGACGACGTGACCCTTGATGTCGAGTCCAAGGATGGCCTGTGCGGCTGCCTCTGCCTCATCGGGGTTCTTGGCAACCTTCACGCCGCCAGCCTTGCCGCGGCCACCAATCTTGACCTGAGCCTTGACGACGACAACGCCACCCAACTTCTCCGCAGCGGCGCGAGCCTCAGCAGGGGTGTCGGCGATGATGCCAGCGAGCACGGGAACGCCGTAGCTCTCAAACAGGTCACGCGCTTGGTATTCGTACAAATCCACGGTTTTTACCCAATCCGTTGAGTGATGCGGGAGCGGCCTGGCTCCCGCTGAAAACTATCTTGATATCAAGATAAATTGCTCCTCCAACTCTATACCCAACTAAGGCAAACCTTCGATGCGCATTGAGGTGAATTCTGGTTGGCTAAACCCATGGCACTCCTCCACGGATTCGAACCGCACGAAGCGGCATCAAACGGCAAACTCAATTGGCTTCGTGCCGGGGTTTTGGGCGCAAATGACGGCATCGTCTCGATCGCGGCGCTCGTGGTCGGTATCGCCGCTGCGACATCCGATGTCTCGGTTATTTTTCTGACTGGAATTGCCGCTCTCATAGCCGGTGCCGTGTCAATGGGACTCGGAGAATACGTCTCGGTCAGCAGCCAGCGTGACAGTGAACTTGCGTGGATTAACAAAGAGAAGCGCGAGCTGGAGATGTTCCCCGAGGAGGAGCTTGATGAACTTGCCGAGCTCTACGTCAAAGAGGGCCTGTCACCCGAAACCGCTCGCCAGGTTGCCGAAGAACTCACCGCGAAGGATGCACTCAAAGCGCACCTGAAGCTCGAGCTCAACATCGACCACGAAGACTTGACGAACCCCGTACACGCTGCGATCTCGTCGATTCTGTCGTTTCTTGTGGGTGCGATCATTCCCCTGGCGGCAATTCTCATCACAGTTGGCACGGGTGTGAACACAACCGTCGCGATTGTTATCACCTTCGCCGCGACCATCGTGGCCCTCGGACTCACCGGTGGCATCGGCGCCTGGATTGGTGGAAGCCCGGTTCCGCGTTCGGTGGTTCGCGTGGTCATCGGTGGCGCTGCCGCGCTCGCCATCACCTACGCAATCGGTCTGCTCTTTCACACGAGCGTCGCCTAATTCGTAGTCGTTAGATCTTTTCGATCGGCGCAATCTTGATCAGCAGCTTCTTGCTGCCGGCTGAGTCAAACCGCACGTGAGCCACGCGCTTGGTGTCGACACCCGTGACCTCGGTTACCGTGCCGTCACCGAAATCGACGTGACGGATGCGGTCGCCAGCGCGGAGTTCGAGATCGCCATTGTCGCGAATCTGGTTCGTGACGCGGTTGCTCCACTCGGTCTTTTCCCGCGGCGGAGCCGGTGGCAATGAGTTCCACGAGTCGTCGCGTGAACCCGAGCGATTGCCCCATCCGCCCGCAACCGAACGCGAACCGTAGCCGGAGCCAGTGCTCGCGCCGAATCCTCCACCGGAGACGGCGCTGAGTTCCTGGCGCCACTCAATCAGCTCGAGCGGAATCTCTTGCAGGTACCGACTGGGCATCGTGATGTTGGTCTGTCCGAACATCGATCGCTGAGCCGCGAGCGACATGTACAAACGTTGCCGTGCGCGGGTGATGCCAACGTAGAAGAGACGACGCTCTTCGGCCGGGCCGCCCGGCTCCCCCGCAGACATCCGGTGGGGAAGCAGCTCTTCCTCGACTCCCGTGATGAAAACGACGTCGTATTCGAGACCCTTGGCAGTGTGAAGCGTCATCAAGCTGACGGTTCCCGAAGTGTCGTCGAGTTCATCAGCCGCGGCAACGAGCGCTACTTCGGTGAGGAACTCGATGAGGGACCCATCCGGGTTGTTCTTGTCGTACTCGCGCGTGACGGCCAGAAGTTCTTCGACGTTCTCGGCACGCGCCTCATCCTGCGGGTCGCGCGTTGCTCGCAACGCGTCGATGTAACCGGTCTTTTCGACCAAGACCGCGAGGATGTCGCCAACCTTGCCCTCAGCAAGAAGCGCTGTTGCCTCGTCGAGCACCGCCGACAACTGGTTGATTGCGGCGGCAACTTTGGGCCCAAATCCGAGTTGGGCGGTATGCCGCAGGGCCTCGCGCACGGTGACGCCCGTGTGGTCGGCGAAGTTTTGCAGGATGGCTTCAGTCGCAGGCCCGATTCCACGTTTCGGGGTATTAAGAATGCGACGTACGCTCAACGCGTCCGCAGGATTAGCCACCGCGGTCAAATAGGCCATGACGTCTTTGATTTCGGCGCGTTCGTAGAACTTCGTGCCACCGACGAGACGGTACGGCAGCGCCGAACGAATGAAAATTTCTTCGAGCGCACGCGTCTGGGCGTTGGTTCGGTAGAACACCGCGATCTGGTTGTACGGGAGTCCGCGTGCGTGCAGCGAGTTGATCTCATCGACGATGAACTGTGCCTCATCGTGTGCCGAGTAGCCGGCGTAGCCGACGATCTTCTCGCCATCGCCCGAGGCGCTCCACAGGTTTTTCGCCTTGCGATCAAAGTTGTTCGAGATAACGGCGTTGGCCGCCGAAAGAATGTTCTGGGTCGAACGGTAGTTCTGCTCGAGTAGCACGACCTTGGCGCCGGTGAAGTCGCGCTCGAACTCAGAAATGTTTCGGATGTCGGCGCCACGGAAGGCGTAGATCGACTGGTCTGAGTCACCTACGACCGTGAGCGAGGCACCCGGCAGACCCTCCGTTGTCTCACGTGTCAACTCGTGAATGAGCGCGTACTGTGCGTGGTTAGTGTCTTGGTACTCATCCACAAGAATGTGGCGAAACTTCTTGCGGTAGACATCGGCAACGTGCGGGAACGCGCGGAACAGGAACACCGTCTGAGCGAGCAAGTCATCAAAGTCAAAAGCGTTGGCTGCCTGCAGGCTGCGCGTGTACTCGCGGAATATCTCGAGAAACTTGACCTCGCTGGGGTCGTTGAGGTTCGCACTACGGGCATAGCTCTCGACGTCGGCAAGCTCGTTCTTGAGGCGCGAAATTTTGTTCGCAACCCCCGCCACCGCGAGACCACAGTGCTCGGCATCAGTGTCTTTGAAGATTCGTTTGATGAGCGTTCGCGAGTCGTGCGAGTCGTAAATAGTGAAGTTCTTGGTAAAGCCAAAGTTTTCCGCTTCGCGACGAAGAATACGCACGCACGACGAGTGGAACGTCGAAATCCACATGCCCTCAGTGACTCCACCGAGCAGGTGCTCGGCACGCTCGCGCATTTCGGCGGCCGCTTTATTGGTGAAGGTGATTGCGAGAATCTGAGACGGCCAGGCTTCGCCGCTGTGGATGAGTCCGGCAATGCGATGCGTGAGCACACGCGTCTTGCCCGAACCAGCGCCGGCAACAATAAGCAGCGCTTGACCGCGGTAGGTCACGGCCTCTGCCTGTTGCGGGTTCAGCCCCTGCGTGAGGTGTGAAAGGGGGTCTGCGGGCGCAGCGGAGAAGATGTCGAGCTCAGTCATACCTATGCGAGTCTAGAGCCGGCTGCGGACAAGATCGGGATGGTCGGAAAACACCCCATCGACACCCGTCGCCAGAACCGAATCGACAAACTCTTCCCATCGCCCGAAAGCTCGCGGGTCGACACCGTCGCGAAAACCATCCGGTAGGAATTTGTTCTCGGCGCGAACAGTCCAGGTGTACACAACAAGTCCCAGATCGTGGCAGCGGCGAATAAGTGAATCCCCCTCAGCAGAAAGGCTCAACGAGACGGGGATGCTGATGCCATCGACGAACAGTGAGAGCTCACGAATGTTGTCGAGTTGGCGCTGATCCTCATAAGTCGGTGCTTCGGCACCAAATTCGGCGACCTGGTCAGCAGCGCTCCCCTCGGCATCGAGAAGATAGACCCGTCGGTTGCCAATTCCACGCTCCCGACACGCGAGCAGAACACCGAGTTCAAAACTCTCGATAGTCAAGCGCTGATCTTCGCGACTCCACCCCGCGCGCTCTAGCTCGCGTTCAAGAAGTTGGTCGAGGTGATGCCCGAGGCGAGCGAAATGGGTCGCATGCTTGAGCTCGATGACAACTGTGACTGCGCGGGACGACTCGTTGGCGATGTCCAGAACATCGGCCAAACGCAGCACCGGTGAATCGACGTAGTTTGCTGACACTGGGCGAAGAATCGGCATCGGCTCGGTGCACTGCAGGCTCGCGATTTCGTCCCACGTGAAGTCCTCAGTGAACCATCCGGTGACAACCACACCGTCGACAATTTGGCTCCGGTAGCGTGACGCAAATTCCAATCGTGAGGCCACATCGGTCGTCGTGGAGAGCTCATTCTCGTGCCTGACGACGAGCACCCCGTCACGCGTGGCCACGACGTCAGGCTCGATGGCATCCGCCCCCTGAGCGATCGCGAGGTCGTACGCCTCGCGTGAGTGTTCCGGACGATAGCCGGACGCGCCTCGGTGAGCGATGATCAGACACGGCGATGACACGCTCTAACGCTACTCGACGATTAATTCCTTGGCCGCGATGAGCAGGTCGGGCTGGTCGCACATCACGCCGTCAAAGTCGTAAGCGAGTACGCGTTCAAAATAGGACTCCCACCCCGAGATTCCGGAGGGGTCAACACCTTTTTTGAGGTGGTCGGGACGATAACGATTTTCAGCCCTCAGCGTCTGACCGAAGACCAGAAGTCCCGCATCGTGCGCGCGACGGATAAGCGACTGATCAAGCTGCGTGGCAATGTTTGTCGTTCCAGTGACTGCGAGCACGGCATCAATCATCGCCAGCGGCACAACCACCCCGTCACACACATCGCGCAGGGAACCGATTGTTTCCTGTCGTAGCTCACTGACATATGACCGACGCTCGCCGTCCGGTTTCGCCATCTCATCGGCCGCGGTCCCAAAAGCGTCGCAGCGGTACAGGTGTCGCGCGCCAACGCCGAGGTCACGCAGCTCGCGCAGTAGCTTCTTTTCAGGACTCACGACGATGAGGCGCGAGTCATTCGAGCGCCAACCCGAATCCGCAATGGCCTGCTCTAGTGCCAGTGCCACGGGGAGGCCGAGGCGTTCATGGAAGTCAGGTTCTAGCACATCGATGTAGACCTCGACCGAAGTCGACTCATGCGCGATCACTTCGAGCGCCGCGCTCAGCGGCATCAGCGGCTCCACACCAGAATGCTCAAAACTCTTGGCGCGCTGTCGCCCGAGTGGTTCGGTGTAGTGCAGTTGGCCAAGTTGCTCGGCGGAGAATTCATGAGCGAACCATCCGCTCGAAGTCATGCCGTTGATGGTGTGCGTGCCATACCGCGAGGCGGCCCACAACTGCTTACCGACATCGGTGGATTCGGACAGGTTGAGCGAAGAGAGAACGAACAACACTCCGTCGTTTGACGAGGCGACACTGACCGAGACAGCATCCGCACCTTGAGCTACGGCCAACTCAAGACTCGACTGGCTCATCGCAGGGCGGTATCCCGAGGCGCCACCAGCGGCGATAACTTCTCGCCTGTCTACCTGCCGTACGCCTAGTGCTTTCCCCCTGTGGAACATAAATTCAGACTAGCGTTCGGTTTGCTAAATCAGATTCAGGCAGACAGTCACTCAGGCTTTTTTCCGCGTCAGTGACCTAGATTTGTGGTAGCGAAATCGCCCCGACTAATGGAGTTAGATATGGCCAGCTCGAACCCGGCACTCAGCCGTAACGCCGCTTTCAAAGCAAACCCGACCGCCGAAGATTTGCAGCGTCTCTACGACCTCCCCTCCGCCAATCGCGCTCCCGAGCGCACACTCACCGTCGAAGACACGGTGGTGAAATCGTTCATCACCTTCCTCGTGCTCGTTGTCGGTGCCGCCATCGGGTGGGTGCTTCTGCTCACCAACCCAGCGGTTGGCACGACCGTCACTTTCGTCTCGGCGATTGTTGCCTTTGTTTTTGCCATGATTGCGCTGTTCAAGCGCACACCGTCACCCACCATGGTTCTGCTGTACGCGCTCGCCCAGGGAATCGCCATCGGTGCCATTTCGCTCACCTACGAAAGCTTCTACAACGGCATCATTCTGCAGGCGGTCATCGGCACCCTTGCCGTCGTCGGCGTCACTCTCGCGCTGTTTGCCAGTGGCAAGATTCGCGCTTCGGCACGAGCCACCAAGATCTTCATGATCGTGTTCATTGCGTACATCCTGTACTCGGTCGTCAACATGTTCTTGCTCATGTTCGGCGCGCTCGATGCATCGCAGAACCCCTGGGGCATGGATGGAATTCAGATTTTCGGAATTCCCCTCGGCATCATCCTCGCCCCGGTCATCATTCTGCTCGGCGCCTACTCACTCGTGCTCGACTTCGACATGATCAAGCAGGGTGTTGCCAACAAAGCACCGGCTGCGTTCGCTTGGACTGGCGCACTGAGCGTGACCATCACCGTGGTCTGGCTCTACATGCAGATTTTGCGCATCCTCGCGATTGCGCGTAACTAGCGTCTAGCGAATCGCGCGACCGGCAACCACGGATGCGACGCCGAAGCCGGCGAGCAGAAATACGAATGCCGCGATAAAGCCGATTGCCCCGGCTGCCGGAATTGCGAGAAAGACCGCGCCCACGATCAGGGCGAGGATGCTCCCGACAAACGCTGCCGGAATGGCCGCCTTGTGACCCTTCTGCCACGCCTCTTCAGACGCTTGAAGCGGTTCCCACTTGAGGCCGACCACACGGTTGGCCTTGATGGTTCCGTTGGCACAAAGCGGTACGACAATCATGAACGCGACGGCGAGAGCCATCGGAATTAGCGTGAGCAAGTGCATATTTGCAGGCTAGCCCAGCCGCTCAGTTTTAGCGATTGCCCTTTGCCCGGTTGTGCGTTGAGCAGAGCATTTGGCAGTTTTCAAGACTTGTCGCACCGCCGCGGCTCCACGCTGCAACGTGGTCTGCATCCATCTCGGTGAGCTTCCAAAGCTTGGTCACGTTCGCGTCGTGGCCGAGCACACACAGCGGACAGTTCGACTTGCCCGCAGCCTCAGCGACCGCAGTCTGCGTCGCGTAGACGGCCTTCTTGGTCGCGTCATCGAACACCCGCACCTCAATGAGCCTGGTGTCGCTTTCACCGCCGAGCACGAACTCCCAAATCCCTTTGCGGTTCTTGATGTAAGCATCGCCGTAGAGCGCACGCACGCGCTCGCGCAAGGTCACCGGGTTGTATGCTCTCGAGTGATACGTCTCGTAGAGGCGCCCCCACTCGAGTCCGCGCATCTCGTTCTCGATGTCGAGAAACACGGTCGAGACCCAGTCGATCACCGTGTTGAAGTACGTCTTCACCTCGGCGATGGTGGTGTCGGTGCGGTGCTGGCTCATGTAGCCGCCGATGTTGTCGCGCCCGCCCGAGACCCACTCGAGCGCGCGCTCCCAATACTCCTGGCGGTTCACCGCTCCCGAGATGTAAGCGCCACGCTTCTGGTTGTTTGCGTTCTGCGTGTTGCTGAATTCTTCCTTGCCGAGCGTCACGAATGGGCCGCTGTACACGGCGTTGAGTAGCTCCTGCGCATTCAGAGGAACGCCCGCGATGTTGATGGTCTGAAACCACTCCTTGATCTCAGACTCGGTGCCTTCACATTCATAAATCAGCAGCGTCGAATCGAGGATGCGCTCCTGCTTGTCTTTCGCGAGGCCGCTGAAGTACTGCTCCATGCCGTTCTCGTCTTTGATGGCGAACTTGCCCGTGACAAAACGGCCGAAGCTCGTGATGCGCTGCTGCCCATCGAGAACTTCAAGGTTGTCGTCACTGACTTTGTTGAAGTAGATCAACCCGAGCGGGTACTCCTTGAGCAGCGAAGTAATGACCGCCACATCACGCTTGCCATCGGCGTAGATGTAGTTGCGCTGATACTCCGGCTGAATTGTCAGTCGCCCGGCCAGCCCAAACAGGCCCTTGCCCTCGAGCTCGTTGTATTGAAAGCCCTGGGTAATCTCACGAACCGTGTACTGCTTGAGCTCGGTCTTCACTGGGCTGCCTTCCTATGGCGAATCAAGATGCGCTTGTAAGTCGAAATGAAGTACTCTCCTTCAACTTCGTAGTACGAAGCACCTGCAGGCGGAGAATCTACCTTTATTGCAGTGGAGCTATTTAGCGCTCCAACTACTTTTCGATTACCCCTGGGGTCAACAAGAATTTGCGCCGGGTACTTCTTTGTGGGCATGTCCGACCAGGTCTGTGTCAAGCTCAAAATTTCAAATTGTTCAGGACTGTACTTGTCCAAGAAACTGATAGGGACTCCCATAACCCCAGAGAAATCCGAAGGTATCGCATCAGTGAAGGGCACCTCGATGGCGTCGTAATTGTCATAACGCTTGTAGCCCTTGCCTTTTATCTCTTTGTGTTTACTGAACTTGACGTTGTCAGCTTCCGACATGAGAGGAATGGGTCGGTGACGGCGGCCGTGGTCGAGATTTGTGAACCAGCATGCATTACCAAGCCTCGTGAAATCACCTACGTATCCCAATCGAGCGGCTTTCTCTCGATCGCTCGTTGCTACCTCAGTACCTACCGGGACTCGGAAAACAAGGTCGGAGCCATTTGCTGTGGCACCGAGCCAAAGCTCATCAGCCTTGATCCTTGGGAAGACCTCTCTATAACCGACGGCATTCATGTTGCCAATCATGGCGAACTGCTTGTCGGCTTCGACAATCCAGGCGAGAAACTCGCGGAAAAGCGAGAACGGCGGGTTCGTGATGATGATGTCGGCCTCGTCGCGAAGAGCAGTAACCTCGGCGCTGCGAAAGTCGCCATCGCCCTCGAGGTAACTCCACTCCAAGTCTTCGACGTTGATAACGCCGTCGCCGGTCACGTCATGCGTGACGGTGAAGATCTTGCCGTGCGCATCCGTCTTGGAAGAATCGAACTGCGGGCTCTCCAATTCGAAAAGCGTTGGGTGGTCATCCACCTTCTTGGGCTTGCTGTTCGGTGCGTAGCTCGTGCTGATGAGCTTCTTGAGTCCGAGGCGGCCAAAGTTCTGCGAGAAGTACTTGGTGAAATTGCTCCACTCGGGGTCATCACACGGAAGCAGAACTGTTTTGTCGCGGAACACATGCTCGTTGTATTCGAGATAAGCGTTCATCTCTTTTTCGATGTCGTGGTACTGCGTGTAGAACTCATCGTTCTTTGCCGCGCGGGCATTGCCCAGTGAATCGTTGGCCACGCACTCCCCCTAGGTCGCGACTGGCGTCGCGAGTAGGGGTTAAAAGTAGCGTTAAAGCCTCAGGTTTTTAAACTCTGGTTAAGCACGCGCGAAGTCGGAACGCTTGAGGCATGGATTCACTCGCGTCGGCAGCAGCAAAGATTCTCGGTGAGCGCCTTCGCGAGCGTCGCGTTCAGCTCGAACTGAGCCAAGAAGATGTGGCACACATGGCGGCGATGCACGTCTCGAACTACGGCAAGATTGAGCGCGGTCTGGCAAACCCCAACCTGCACACGCTCTTGCGCATCGCAAGTGTTCTCGAGGTGGATCCGGGCGTGCTCGTGGCCGGTCTGAGCGGTGACATGGTGACCAAGCGGCCGCACAAGCTGACCGCCGCCGAGCTCATTCGGGCACGCGAGGGTTAGTTCGTCACCCATCTTGACTTTTCGTATATTTCGAATAATCTCGATGCATGAGCACATATACCGTCGAGCGAACTGAAGCCAAAAAAGCCGCGCGCATCTTCGAGGCCATGAACGATACAGAAGTCGCGTTCGTGCCTCGCCTCATGATTTCGTCGACCGAAACCATCGATCTAGATCAGACCCTGGCTAGCATCCTTCGCGAAGTAGCCCAGAATTTCAGTCAGGGTAAGGCGATCACTGTCGTTCCGCACGAGACCCGACTCACCACTCAAGAGGCGGCAGATTTCATCGGCGTTTCTCGACCCACGCTGATCAAGATGCTCGATGAATACAAGATCCCCTTCGAGACCATCGGCCGTCACCGCAAGATTGCGTTTGGCGACGTGCAGAAACTCGAAGGTGGAATGCGCGCAAGTCGGCGAGCACACCTCGACAGGTTGCAACGCCTGTCAGAGGAATCAGGGGAATACGAGAGCACTCTTCCCAACCCCTTGATTCGCTAGCAAATCACGCTATGAACGCACGTAGTTTGTGGCGTCCTCAATCAACGCGAAATCTGCCGCATCAACCCAATGACAAAATGGCTGGAATTTTCCGATAGTCAGCCGGCCGTGTGGCTTGTTCCCATTTCGCCACGACGCCGTCTCACATCGCGCGACCACTGACTTCGAATAGACGAACTCAAGGGCTGGCAATAAATCCGTGTCCCTACTGAACAAGATCCCGGTATCGTATTGTTCACGCACGGCCATAGTTGCAAAATCAACGGCTAACTGAACATCAATACCCTTCTCAGTTGGCTTGAGGTCGGCGGGCCACTCTGGTTTCGGATAGCGAAGCGGGCGCGTCACAACAGTCACCCGTGAATCGGTTTGCCAGTGAGCGATTTGAGCGCGAGCTGCGGCGTAGCCCCGGGGATCTCTGCTCGAACTTGGCAACCCTCGATAGATCCGCACTTCGAGTAGCTCGCGCTGATTAGGACTGCGAGAAGCGAGTAACTCTCCCAGAGCAAGAGGGTCGAATTGTCCCTTGTGAGAAGAGGGATTGCTTTCCTCACTGAACATATCGCGGGCCCCACGAAACGCATTTTGGTAATCGATGAAGAGAACTACTCGCTCCATGATTGACCACAAAAACATACCCCGGCAGTGCAGGAGAACCTGGACGCCGGGGAGTAGTGACTACAGGATAGCACGAATAGACCGCCTCTCGAAAGTGTGTGAATAAGTCGTGTAGAGACTTTAGGACACGCTTCCGACGTGGAGTCGGTTATGCACAGGGAGACGCTACTCCCACTCGATGGTTCCCGGCGGCTTCGACGTGACGTCGAGCACGACGCGGTTCACGCCGGCAACCTCGTTGGTGATGCGGTTCGAAATCTTGGCGAGCAGGTCGTAAGGCAGACGCGTCCAGTCGGCCGTCATCGCGTCTTCACTCGACACCGGGCGAAGCACGATCGGGTGACCGTAGGTGCGACCATCGCCCATGACACCAACTGAGCGAACGTCGGCAAGAAGCACGACCGGGCACTGCCAAATCTGATCGTCGAGACCCGCTACGGTGAGCTCTTCACGGACGATGGCATCGGCATCACGGAGGAGGTCGAGGCGCTCAGCGGTGACCTCGCCGACAATGCGGATACCAAGACCCGGGCCGGGGAACGGCTGGCGTCCGACGATTTCGTGCGGCAGACCCAGCTCGCGACCGATGGCGCGAACCTCGTCTTTGAACAGCGCACGCAGGGGCTCGACGAGCTCGAACTGCAGGTCATCAGGCAATCCGCCCACGTTGTGGTGCGACTTGATGTTCGCGGTGCCGCTTCCGCCGCCCGACTCAACGACGTCGGGGTAGAGCGTGCCCTGCACGAGGAACTTGATCGGTTCGCCGTCAGCGGTAGCCTCAGCCATGAGATCGCGCTCGGCCTGCTCAAACGTGCGAATGAACTCGCGGCCGATGATCTTGCGCTTCTCTTCGGGATCGGTCTTGCCGGCGAGTGCTGTCATGAACTGCTCACGCGCATCCACGGTGACTAAGCGGATTCCGGTGGCCTTGACGTAATCCTCTTCAACCTGGCGACGCTCGTCTTTGCGCAACAGACCGTGGTCAACGAAGACGCAGACCAGCTGGTCGCCAACGGCCTTGTGTACGAGGGCGGCCGCAACAGCAGAGTCCACACCGCCTGAGAGTCCGCAGATGACACGCGAAGAACCGACCTGCGCGCGAATCTTCGCGACCTGGTCGTCGATCACGTTGCCGCTGTTCCAGTCGGCGGGCAGACCGGCGCACTCGTGCAAGAAGTTCTCGAGCACTTTCTGACCGAACTCCGAGTGCTTGACCTCGGGGTGCCACTGCACGCCGTACATACGCTTGGCGTCGTTGGCGAATGCAGCGACCGGGGTTGCCTCGGTGCTCGCGACAACCTCGAACCCTTCGGGTGCGACCGAGACTTGGTCGCCGTGGCTCATCCACACCGTCTGGTCGTCGGGCTGACCTGCAACAAGCGGATGCGCGCTCGTGAGGTGCATCGCGGTGGCGCCGTATTCACGACCGCCGGTCTGGGCGACAGTGCCGCCGAGAGTCTGGGCCATCACCTGGAAGCCGTAGCAAATTCCGAATACGGGCACGCCGAGCTCGAGAATGCCCGCGTCGAGCGACGGCGAACCGGTCTCGTACACGCTCGAAGGGCCACCGCTGAGCACAATCGCGCTCGGGTTCTTGGCCTTGACCTCATCCGCGGTAATCGAGTGAGCAACGATTTCGGAGTACACGCCGGCCTCACGCACGCGACGAGCGATGAGCTGCGCGTACTGCGCACCAAAGTCAACAACAAGAACGGGCTGAGTCACGTCGGGTTAGCCTTTCGGGGCAAAAGCGGACTGGTGAGCGGCAATCCACGCGCGAACCTTCTTCGCGTAGATGCCTTCGAGAATGAATGAGAGCGCGGGGATGACGCCACCGAGTGCGAGCACGATAAGCGTGATGAACGTCCAGCGCATGAACGCCCACAGGCGGAAACACGCGATGAGGTAGATGACGTAGAGCCAGCCGTGAATGATGAGGATGCCCGTCGAGCCGTTTACCGCAGTGACCTGCGTGTGCGGCGTCAAGTGAATGAAGCCGAATGGCCCGGCAATTTCGAGGTCGTAACCAAACGCGTAACGCATGATCATCTCGGCGACGAGCAGGAGGAGGAATGTTCCGGTGACAAATGACATCACGACATAAAAGCGCAAAGCCCCCGGGATCTTCGGAATGTCGAGTTCGCGTGGCTCCAAGGGCATGGGTCTAGTTTACCCGGCTCGATTGGCGCGATATTCCCTCGGCGTGCACTCAAAATAGCGACGGAATACGCGCGAGAACGTGGTCACATCACTGAAGCCACACGCGAAGGCAATTTCGGCAAGGCTTGACGAGGTCTCTGCCCCGCGCAGCAGTCGCGACGCCTCCATGGCACGTTCACGACGGATGACTTCGGCGGGTGATTCATCCACCTCGGCAAAGATGTCGTAGACCGTGCGTCGCGACACAAAGTGCGCGACGGCGAGAGTCTCGGGCGACAGGTCGGAGGAACTGATGTGGCTGCGCACGAAATCGATCATCGCTACGCGCAGGGCCTCGTGTGTGGTCGGCAACACCGACGTGTTCTCGTATGCCGAGGTGAGCATCGCTCCCGCCAACGAAGTGAGGATGCCCGACATCTCTGCTGAGGCAGCCGGGGTGAGAGCCGATTGATTCATGAGCGATGTCACCAGTGAGATGTAGGCGTCGCGAGCGGGGTTTGCGCCAGCAACTTGACGACCGGCTGCATGTCTGAGCACCTCGTCGCTGACACCGAGCGACGAGCGCGAAGTCTGCAGGACAATGTGGCGCTGGTTGGGTTCCACGTAGTTGAGGCGGAACGGGCGATGCGTTTCGCACACCGTGAGCACGCCCGGCCCAACTCGTGTTGAATTGCCGTCTTGTTCGACCCATCCGCCGGCAGCGACCTGCAACGAAATGTGAACATCATCGGTGGCCGACTGCGAAGTGAGCCGCTCGTTGCGATCGATGACGATGGCCTGCGACCGGATACTCGCGAGACTGACCGTCTCGCTCAGCTGCCGCATGTCCATCGAGCCCGTGAAATTGGACGCCGAACGCTGCACCGACAGAGGAACAAAGCTCGCGCTCGCCAAATCACGCCACTGGTCAATGTTTTCAGCAGTGATGAGTGTCACGAGCACCTCCTTGTCTGTGACAAGTATCGCTAGCCGTTGATGGCAATCCAAGCGCTCTGCACAAATTGCCGAATTGGTCGCACTCGACGCCGAGATTGCTGGCTCGCGAATTTCTAGGGTCGAAGCATCCCTATTTCTCGGCCGCTCACGCGAGGAGACACCCATGATCGATTTCGAACTCAGCCCCGAGCAGCGTCAGCTTCAGCTGGATGCTCGCGCTTTCGCTAAGACGCACCTCACGGATCTGCGCAAGAAGATGGCTGGCAAAGATGCCGCCGGACGCTTTGAGGCGACCAAAGAGGTTTACGAAGCCGCAGTCAAGGCCGGATATCTCAAACTGCAGGTGCCGCCACCCCTCGGTGGCACCATGAACTCGCTCGTTGATGTCGCACTCGTTGCCGAGGAACTCATCGCCGTCGAGTCGAGCCTGCCACTCTCGGTGCTCTCAACCGGCCTCGGCATCATGGGTCTGCTTTTCTTCGGCAACCCCGACCAGTACGCGAAGTTTCTTCCGCCGTTCGTGAGCGGCGAAGGCGCCCCTCTTGCCGGCCTCTCGTTCAGCGAGCCTCAGGGAACTGCGAACTACCACAACACCGACCCGAGCAAGGGCTTCCAGACCTCGGCCGTTCTCGACGGCGACGAGTGGGTCATCAACGGTCGCAAGATTTGGACCCCACACGCCAACGGCTGGGGTGGAAAGCACGCTGACTTGCTCGCAGTGGCCGCACGCGTAGGCATGGACAAGGCGCCACAAGAATCCCTGTCGATGTTCCTCGTGCCAGGCACTACCCCCGGCATCACGATTGAAGAGAACATCGAAACCATCGGTCAGCCCGGTGCTGAAGTCTGTGTGGTGCGTTACGAAAACGTGCGCGTTCCCAAGGAGAACCTGCTCGGCAACGTCGGCGACGGCATCATGATTGCCGAGACCGCGTTCACCGCAACCGCCGGGCTCGTTGGTGCGATGGCCATCGGAGTCGCTCGCAAGGCATTCGACATCGCACTTGAGTTTGCTCGCACTGAGACGCGCGGTGGCTCGGTACCGATCATCCAGCACCAGAATGTGGCAACGATTCTCTCGGATATGAAGGCCAAGATTGAGGCCGGCCGTTACCTCACCTGGAAGGCTTGCTGGAACTTCGATCGCTCGATGGGTCGCAGCCAGGAGTTGAGCTTGATCAACAAGGTGTTCACGTCGGAACTCATGATCGGCGTCATCACTGACGCGATGCGTGTCGTCGGTGTCGAGGCGTACAAAGCTCACACCGGGCTGATGGAACTTCTGCAGGATGCAATGGCGTACCCACTGTTCGACGGAGGCAACGTTGGCGTTCGTCGCCTCCAACTGCAGCGCGTGCTGTCAGCTGAGGGATACGACGCGATGGCCGCGGCGGAGGGAATCTTCTAGAGGGAGTCCTCTTCGCGCTGCTTGGCATCCTTCACCAGGCGGTACCAGAGGTAGAACGCCATCAGTGCGAAGATGATCCACTCGATCGCGTAGAAGATATTGAGCCAGTTGAGTGAGGTGTCAGTAATCGGCGGAGTCGACACAATTGCGGTGAGTCCCTGCGGGGCCTTCTGCACGACGAGATAAGCGAAGTAGGTCGGTTCTGTCGAGGTCGGCCACACGTTGACAAGTTGCGCCACGGCCATGGTCGACATGGTCTGCGGGTTCTGGTTGGGCTTAGGCTCAACCGGTGCTTCGGCGGGCATCAACCGGCCGACAGTAGGCGTGAGAACTTGGGCGGAGACCTCCGACTTGAGACGGTTGACCACCGCCGTCGCCTGCGCTTCGGTTGCGCTCCAACCGAGTGCCACAGGCAGAAGTCCGCTCATCGTGGTGGCTCGCGAAATTACCCAGTAACCCGCTTTGCCGTCGTTGTAGCGATCCACCAACACCGTGAGCGTGCTTGGTTCGACGAACGCTGGCGTGGTGACCATGTGTCCGGCGGCAGCGTCAGAAAGATACGCTCTAGGCTGCGCGAGTGTGGACAGGTCGACGACAGTCTCGGTCTTGTGATCGACCACTTGAGCGTTGAGTACAGCGCGCTCGAGCTGCCACTTACCCATCCAGGCGAATCCGGCGGCCACCGCCATCACGAGGATGAGCGCAATAATCCACTGCGGACGCCGAGCAACCTGACCCCAGGTCAGGTTCACCACCGGCGCGTTAACCTCAGTACTGCTCATCAGCGTTCATCGTCAATCGAGTCGCCCGCAACCTGCGTACCGTCGGCGATCGCATGCCAGATCGACACCGCCGTTGTGTCCGAAGTCTGTGTGCGCGCCGCTTTATCGGCCTCAACCCGCGCGAGATAAGCGCGGAGTTCTCGAGCGATGCGCTTGTCATTCCAGCCCAGCTCGGCACCCATGAGTGCGGCGACAACAGCTGCCGCGGCAGCGCCGGCATCCCGCGATTCAAAACTCATGCGAGTGCGGCGTTCGAGCACGTCTTCGATGTGGAGCGCCCCCTCGAACCGGGCCGCGTAAACCACCTCGGCGTGGATGTAGTCGCGTGACCCGGGCAGCAGCTCTGCAAGTTCTGGGCGCTCACCGGCGATGGCAGCGACCTCATGAGCCATGTCACCGAAGCGGTTGAGCAAATGTTCGACAGTAACAACCGGCAGGTTCCACTCGTGCGCGAGTTGGGCGCGCTGCGACCAGAGTGCCTCGTATTCGGAGGCGCCAAGTAGCGGAACCTGTGCGGTAACGGATTCGCCGATCTGTTCGGGCAGGTTAGAAACGGCCGCGTCGACAACGTCTTTGGCCATGACCCGATACGTAGTCCACTTGCCACCGGCAATGAGCACCAGGCCGGGCTCAGCTTGAGCGACCACGTGTTCGCGCGAGAGCGTAGTGGTGTCTTCTGCGTTGCCCGCAAGAAGTGGGCGCAACCCGGAGTAAACGCCAACAATGTCATCGTGGGTGATCGGCTCTTCGATAACAGCATTGATGTGTTTGAGGATGTAGTCGACATCGGCACCGGTCGCCACCGGGTGGGCGAGGTCGAGATGCCAGTCGGTGTCTGTCGTCCCGATGATCCAGAAGCGCCCCCACTCGATGACGAAGAGCACGCTCTTCTCGGTGCGCAGCAGAAGACCCATGGTCGACTTGAACTTGTTCTTTTCGACGAGGATGTGCACACCCTTCGACGCCCGAACCCTCACGCGTGGGGCGTTCTCGCCGAGCATCCGCTGAGTTTCACCGGTCCAGACGCCCGTTGCGTTGATGACCTGGCGTGCGCGGATGATGTGGGATGTGCCGGTGAGTTCATCGCGAACGACAGCACCGACCACGCGGTCACCCTCGCGAACAAAGTCAACAACGTGGGCCCGATTGGCGACCTTGGCCCCGAAGTGCGCTGCGGTGCGAACCAGGTTGACCACGTATTTGGCGTCATCCACTCGGCCGTCGTAATAGAACATGCCGCCGACGAGGGCGTCCTTCTTGATGCTTGGTGCCGCCATCTCAATCTGGCGCTTCGACATGTGGCGGTGGTGCGGTACCCCGACCGTCGCGCGGCCGAGTCGTGAGAGTGCGTCGTAGAGCATCATGCCGGCACCGATGTAGGCACGTTCCCACACGCGGTGCGTGGTCGGGTACATAAAACGAATGGGCTTGACCAGGTGCGGTGCGAGCTCGGTAAGAAGCAGACCGCGCTCGAGCAGCGCTTCGTGTACGAGGGAGAAGTTGAGCTGCTCGAGGTAGCGAATGCCGCCGTGAACGAGCTTCGATGACTTGCTCGACGTTCCGCTGGCCCAGTCGCGCGCCTCGACGAGGCCAACTTTCAGCCCGCGAGTCGCGGCGTCAAGGGCAGCGCCGGCGCCGACGATTCCGCCACCCACGACGAGAATGTCGAGTTCGTCGGAGGCCATGCTCCGCAGGTCCTCAGCACGCTGTGTCGCGCTGAGGCGACTCGTACCAGAAGGTGCGGAAGCGGACATTAGGAAACGGCTACCTCAACGCGCTGGAACTCCTTGAGGTCGGAGTAACCGGTGGTCGCCATCGACTTCTTGAGCGCGCCGATGATGTTGGCCTTGCCGTCAGCGACGGTCGCCGGACCGAAGAGAACCTGCTCGAGAGGTGCAACCTGGCCGACGTCGACGCGAAGTCCGCGCGGAAGATCACCGTGGTGCGCCTCACTACCCCAGTGCAATCCGCCACCGGGAGCGTCGGTTGCTCGGGCCAGAGCGGCACCGAGCATGACCGCGTCAGCGCCACACGCGATCGCCTTGACCACATCGCCTGCGGTGCCGAGACCGCCATCCGCGATGACGTGAACGTAGCGTCCGCCCGACTCATCCATGTAGTCGCGGCGAGCGCCAGCGACATCGGCGATCGCGGTTGCCATTGGCACGTGGATGCCCAGGGTCGCGCCGGTCGTCGAAGCGGCTCCTCCGCCAAAGCCAACCAGTACCCCGGCGGCACCGGTGCGCATGAGGTGAAGTGCTGCACGGTAGGTTGCCGCACCGCCGACAACGACGGGAACGTCAAGGTCGTAGATGAACTTCTTGAGGTTGAGCGGTTCGCAGTCTGCGGCGACGTGCTCGGCCGAGACCGTGGTGCCGCGAATGACGAACAAGTCGACACCGGCCTTAACGACCGTCTCGTAAAATTCCTGTGTGCGCTGAGGCGAAAGAGCTCCAGCAACCGTCACACCGGCATCGCGAATCTCGGCGAGACGCGCGGTGATGAGTTCGGCCTTGATGGGCTCGGCGTAAATTTGCTGCATGCGCTCAGTTGCCTTGTCGGCAGGGAGCGAGCGAATCTCGGCGAGAACCTTGTCAGCTTCTTCGAAGCGCGTCCACACACCCTCGAGGTTGAGCACGCCAACACCACCGAGCTTGCCCATAGCAATCGCGGTTGCGGGCGAAACAACCGAGTCCATTGGCGCTGCTAGCACCGGAATCTCGAGCTGGAAGGCGTCAATGCCCCACGAAACAGAGACGTCTTTCGGGTCGCGAGTACGGCGACTCGGAACGACGGCAATGTCTTCAAAGTTGTATGCGCGACGGGCGCGCTTGGCGACGCCGATTTCGATCTCGGTCATGGAAAGTCCCCTACTTTCGGTAGTTCGGCGCTTCGACGATCATCTGCACGTCGTGCGGGTGCGACTCTTTGAGTCCCGCCGGCGTGATGCGAACGAACTTGCCCTTTTCTTTAAGCTCGGTGATGGTGCGAGCACCCACGTAGAACATTGACTGACGCAGACCGCCAACAAGCTGGTAGGCGACGGCAGCGAGCGGACCGCGGTAGGCCACACGACCTTCGATGCCCTCAGCGATGAGCTTGTCGTCGCTGGGCACATCCGACTGGAAGTAGCGGTCTTTGGAGTACGACGTGCGCTCACCGCGAGTCTGCAGCGCGCCGAGCGATCCCATGCCGCGGTACATCTTGTACTGCTTACCGCCTTCGAAGACGAGGTCGCCGGGACTCTCGTCGCAACCGGCGAACAGCGAACCCAGCATGACCGACTCGGCACCGGCAACGAGTGCCTTCGCGATGTCGCCCGAGTACTGGAGGCCGCCGTCAGCAATGACCGGAACACCGGCCGGCGATGCGGCCTTCGCTGCTTCGTAGATTGCCGTGACCTGGGGCACGCCGACGCCAGCGACGACGCGCGTGGTGCAAATGGATCCCGGTCCGACGCCCACCTTGATGGCGTCAGCACCTGCCTCGACGAGCGCCTTGGCACCGTCGAAGGTGGCAACGTTTCCGCCGATGATGTCGATGTTGGCGAACGCCTTGTCGCTCTTGAGGCGCTTGATGACGTCGAGTACGCCGGCTGACTGGCCGTTAGCGGTGTCAACGACGAGAACGTCAACACCGGCATCGCGCAGAGCACCCGCGCGATCCATCGCATCGCCGAAGAAGCCCATGGCTGCACCAACGCGCAGACGTCCTGCCTCATCCTTGGTGGCATCCGGGTACTTCTCCGACTTGTCGAAGTCTTTCGTCGTGATGAGTCCGGTGAGCGCGCCACTGCCGTCTACGATGGGGAGCTTCTCCACCTTGTGCTTCGAGAGCAGAGCGATTGCTTCGTCGCGGGTCACACCCGGGCGCGCGGTGACGAGGTTTTCGCGGGTCATGACATCGCTGACCTTGAGGCGCAGTTTGTCTTCAGTCGACAAGAACTTCATGTCGCGGTTCGTGATGATTCCGACGAGCGTGCCGTTGGCGTCAACCACGGGAACACCGCTCACGCGGAACTGGCCGCAAAGCGCATCCACTTCGGCGACGGTGGCGTCAGGGCTCGTGGTAATCGGGTTGGTGATCATGCCCGATTCGCTGCGTTTGACCTTGTCGACCTGAGCGGCCTGGTCGTCGATCGACAGGTTACGGTGCAGGATGCCCAAGCCGCCGTTACGCGCCATCGCAATAGCCATGCGTGCCTCAGTGACCGTGTCCATCGCGCTGGAGACGAGCGGCTTCGACAGCGAGATGCGGCGCGTGAGGCGCGAGGTGGTGTCGGCGTCACTCGGAATCACGTCGGTGTATCCGGGCAGAAGCAGGACGTCGTCATACGTCAGACCGGTGTACTCGAACGGATCCGGCTGTGCCATGACCGACCTCTCTTAGAAGTGACTTGTGAATGAAAAAAGCGCCATATCGGCGCCGATATTCCCACGTGCTCTTAGTTTACCCGCCAATCGCGGTTTCTTCCGCCTCGAGTACGCGTGAGCGGGAGCGGCGGTTGATGAGCACATCCACCGACAAGACCACAATCGCCAACCAGATGATTCCGAAGCCAATCCAGCGGCCGGTTGACATTGCTTCGTGGAAAACAAAGATGCCCAGCAGGAAGGATGCGAACGGGCTGAAGTACTGAATGAGGCCGACCCAGCTGAGCGGGATGCGCTTGGTACCCGACGCAAAGAGCATCAGTGGCAGCGCGGTGATCACACCAGAACCGATGGTGAGGGCGGCGTGTAGCCCGCCGAGGGCGAAGACATCCATCTGACCGAGCACACCGACCACGACGAGCTGAACCACGGCAACGGGCAGCACCCACGCGGTCTCAATGGCGAGGCCGGGAATCGCACCCACGTGCGAACCGACCTTCTTCTTCACCAGACCGTAGAGACCGAAGGAAAACGCGAGCGTGAGTGCGATGACGGGCGGTTGGCCATAGGCAATTGTGAGCACGACGACCGACACGAGCCCGAGCCCGACGGCGACCCACTGCAGCACGCGCAACTTCTCGCCAAAGAAGAAGACACCCAGGCACACGGTGATCAGCGGATTGATGAAGTATCCGAGGGCGGTCTCAACCACCTTGTTCGCATAGACGGCGAGGATGAAGACTTCCCAGTTGATGAAAATCAGCACGGCGGCAAGCGCAAGCAGCAGCATGACGCGCTTGTTGCGGAGCGCATCCCGAATCTGAGCCCACTGGCGCAAGGCGGTGATGAGGATGCTCGCGAAGGTGAGCGACACAATTACACGGAACGAGACGATTTCGAACGGGTTCGCCGGCATGAGCGCCGCGAAGTACAGCGGGAACATTCCCCACAGTGCATAGGCGCCGACCGCGTACAGCAAGCCCGCGCGGATCCGGCTCGGTGTGCTCACGCTTTCGAGCGTACCGGGGTCGCTTGACGCGCGCGTCTTTCGGGCGTGGTCGGGCGTCGGGGTGGTGGCGCAGCCACCAGGGCCCCGCGGGCGGAAAGATGTGCGCGTCAAATAGACCTAGGAACACACGAAAGCGGGAGCCAATCGCTTGGCTCCCGCTTCGATGAAGTGCTGGTGGTTAGGCAACCACAATCGCGAGAACATCGCGTGCCGACAGCACGAGGTACTCCTCGCCCGCGTACTTGACGTCAGTTCCGCCGTACTTGGAGTAGATGACCTTGTCACCGACTGCAACGTCGAGCGGAATACGGTTACCGTTGTCGTCAACGCGACCCGGTCCGATGGCGAGAACGATGCCCTCCTGGGGCTTTTCTTTCGCAGTGTCGGGAATCACGAGTCCCGATGCGGTGGTCTGCTCACCGTCAACAGGCTTGACGACAATGCGATCTTCGAGCGGCTTAATTGCAACCGACACGGTTGACCTCTTTCATGAATCACAACTGGCGGAAATTAGCACCCGAGTGCTTCGAGTGCTAATGACTAGCTTACGACATTCCCCCACTAGCGTTAAACCGTGGACATGAACGAGCTGCGAACGCTACTCACACCCGAAGCGTTGACATTGCTCGACGAGCTTCCGCGCTACGAATCCAAGGCGGATGTTCTTGCCTTGGTATCAGCCTTGCGCAAGGCGGGACACCCTGCCGAGCTGGTGACGGCCGCGTTGGCGCAGTCGAAGCTGCGCTCGCGCGCCAGCGTCAAATTTGGCGACTTTGCCGACTCGATGTTGTTCACCGAGGCGGGGCTCGAACAAGCCACACGTTTACAAGTGGCAGCGCTACACGCCGGACGCTACCGCGTCGCGGGCATCGAAAGGGTTGCCGACCTGGGCTGTGGCATCGGTTCAGATGCGCTCGCCATGTCAGCCCTCGGCATCGCGGTCACCGCTGTCGAGCGCGACGAGGTGACCGCCACACTCGCGTCGTACAACTTGGCTCCATTCGAAGACACTGTGGTCGTGAACGCGGATGCCACCAACATTGACCTGTCATCCGTCGATGGCGTCTTTTTGGATCCCGCGCGCCGCACCGCTGGCCACTCGAACACACGCCGAGTCTCCAGCGACGACTACTCTCCCTCCCTCGACTTCTGCTTTGGTCTTGCCGAACAAATGCCGACCGGGATCAAGCTCGGGCCAGGTCTCGACCGCGACCTCATTCCGGACAACTGCGAAGCTCAGTGGATCTCGGTGAACGGTGAAGTGGTTGAGATGGGATTGTGGTTCGGCCCGCTGGCCCGCCCCGATATTGGGCGTGCAGCTCTGCTCCTCACCGCCGACGGCATGCACGAGATGACAGCATCATCGGATGCCCCCGACGAAGCGGTCGGCGAACTCGGTCGCTATCTCTACGAGCCCGATGGGGCAGTCATCCGCGCGCGGTTGATTGGCGACCTGGCACGAGCTTTGGATGCGCATCCCATCGCCCCCGAGATTGCCTATCTCTCGTCGGCTGAGCTGACCTCAACTGCGTTTGCGCAGGTCTTTGAAGTGAAGGCGGTGTTTCCGCTCGACGTGAAGACGCTCATTGGCGCGCTCAAGGCCCGCGGCATCGGCACGCTCGAAATCAAGAAGCGCGGAGTCGACATCGACCCCGCGGAATTCCGCAAGAAGCTCAAACTGAGCGGCCCAAACGCGGCGACCCTCGTACTCACGCGCGTGGGCGAGGAGCGCAGGGCGATTCTCGCGCAGCGTCGCTAGTTCACCTCTGTCATCTGCCCGAGCCGGGGCAGAGCGAGCAGGAAAGCAAGAATTGCGATCGCGATGAGAAGGCCTACGAGCCCCACCACGATGTACCCCAAGACGATGGCAGCAATCGCAAGACCACGCCCGCGCTCGCCTGATTGCTTGACACGTTTCAGACCACGGTGTCCCATGACGAGACCGGAGATGCCCAATCCAATCGGGATAAAGACAGCGACGGGCAAGAACCACATCACAGGGAAAAGCAGCACATCGAGCGCGGCAGCGATGAGTGCGAAAATGAATCCATTCCGGGCAAGCGAATTGAGATTTCTAGAACCTGCGTTGTTCGACACGCAGTCAGCCTAAACCGTGTGGATGTGCGTCGCCGGCAATGTCGAATCGGCACCAAAGGTGAGCGGTGACGGCTGAGCGCCTGACATGATCAACTCGCTCGCGAGCGCTGCAATCATGGCACCGTTATCGGTGCAGAGTGAGAACTCAGGGATGCGCAGCTCGATACCGGCGGCCGCGCATCGCTCTGCCGCCACTTCGCGCAGGCGCGCGTTCGCGGTCACGCCTCCGCCCAGAAGTAGCCGTGGAACCCCGAGGTCGGTACACGCGTTGATTGCCTTCGTGAGGAGCACGTCGACCACGGCTTCGCGAAAACTTGCGGCGACGTCCGCCAGAGGCACCGGTTCGTTCGCATCGCGCTTGATTTCAACCCAGCGCGCGACCGCCGTCTTGAGACCCGAGAACGAAAAGTCGTAGCGGTGCGCATCCATGTCTTTGGGTTGGCTCAAACCGCGCGGAAAACGAATCGCCTTCGGGTCACCGCCGACAGCGGCCTGGTCTATCTGCGGACCACCCGGGTACGGCAGACCGAGCACGCGTGCAACCTTGTCGAAGGCCTCCCCCGCGGCGTCATCGATGGTTTCACCGAGCAACTCCACGTCACTCGTCAGATCGCGCACCAACAAGATGGATGTGTGCCCACCCGAGACGAGCAACGCAATCTGCGGATAGGCCAGTGAACCCTCGTCGCTCAATACATCCGCACCCACGTGGCCGACGAGGTGGTTGACCGCGTAGAGCGGCTTGGCGAGCGAGACCGCAAGTGCTTTCGCTGCACCAACACCCACCATGAGCGCGCCGGCAAGACCGGGACCGTTAGCGACGGCGACTGCGTCGATGTCGGCGAGGTCGATACCGGCGACGGCAACCGCCTCGCGAATCGTCGGCGCCATCGCCTCGAGGTGCGCACGCGCCGCCACCTCAGGTACCACACCGCCATAGCGTGCATGCTCATCCATTGAGCTGGCAATGACATTGGCGAGCAGAGTTCGCCCGCGAACAATGCCGACACCCGTCTCATCGCAGGTCGATTCGATGCCGAGCACGAGAGGCTCGGTGCTGTTCATGGGTTGCTGGCTCATGTGCACTCGATTCCGACCGGGCCGACGCGTCGCTCCCCCGGTCCACCCGGTACCGGGTCGAGCTTCATCACGACGGCGTCAACATTGTCCGGCTGGTAATACCCAGCGCGAACGCCCACCTCGTGAAACCCGAGCGCACGGTAGAGCCCAATGGCGACCGGATTGTCGGCACGCACCTCGAGAAAAAGTCGGTGGGCTCCGCGTTTGGCTGCCTCATCGATGAGCTCGCGCATCATCACTCGCCCGAGACCGCGGCTTCGCACCGTCGGGTTGACCGCGATGGTTTGGATGTCGCCGTCGTCGGAGCTCGCCGGGCACTGCAGACCGGCGTACCCAACAATCTGACCGGTTGCCTCAATTTCGCCTACGACGTAGAAACAGTGCGGTGACATGATGTCGCGACGCATCGCCTCGTCGGGCCAGGCCTCGTGTTCAAACACCACGCGCTCGATGAGCATGATGCCTTCGAGATCACTTTCGAGGCCCCGTCGCACGGTCACTCCAGCAGCCTGTGCGGGAACCTCGTTCACTGCACCACCCGCTTTGGGCCATTCGACAGCGTGACATCCGGCGAGCGCAGATAGAGCGGCTCGAAAGGCTCGAACGGGATGCCCGCCTCGAGTTTGCGGTGCGCGATCATGGTGAGCAGGCCGGCCGAAACCTCGGTCGCATCCCAGCGGGTGACGGTGGCGCCCTCCCACTCGCTGGGTAACTCGTCCGGCTTCGCGAGCGCCGGACCGGCAACGCGTTCGGGTAGCCCGTTGGCATCGAACCCGCGATAGATCGACCAGTAGAGCTCTTTGCGGCGCGCATCCGTGACGACCATGACCAGACCGTCGACCTCTTCGAGCGCGTCGAACGCAATCGCGTCGTGGCTCACAACCGACAACAGCGGAACTCCGCGACCAACCGCAAATGCACTCGCCGCAGCCAGACCAACGCGTAAACCCGTGAATGGACCCGGTCCAGTACCGGCGACGACACCGGTGATTTCGGTTACCGAGTGACCACTTGCCGCCACAACCTCAGCGATGAGCTCGCCGATGACTTCTGCGTGCGCCATCGTGCTGGCGCTCGCAGCCTCGGCGGCACCACCTGGCCACTGTGCAGCCACACTCGTGCCCGCCGAGGTATCAATCGCCAACAACATGGGTCAATTCTCCCAAGCCGGGCCGTGGGGCAGGATGCGCACAACGCGCGGCTCGATGAGGTCGTCATCACCCTCGGCGACCGCCACGCCCTCGGGCCGCTCAATCTCGATGTCGATCCAAGAATCGACAAACTCGTCAACCTTGCCGCGCCCCCACTCGACGACGACGACCGAGCCCGCGAAGTCAATGTCGAGATCGTCGAGCGCCATCGCGCCGTCGAGTCGGTAGGCATCGACGTGAACCAGCGGTGCTCCTCCGACCAACGAAGGATGCGTTCGCGCCAGCACGAAAGTCGGGCTCGTCACTGGTCTGCGCACTCCTAGGCCCTCACCGAGGCCGCGCGTAAACGTGGTCTTGCCGGCACCGAGCGGGCCGGTGAGCACAAGCAGATCGCCCGCTTCGAGGTCGCGCGCGACGCGCATCCCCAATTCGTGCATCGCTTCGGGGGTGGCGATGCGGTGTTCGCCGAACTCCACGCCTACTCCACGACGACGCGGGTCAGGCGACCGCCCATGCGCGTCACGATCTCGTAGACGTTGGTCTCACAGGCAGCGGCCCACTGCGCCCCCGACGGCACCCCTCGCGCGGGGTCACCAAAGAGCACGACCTCGTCACCGACCGCGACAGCCGCGTCACCCATGTCGACCACAATTTGATCCATCGCGACTCGGCCAGCGACTGTTGAGGAGATTCCGGCGACCTGCACCGGAGCACGGTTCGAGCCGGCGCGCGGAACGCCCTCGCCATAACCAACGGGCACGAGCGCGAGCGTGGTTTCGGTCGTCGGTCGATACGTGTAGTCATAACTCACGCCAACGCCAGCCGGCACGCGGCGCACAGCGGCAACCTGCGAACGAACGGTCATCACCGGGCGCAGACCGAATTCACTCGGGTCACGACCGTCGATTGGTGACAGCCCGTACGCGGCAAGGCCGACGCGCACCATGGAGTAATTGAGCGCAGGCATCGTGAGCGCCGTGAGCGACGCAGACAAGTGAATCAGCTCAGGCGCCAAACCGGCGGAACGTGCCAGCTCAAGCGCACGATCGAATTCGGTTGCCGCGGCGGCATCCTCGTCTTCATGCGTATTGGAAACGTGCGAGAAGATACCCTCGACAACCAGGCGACCCGCGGCTTCAAGCTCGGCGGCACGGGTGAATACTTCTGCCCAGTCCGCAGGGGCGAATCCGTTACGGCTGAGGCCGGTATCCAGCTTGAGGTGGATGCGTCCCGAGCCAACCTCAGCAATGCGCTCGAGTTGATCCCTGGTCGAAACGCCTAAGGCGATATCACGAGCAATTGCCATCGCGAACGTCTCGCGAGGTGCGTGAAGCCACGCCAGCACGGGTGCGGTGATACCCGCGTCGCGCAATTCGAGCGCCTCGGTGATGTCAGCGACTCCGAGCCAATCGGCGCCACCCGCGAGCGCGGCACGGGCCGAATCGACCATGCCGTGACCGTATCCGTTCGCCTTGACCACCACGAGCAGGGCGGCATCGCGAACACGTTCGCGCATCGTGCGAACGTTGTGCGTCAGCGCGGGCAGGTCGATGACGACTTCGCGAAAGTGAGCAATTGGTGGAAGTGCGGTCAACTCGCTCATGCCGCGCTCCCCTCGGCAATCACGAAAGCGATGGCCTGACCCGCGTCGTGCGACAGCGACAGATGAACGCTGGTCACGCCTCGGCTCGCGGCGTGCGCCTCGGCGGCCCCGCTCAGTTCGAATCGGGGTGTCTGACCTTCGGATGCGGGCACACTCATATCGTGCCAGCCAAAGTCGTGTGAACCGCCCATTGCCTTGATGAACGCCTCTTTGGCTGCGAAGCGCGCGGCTAAAGAATTGAGCGGTAATTGTGCTTCGTCAGGGGTAAACAAACGCTCACGCAAGTTCGCTGTTCGTAACAGTGACTGCTCAAACCGGGCGACATCCACGATGTCGACTCCGACGCCGAGAATCATGATTACTCGACCGTCACCGACTTGGCGAGGTTGCGTGGCTGATCGACATCAAGTCCCTTGGCGTCAGCCAGCTCCATCGCAAAAATCTGTAGCGGAACGACCGCGAGAATCGGTTCGAAGAATGGGTCGGCCAGCGGGATGCGAATGACCTCGTCGGCGTAGGGAAGAACCGCGACATCGCCCTCCTCGGCGATGGCAATCACTCGGGCTCCGCGAGCGCGAATTTCCTGAATGTTCGAAACCACCTTGGAGTGGATCTCCGCCGAACCGCGCGGGCTGGGAACCACGACGAAGACGGGTTGTCCGTGGTCGATGAGTGCAATCGGACCGTGCTTGAGCTCGCCGGCAGCAAAGCCCTCGGCGTGAATGTAGGCCAGCTCCTTGAGCTTGAGCGCACCCTCAAGTGCGATCGGATAACCAACGTGACGACCGAGGAACAGCACCGCGGGGGTGTCAGACATCCACTTGGCTAACTGTCGGATGTCACTACCGCGCGTGAGCACCTGTTCGAGCTTGCCCGGCAGCGCCTGGAGCTCGGCGATGTTGCGCGCGAGTGCCTTGTCGGTGAGCGTTCCGCGCACCTGGGCGAACTGCAGACCGAGCAGGTAGAGCGCGGTGATCTGCGCGACGAAGGCTTTTGTCGAAGCCACCGCAACCTCGGGACCCGCGTGCGTGTAGACAATCGCGTCAGACTCACGCGGAATGGTTGCGCCCTGCGTGTTGCAAATCGACACGGTCTTGGCGCCCTGCTCCTGTGCATAGCGCACGGCCATGAGCGTGTCCATGGTCTCACCCGATTGGCTGATCGACACCACGAGTGTCTCGGGCGTGATGACCGGTTCACGGTATCGGAACTCGTGGCTCAGCTGCACCTCAACGGGGATGCGCGCCCACTGCTCGATGGCGTAAGCGCCGACCTGTCCGGCGTACGAGGCGGTGCCACATGCGACCAGAATGATGCGATTCGTGTTTTTCATCACGTCGTCACCAAGCACGGCGAGCTCAGGGATGTCGACGCGACCGTCGGCCACACGACCACGAACGGTGTTGCCCACTGCATCCGGGTTCTCGGTGATCTCTTTCGCCATGAATGACGGCCAGCCGCCCTTGTCGCTCGCCGAGGCATCCCACGCGATTTCGAACTCGTCGATTGGGACCGGTGTGCCAGCGAAATCAGTCACCACGACGGCCTCAGGCGTGATCTGAACAATCTGGTCTTGCCCGACGGCGGCCGCACGGTGAGTGTGCTCGACGAACGCGGCCACATCGGAACCGAGGAAGTTTTCACCCTCGCCGAAACCGATGACCAGCGGAGAGTTGTGACGCGCAGCAAGGATCACATTGGGAAAGTCTTGGTGAATCGCGAGAACTGTAAAGGCACCCTCGAATCGGTTGACGGCCTGGGCGAACCCGGCGTGAAAATCACCGGTCTCGGCGATGAGATGACCGAGCAGAACTGCGCCCACTTCGGTGTCGGTTTCGCTCAAAAACTCGTGTCCCGCGGCGAGCATCTCGGCTTTTATTTCGGCGAAGTTCTCGATGATGCCGTTGTGAATCATGGCGAGTTTGCCGCCGTCAGCGAGGTGCGGGTGAGCATTGACATCGCTCGGCGCTCCATGGGTGGCCCAGCGGGTGTGGCCGATACCGGTGTGCCCCTCAGCAAGTGGGTGGGCTGTGACGTTGTCGACGAGCGCTTGCAGCTTGCCGGACTTCTTGGCAGAAACAAGCTCGCCATCGTTGGTGATGAGTGCTACACCGGCGGAGTCATAGCCGCGGTATTCCTGGCGCTTGAGTCCGCCGAGAAGCACATCCATTGTCTTCTTCTGACCGACATATCCAACGATTCCACACATGCCGTCAAGTCTACCGGGGAGCGCGCACGGCACCGTTTTGACACAATGGTTGAGTGAGTGTGAACAACGCGGTTGCTGGTGCATCCACCCCGTTTGTTGAACTCTCGCGTGCCGATTGGGCGGAGCTCGCCCCCAGCACCGCCACGAACCTCAGTGACACCGTGCTCGAGCGCGTGCGGGGTTTGGGCGACCGCCTTGATGAGCACGAAATTCTCGACGTGTATCAGCCGCTCTCGCGCCTTCTGTCGCTCTACGCCGAGAAAACCGACACCCTCCACGAAACGACGAGCACATTTCTTCACACCACTGCGGCGCGTACGCCTTTTGTGATTGGTGTCGCAGGATCAGTGGCCGTCGGCAAGTCGACGGTGTCGCGCGTGCTGCGCGAGCTGCTCTCAGGCTGGCCGAACACTCCCCATGTTGAACTGATCACCACGGATGGGTTTCTCTACCCCAACGCCGAACTCATCAACCGCGGGTTGCTCGAGCGCAAAGGCTTTCCCGAGTCCTACGACCGTAAAGCGCTGTTGCGATTTGTCACCGAAGTGAAGAGCGGCAATCCCGAGGTGCATGCCCCGGTCTACTCGCACCTCTCGTACGACATCGTGCCCGGCGAGTCGATCGTGGTGCGCCAACCCGACGTGCTCATCGTGGAAGGTCTCAACGTGCTGCAGCCATCGTCGGGCGGTCTCGCGATTAGCGACCTGTTCGACTTCTCCATCTACGTGGATGCGCGCACGAAAGACATTGCGCAGTGGTACGAAGAGCGATTCCTGAAACTGCAGCGCGGCGCCTTCGCCAATCCCGAGTCCTACTTTCACCGCTACGCGGGGCTCGACGAGCACGAAGCCCGATCGACCGCCCGCGACATTTGGTCACGCATTAATGAAACGAACCTCGAAGAGAACATTCGCCCCACGCGTTCGCGCGCCACGCTCATCATGCGCAAAGCCAGCGACCACTCGGTCGACAGCGTTCTGCTGCGAAAGATCTAGAGCGCGAGTTCGACGCGCACGATTTCAGCGAGCGCGTGAGCGTGTGCATCGGCGCTGGCCTGGTCGGCTGCCTCAACCATAACGCGTACCATCGGCTCGGTTCCCGAGGGACGAAGCAGAACGCGACCGGTGTCGCCCATCAGTTCCTCAACCGCGGCAACAGCCTCGGCGATGACGGTGCTGTCAGCGAGTGCCTTGTGGTTGACGCCGCGTACGTTGACGAGAATCTGCGGGAAGACCGTCATTTGCGCCGCAAGCTCGGCGAGCGACTTACCGGTACGAGCCACCTCAGCGGCGAGATGCAGACCGGTGAGGATGCCGTCTCCGGTGGTTGCGTAATCAGTCATGATGACGTGACCGGACTGCTCGCCACCAAGCGAGTGTCCGCCAGCGCCCAGGCCCTCCAGCACGTAGCGGTCGCCCACGGCGGTCTGCTCGACCGCGATTCCGTGCTCGGCCATGGCGCGGTGCAGACCGAGGTTGCTCATGACGGTCGCCACGAGCGTGTCGTTCTTGAGCTTGCCTCGCTCCTTCATTGAGATGGCGAGGATGGCCATGATCTGGTCGCCGTCGACGATGTTGCCTTGCGAATCCACTGCGAGGCAACGGTCTGCATCACCGTCGTGGGCGATACCCAAGTCAGCTCCGACCTCGAGCACCTTGGCGCGCAGCGGCTCAAGGTGAGTGGAGCCGACGCCATCGTTGATATTGATGCCATCGGGCTCGTTGCCGATGACCGTGACCGTTGCGCCGGCATCGGTGAACACGTCGGGTGAGACACCGGCTGCGGCACCGTGCGCACAGTCGAGAACAACGTGCAGACCGTCGAGGCGGTGAGGCAGAGTGCTGAGCAAGTGCACGATGTAGCGGTCTTCAGCGTCGGCAAAACGCTTGATGCGACCGACATCGCCACCCACCGGCAGAAGCTTTTCGATACCGAGGTGCTCTTCGATACGGTCTTCGACCTCGTCGGGAAGCTTTACGCCCCCAACCGCGAAGAACTTGATGCCGTTGTCGGGTGCCGCGTTGTGGGAGGCTGAAATCATCACACCGAAGTCGGCGTGGATATCGGCAACCAAAAACGCAGCCGCCGGTGTGGGGATGACACCCGCATCGAGCACATCAATGCCCGAGCTGGCCAAACCCGCAGCGACTGCTGCGTTGAGGAACTCTCCCGAAATGCGGGGATCGCGTGCTACGACACCTACCGGGCGACGACCTTCGGCGCGACGCTTGTCAGCGTAACGACCGCTGGTCAACACCACCGCGGCAGACTGAGCGAGGCCCAAGGCGAGGTCAGCCGTGAGTTCACGGTTAGCCAAGCCTCGGACCCCGTCCGTGCCGAAAAGGCGAGCCATTGCTCTAGAAGTTCGAGAAGACTAGCGCTTCGAGAACTGCGAGGCCTTGCGGGCCTTCTTGAGACCAGCCTTCTTGCGCTCGATGACGCGAGCGTCACGAGTGAGGAAGCCAGCCTTCTTGAGGGTCGGGCGGTTGTTGTCGCGGTCAATCGCGTTGAGCGCACGAGCAACGGCAAGACGCAGTGCGCCAGCCTGACCCGAGGGGCCACCACCCGTGATCGTTGCGACTACGTCGTAGGCGCCACCGAGCTCGAGAACCGTGAACGGGTCATTGATGAGCTGCTGGTGAAGCTTGTTCGGGAAGTAGTCCGTGATGTCACGCTTGTTGACCGTGATCTTGCCCGAGCCGGGTACGAGGCGAACGCGAGCAATAGCCTGCTTGCGACGACCCACGGCTGCGCCGGGAACGGTGAGCGGTGCACGCGGTGCCTTGGGAGCAGCAGCGGCAGGAGTTTCGGTGCTGAACTCGGTGAGTTCTGCGGTTTCGTCGATGTTAGTCACGAAGATAATCCTTTTTCTAAAATCCGGTGCTACTGAGCGACCTGGGTGAGGGCGTACGGCTTGGGCTGCTGTGCAGCGTGGGGGTGCTCAGCACCGCGGTAGACCTTGAGCTTGCGCATCTGAGCGCGACCCAGCGAGGTCTTGGGGAGCATGCCGCGAACAGCCTTCTCCACTGCGCGTTCCGGATTCTTCTCAAGAAGATCGGTGTACGCGGTAGCCGTCAGACCACCGGGCTGACCCGAGTGGCGGTAGGCCTTCTTGTCGCGGACCTTGTTACCGGTGAGGGCAACCTTGTCGGCGTTGATGATGATGACAAAGTCACCCATGTCCATGTGGGGGGTGAAGGTTGCCTTGTTCTTTCCACGGAGGATCGAAGCGGTGTGGGTAGCGAGGCGACCGAGAACTACGTCGGTTGCGTCGATGATTACCCATTCGCGCTTCTGGTCAGCGGGCTTGGGCGTGAATGTACGCGTCACAGTATTACTGCCTTTACTAATCGAAATGAGTGGTTCGTGAATCCCGCTCGGTCGTGACGTTCTTGTCTAGTGACGAGAACCCCACAGTGGAGGGCTCAGTTTCGGTAACTTCGCCTGACGGCAGTGGCACCAAGAGTTAAGGCTACTCCATTGGTTGGATGCCCGCCAAATCGCGTCTGGCACGCGTCTGCTCAGCCCGGGCGGCCAACTCGCTCTCGGGCGGATAGACGACCTCCACGAGGTTCAATCCGTGCGGTGGCATGACCTTGACCGCGCTGGTGCGCTCGTGCGCATCCCGGATGTGTTCTAGTTCGTCTACCCCGATGCGCGCCTGCCCCACAGAGACACAAGCACCGACGAGTGCGCGCACCATCGAGTGGCAAAAGGCGTCGGCCTTGAGCCGCGCCACGATATACCCATTGGGCAGTCGTTCCCAGGTGAATTCCTGCAGTTCGCGAATCGTGGTGGACCCCTCGCGCGGGCGGCAGAACGAAGCGAAATCGCGCAAACCCAGCAAGGTTTGTGTGGCCGCGGTCATCGCCTCGACGTCGAGCGGCTTGGTGTGAACGACAACGCGGTGCCGATCGAGCGGGTCGAGCAGGGTCGCATCGTCGACGAGCACATACTCGTAGCGGCGGGCAATCGGCGAGAACCGTGCGTCAAAGCCGGCGGGAGCTTCGCTCACGCGGCGAATGCGAATATCCGCATCCTGCTTGAGGATGCTCGATAACCGCTTGTGAAACTTCGCCAGGTCACCCGGCTCATCGATATCGACGTGTGCGACCTGTCCACTCGCGTGAACTCCAGCATCGGTTCGACCTGCAACGACGAGGCGCACCGGCTCGGTGACGCGTAGCAGTGTCATGAGCGCTTGCTCGATACTGCCCTGCACCGTGCGCAGGCGCGGTTGAGTCCCCCAGCCCGAAAAGTCGGTGCCGTCATAACTGATGTCAAGGCGCAGGCGCACGTGCTCAAGCTTAAACGAACAGGGCGCCCGCAATGCGAGCGCCCTGAAACGAGATGAGTCGACTACTCGGCAGGCTTCTCTTCTGCAGCTTCTTCAGCAGCGGCTTCGGCCTCGGCCTCAGCAACAACCTCTTCAGCGACAGCCTCGACGATTGCTTCTTCGATCGCCTCTTCAACGATTGCCTCGGCAATGGCCTCTTCAACAACCTCTTCAATAGCGGCCTCAACGGCAGCTTCGTCAGCAGCTTCAGCGGCAGCAGCCTTGGGAGCATCCTGCTTCGGAGCCTTTGCGGCTGCAGCAGCAGCCTCGGCCTTCTTTTTCGACGGGTTCTTGGTAACCGGCTCGAGAACGAGCTCGATCTGCGCCATGGGAGCGTTGTCGCCCTTGCGGTAGCCGAGCTTCACGATGCGGGTGTAGCCACCCTCACGCTCAGCGAGCAGCGGTGCAATCTCCGTGAAGAGGATGTGAACAGCCTCTTTGTTGCCGAGAACCGAGAGAACGCGACGGCGAGCGTGCAGGTCGCCGCGCTTAGCGAACGTTACGAGACGCTCAGCAAGCGGACGAAGGCGCTTCGCCTTGGTCTCAGTGGTCTTGATCGACTTGTGGGTGAACAGCGCGGATGCAAGGTTCGCAAGGAGCAGACGCTCGTGTGCGGGACCGCCTCCGAGACGAGGACCCTTAGTTGGCTTAGGCATTTTTCTTTATCTCCAGTAATAAAACGTGTGGGACGGTCCGCGCTTAGGCGTTCTCGTCGTCCTCGTAGCCGTAGAAGTGGGCACCATCGAATCCGGGGACCGAATCCTTGAGCGAGAGACCCATCTCGATGAGCTTGTCGCGAACCTCGTCAACCGACTTCTGGCCGAAGTTGCGAATGTTCATGAGCTGGTGCTCCGAGAGAGCAACGAGCTCGCTCACGGTGTTGATGCCCTCACGCTTGAGGCAGTTGTACGAACGAACCGAAAGGTCCATGTCTTCGATCGGAATCGAGAGCTCAGAGTTGAGCACGACATCAACCGGAGCCGGTCCGATTTCGACACCCTCAGCGGCGGTGTTGAGCTCGCGAGCAAGACCGAAGAGCTCGGTCAGGGTGCGTCCGGCCGAAGCCATTGCGTCGCGCGGGCTGATTGCCGGCTTGGTCTCAACATCAACAACCAGGCGGTCGAAGTCGGTGCGTTCACCGGCACGAGTTGCCTCGACGCGGTAGGTCACCTTGAGAACAGGCGAGTAGATCGAGTCGATCGGAATCTGACCAGCTTCGCTGAACTCGTTGCGGTTGAGCACCGACGAGACGTAACCCCGGCCACGCTCGATGGTGAGCTCAAGCTCGAACTTCGCCTTGTCGTTGAGGTGTGCGATAACCAGCTCAGGGTTGTGAACCTCGACACCGGCAGGAGCCGAGATGTCAGCAGCGGTGACAACACCCGAACCCGACTTACGCAGGTAAGCGGTGATGGGCTCGTCGTGCTCGCTCGAAACCACGAGGGTCTTGAGGTTCAGGATGATCTCGGTGACATCCTCTTTCACACCGGGGATGGTGCTGAACTCGTGCAGAACACCGTCGAGGCGAATGCTGGTTACAGCGGCGCCCGGGATGGACGACAGGAGGGTGCGGCGGAGTGAGTTACCGAGGGTGTATCCGAAGCCGGGCTCGAGCGGTTCGATAACGAAACGCGAGCGGCGACCTTCTTCGATGACCTCTTCAGAGAGCGTGGGGCGCTGTGCAATGAGCACTGTGTTTTCCTTTCGGCTAAGAGTCCGCTATATGACTCTTGCTATGGCGATGTATTGAGTTGTTGTTAACGCGGTTTGTGGATGCCGCGGATGCAGCATCCACTCACCAACGTGAAATTAGACGCGGCGACGCTTGGGCGGACGGCAGCCGTTGTGAGCCTGGGGCGTCACATCGCTGATCGAGCCGACCTCGAGACCAGCGGCCTGAAGCGAACGGATGGCGGTTTCGCGTCCTGAGCCGGGGCCCTTCACGAAAACGTCAACCTTCTTCATGCCGTGCTCTTGTGCCTGGCGTGCTGCTGCTTCTGCTGCCATCTGGGCGGCGTAGGGGGTCGACTTACGCGAACCCTTGAAGCCAACTCCACCGGACGAAGCCCAGCTGATTACGGCACCGGTCGTGTCAGTAATCGACACGATGGTGTTGTTGAACGTCGACTTGATGTGGGCCTGACCCACGACAACGTTCTTCTTGTCCTTCTTGCGGGGCTTACGAGCCGCCGACTTAGGTGCTGCCATTGAAGTTCTCCTAAAACCTGTTCGTATCTAAAGGCGTGGCCGAGCGGCTACTTCGCCTTCTTCTTTCCGGCGACGGTGCGCTTCGGGCCCTTACGGGTACGAGCGTTGGTCTTGGTGCGCTGACCGCGAACCGGCAGACCCTTACGGTGACGAAGACCTTCGTAGCTACCGATCTCAACCTTGCGGCGGATGTCAGCGGCAACTTCACGGCGGAGGTCACCCTCGACGCGGTACTCGGCTTCGATGTGGTCGCGGAGAGCGACGAGCTGGTCGTCGGTCAGGTCCTTGACGCGGATGTTCTTGTCGATCTTCGTTGCTTCGAGGATCTGAACCGAACGGGTACGGCCAATGCCGTAGATGTAGGTAAGAGCGATTTCCACGCGCTTTTCGCGGGGAATATCTACTCCAGCAAGACGTGCCATGGTGGCTTCTCCTGTTGTTTGGTGAGAGGTATGGAGCGAATCCGGTGCCTGGGCCCCTCGCCCAAGGTGTCCCCGTTAGCTCAGGTGAGCGTCTGGTTCGTGGTTTCGCGTGAAATATTTAGTTATAAGCCTTGGGATTTAGCCCTGACGCTGCTTGTGACGCGGGTTCTCGCAGATGACCATCACGTTTCCGTGGCGGCGGATGACCTTGCACTTGTCACAGATCTTCTTAACGCTGGGGTTTACCTTCATGGTGTTTCTCTTTTCGCTGTCTTCGTATCCGCACTATGCGGATCGTTACTTCTCAGTGCTGGCTTATTTGTATCGGTAGACGATACGACCACGAGTCAGGTCGTATGGGCTCAGCTCTACAATCACCTTGTCTTCGGGAAGAATTCGGATGTAGTGCTGGCGCATCTTGCCCGAAATGTGGGCAAGAACCTTGTGACCGTTGGTCAGCTCAACGCGGAACATGGCATTGGGTAACGCTTCGACAACCGAGCCTTCAATCTCGATGACGCCGTCTTTCTTTGCCATAGCCTCACGTATCGCTAAATAGTCGTTGCACTGGTCGTGCGGGTGGTTTCAGTGGTCGTGGACATGCAAAAAGCACGGCAACAAACACCAAAAATCAAGCTTATGCGATATTGCGTGTTAACGCCAATTGCGCTATCGCCCCTCGAGCGCTACTCCCACAGGACTACGGGATGGGTACGGGCGTGACGCCGAACCGTGCGAGGCCAGCGGCTCCCCCGTCAGGCGCGGTGGTGACCCAAATGCCGTCACTGTGTACCACGACGGTGTGCTCCCATTGACATGAGCTTGAGCCGTCGTTGGTCGAAACAGTCCAGCCGTCCGCGAGCACATGGGTGTCGGGGCTACCGACGACGACCATGGGTTCAATCGCGAGGCACAGTCCCGGCTTGATTTCCGGTCCCTTCTGCTTCACGCGATAGTTGAATACGCTCGGGTCTTCGTGCATGTCACGCCCAATGCCGTGGCCCACGTAGTCAGTGAGGATTCCATAGCGGTGGTTGATCTTGTCACCCTCATCCTCAATGTAGCCCTCGATGCGAGCACCGATTTCGTTGAGGTGCTTGGCTCGAGTTAGCTCGGCGATTCCTGCCCACAGGGCGCCCTCGGTGATCATGCTGAGCGTCTCACGCTCAGCGACGAGCTCGGGCTGCGTCGGGTCAGGGATAACCACGGTGATAGCCGAGTCACCGTTCCACCCATCAAGAATCGCACCGCAGTCAATCTTCACGATGTCACCCGGCTTGAGCACGCGCTTGCCGGGAATGCCGTGCACGACCTCGTCGTTGACCGATGCGCAGATGGTGTGGCGGTATCCCGGCACGAGTTTGAAGTTTGATGCTCCCCCGGCGGCGATGATGGCGGCCTCGGCAGCGGCATCGATCTGTCCGGTCATGTTGCCCGCGATGATGAGCTCACGCGCGGCAACCAGCCCCGCGTGGGTAGCCAGCCCGGGCGCGACCATCTTGCGCAGCTCGTCGGGAGTCTTGTAGATACCCGAGTTGTTGAAGAAACCCATGGCGGGTCGCGTTAGGCGGTGATTGCGCGCGAGGCGAGCGCGTTGAGAATGCGCTCGGTCACCTCGGTGACCTCGCCGAGACCATCAACGGTGAGCACGTGACCGCGCTGCTCGTAGATGTCAATCAATGGCGCAGTCTGCTCGGCGTACACGTTCATGCGGTGACGAATGACCTCTTCAGTGTCGTCCGTGCGACCTTGCTCCTGAGCCCGCTTGAGCAGGCGACCCACGACCTCGTCGGTGTCGGCGATGATGAGCACCACTGCGTCGAGTGCCGTGCCGGCAGCGGCCAGCATGCGGTCGAGCTCGTGAACCTGCTCAATCGTGCGGGGGTAGCCATCGAGTAAGAACCCGCCCGATGCATCCGCCTGAGCCAGACGGTCGGCAACAATCTCGTTGGTGAGTGAATCCGGAACGTACTCGCCCGCATCCATGATCGCCTTGACCTTGAGGCCGAGCTCGGTCTTGTTGGCTACGTTCGCACGAAACATGTCACCGGTCGAGATAGCCGGGATGCCGAAAGTCTCGGCAAGCACGGTCGCCTGGGTGCCCTTGCCTGCCCCGGGCGGACCGATGAGCAGAAGTCGGGTCACTTGAGCAGCCCTTCATAGTGACGCTGCTGAAGCTGAGCGTCAATCTGCTTGACAGTCTCGAGACCCACACCGATCACAATCAGGATTGAGGTGCCACCGAAGGGGAACTGAGTGTTGGCTCCCACGAGCGCCAGAGCAATCAACGGAATCAGCGCGACGAGACCTAGGTAGAGCGAACCCGGAAGAGTGATTCGGGTGAGCACGTAGTCAAGGTACTCGGCGGTCGGACGACCTGCGCGAATACCGGGGATGAAGCCACCGTAGTTCTTCATGTTGTCGGCCACCTCTTCAGGGTTGAAGGTGATGGCGACGTAGAAGTAGGTGAAGCCGACGATGAGCAAGAAGAACAGCGCCATGTAGATCGGGTGGTCACCGCGCGTCAGGTAGTTCTGAATCCAGGTGACCCACGCCGCGGGAGCTTGGCCAGCAGCGGGCTGATTGAACTGAGCAATCAATGCGGGCAGGTAGAGCAAGGATGACGCGAAGATTACCGGAACCACACCGGCCATGTTCACCTTGATCGGAATGTAGGTGTTGTTTCCGCCGTACGTGCGACGCCCGACGATGCGCTTGGCATACTGCACGGGGATGCGTCGCTGCGACTGCTCAACGAAGACGATGAGCGCCATGATGATGAGACCGACTGCCAACACGATGAAGAAGGTGTTTGGGCCCTTGGCGGTCCAGATCGAACCCATCGAACGGGGGAAGCTGGCGGCAATCGAGGTGAAGATGAGCAACGACATTCCGTTGCCGATGCCCTTCTCCGTGATGAGCTCAGCCATCCACATGATGAGTCCGGTGCCGGCGGTCATGGTGATGACCATAAGCAAGATTGCGTACCACGCGTCGTTGGTGAGGAGTTGCGAACACTCAGGTGCCGATGAACCGCTGAACAGTGCACCGGAACGTGCAACCGTGATCAGCGTGGTGGACTGAAGAATACCGAGGGCAATGGTGAGGTAGCGCGTGTACTGCGTCAGCTTGCTCTGACCGGCCTGGCCTTCTTTGTGGAGTGCCTCAAAGTGAGGAATAACCACGCGAAGCAGCTGGATGATGATCGACGCCGTGATGTACGGCATGATTCCCAGCGCAAAAATCGACAGCTGGAGCAGGGCTCCACCGCTGAACAGGTTGACCAGTTCGTAGAGACCAGATGCGTTCTGGTTCGCACCGAGACAGGTCTGAACGTTGCTGAAATCAACGAAGGGGCCCGGGATAAACGAGCCGAGACGGTACAGGGCAATGATGAAAAGCGTAAAGCCGATCTTGCGACGAAGGTCGGGAGTGCGGACGATACGTCCGATGGCGCTGAACAAGTGATGTCTCCTGATTACCGTTTGTGCAAAATCGCTGGCTCTCTTACCTTAGTCAAGAGAGCCAGCGACTTTTACATCATGTGTGGTCGAACCGATTACGGTTACTTGACCGAACCGCCAGCTGCCACGATCTTCTGCTCAGCCGAGCTCGAGACCTTGTCAACGGTTACGTTCAGTTTGACGGCGATGTCACCGTTACCAAGTACCTTTACCTTTTCGTTCTTGCGAACAGCACCCTTGGCGACGAGGTCACTGATCGTGACATCTCCACCCTTGGGGTACAGCTCAGCGAGCTTCTCAAGGTTGACAACCTGGTATTCCACGCGGAACGGGTTCTTGAAGCCGCGAAGCTTCGGCGAACGCATGTGCAGCGGCATCTGACCACCCTCGAAACCGGCCTTGACCTGGTAACGAGCCTTGGTTCCCTTGGTACCGCGACCCGAGGTCTTACCCTTCGAGCCCTCACCGCGACCTACGCGGGTACGTGCCTTCTTGGATCCGGCAGCCGGACGCAGGTGGTGAACCTTGAGCAACTGAACCTTCTCGCCCGACTCTTCAGCCTTGGGCTTAGCAGCAGCCTTCGGAGCGGCCTTGGGGGCCTCTGCCTTCGCAGCTTCGGTCTTCTCAGCGGCCGGCTTAGCAGCAGCCTTAGGAGCAGCGGCCTTTGCCGGAGCCTTCTCAGCAGCGGGCTTAGCAGCAGCCTTGGTCGCAGCAGCCTTAGCCGGAGCCTTCTCAGCAGCGGGCTTGGCCGCGGCCTTAGGAGCAGCAGCCTTAGCCGGAGCCTTGGCGGCGGCAGCCTTAGGTGCTGCTGCCTTCGCGGCTGGCTTCTTTTCGGCGTCGTTGTTCTCAGCCATTAGTCAATCTCCTCAACTTTCACGAGGTGAGCAACAGCGCGAACATAACCACGGGTAACCGGGCTGTCTTCTTTGACGACGATGTCGCCAATGCGCTTGAGACCAAGGCTACGAAGGGTATCGCGCTGGTTCTGCTTCTCGCTGATTACGGACTTAATCTGGGTGACCTTGAGGCGTGCAGCCATTATGCACCTGCCTTTGCGTCGGCCTCGGCGCGCAGGAGGCGAGCCGGAGCAACCTGATCAAAGTCCAGACCACGGCGTGCGGCCACTGCGCGCGGCTCTTCGAGCTGCTTGAGTGCCTCAACGGTGGCGTGAACAATGTTGATAGTGTTCGACGAACCGAGCGACTTGCTCAGAACGTCGTGGATGCCTGCGCACTCGAGTACGGCGCGAACCGGACCGCCGGCGATAACACCGGTACCAGCAGCGGCCGGACGAAGAAGCACAACACCAGCAGCAGCCTCGCCCTGGACCGGGTGAGGAATCGTGTTGCCGACGCGAGGTACGCGGAAGAAGTTCTTCTTCGCGTCTTCGACGCCCTTCGAGATGGCGAGCGGAACTTCCTTGGCCTTGCCGTAACCGACACCGACCATTCCATTTCCGTCACCGACGACGACGAGTGCGGTGAAGCTGAAGCGACGACCACCCTTGACCACCTTAGAAACGCGGTTGATGGTTACAACACGCTCCAAGAACTGGCTCTTTTCGGCGTCACGGTCACGCGATCCGCGGTCACGGTTGGGGTTACGCTCGCGGCTTCCGCGGCGAGCCTCACGAGGCTCGTTCGCGTTGTCGACGGCAACCTCAGCAGCAACCTGCTCGGTAGCAGCCTCAGCGACTTCTGCAGACGCTTCGGTCTCTTTAATTTCTTCGCTCACAGGCTCAATCCGCCCTCTCGTGCTCCTTCGGCGATCGCTGCGACACGACCTGCGTACTTGTTACCGCCGCGGTCGAAAACAACCTCAGTGATGCCGGCCTTCTTGGCGCGCTCTGCAATGAGAGCACCAACCTTGTGGGCCTTGTCAGTCTTGCCGCTCTTGTCAGCGCGCAGGTCTGCTTCGAGAGTCGAAGCCGAAACGAGGGTGTGACCCTGCGTGTCGTCAACCAGCTGCACGAAGACGTGACGAGCTGAACGGGTGACAACCAAACGCGGACGAGCGCCGGTGCCTTCAACCTTCTTGCGAAGTCGTGCGTGCCTGCGGTCGCGGGCAGCGGACTTGCTCTTACCTCGGGTTCCGAGTCCCATGGTTACTTACCAGCCTTTCCGGCCTTGCGACGAACAACTTCGCCGGCGTAACGCACGCCCTTGCCCTTGTACGGCTCAGGCTTACGAAGCTTACGGATGTTTGCAGCAACCTCGCCGACGGCCTGCTTGTCAATGCCGCTGACAACAAGCTTGTTGTTGCCTTCGACAGTGAACGTGATGCCTGCGGGCGGGTCAACGGTGATGGGGTGCGAGTAGCCGAGTGCGAACTCAACCGAGCTGCCCTTGGAAGCGACACGGTAACCCGTTCCGACAACCTCGAGGCCCTTTTCGTAACCCTGGGTGACACCGATGATCTGGTTGTTGATGAGAGTGCGGGTCAGTCCGTGGAGCGAACGCGAGTTGCGCTCGTCGTCCGGGCGGCTGACAACAACCTGGTTCTCTTCAATTGCGACGGTGATGGGAGACGCAACGACGAGCGACAGCTCACCCTTGGGGCCCTTCACCGAGACGTTCTGTCCCTCAACAGTGACGGTAACGCCACCGGGGATGTCAATGGGAAGTCGACCAATACGTGACATGTTGGGTTACCACACGTAGGCGAGAACTTCTCCGCCTACGCCCTTCTTCTCTGCCTGGCGGTCAGTAAGCAGACCGCTAGAGGTGGACAGGATGGCAACGCCCAGTCCGCCGAGTACCTTGGGGATCTCGTTCGACTTTGCGTAAACACGAAGACCGGGCTTCGAAACGCGCTTGATGCCGGCAATCGACGGCTCGCGGTTCGGACCGAACTTCAGTTCGAGTGTGAGGGTCTTACCGACGCGGGCGTCAGAAACCTCGTAGCTTGCAATGTAACCCTCGCTCTTGAGGATCTCGGCGAGACCCGTCTTGAGCTTGCTGTGCGGCATGGACACGGTCTCGTGGTGTGCCGAGTTGGCATTGCGCAGTCTGGTCAGCATGTCTGCGACCGGATCTGTCATTGTCATATGTTTTTCCTTTGTTCACCAGGTTTCGATGCCCGTTACACGAACAGCGACCTGTGGTGGTTTCTGACTCCGTGAGGATCCAGAATTCTTGAACCGCGTGGGATTAGCTCGCGGCAGGCTCGTTCGACTTGAAGGGGAAGCCCAGTGCCTTGAGCAGTGCGCGTCCTTCGTCGTCGTTCTTGGCGGTGGTCACAACGGTGATGTCCATACCGCGGGGACGGTCAATCTTGTCCTGGTTGATCTCGTGGAACATCGTCTGCTCGGTGAGACCAAAGGTGTAGTTGCCGTTGCCGTCGAACTGGCGGTCCGAGAGACCGCGGAAGTCGCGGATACGCGGGAGTGCCAGAGCGAGCAGGCGGTCGAGGAACTCCCACATGCGGTCGCCACGAAGCGTGACGTGTGCACCAATGGGCTGGCCCTCGCGGAGCTTGAACTGTGCGATGGACTTGCGGGCCTTCGTCACCATCGGCTTCTGGCCGGTGATGAGCGTGAGGTCGGCAATAGCACCCTCGATTACCTTCGAATCGCGGGCCGCTTCACCAACACCCATGTTGACCACAATCTTGGTCAAACCGGGGATCTGGTGCACGTTTGAAAGACCGAGCTCTTTGCCCAGGGCAGCCTGGAGCTCCGAGCGGTACTTCAACTTGAGGCGGGGCTGGATTTTGCCAGCCACTGCAGCGTTTGTCATTACAGGTCCTTACCTGACTTCTTGGCGTAACGAACACGGGTCGTCTTAGTGACGCCGTTCTTCGTTACCTTTTCGGTACGGAAACCAACACGAGTCGGCTTCTTGGTGCTGGGGTCAACGACAGCGACGTTCGACACGTGAATCGGGGCCTCTACGGTCTCGATTCCACCGGTCTTGGTGCCACGGTCGGTCTGACCGACGCGCACGTGCTTGGTTGCGAAGTTGATTCCTTCAACGATGACGCGGTCCTGGTCGACGAGAACCTCGATGACCTTGCCCTGCTTGCCACGGTCTCCACCGCGTGCCTGCGAGCGTCCGCTGATGACCTGAACGAGGTCACCCTTCTTGATGTTCGCCATGATTAGATAACCTCCGGGGCCAACGACACGATCTTCATGAACTTCTTGTCACGGAGTTCACGTCCGACCGGTCCAAAGATGCGCGTACCACGGGGGTCGCCATCGTTCTTGAGGATGACAGCTGCGTTTTCATCGAACTTGATGTACGAGCCGTCGGGACGACGGGTGTTCTTCTTGACGCGAACGACGACAGCCTTGACGACGTCACCCTTCTTCACGTTTCCGCCGGGGATAGCGTCTTTGACCGTGGCGACGATAACGTCACCGAGGCCTGCGTAGCGACGACCGGATCCACCGAGAACACGAATCGTCAGCAGCTCCTTGGCGCCGGTGTTGTCGGCAACCTTGAGGCGGGATTCTTGCTGTAGCACTTGAGTACTCCTTTATGAAAGCAAGCGAAAACGCTTACTTTGCCTTCTCGACGATCTCGACCAGGCGCCAGCGCTT